>Ga0073928_10003726_pt1 | contig 23607 bp, 22 predicted proteins | sample PaiPotPPA55metaG_FD_76969 | JGI IMG/M metagenome (GOLD analysis project Ga0073928, IMG submission 76969) | Iron sulfur acid spring bacterial and archeal communities from Banff, Canada, to study Microbial Dark Matter (Phase II) - Paint Pots PPA... ...
GAAATCGCGCGCGGCCTGATTCATTCGCCGAAGATTTTATTTCTGGATGAGCCGACGACCGGCCTGGATCCGGTTTCCAGAACAAACGTTTGGCAAATGATTCGCAAGCTCCGCGAGCGGTCCGAGCTCACAATATTAATCACCACGCATTACATGGAAGAAGCCGACAAACTTTGTGACCGTATTGCGATTGTGGATCACGGGAAGCTAGCGGCACTGGACACTCCCACGCGATTGAAGGACAGCATCTCCGGCCTAGACACGGTGGAAGCTGAGTTTGAGAAAGCGCCGAGTGACTGGATTTCTCAGTTGCAGGCGTTAGCTCACGTCACGGGAGTAACGCAGCACGAGGACGTCGTGCATATCACTTCGAGCGACGGGCCTGCAACTATCGCGGCGCTGATGGATTTGACACGTTCAAAGGGCGTCGGCGTGCGCAGAGTTTCCGTGCAGAGCACCACGCTCGATGACGTTTTTGTCCACTACACCGGAAGTGATCTGCGAGATGCGTCGAGTGCAGGAGCACGTTATGACATTGGTCACCTTTATCGCTGACCAAAAAGTGCTGATGCAATCACTGGAGAGCGTCACCGCATGAATTTCAATCGCACATGGGCGCTGATCGAGCGCGACCTGCGCAAATTTTTTCGCAGCCCCGCACTGATGATGACTTCCATGGTTTTTCCGCTGATGCAACTAATCGTGCTGGGTTACGCGTTTGGCGGCAAGGTAGTGGGAGTGCAGGTGGCTTTCGTGGACCTGGACCACTCCGTTGAATCGCTTAAGATTCGCGAGATGTTCAACGGAATCGCGGCGGGTGCGCGAACGTTTCATGTTATCGATTATGATTCGGAGCAAAAGGCCAGCGAGGATTTGCGCAACGGTTACGTCCGAGCAGTCGTTTACCTGCCAAAGGATTTTTCCCGACGCTACTACCATCACGACCGTCCACGAATCGCGTTTATGGAGGACAACACCGACCAATTTATCGCGAACGCGATTTTGGAGCGGGTTCAGGAGATGGTGCAGCAACTTAACGCGCCAGACGTGGCGCCGCGCCTGGCAAGTCAAATCCAATTGAATACCGTGGAGATTTATCCATATATCGAATACATAAAATATTTGCTGGCGGGTTCGATCGCTCTTTCCATTTTTGTGGTGGCCATGATCGGCGGCGGAATTACTTTCATTGATGACAAAGCACGCGGGCTGCACGAAGGGTACTTGGTGACTCCCATCAAGAAAACAGAATTGGTAGCGGGGCTTATTGGCGCGGGCACCATCAAAGGCTTGATGGCAGGGATGGTACTGACTGTAATTGGTGGAATGATCGCAGGAATTCCGCGGATTTGGGATCCGCTGCGCTTGTTTTATCTGGCCATCGTAGTTACTTCGGCGGCGATCGCGATGATGAGTTTTATGTTCTTGCTGATGGTTCGCGTGGACGACCCGCTGGTGCCACGCGCCACCTTCGGCGTGTTGAATACGCTGCTTTTCTTTCCTTCCGGCGCGGTCTACCCGATTCAAGCATTTCCACGCTGGCTTCGCTGGATTGCGGTAATTGACCCGTTTACATACACGGTGCACGCGCTGAGGAATCTCACACTCAAAGGCACCGGCATTGAAGGAATTTACATGGACGTGATAGTTTTATTGGGGATATCAGCGGTAATGATTGCCGGATGCCTGATGCTATTCAAACGCCAACTCTAAATCTAAGGAGTGTTCGTGGGACTATTTGATTCAACGGAAGAGCATCCGCCAGCCAAGGCGCTGCGTTACGTAATTACGAGTCTAGTTTTCGTTGCGCTCAGTGTGGGATTCATCGCATACGAACTTCGCTTTCACACAGAAGAAAAGACAATCCGGCATTTCATGGATGCGGCGGTTGCCGGGAAGCTGGATGAGGCTTATCGGATCTGGAAGCCGTCTGAAACGTACTCCTTCAAGGATTTTTTGGAGGACTGGGGGCCGGACGGTTACTATGGCCCGATAAAAAGCTTTCGCTTGGTACACATGGAAAAAACAAAGCCCAATGCTTCGGGTGTTGTGGCCACCGTTGAACTGAGTCCCTACCAACCGTTTCCCGAAGATAACGATGCGGCAAAGCACAGCAAAACGAAAGAAGTGAAAATTTGGGTGGAATTCAAAGATCAATCGCTCGGATTTCCGCCATAGTTATCACCGCCTAGCGAGAACTGCGCTGATCGTCAGCGTGCGCTTTTAAGCAGGTTCGATGCGCGCTTCGTCTATCAGCATCACTGGAATGTCGTCGCGAATGGGATAGACGCGGCGGCAAGCCGAACATTTAAGTCCGTTACCATCGGCGGTCAATTTCACCGGCGTTTTATCCAGCGGGCAAACCAAAATATCCAGCAGTTCCTTAGACACAGCCATCTTTCCTCCACTTTTACCTAGGGCGCAATTTAGCAGAGCATAGCGATTCAGAGCAACAGTGGTGCTGCGGAACTTGCGTCTTCAAGTCTTCGGTTCTTCCGCGAGCCGCTCCACTTTCAACACCAGTGTCCCGTTCCATTCTGTTCCCGGAGCTAGCTCGACCGGCCACACGGCCATGATTTGCGAACCCTGGTAGATGCGCTCGAATCCTTCTTCCGATTCAGAGACGCTTTCAATGGGAGTCACCCAGAAATCCTGCGCATTAGGAGCCGCTAGCGTCACGCCTATTCCCTGCCATTTATCCACCATGCGCAACTCCGAAGCGGGTGTCGCCGCACCCCAACGCAGCGGATAATGTTGCCCATGGGTTTCAAAATACCGGTCGGGCGCGGAGGGAGCGAGAAAATTAATGACCACCTCGATCCCCGCGAACATCGAAGCCACTCCGGGCGCCGTACGTCGTAACGCCACCTCACAAGTAATTTCAAAGCCCTGCGGAGTGACGCCGAACGAAAACGTTTTCTCGGCTGGCCAGTCATTGCTCTGTTCGGCGACGAACGTGGCCTTGGCGGGCGAAACGTCCACCGCACGGTATCTCCCGGCGGCGAGACCAGCGTCTTCTTCCAACCGTACCGTAGCGCAATCTTCATATTTCTTGCCCCGGCCGAACAACTTCAAACGAAATGCATGCTGTGGCCAGCGGTCGTACTGGAGAAAGCGCTCGAGGCCCGCTTCTTTCGAGCGCGTTTGTCCGTGGATCGACTGAACGCCCTGGGCGCCCTTCGCTGTGAGATTTTTCAAGGCTGCGTGGTAGGACTCTGGTCGGCGACGGAGTGAGTTGATCAATGCAGTATTCGATTGCCGGCAATCCAGCGCGGATATTGTGGCGCCATCGTCCGGCGACAGGACAGCTGCGTAACGTTCCGAGCAAAAATAAATCTCTTCGCGGCCATCGGCATCAAAGTCGATAGACTCCACCGTAGTGTAATGCCGTCCGCGATGCGCAATCGCGTCAGCAGTGGACTCTGCCTGAACAAGGGAGCGCCAGAGCGCGGTGCGCAAATGCGGAGAATAGAGGCCGCCAAACACGCCATGCCAATATGCGTCGTTACATTGGCTGCGCAACACGAGAGTCCTGGCTTCTTCGCGAGCCGTGCGAAACGACTTGCCCCGGCGGCGGCTCTGCTCGAGGAGACGCACCTTGGCCGAAACGTGCTGCATTTTTTTGTGCAGCAAGTTCGATTCACAATACTTCGAAAAGAAATTTCTCCAAATTCCGCCCCGCAAGAAGGGTAATTCCGCAGGACGATTGGCAAATTCTGCGGTCAGAGCGTGGTAACGGTTCCGCGCCGGGGTTGGCAGCGACCACTCCATCATCTCGGTGTAGGAAGCGGTGGGAAGATCGGCGCGGCCCAGTGAACCGTGCGAAGCGACAGCGTCCGCGGGCATGCTGGTTTCCAGCCAGTCGGAATTGCGTTCGAGATCCGTGAAGAAATTCTCAAGCCAATGATCTCGATAACAATGATCGTAGGTGCCGGGCCACACGCCGAATTTCTCCATGTCATCGCCCATTGCGGCGAAACTGCCTGGATGGTCGGCCGCCGCACGTCGCAGAAACTGGGACGTTTCGTCAGCTCCGCGGAAAGGAATTAAATATCGTAAAACCTTCAGACCCGGAAGGATTTTGACCGAGCGGCACTGGTCTTCCGCAGCGAAATATCCGAAAAGCTGATCGAGCTCAAATCCTGCGCCGAGGAAGTGATTGTCATCCACCAGCGTGTATTCAACACCCGCAGCCGCGAGCGATGAGGGCAATTGCGGCTCCCACACACGTTCCGCGAGCCATGCCCCTTTTGGGCGCCGGCCGAAATGCTTTTCGACATAGCCGGAAAGCCTGGTGATCTGCTCGTGACAGTCTTCCGGCGGAATCACAACCAGGATAGGCTCGTAGAACCCTCCGCCTACGATTTCAGTCTGTCCACGCTTCACCAGCGTGCGAAGCAGCTCGAAATATTCCGGGTGAGCCCGTTCCAACCATTCGAGCAGAACGCCGGAATAGTGCAGCCCCATGCGGATCGAAGGATGACGCGCTAAGGTTTCAACAAACGGTAAATAGCATTGCCGGTAGGCGCGCTCGATCACATCGTCGAAATTTCCGACTGGTTGATGTGCGTGGATTAGAAGGGCAAGTTGAAATTTCGCCACTACAGAAACCTCATTGGGATTTACAGAATAACCCGAATCCGGCGAACTTCCCAGACGACGCGATTCTAACGTTTATATGAATTGATAAGAGGCGTGCGACCGAACCTCCGTCTTTTAGGCGGCACAACAGATTCCAGTGCGTGTCGCAGAAGCTCCAGCGAACATCGTAAGGCGCCCGCTGAGACGCTTCAAAGCCACTTCTATGGATGCATCGGAAGCGTTGGCGGGTACGTACAAGACCACCAGGAGATCATGAGCGCTTTCTGTGATCATACTTCGCGTCGAATCGCTGATCGGGCTGCCGAAGGGACCCTGGGAATCAGAGAGTAGCGGGCGGCTCTGGAGATGCCAAGTTTGCTTGCCTATCCCTTCGTAGGTTTCGCCCGCGACGCCATGCCTAAATTCAAGGGGAGGCTGAATTCGCGAACGATCGTAACAACCAAAGGGCCAACCTGTTTCGATGGATCCCAGGTTTCCCATGTCGACGACATTTGAATCGCGATACAGTCCCTTACCTTGTATCACCCGGCGCAGTAACGCTTCCGAGGACGGCCGGTATTTCGAGGGGTCCATACCCCACGCGCGGAACATCGCACGGGCGTCCCGAACTGATTTTTCGTCGGCCAGCGATTCTACGGTGAGGTCGCGGCGCTTGCGCTGGCAGACCTCGTCCAATAATTGCGCTAGTTCCAGGCCGGCGGGCGCGACACGAACGCCGTCGGCCTCAACTGTGCCAAGTTTCACGCCGGGAAGCTGAATGGTGATTTCCATCAGTCTGCTAGCTCCCGAAATGCCTGCTATGATATTTCGCCAGTTCAGAAGTTTAAGCGAGAAAAGACTTTCGCGCGATGAAATCCACGAACCAAGAGGAAAAGTTTCAACGGGGCATCTCGCACTTTAACGCGCAGGAATTTTTCGAAGCACACGAAGTGTGGGAGGAAATCTGGCTTGTGGAAGCAGAGCCGGAGAAGACCTTTCTACAGGGCATCATTCAAATCGCGGCGGCGTTCCATCATTATTGCAAGGGAAACACCGATGGAACTGAATCGCTCCTGGCTGCCGGGATCGTCAAACTTTCACGGTTCCCCAGCAATCATCGCGGGCTGGCTATCGAGGAGTTGCGATCCGCGGCGAAACATTGGGCTCGAGGTGTCGGCAATGGTGAAAGACTCCGGCGGTCAGAAATCCCGCAGCTAGGTTGGAGCACTACGCGTTCGACCTCTCCTGAAGGACTAGGATCTAAGGATCGATAATAAGCTGATCCCCCTCGCTCGATTGACACGCGCAGGAGGCTATGAAACGCTGGCTTAACGTTGATCGCAACGCTTATGCTCAAGCAGCATCGAATTAAGCGAGAGTTCAAGCAAGGAGAATACAGATGCCGGTTGATCGTGAACGAATCATGGACGCCCTGAAGCAGTGCTACGATCCCGAGATCCCGATCAACATTGTCGACCTCGGACTCATCTACGATGCGCAATCGGACGACGAAGGAAACGTGGCGGTGAAAATGACGCTGACCACGCAGGGATGTCCCTCGGCTATGGCGATTCCTGAACAAGTGCGGGCACGGATTGCGACAATTGCGGAAGTACGAGATGTAAAGGTCGAGATCGTGTGGGAACCGGCGTGGGACCCGAGCCGGATCAGTCCCGAAGGCCGCAAAGTACTGGGGCTTGAAGCTTAGCCCCGCACGCCAACAAAAACGGCGGGACCCGCCGTGATTAATCTTGCGTCGGTGGCAATTGCTTTTGAAAAACCGTTTTTAAGCCTTCTTATTCTTGTACCAATCGGCGTTGATCGGTGTGAAGCTGTTCCACTTCTCTGGCAAATCTTCCAGGGCGAAAATCGCGGTTACTGGACAGACCGGGACGCAAGCTCCGCAGTCAATACATTCATCAGGGCTGATATAAAGCATTTTTTCGGCTTCGAACTCCGCCTCGTCTTTTCTCGGATGGATGCAGTCCACCGGGCAGACGTCAACACAGGCGGTGTCCTTCGTGCCAATGCAGGGTTCAGCGATTACGTAGGCCATATCCCGTTCTCCTCAAAGAGTATTGCTAACCAACCTTATGTATTTTTTATATCACCAAATAATAGCAGGTACAAGCGTAGGCCGTGGTGCTTATCTTGTTGCCCGTCGATGTTGTCGGCAAGACCTATAAACCGCTAGAATGGCGATCTGAGGACGGTGGCATTGAAACGAACATCGCAATTTCCATTCCTTATCTTCGCTTTAGTTTTGCTATTTGCTGCCGTGGACTCGGCTCGGACCCAGAATTCCGCGGAGAAAGCAACGACCGGCGGTTCCCAAGCAGCAGCGAAGCCGCCGGATCCGGCCGTCATCGACCTGGCGGGTTATCAGCAAATCCTGGCGAAATACCACGGCAAACCACTGGTGGTGAATTTCTGGGCCACATGGTGCGAGCCTTGTCGCGACGAATATCCACTAATCGTCGAACTCGCGTCTGAATTTAAGACCCAGGGCATCCGTGTGGTCGGCATTAACATGGATGATGATTCCGACATGAATCTCGTTCGCCGCTTTATCGCGCGCACGCAGCCGCGTTTTCCGAATTACCGGCAGAAACCGGGAATCGACCTTGACGCGTTCTATCACGGAGTGAATCCGGCATGGACCGGCACAATGCCGCAGACGATTTTTTATACGCGCGACGGGCACATCAATCTCTTCTTCTTAGGCACGCGGCCCCGTCCGGTTTTTGAGCAGGCCTTCCACGATCTTCTGTCAAAATCCGCTGCGCACAACGAGGGGACCGTCATACCCAATCTAGCCGGAGGAAGTTAGTTTATACAACGAGGGAATCATTCATGCTTCAGACGCGCGGAAACAAACTGACGTGGCTCGGTCACTCAACCTTTCGTATTACTACTCCATCGGAAAAGGTGTTGGTAATCGATCCATGGGTGCAAACAAATCCGATGTGCCCCAAACCGCTGAAAAAGTTTGAGCGCATTGACACCATGCTGATTACACATGGGCATTTCGATCACATGGGCGATGCAGTGACGCTAGCGAAGAAGTTCAAGCCACAAATCGTGGGGATCTTCGAAACTTGCGCATGGCTGGAATCGAAGGGTGTCCGCAACACCAACGGAATGAACAAAGGCGGGACCCAGCGAGTTGGAGAGATTGAAGTTACGATGGTTCATGCCATTCATTCGTGCGGAATCCAGGATGGTAAGAAAATCTTGTACGGCGGTGAGGCCTGCGGTTACATCGTGCGGCTGCCCGGAGGCTTGACGATTTATCACGCCGGCGATACCTGCGTCTTTGGCGACATGAAAATTATTGGCGAACTGTACTCGCCGGACGTCGCGCTACTGCCGATCGGCGATTACTACACAATGGACCCGCGACAGGCTGCGATGGCTGTCCGACTCCTTGGAGTTCGCCAGGTGATTCCGATGCACTTCGGAACATTTCCGGCGCTGGTCGGCACGCCCGGCGAACTTAAACGGCTCACGAAAGATATTTCGGGCCTCGAGATTCACGAAATGAAACCGGGTGAAACGCTCGGTTAGTTACCTACTCGTTCCTGGAGAGAGAAAAATGCCGGGCATTTTGAATACGAGAATCGAAGAGTACCTCGCGGATCTAGTGCCTAAGCGCGATGCCGTTATTTCAGAAATGGAGCGCTACGCCAAAAAACACGACGTCCCGATCATTGGTCCGGTGGTTGCGCGGATGATTTATTTGGTTACACAAATTTCCGGCGCAAAACGGATTTTCGAGATGGGCTCCGCCATTGGATACTCCACTATCTGGCTAGCACGAGCGGCAGGAACCGAAGCGGAGGTCTATTACACCGACGGTGATCCTGCGAATGCAGCGCGCGCTCGTGGGTATTTTAAACGCGCCGGAGTCGAAAATAGCATTCAGATCATGACTGGCGATGCGGTGAACTTGATCGATCAGGTGCCGGGCGAATTCGATCTGATTTTCATCGATGTGGACAAACACCAATATCCGGAGGCGTTGCGCAAAGCAGTTCCCCGCCTGCGCTCTGGCGGATTATTGCTGACCGACAATGTTTTATGGTCCGGCAAGGTTGCTCGAAAATCGAGGGACACGCGTACGCGTGCGATCCAACAATTCACTAAGCTGATCTATTCTTCGTCCGAGCTTTTCCCGATAATTATTCCGCTGCGTGATGGGGTCGCGGTTTGCCGCAAAGCTTGAACTTCGGGAGAATCAGAATGCGGAAGGACGCGAGCTTCGCGGGAGCAGGTTACGCAAGAAGAACATAAGGTTCGCCGGGCGTTCGGCTAAGCGGCGCATAAAGTATGGAAACCAGTCGGTGCCGTAGGGAATATAAACGCGGAGCCGGAAGCCTTCCCGCACGAGCTGCTCCTGCAAATCCGTGCGAATGCCGTAAAGCATCTGAAATTCAAATTGTTCGCGATATATATTTTTCTCAAGAACAAATCTTTTCGTCGCATGGATCATCGCAGGATCGTGAGTGGCTATGCCGTGATAGATTCCGCTGGGCAATATCAGTTTCATTAACTTTACATAATTCGCGTCCACATCGGCCTTGTTCGGAAATGCAATATCCGGAGGCTCTTGATAAGCGCCTTTGCAAAGGCGCAGGCGGCAACCCGCTGCGAGCAGGTCCAGGACGTCCTTTTCCGCGCGGTGAAGATACGCCTGCATCACCGTGCCTACTCCCGAGAACTTTGCGCGAACCCGCTTGGTCATTTTGACGGTGCGCTCCGTGTAGGCCGAGCCTTCCATATCGATGCGCACGAAATTCCCCTGGGCAGTGGCGTGCGCAACAATTTCCTCTAGAAGTTCCTGACACAGCTCCTCGCTTAGGTCGAGGCCGAGCTGCGTCAGCTTTAGCGAAACATTGGCATCGAGCTTTTCTTTCTCAATGCGCTTAAAAATGGAAAGGTAGTTTTCTGCTGCGCGCCGCGCACCGGCTTGGTCTGAAACGTTTTCCCCGAGAAGATCCAGGCTCGCCAGTTGCATGGCGTTGTTTACGTTTCGGGCGGCTTCGACGGCGTCATCAAGAGACTCGCCAGCAACGAACCGTTGTGCGACGCGCCGGCTTACCGCATTGTGCATGATCATGGGCGCGAGCCACTTCTTCTCGGAGAGATGCAAAAGAAATGAGCGCATCAGAGGATGGCTTGCGACGATGCATGAATGAAGAGCGGAGGAAACTTCACGGAGCAGAGATTATGCTGCCAGAGAAGCGAAAGCACTACTTTTTGAGTCCCGTGAGGAATTTTTCGGCGTCGATAGCTGCCATACAGCCTGTGCCCGCCGCAGTGACCGCCTGTCTGTAATGGTGATCCTGCACGTCACCGGCGGCGAAAACACCTTCCACGTTTGTTTTGCAGCCGTGGTGAGTGAGAATGTAGCCGGCCTCATCTAATTGGAGTTGCCCCTTGAACACTTTTGTATTGGGGTCGTGGCCGATGGCCACGAAAACTCCCTCAGTTGCCATGGTCTTTTTTTCATTGGTATCTACATTGCGGAGGGTAACCATCTCGACCGACTTTTTGTCCACGTCGCTCACTTCATCAATGACGTAAGGCGTAAGAATCCTGATTTTTTCATTTGCCCGAGCGCGATCCAGCATGATCTTCGTCGCGCGAAATTCGTTGCGCCGATGGACGATGGTAACCGTCTTGGCGAACTTTGTGAGAAAAGTGGCCTCTTCCATGGCGGTGTCGCCGCCGCCAACAACCAAAATATCGCGACCTCTGAAAAAGTAGCCGTCACAAGTGGCGCAGGTTGAAACTCCGTGGCCCAGCAAGTGGCCCTCTGATTCGATCCCGAGCATGCGTGCCGACGCACCGGCCGCAACGATCAGCGCCTCGCATTCGTAACTTTCTTTTCCCGCTTCAATTCTGAATGGCCGCTTACTTAAATCTACCGACGTAACGGCGCCCGACCGAAATTCGGTTCCAAATCTCTGAGCTTGTTTGCGAGAGTTTTCGATAAGCTCGGGACCCAGAATGCCATCCGGAAATCCGGGGAAATTTTCGACCATAGTGGTTAAGGCGAGCTGCCCGCCGGGTTCATAACCGTCGAGAACCAGGGGTTTTAAGTCGGCGCGCGCCGCATAAATGGCGGCGGTCAGGCCGGCGCATCCGCTTCCGATGATAATCACTTTGTGCACTGAAATCTCCTCCACGACAGCCGGCCGCTGGTGATGCGACACGCGAAAAGTTTAATTGTATCATTCCATGTCCGCCGCGCCATGGCTGGGTTGCCTAGAACCCTAAGCACGGTGACTGCGACATAGTCGGGCCGCGTCGTAGGAAGAAACGTATGCTCGGAACGGCAAAACTTTTCCAGCTCCTCAACGAGGCTATCGTTTTGTTGCTAGGAGCGCTGTTGATATTGCTAGCCATCTCCGGGCGCGTAGGATTGCCGACTCGGCGCGCGGCTTTGGTCGCACTGGGAGTTATTTTTGTCTATTGGGGGGCGCGCGCGTGGGTGCGGCGTGAACCTACGCCAGTCGGCTCGTCGTCGAAAATACGCGCTGGATCACTAGTACTGGTCGGCTTGCTCGTGCTGGGTATCCCCGTTTTGCCTTTGAGGTACATCCCGTTGCTTTTGGGGCTTGCCGGAGCGGTATTGGTATCTCGCGGGATTCTGGGCATCGCCCTTTTCGCTCGAAATAAGGAGACACCATAACAATCGCGAATCGGAGCATCGAGAAAAATAAAAGAAACCTGCGCTCTTGCAAGCCAGCCTGCTTACGGGATAACGTCACCCTCATCAATTCGGCCCGGTCCGCCTAAGGCAGGAAACACAGCCTGACCTGGACAAGAAAAATACCAGCATCAAGAGGATCAGACCATGCTGAAAGAATTCAAAGAATTTGCGATGAAGGGCAATGTGCTGGACATGGCCATAGGCATCATCATTGGCGCCGCATTCGGAAAGATCATCACATCGCTGGTGGCTGACGTGATCATGCCGCCCATTGGATTAATTCTGGGACGAGTGGATTTCTCGAGCCTTTTTCTGAGCCTCTCGGGTACGCATTACGATTCGCTGGCCGCCGCCAAGGCCGCTGGCGCTCCGACGATCAATTACGGACTGTTTTTGAACAACGTGGTTGATTTCCTGATCGTTGCGTTTGTGATCTTTCTGGTGGTACGCCAGGTAAACCGGTGGAAAAAGCCTGTTCCGGCTGCAGCACCGGTCACAAAGGAGTGCCCGTATTGCTTTACGGCAATCCCGATCAAAGCGATGCGCTGTCCTAATTGCACTTCGGAACTTCGCGCCTAACTCGGACGGGCGATCAAATCGCTTTCACAAATCTGATTAATTTGGCTTGGATGGCAGGTTCAATTGGCCTGCTGGAGGGTTCAGTCTTCGCGTCTGAATCTCCCGCAGGTGGTCGCGTAGCCGTTCAAGGACTTCGTCGCCCTGACCCGCCGCAATTTCGCGTTCCAACTCCGTCAGCGCAAAATGGATGATGTCGTGATGGTGGAGTTCTTCCCCCGGCAGTTTTTCGCTGAACTGCAGCCACATCTTGTGAAGCACATCAATTTCTTTCGGCGTAAGCCGCGGGGCGTGCGGCCCGAGATAGAAAATATACTCCTGTCCCGGAGGCGTGAAAATTTCCAGGGTCAAGCGTGGCCGAGGCTCCGGCATACGTTCCCAGGCTAACCCAATCTCGCGCGCTTGTTCGGTAACCGGCATCTTGGACGAGCTGCCGCTGACAATCGTGCTGGATTGCAGATTCATGGCCGTGCGCAAAATGCCTTCCCACAAATCGTTTGCTGCAGCCACGGCCAGCCTTACCGGCTTCCCCTCTTTTTCGGCGATGGCGAGAACTTTGGTAAACAGCAGCTGCTCGATGGTGCTAAAGAGCTGATCGGCGTCCAGATCGTATTCACCGGAAGCGGCTCGCCGCAGCATGCGCACATGCAACACGACGATTTCCGCGTCTATTCCCTTCACGCGTTTCAGAGCCGCTTCCAGGTGGTATAACGCGTAGTAGGTGCTAACTGGCACCAGAAGATTGCCCGGCGCGACGCCCACGCTCGTAGGAGTAAGCTCCGCTTCCTTCGTAAGATTGAATTGATCCAGCTCGACGTGGGCGGCGCCGGCCTGACGCTTGTGCATGCGATGTTCGGAAATTTCGAAAACGGTGAAGAGCATTAGAGTGAATGTAATTCCCGCCATGGTCGCATCTGGCTTCGTGAATAAGTTAATCACCGCAATCGCGAACAGGACCAAAGTGATCAGCCCCAAGCCAATCGGGATTTCTACGCCGAAAATTACCGGATTAAGCGGCACGCGGTACTCGCGATCCTGGGGATGCGTATAACGCAGGACCAGAACTGCAATGCCCTTCATGGCAAAACTCCAAATCACGCCGAACGCGTACAGATTGCCCAGGAAGGTTACATCGCCGCGGCTGGCCAGAATTGTGATGATTTGAAATGCCACCACCATGTTGATGATTCGGTGAGTGGTTCCAAACCGAGAATGCGGATGGCGGAACCAATCGGTGAGGACGCCATCTTCCGATACACGGTTCAGCACCCCGTTGGAGCCCACAATCGCCGTATTCACAGCACCCGCAAGAATCAGCACGCCGACAAACACCACGAACACATGAAACGCAAGCCGAACCGGAAAACTTCCGACCAGGTGCATGGAGAGTCCGCCGATCAGATTCTCGGTGAACCTTCCGCGCACATTGTCGGGAATAATCATCACGGCAAAGAAGGAGACCAGTGAGGTGAATACCAAGCTGTAAATGAAAATAATCAATCCCGCTTTTTTCAGGTTCGGAAGCTTTGGGTGTTCTATTTCTCGATAAACCTGTGCGAGCGATTCTTCGCCGCTCATAGCCAGCACCGAATGGCCAAGCCCTACAAAAATTGCGATCAGCGTAATCGCGTGCGCCCATTGATATTTATCCAGCCAGCCAAGCGACCCCTTGTCGAGCTTCATGTTCTGGGGCAGCGGCGCGGGAGGAAGGTGCCAGCCGCCGCGAGCATATAAAGTGTAGAAACACCAGCCGATCAGCACAATTACCATGACCGTGGTGAGCTGCATGATCCGCAGCGCCTTTCCGCTGGATTCCGGCACGCCTTTGATGTTCTCCCACCAGAAATAAAGCGTGATCACGATAGCGACTGCCGCCGCAGTGCCGTTCACGTGGAGATGAATGGGAATATGCGCGAAGACGAATAGCTCGTTGAGCACACCTACGAAGTATTGACCTGCAGAAACTCCGCTGATCGGCCCTGTGAGCACGTAGTCAAACATCAAGGCCGATACGGAGAATTTTGCCAACGTTCCGCCCAGCGCTTCTTTCACCACGCGGTACACGCCGCCGCGCACGAACATGCTGCAGCTTTCTACATAAATCGCGCGCACGGCATAAGAAAACAGCATGATGCCGAGGATGAACCAGGGAGCGGTCTTCCCGATGAATTGCTCTGCCTCGCCACCGGCGTAATAGGCCGACGATGCCAGGTCGTTCAGGACGATCGCAGCGGCCCGCCAGAAAGAAATGAACGCCAGCATGGCCGTAGTGGCCACCAGGACTTTGGCTACGGGGCGTACCCTACCAGGGGTGAAAATGTGGCCGGTGGAGTCAGATGACATACGTTATGAAGGTGCGGTGAAGAACTATACGTTGAATTTGACGCAAAAACAAAGTGTTGCTCGTTCGCAATTTCCTTTTTGCTGACGGAAGGTCGGACACCGGACCAGCGCGTGCTGCCGCGCTTCGCTTCAGGATTTGCTTTATTTTGCTACGGACTGGAACTCGCGCTTGCAAGCGTCGCAAGGACAGATTTCCCGCAAATGCTCGAAACTGTAGATTCCGGTCGCATGGCTATCAGAAAATTCTATCTGTATTGCGTAGTTCCCCACTGCTGTGGCGCTCTTAGCCGTTACCCGGGGCTTAAACATGGGTAGCACCGCACTCGGAGTATTGCCTCCACGGGAGGCTACACGCGCCTTTTTTTCACGCTCGTCATTGCACAGCGCGCACGGACACTTTTCCCGAAGATAAGGAAAATCGAAGTGGCTCGCGTGGCCGTCGGACCAAGTAACGTCCACGCCCTCGCCGGTCGTGACGTGAACTTTCACCTCCATCGGTTTCTTTCGCACATCCTGTGGTATCGGCATTAAACTCCATTCTATCAGACGCTATTCAATGATTGATTTGTGGCCTGCGGCTGCGACATCGTCCGGCTTTCGCCGCCGTGAAAGGATCACTTTCGCCGGGAAAGCGCGACAGACTTACTCTCAAGCAAGTTCGGTTGGCCTCAAAATATGCTTCAATTTTCCGTGCGCGAATTCGATGCGCCGATCTGCAAGGTTTCCGATGGCTGGGTCATGTGTCACCATAAGAATGGTGTGCTCTTCGCGATGCAATTCCTGAAAGAGCTGGATCACGGTTTCTTCATTTGCCTCGTCAAGATTTCCTGTGGGCTCATCAGCCAGGATCAGTTTCGGATGATTAATTAAGGCGCGCGCGACGGCCACGCGCTGCTGTTCACCGCCGGAAAGCGCGCCAGGAAGATGCTCGACGCGATCGCCCAAGCCTACGCGCTCGAGCGCTTGCCGAGCTTCTTTTTCGTCGGTTGTACTGTGAAAATATTGGGCCAACATTACGTTTTCGAGCGCCGTGAGATAGGGCACCAGATGAAATTGCTGAAAAATAAATCCAATCTTTTGCGCTCTAAAACGAGTGAGTCCGGCTTCGTCCAAACGCGCCACATCCATTCCATCCACGACGGCTTGCCCTGAGGTGGGCATGTCCAGGCCGCCTAGAATATTGATCAAGGTCGTCTTTCCTGAGCCCGAAGGCCCCATAATGGCGATCCATTCTCCGGCTTCCACGCTGAAAGACACACCTGCAAGCGCGCGAACATTGCCGAATTCTTTGCGCAGGTCGTCCACTTGTACTAGCGTCGCCACTATTCGCCTCGAAAAATAACCGCTGGTTTCACTTTGCCAAGCAGGCGTAAAGGAAGCGCTCCCGCAAGCGCAACGGCAACCATCAGCACTATCGTCAACGGAAAGATTTCCCAGCGTGAGGAAATCGCCGTGCCGAAAACGCGCTGGCCCATCCAGCGAGAAAGTTCAACACCTAAAGCTGCGCCGACAAATCCGCCGGCCGCTCCGAGCACACCGACCTCCGTCATGAATAACGTGACAATGCGGCCGATGGATCCACCCAGCGCTTTCATCAGGCCTACATCCTGGCGGCGTTCCATAGCCAACGCCGCCATCGTTCCCAGGACACAGAGTGCCGTCAATACCAGAATCAGTATGACCATGGATACAATCAGCAAGCGGATACGGCTTAAAAGGTCTCCTTCGGCCTCGGTGATTTGGCGGATAGGGCGGGGTTCGTATGCCGGCAACGCTGTCGAGAGCCGCGCGGCAAACTGTGAAATGCTGTTGGACGTGCCCGAAACACTCAATTGCGCTACGCTGATTTTCCCCGGCAGCGTTGCGAGGCTCTGAGCTTCGGCCAAGCCTACAAATACCTGATTGTCTTCCGTTCCGCCGGCATCTACGATTCCGGCTACCGTAAACTGCGCATTGTTATTCAAGTAAGTCAGACCTAGCGGACTGCCTACGATCAGCTGCAGCTGTCGCGCAACATTGCGGCCAACCAAACAGGACGTGGGGGCCTCTTGAGACGATCTCCAGTCACCCTCAATTTTCCATGCTGGTTCAAGCTTCGATAGTTCTTCGAGTTTTGTGCCGGCAACAACAACTGGTGTCTTCCCGGCGTTCGCCACAATATAGAGAAACGGCGCTGCCGCCACCACGGCGGGATCTTTTAAGGCGCTAACCGTGGCTGACACTTCACTCTCACTCATCAGTTCGGCTGGGCTGCTGCTGTTAATTTGCGCATTGCGTGGCGAAACCAATATGTTGGCGCCCAGCATGCGAAATTCCTGGGTGAGTTTGTGTTCGATGTCAAACTCGAGATTTAGCAGAGCGGAAACTACCATGGCACAACTCACTAGCGACAGAATGGCCACGGCTAGCCGGCCGCCGCTCCCGCGCAAGAGTTTCCAAAGTAGGCGCCAGAACATTATTCGTCCCGCAGAATCGGCGCGGGATTGAAATGCGCAGCACGACGCAGCGGAATCAGGCTGCCAGTCAGGGCTACGATCGCGGCCAGGCCCAAAACCACAGGAAACAAAATCAATCGGGGAGAAGCGGGTGTGCCGAAAATGCTGGCGCCCAGGCCGCGAGCTAGCACAGCGCCGACAACGAATCCGATGGAAGCTCCCACTACGGCAAGTAGAAGTTGTTCAGCCAGGAAAATTCCCGCTATCAGAACGTTCGTTGCGCCCAGCGCTTTCATCACGCCGATTTCTCCGCGCCGCTCAAGGACGGTAGTCGCTGACGTTGCCGCAACCGCCAGTCCCGCCGCCGCGAGAGCTGCGAGCGTGACGATCCATAACAAAGTACCGACGCGGGAGAGGATGTTCCCTTCTGTGTCGGCCACGCGCCGAATCGTGCGTACATCCGTGCCGGGCAACACGGTCTTGATTTGGAAGCTGATCGAAGAAATATAGGGCGAACAGAACCAGCGGTCGTACTCGGTGGGCGTCATCTTCAGGGGATCGCGTTCGGAGAAGGTGTCCGCGGGTTTCGTGAGCGCGCTAACAAAAAGCTGCCGGAATTGTCTTTCGTGCCCGGAGTAACCTTGCGCGAACGAAAGCGGGACGAGGATTCCATTGTCCTCAGCATCACCCGTCGAAGCGGTACCGGTTATGATCAGAGTCCGGGCGGTGTTCGTCTCATCCGCGTGCCTAACCCGAATTTTTTTTCCAATAGCGAAACTATCGGGATCTTTTGCTGCCAGCGCGGAACCAATCACAGCTTCGTCAGCGCCATCGTGGAACCACTGACCCCGAATCTTCCACCAAGGATGCGTGACGCTTATGCCGGTTTTGAATTTGGTCCCGTCAGGCACCGGCACATCGTGTTGGTACCATGTGCCAATCAAGGTTGTACTTGTCACCGTGCTGCCTGAAACGAGCGTAGGCACATCGAGAAAGGGCGTAAATCCTAGAATATTGTGGCGCCAGAAAATGGTTTTTAGTTTGCCGAGGTCGGTCTCACTAAGATACGCGCCTTCATTGACCGGGCGATAATCCACGCCGCCAATTTCTACCGGGAGAGTGTCCGATTGCGGCGTGACTAACAGATTCGCGCCAAGGCTCCGAAACTCTCGTGCCAACCGATCACCGACTTCGAGCGCAATGGTCAGCGTGGAGGTTGCCACCGCCATGCCCACGACCAGTGCCGCAGCAGTCAGTAATTTTCTGCGCGGATTACGAATGAAGGATTCTTTTACCAGGCGGCCAAACATTTTTTAGGAATGAATCCTGGAAGCGGAATCGGCCAGCGCCGAGAGATCCACAATCACTTCTCCCTGTATAACTTGGGATTTCACCGCGATGGGGTTGCAGCCGCCAGATTCCCCGATGGACGGAATATAAATTGCCGCGGCGCAATTCCGACAGATTACGTTTTGGCCGTCCTGCCGATATCCGGCCCTGCCGCAAATCTGGCAAGCGTCCAGTGCAGTCGCAAATTCGCCATTTTGTTTATGGATGACCATAAACCGGATCACATTCCCGTTAACCTCAGCAGTATAAAAATGAAGGCTCGAATCGTTTAGCTCAGAAAGCGGGAGGCGCACCTTGCCATTCTGGGCCACAAGCGTTTGTGCAGGTGACGGCGCAGCCGCGGATCGCGCATACACATACTCTGCCGCGAATGACAGAACGACTGCCACGCACAATACCGCTGCCGCAAAACTCCAGCGTCTCTGCCGGCGAAATTCCCATTCCCGCATACGGCGTTCGGCCGGATTGGCTGGCTCCGCAGAGGCAGGCTTTTTCGCGCTGAACCATTCGCGCAACACTACTAGCGCCGCCGCTCCCAGGATCACGATAAAAAAGAACACCTCGTTTCGAACGATAGGCCCAATCGTCGACATTTCCGTTTTACTTGACGGAATCCACATGGCTTCGCTTAATTCGTGCACGCCGGTAAGAAATAGCTGAAATGCCACTACCATCAAAATTGCGCTGGTCGCTGCAAAAAATCGATGAAGAGGAATTCGCAGCGTGCCTTGAAAAAAGAAAAGCCCCACGGCAATCGCTATCGCAATTCCCAGTCCGGTTCCAATCCACACTTGAACGCCCGCGCTTGAGAGCTCCACCGCGCGCAGAATTAAGACCAGCTCGGCTCCTTCACGCACCACCATCAGAAATACAAAAAATCCGATGCCCCAGCCCGCGGCACGTGTTGATTGTTGCGCGTAGGTTTCCACGCGCTGTTCGATCTCTTTTTTAAGGTGCCGGGCGACGCGATTCATCCACACGATCATGGTAACCACCAGAGCAGCCGCGGCCAGCATCAGCAGGCCTTCAAATCCATCTTCGCTGACGTGCCAGCGCTGCAACAGCAGCGCAGCAGCAAAGCTCGCGCCCACGGCGAGAAGGACGCCTCCCCAGACGTAATTCTTCAGGGCCCGGCGTCCCGTACGATTCAGATAAACGAGGACGATACCGACGACGAGCGCGGCTTCGACGCCTTCACGAAGTGCTACAAGGAGAGCAGATAACATGAAAATCCCAGTTGTAAACGTGTTTCAACTAGCATTTCCAGTGTATCTCTCCGCACACGCAATAGCAAGCAAATCCAGACTTCCTCGCGGCCCCTTAATTCCCTGTACAATATATCTTTAGCTCGAAAGTTCATCGCTTTTTCCTGCTAACGGACAGAGGGCCAGCAGCATCTGAATTGCTTATGCCAATTGCACCACGATCACGGCCGCTAAAGCGAATCGTGGCATGTGCCTTTCTGCTGACGATTGCTGTGGTGGGCGCGTTTCCCGCGCATACCCGGCCGCAGGCAGGGACCCAAGCAGCTATTCCTGCATCCCCGCAAAATCAAGCTAGGCAAGCTAGCCCGACGGGCACGCCCAGCAAGTCGGCTTCGCCGCAATCTGCGAATTCTTCCGCTGATTCAGCCTCGCCAACAGTAAAGACCGATCTAAAAAAGGCAAAGCAGGCTGACAAGCAAGGACTGCGCGCAGAACAGCAAGGCGACTGGCAGGCAGCCTACGAAGCTTATGTCGATGCGGTCAACTGGGCTCCTCGCGACGCGAGCTACTTTGCGCAGCGGGAAATAGCCAAGAGCCATGTAGTTCAAATGAAAGCCGATCTTGCCGAACGCCACGCCATCTCCGGCGAAATTCCAGCAGCTTTACGAACATTGCGGGAAGCCCGCGAACTTGACCCTTCGAACAAGATTATTCGTGAACGCCTCATGGAACTGTCTGCTCTTGATCCCAGACAGGCCAAGGAGATTCTTTCCGCCCCGGAGCTGCCGCGCGAAGTGCATCTGGAACATTTGCCCGTAAAACAAAACTTCAAACTGCGCGGTAACACGCAATCTGCTTATCAAGAGATCGCGCGAAGGTTCGGCGTGGAAGTGGCGTTCGACGTGGAGTTGCGCTCGCAACAAGTTCGTCTCGACGCAGATGACCTCGACTTCGCCACCGTGATGCGGATTCTGGGCGAAGAAACTCACACTTTTTGGCGGCCTCTGACCAAACACCTTTTCTTCGTGGCAGACGATACCACGCAAAAACGCAAGGACTACGATATCTCGATTGTTCGCACGGTACTTTTTTCCACTTCTGAAACTCCAGAACAGATGACCGAGATTTCTCACTTGGTTCGCGAGGTCGCCGGAATCAGCCGCAGCCAGCTTGATACCCAAAGCCGCACGCTTACCATGCGCGCTTCGCCTCAGGCAATTGCGGTGGCTAGCGGAGTGATTGAAGATCTGGAACAGCCGGTAGGCGAACTGGTATTGGAAATCGAGATACTCGAAATGGATCGCAACTTCGCGCGGCAACTCGGCATCACGCCTCCTGACTCTGCACACCTTTTTGCAATCCCTTCAAACGCCGTCACTCAAGCAGAATCGGGACTTCCTGGATTAATCGCTGTGCTCACGCAAATCTTCGGAGGTTCCGCACTCGGAGGACTCTCGCCGACTCAGCTGGCCGGATTGCTGGGATCGGGACAGGTAAACGTTGCTTCGCTGATTCCCCCGCTCCTTGCCTTCGGTGGCGGAGCCTCTACTTTCCTTTACACACTTCCCGGCGCTGCAGCGAATTTTTCAGACATGCTTTCGCTGGTCCGTCACGGCCGGCGGATTTTGCTGCGCGCGGGAGACAATCGTCCGGCCACATTCTTCGTGGGCGAACGTTTTCCTGTTTCTCTTGCGCAGTTTTCCCCAAGTTTGGGAACGGGAGGAGGCCTTAGCATCCCAGGCGTTACCACCACAAGTTTGCCAATCACAAACTATCCCACAGGAAACGGTCCCGACTTCGTAACAACCACCGACTTGAACGCGGATAATTTCCCGGACCTTGTGGTTGCCAACTTCAGCGACAATACCCTTTCCATTCTTCTGGGTAATGGGGATGGCACCTTTAAAGCCGCGGTTTCGCCTCCGCCTGCAACCGGCAAAGGCCCCGTTTCCATTGCCACCGGCACTTTCAACGTCAAGAACAATACGAATGTGGGCCTGGCGGTCGCGAATGAAACGGACAGTACACTCTCGATTTTGTTAGGTAATGGCGATGGGACATTCACCCAGGCTCCCGGCTCGCCAATCAAAACAGGAAACCATCCGGTTTCAGTTGTCAGCGCGGTACTTATTTCCGGCGGGCAATCCGATCTGATCGTAGCGAATCAGGCAGACAATACGATTTCCGTACTCATGGGAAATGGAGACGGCACCTTCCAACCGGCCGTCAATCTCCCAACCGGCAGAGCGCCCACCGGGCTCGCGGTCGCGGACTTCAATAATGACGGCAGATTAGATCTGGCCGTCACCAATCAGAACGACAACACCGTGTGGATTTTTCTGGGAAATGGAGACGGCACATTCGCCCGGCCGGTTAGCTATCCCACTGGACAAGCGCCTGTCTTTGTAACCTCCGGTGATTTTAACGGTGACAATGTCGTGGATCTTGCGATCGCGAATAATGGCGCAGCCACGGCCACAAACTCGGGCGATTCTGTTTCAATTCTCCTTGGCAACAGTGTCGGCGACGGCACATTTGGCCCTACCACCAGCTTTCCGGCGGGAACCGGCCCTACTTCAATCGCAGTTGCGGATTTCAACGTCGATGGCCGTCCCGACTTGGCTGTGACAGCACAGTCGGACAATGCGGTAGCCCTTCTTTTGGGGCTTGGTGACGGAACATTTTCTCCGTTCTTCGAACTCCCGGTCGGAACGAATCCGCTTTCATCGGTAACGGACGTTTTCACGAGTTCGGGCCAGCCGGATCTGGCAGTCGCCAACCAGGGATCAAACACCGTGTCGGTGATAATCAATTCCGAACAATTTGGAGGCGGCAGCGCCGCTGCACCGGGGACGCAATTTCCCAATGCCGAGTTTATCGATGTCGGGGTGAAGGTGAAAGCGACCCCGCGGATTCATCACAACGACGAAGTCACGCTGCAGCTCGAATTCGACATTACCAGTCTGACCGGAACCATTCTTAATAACATTCCTGTGGTCTCCAATGAGCAGGTGCATCAAACTGTCCGCGTAAAAACAAACGAGACGGCCGCTCTTGCGGGATTCCGTTCGCCACAATATCAAAAAAGCTTAAACGGCCTGCCTTATCTAGGAGAAATCCCTCACGTGGGATTGTTTGCCGCCGATGAAGATGTTCAACAGCAGGACACCGAGGTATTGATACTTGTGACGCCACGAGTGGCCGCGCTTTCTCCGCGGAAGGATCACGATATTTACGCTGGCCGCGGCGCTCCTGAGGGGCCTGGCGCGCAGGGGCCGACACGGGAACAGCGCCAGCTTCCTCCGATCCAGGTTCCACCGCAACCCGTCCCGCAGCAACAACAGCCACAACCTCAGCCGCCACCGCCGCAGGAGCCAGAACCGGAAACAAGCCAACCCGAGCCGCAATAACGCCGCTCGAGTTATTTTGCTTGTCGAACCAGAGAAACAGAACTGGGCTTGGTGTCAGGAAATCGCTTCCAGAACGACGACTGGCTGGTATGTGCGCGGCACCACGGGCTCGGCAATAGCCATCAATTCTCCCTGCTGATTGAAAACTCGCAACCGTGCGGGCTTCCAACCGCCCGAATCGAGTTCCGAAGGTGCGCCTTGCGCCGAGACGCTCTGCCCCGGCTGGATTTGAGCTAATGACACGTTGAACTTGGCCCCGTGGCGAACTCGCTTTTCCACAATGGGGAGGATCGTCACGCGCGGTAGTTCAGGTAACAAGTTTTCCAGCCGAATTATGCGCTTGGCCAGGCGTCCTGTCTTAGCGTCATGGTCGAGTTCGGGAAGCTGAGCGGCTTGATCCAGCGTAAATTCTCCCACCGCCGTGCGCGTGATTTCCGCGAGGTGCGCTCCGGAGCCCTGTAGCGCACCGAGGTCGTGCGCCAGCGAACGAATATAGGTGCCCGAGCCGCACTCCACCACGAACCGTGCCACCGACCCTTCCACGCTCGTGAGCCTGAATTCGTACACTTCTACTTCGACGGGCTCCAGTTTCACTGGCTTGTTTTTGCGCGCCAGTTCGTGCGCGGGCCGTCCGTGAATTTTTTTTGCGGAAAAAGAAGGCGGAGTTTGTTTTATCTTGCCGACGAATCGCGCGGCAAACGCCGCAAGCTCTTCCGCATTCAACGTCGGCGCGCTATCCGGACTCGCAGCCTCGCCATCCGCGTCATACGTGTCGGTGGAAAACCCAAACCGCACCGCACAGGTATAACGCTTTCGCCGGCCGCCGTAGAAGCGTGCCAGACGTGTGGCGCGTCCCAACGCAAGTACCAGCACGCCGGTCGCGAGAGGATCGAGCGTTCCGAAATGCCCAATGCCTCGGAAACCTACCAGGCGGCGGACTGCTTCCACCACGTCGTGCGAAGTTTTTCCGCGCGGTTTGTCGACAACCA
>Ga0073928_10003728_pt1 | contig 23605 bp, 18 predicted proteins | sample PaiPotPPA55metaG_FD_76969 | JGI IMG/M metagenome (GOLD analysis project Ga0073928, IMG submission 76969) | Iron sulfur acid spring bacterial and archeal communities from Banff, Canada, to study Microbial Dark Matter (Phase II) - Paint Pots PPA... ...
AGGGAATGCAAGCTCTGCAGCGGGGCGATCTCTCAGCGGCCGAGATCGCGTTCGAAAAAGTTTTGCGCGTCGTTCCCGGCAGCGCCGAAGCCCACAATTCCTTGGGCTGGGTGTTTCTAGCACAAGAGAAGACGGATCCCGCTATTCGCGAATTTCAGGCTGCTGTAAGACTCAACCCTGAATTTCCGCAGGCGCGCATCAATCTGGCAAACGCATTCCTGCATGCCGGCAATCGAGACGCTGCCCTTCGCGAGTCAAAAGAGGCTGTTCGCTTGTCCCCAGCCGATTCCGAAACCCACCGCACCCTCGCGCGAGCCTTCGAAGCTTCCGGCGACCTGACTTCTGCAACAGCGGAAATGCGCCGTGCCATCGCCCTCGAGCCGAACCGCGCGGAGCTGCATGACGATTTGGGCGCGCTGCTGGTTCAGCAAGGTTTAAATACGGCAGCCCTCAACGAATTTTCTAGCGCTCTTGCATTGCAACCCGGCCTGGGCACCGCGCACCTGCACATGGGCGTGCTGCGCTTCCGCGAAAAGTCCTTCGCGGAGGCGATAACGGAGCTAACGGCTGCAATCAACGCAAACGCGGGTGGATCGCAGGCACATTATTACCTTGGTCAAGCGCTACGAGAGACGGGCGACGCCGACGGTGCGATTCGCGAATTGAAGGCCGCCATCCAGCTTCAACCCCATTTCCCCGAAGCACAAAACGCGCTCGGCGTTCTTCTGCAGCGTACAGGCAATGTGGATGACGCGATCGCCTCGTTTGAACGCGTCCTGCACCGCCAGCCGGAGAACGCCGACGCTCATAACAACCTTGGCCTCGCGCGCTTACAGCTTGGAGATGCAGACTCTGCCATTCCCGAATTTCAGACCGCTCTTCGCTTGCAGCCGCGCGACACCGGATATCAGACCAATCTGGGCATTGCTTACCTTCAGAAAACGGACTTTGACTCGGCGGTTGCGCAATTTCAATCGGCACTCGAAAACGCGCCGCGTAACGCGACACTCCATTACGACTTAGGGCTTGCGTTAAAGCTCAAAGACAAACTCACCGACGCTGTAGCGGAATTTCGCACCGCGGAACAGCTTGATCCAGGCCAAGCGGACGTTCACTACACGCTGGGAGTGACCCTGTGGCAACAGGGTGAGTTCGCGCTGGCCGTCGACGAGTTGCGGGCGGCCATCGACGCGAAGCCCGACTACGCCGAGGCTTTTTATACACTCGGAACCGTTTTGAAGCAGCAGGGCAAATTGCAGCAGGCAGCGGATGCTTTGCGGCAGGCGATCCATTTGCAACCTGATTTTGCCGGCGCGCACACCACTTTGGCGACAGTTCTTCGCCAACTGGGCGACAATGAAGGAGCCGCCGCCGAATCCAAAGCGGGAACGGATCTCGCCAAGGAAAAGAATAATCAGCAAGCAGCGCTATTTGCGACGAACTCGGGCAAGCGGCTACTTAATGCGGGAGACTTGGATGGCGCCATATCGCAGTTCAAATCAGCGATTCAGGCTGTTCCCGGTTATGCGCCCGCGCATTTCCAATTGGGCTTGGCGTTGCAGCGTAAGGGCGAAAAGGCAGAGTCGGCCCGAGAATTTCAGAAGGCCCGGGAACTCGACCCACGGCTTACACCGCCATCTTAGACACGAGATAGCGCGTTACCGCATTTTTTCGGTCATGAGGTCCCGCTTCGCAGCGCAACTAACTCGCTTCCTACCGGTACGCCGCGCGTCACCTTGACGCGAATTACCGCTTCAAATGTTTTGAGCTCTCCTGTTTGCGAGACCGGCAGGCGGAGCAGAAGTTCTTGAATCGAACTCTGCCGGCAAACGTATTCCACCGCCGCTTGTGTCCCCAGTGTCGTCGTGCCCGCTAGGATCAGCACGGCCTGCCCGGCGTTGAGTCCCTTGACCAGGCCGATCACTGCGTGATCTTCCGTCAGGGGCGCATTGCCAGCACTCGGAAAATATTCCTTGGGCTCGCCCGGCTGCGGGTGAACGTTCACGATCGCCTCTTCGCCTTTGCGCGGTCCGGAAGTCATGCGACGGAAAACAAATTCCTGAGTTCCTGGAAGCTCCAGCAGAGTTAGATTCTCAAAAGGCGAGCCTATGAAAATCAAATTATTGTTCTTTGCGTCGTCCAGGGAAAAGAGGCTGCCGCGTTTTATGCGAATCTGCCGATGTAGCTGTCCGAAAACGCGGTCGAGTTCGTGGACGGCCAAGACTTCGCCCACGCCGGTGTAGTGGTCCAAAATAAAGCTGCCTTTGTCTTTTACAGTGTCGTAGTACCGCATTCCCGTTTCGGGACGTCCGACGAACGCCGCATTGCTGAAAATTACCCAAGGCTCTTCCTGTCCGGACACAAAGCCATTCCAAAAGACTCTAAACGCAGCAGGCGCCACTTCGCCTTCTCGGGAGAAACCTGCTTGGGCGGAGTTTCGGCTCCACAGCAGGCCCAGAATCGTAACCGCAGCGACCGTCAGCAGTACACCCAGCGAAAGCGTTGTTGCAAACCATCTCCGCTGACTTTGAGCTCCTCTCGGCGCCTGCAAATCGGGCTCGGGGGGCGCGACACTCTGTGTTCTACCCGCTACGGCGCGGTGATGAAATGTCAAAACGTAGGTGCCCTTGGGGAGTTCTACGACGATTCCGTCCTCCGCGCCGTTTGCTCCGTAATATTCCCCAAGCTTCGCGCGTAACCTCCCTGCCTGCACACGTACCATTGAATCGAGCTGGGGATCGAAGTCATCCGAGCGGCCGAAGACCTCCGTCGCAATTTGATATTCCTTGATCGGCGTTCCCGGATGATCGAGGGCGTGCTTCGCTAGATAGCGGAGGAGTTTGCACAGAGACTCGGAGCCGTGCAGAACGTGGCTGCCGGCCAGTTTTTCTATTTGCGCAAGACACTGTTCGCGTTCAGACAAACGAAGTGACCCCAGTTACATCGGTTTAACAGGAGTGTAACAATGAGCGCATGTCTATGCAAGCGCGGACCTTACTTGCGGTAACAGTATCAGACCCCTTGAGACTTCTACAAGGAGCCCCAAATAAAGTAATAGTGACCATCGATTTTTTCCGTTTGACCTTTTGGTGCGTAGTCGGGGCGCTGTGCTGGCTTTCCCAAACTTCGGAGCGCCAGCAGATTTCAGATCTTGGTTGGGGTGCGTTTTCACGTCGAGGGTGGTTGAGTGATCTGGGTGCCTGCGAGTGGCAATAACCCGGTCTCGTCGGTGCTGTTTTCTTTACGACGCTCATCCTCTTTATCTCCAAAAATAGGCGTGTACACGAATGCAATCCGGAAAACCGGTTCATTCATAACTAATCGCTGGACAGTCCTTAAGTTGTCGCTCTAGCTGCGTTTCTCGAAGGAGGATGTAATGGTGAGAAAATCGATTTGGGTGATTGCGGTGGTCTTGTGCCTCGTTTGTATGTCAGCGACGCCGAACGCGCACGCGCAAGCGGTGTACGGCACTATCACCGGGAGCGTTACTGACGCTCAAGGGTCTGGAGTGGCGGGAGCTAAAGTGGTGGTCACCAATGTGACCAAGGGAACAGTTGAGGAAGCGACGACAAACGAGAGCGGTATTTACACCGTCACGCACCTCATTCCAGACACCTACAAGGTTCGCGTGGAAGCGTCTGGATTCAAGTCCTACGAAATCGCGAGCGTCCGCGTTGACGTTGACACTACGGTTCGCGCCGATGCCCAATTGCAGGTCGGCTCCGTGACGCAATCGGTTGAAGTTACCGGCGAGATACCTCAGCTTCAGACCGAAAAAACCGACGTCGCCACCATATTCTCGACGCAACAGGTTGAGAGCGTGCCGATTTTCAATCGGAATTTTACTACATTTCAATTGTTGTCGCCGGGCGCGCAGCTCCAGGGCTGGGGGCACGCCGCCAGCGAAAACCCTCAGGGTTCGCGGCAGATTTTGACGAACGGCCAGCATTTCGCCGGAACCGGGTTTGAGTTGGATGGCACGGATAACCAAGACCCCATCCTCGGAATCATCGTAATCAACCCCAACCTGGACTCCATCAACGAAGTAAAGATTACTTCGCAGGACTACGATGCCGAATTTGGCAAGGCCATCGGCGCAATCGTGACTTCGCAAACCAAATCAGGAACCAACGAGATACACGGCTCCGCTTTTGATTTTGAGCGTTCAAACTCCAATTTTGCTAGCGACCCTTTCTCGCAGACTCCTTCTAAAATTGCAGCCGGACAGCGCCAGGTCCCCAGCGGTAACTGGAACCAGTTCGGCGGCACAATCGGTGGTCCGATCAAGAAAAATAAGGTCTTTGCCTTCGGGGATTACCAGGGGCAACGGGCTCACGTGGGAGGGACTGCACAAGATCGCATCCTGAATGCGGCTGAACGGGGCGGCGACCTAAGCGATTTGAGCAAGCAGACGCCCACGCCCATCTACGACCCCTACGTGACGTCCGATCCAGCGCACTGCAATATCGTGCTGAATGGGGCAGGACAGCCCACTCCCGCTCCGCTGGCGTCACGCACTCAATTCATGGGCAACAATGGGACCACTCCCAATGTTATCCCCACCTGCCGGTTGTCGCAGCAGACCCAGAATCTTCTCAAGCTACTTCCGGTTGGGGCGACACTTAGCGATCCTACCGCGAACAATTTTTCGGGATCGGGCAGTAACGTTTTGAACGCAGACAATTTTGACGTGCGTGGCGACTATGTCCTGAATACCAAGACGCAGGTTTTCGGACGCTATAGTTACCAGAAGTTCCTTAGGTCCGGACCCGGCCTATTTGGAGCAGTTGCGGGCGGTGCGGCGCTTCCCGCTGACTCGGGCGGCCAATTTGCTGGGACCTCCAATGTCCGAAACCAGAGTCTCGCGACCGGTTTTGACTATACCTTCAGCCCCACTTTGCTAACCGACTTTCGTTTTGGATATATGCGCTATCACGTTGACGTGGCACCGGGTGGTGTAGGCACGACACCCGCCGCTGACGCGGGGATACCCGGATTAAATATTGACAAGCTGTATACCACCGGAATGCCCTATTTCCACGTCACCACTTCGGGTCTGCCAGACTTTAATTTCGGCTACTCCCTCGGTGCGAATCAGTGCAACTGCCCACTTCTCGAGAGCGAGCACCAATACCAGTTTGTGAATAACTGGACCAAAATCCGCGGAAACCACACCTTCAAGTTCGGAGCGGATATCCGATATGCTTACAATCTGCGCATCCCTAGCGACAAGCACCGCGCTGGGGAGCTGACCTTTGCTCAAGACCAGACTCAAGGCCCGGGCGGCGTTGGGGGGTCGGGTTTGGCGGCATTCCTTCTCGGTGACGTAACCTTTTTCGAGCGTTACGTAAGCGCCTCCACCAACGCTAGCGAAACTCAGCCGCGCTTTTTCTTCTTCGGTCAGGACACATGGCGGGTCAACAACAAGCTGACCGTCAATCTGGGGCTCCGGTGGGAGATTTACAAGCCGGAATCCGTGATTGGCGCTGGCCAAGGCGGGTGGGTTGACGCAGGCACGGGCGAAGTACGTGTTGCGGGCTCAACCGGGGTAAATCTCCAGGGCAACACGAGCACGAGCTATACCCACTTTGCTCCTCGTCTAGGTGTCGCATATCAATGGGACCCCAAGACCGTGATCCGGTTGGGCTATGGTCGCAGCTATGACATTGGCGTTTTCGGATCCATCTTCGGCCATGCCGTTACACAAAACTTGCCAGTCCTGGCCAGCCAGCAGACAAATACAACCAACGGACAGGACTTCAACACTGCCTTTTTCCTCTCGAACGGGCCGGCCGCTCTGAATCCAGCCACGGCTCTCGGCGGCACTCTGGCAACTAGCAATTGCAACTCCATCACAGATCCGAGCGGCGTCAATCCAGCCACCGGCGTATTCACACCTGACAAGGCCCAATGCGTCGGGGTCAACGGCAGGCCACTCTTGCCGAACGGCATCAATGCCTTTGTTCGCCCCTTCAACAACCGTCTCCCAACTGTTGACGCCTGGAACGCTACCGTGCAGCGGCAGGTCACACCCACGATCAGCGCGACCATCTCCTACGTCGGTAATAAGGGGACTCATACGATTGGCGGCGGCCCGGACTATCCGTTCAACAATCCAAGATTGGCTGGCTACGATCCTACCCTTTCAGGTGACAAGGCAACCTTAAACCAGAACTTGCGCAGACCGTTCTATTCCCAATACGGCTGGACGCAGGGTTTTCGTTACTTCGGGAACGATTTCAATAACAAATACAACGCTCTCCAGGTGATCATGGAGAAGCGTTTTGCTTCCGGTTTGTCCTTCAACGCGAATTACACTTGGCAGCACGCTACCGCAGACGATGATGGAGGAACCGCGGGCTACGATAAGAGCGTTAATTACGGCCCCAACAGCAATTATCGCAACCACGTCTTCATCTTCACTCAGGTCTACCAACTCCCGTTTGGCACCGGCAAAAGATTTGGCAGCAATGTCGGCCGTCTCGGGGATTTGATAATCGGTGGGTGGGAGTTGAACGGCACGACGAATTTTTCGAGCGGTTTGCCCTTCACGCCCAGCCTTAAATCCTGCCATGCATCCAGCGACACGGGACCATGCCGCCCGGACGTTGTCACTCCAATCAAGGCCGGTAGTCGCAGTGGAGACCCGAACATACCCGGGTATTGGTTCCAAGGGACGAACGGAGTTGTCCTTTCCGCAGCCGGGCAGGCTAGTGGGTCATGGGCTCAGCCTCAGGTGGATACGTTCGGAAACGTTGGACGCAACTCCATGCGTGGACCGAGGTATTTTGATTCCGATCTGGCCTTGTTCAAGAACTTCACCATCACCGAGCGGGCCAAGGCTCAATTCCAATTCCAGTTCTACAACATATTTAACCACGTGAATCTGGCGAACCCGGACGGATGCGTCGACTGCGGGAGTGGTGGCAAGATCACCGGCATTGCTGCCAACTCTCAACTGCGTTCGTTGACATACGGGTTCAAGCTCAGTTTCTAACACCGAAAAGACGCACCACACCCCAAAAACCGAAAGGGGAGCCCTGACGGGCTCCCCTTTTTTATGTTCTAATCATTCTTTTCTTGATCATTCTTATGGACTGGATCGGCAGTTACTTTGCTTCGGACGTCACATGCTTAATGTTCACTATCCGTTCTTGATTATCTTGGCCGCCCTGCTTTTGTCCGTGCCGCTGGCCAGCAGCCAATCCTCAACTAGCCAGCTTTCACCTTCCTCTAACGCCACCCCCACCGCAGGCGTAGCCCAGTCATCGGCGTCCGCTCTGGTGGTGTCGCGCAAGCTTCTCGCGCAAGGCAAGTACGATGATGCTCTCGCAGCGCTTCATGACCTCGAAGAGACGAATCCCGGCGTAGCGGGGCTTTCGCATGAATTCGGAGTCGCATATTACAAAAAGGCCGATTACCTGAACGCGATCGCTTACCTGAAGAAAGCTCGCGAAGAAAATCCTGATGACGGCGAAGCAATCCAACTGCTGGGCATCTCTTTTTATCTCGCCGGCCGTCCCGCTGACGCCATCGCTCCGCTCGAGAAAGTACAGACGTGGTTTCCCAGCGCCAACGTCGATGCCTCGTACATCCTCGGCATCTGCTACATCCAGACAAAAGACTATCCGCACGCGCGCGGCGCCTTCGCAAAAATGTTCGGCGTCTCCTCCGATTCTGCCGCCAGCTATCTTTTCACTGCGCGCATGTTACTCCGCCAGGACTTCGGCCCCGTCGCCGAGGAATACGCGCAAAAAGCCGTCTCGCTCGATCCCAAACTCCCCCTCGCGCATTTTTTGCTCGGCGAGTTGGATCTCTATCACTCCAAAGTCCCCGAAGCTGCCGAAGAGTTTCAAAGAGAGTTGCAGCTCAACCCCGGCTATGCTCCCGCGTACTACAAACTCGCCGACGCCTATTCGCGCATCCAGAAATTCGATGAAGCCGAAAAACTGTTGCAGCGTTCCATCTGGCTCGATTCCACTTCCACCGGCCCGTTTATCCTGATGGGAAAGGTCCTCGCGAAAAAGGGCGAAACGGAGCTGGCCGTCCGCACGCTGCAACGAGCCCTCGCGATGGACCCCAATAACCCCGTGCCGCATCACTTGCTTGGCCAAGCCTATCGCGACCTCGGCAGAAGCGAAGACGCGGAGCGCGAGCTAAAAGTGGCGGCCCAGCTCGAAGAGCGCCAGAGCGCGAAACCGTGATCCGCAGCGCCGCGCGCCAAAAGCCGCTCTATCGTTCTGCATTCGTTTTTCTCTCGGCGTCATTCGCCTCGCTTTTCTTTACGAGCGCTCAGGGTATCTACGACGAACCGTGGCGTCCGCAATTTCACTTCACTCCCGCCAAGAACTTCATGAACGATCCCAACGGCCTCGTCTACTACAAGGGCGAATACCACCTCTTCTACCAGCACAATCCGCAAGGCCCCGAGTGGGGGCACATGAGCTGGGGCCACGCGACTAGTGAGGACATGCTGCACTGGCGGCACCTGCCGCTAGCCATTCCCGAAGAGCCCAATCGCTACATGATTTACTCCGGCAGTGCCGTGGTGGATTGGCACAATTCCAGTGGCCTGTGTGCGAACACCGACCCGATCGATCCCTCATGCCTCGCCGCCATCTACACCGCCGCAGCGAAAGACTCGCAAAGCCAGCATCTCGCCTTCAGCAACGATCGCGGCCGTACCTGGTCCAATTATTCCGCAAATCCCGTCGCAGACTTAAATCAGCCAGACTTTCGCGATCCAAAAGTTTTCTGGTACGAGCCGCAGAAAAAATGGGTCATGGTCGCAGTTTTCGCCGACGAAAAAGAAGTAAAAATCCTCGATTCCACCGACCTCAAAAAATGGAAGCCGCGCAGCACCTTCGGCCCACTCGGCTCAGCGAAAGGGCAGTGGGAGTGTCCCGATCTGTTCGAGCTGCCCGTCGACGAAAACTCCCACGCCATGAAATGGGTGATGATCGTAAACCGTAATCCCGGAGCACCCGCCGGCGGCACCGGCACCGAATATTTCGTAGGCACTTTCGATGGCGCGACATTCACCAACGAAACGCCCGCCGAGCAAGGGCTCTGGGCCGACTACGGAAAGGATTTCTACGCCACCAACAGCTTCTCCGATATTCCCAGCACCGACGGCCGCCGAATCTGGATCGGCTGGATCAGCAACTGGCAATACGCGAATACCGAACCCACCAAGCTATGGCGAGGCGCGCAATCTATTCCGCGTGTCCTACGCCTAAAGACATACTCTGACGGCATTCGCCTCATTCAAACCCCAATTAAAGAGGTCGAGCAGCTCCGCACGAAACAATTGCTCCGCGTCAACGGATCCTCCATTCAGCAGGCAAACGATAAAATTCGCGCCGCCAACATCAAAGGCCACGCTCTCGAAATCGAAGCGGAACTGAGTCCCAGCGAAGCAGGGGAGATCGGCTTTCGCCTGCGCAAAGGTCAGAATGAAGAGACCCTGGTCGGCGTCTCCGCGAAAACGCACGAAGTCTTTATCGACCGAACGCGCTCAGGCTTGGTCTCTTTCTCGCCGGATTTTCCCGGCCGCCATCACGCCAATCTGCACTGGACTTCGTCCCTGAAACTTCATATCTTTCTTGACCGTTCCAGCGTCGAAGTGTTCGCAAACGATGGCGAAACTGTGCTGACCGATCGCATCTATCCATCGCCCGGCAGCGATGGATTTGAGATATATTCCGAATCGGCCAGCGCCCAAATTTCGTCGCTAAGCATCTGGAAGTTAGACTCGATCTGGAAATAATGAAGAGATTCGCGTGACTCCGGACAGAAATTTCATCGTCATTGGCTTGGGCGAGCTTCTCTGGGACATGTTCCCGGAGGGCAAGCAACTGGGCGGAGCGCCCGCCAATTTCGCCTACATGACGCGGCTGCTGGGTGACGAAGGCATCGTCGCGAGTCGCGTCGGCAGCGACGCTCTCGGTCGCGCTGCTGGGCGCCGGCTCGAACGTCTCGGCGTTCGCTCCGCTCACGTTCAGCTTGATCCGACGCATCCCACCGGAACTGTCAAAGTCGCGGTTGATCCCGCCGGCCAGCCCACCTTCGAGATCGCCGAGTCTGTCGCTTGGGATTCTTTCGAGTGGACGCCGGAGTGGCGCGCACTGGCGGAGCGCGCGGACGCCGTTTGCTTCGGCTCCCTCGCGCAGCGCTGTCCCCAATCTCGCGCAACGATCCGCCAGTTTCTGGGCACGGTTCGCCCCGGCACCACGCGAGTTTTCGACGTCAATCTTCGCCAATCTTTTTACAACGCGGAAACGCTATCGGAGTCCGCCAAGCTCGCCGACATCATGAAGGTGAACAGCGACGAGCTAGCTATCGTCGCCAAACTTCTGAAAATTCCCTTTATCTATGATGAAGTGCGAGCGGCGCATTGGTTGCGCGACATTCTAGGATTGAAATTAGTCTGCATCACGCGCGGCGCCAAAGGCAGTCTCCTAGTCAGCGCGGATGAAGTCAGCGAACATCTCGGCTACCGCATTCACGTTGCGGACACGGTGGGAGCCGGCGACGCCTTTACCGCCGCGCTCGTCTACCATTACTTGCGCCACGCATCTGTTTCCACTTTGAACGAAGCCGCCAATCGCATGGGCGCCTGGGTCTCCAGTGAAATCGGAGCAACGCCTGCGCGAGACGAATTTCACCTCGAAAAAGTTCGTGCCGCGGTCGTTGCGGAAGAGTTCTAGCGGCCTGAACCCGCCTTCGCAGTCTGCTCGTCGGCCAAACGCGTCACAGAAGTCTCCGGCAGTTCGTGCAGCAACACCAGGAATGCCGCATTCGTCCATCCGAATCCCACGATGTTTATGTGATAGCCCGCGGTCACCTGTGTCTCCGAAGAGCGCGTCACCGCATTATATTTCTCGCGTATGGTGCCGTCGCGCCTGAAATTCTCTGCCACCGTCGACAGGAATTCGTAGGAAACGCGATTCGCCTCCTCGCTAAATCCGTACCGCCGGATTCCTTCGTCCGCAACCACTTGGTCCGGCGCCCAAGCATAGGGAAAATCCCATTGCCCCCCGGTTTCATGTGAGCTCATCACCAATCCGCCCGGTTTTTCAAACGTGGGCAGATGTTGCATCACCGCGCGCGCCTGCTCTGGCGTCGGAATTCCGGCCCACAGCGGAAAAAATGCCGTCACGTATTCATACGTCGAGCGCTTTCCGTTTGCAAAGTCATAGTCGAAATACAAACCCTGCTCGCTGTCCCAAAGATATTTCTGGATTTTTTCTTTGCGCTCCTCCGCCCGTTTGCGCCAGTCTTCCGCCTCGGCCTTGCGCCCCAGCATCTCGCTCATCCGTTCCATATCTTTTTCCGTCTTGTAAAGCAGGCTGTTTAAGCACACCGGCGCGAAGTAGTGCGTCCTAGCGCCATGCGGTCCAAAGCGAAACGAAACGTCATAGCCCGATTCCCGCATCGCGCGGTCACCCTTGTAGTAGTCCGCACTCAAGGATGCGGCACCCGCGGAGTCGCATCCCGCCTGTGCCATGGTCTTGGTGGAGTCACACACTTGCAAAGCGAACAGTGGCCCCACGTGGGGCTGCTCCTTTTTAGGAACGACGTAGTTACGCCACTCGTCTTGCTGCTGGCCCAGAAAAAACGCCGCCACCTGCCGGTAGTGTCCGGTCTCATCCTTTACGCTTTCCGGCGCCGGCCCATTTCCAAAATCGTAGTAACGCGAGAGTCCCGTGGTTCCTGCCAAGTGCGGCTCGCGAGTCCACAGCCCGTAATCTCGGCTCGCATAACCATACGCGCGCTCCAGCCACGCGCGGTCCTCATGTCCTGCCGCCTTCTGCGCGTCGTAAACCGATAAAATCATCGACGTAAGAAACGGCGGTTGCGACCTTGTAAGGTAATACGTGCGATTCGCATTCAGCACTGCGCCGTAATGCTCGATTTCAAAGAAAAAATTCTCCACCATTCCCCGCGCCAGCTCGATTCTTTTGTCTTCCACCAGCCCGCGAACGATGAAGTAGCTGTCCCATCCATACATCTCGTTGAATCTTCCGCCCGGAACCACGTACTTGTGGTCCAGGTACAGCAAACCAGGCGGCTCGAGGTTGCTGGTGTCCACCTCGCCCAGCTTGTGAATTACTTGCGGCAGGTGCTTAACCTGCACCTTGCACCGTTTTTGCATTTGCTGCACGTCTGCAGGCACATCGAAACCCGCGGGAATGTACAGCACGGAAGCCGACGCCAATTTTGGATCCACGATCACTTTGCAATCCGTCAGCGAGCGCGTCAGCGTGTCCCACGCAGCAGCTATATAGCTGCGAATTTGCCGCAGCCCCGCCTCTTTCGCTCCCGCTTCCTGAGCGAAGCTGGTGGGCGCAAAAACCGCGCAGAAAACGACCGCGGCAAGCGCGATATTGCGGCAACGGCTGAACGCGTGATGGATCCTCGACGAGGCCCTCGAACGTGGGGTTTTCATGGTCCCAAGAGCATATTCCTTTGCCGTGTCGGCGGCAATATCTCTTTTGTACAGAATACGATACGGGCTTTTCGGCCGGAGATTCTTGTGGGAGGTTTCAGCCGACCCAAGATGTTGTTCAGCTAGCGGCGCTGTCAATCGGGATGGCCGTCCCAGTGATATTCTTGGCTCGCTCATCAGTGAGCCAAAGAACAAGATCGGCGACTTCAACCGGCTTCACCCACTTCGAAAAATCCGCTCCCGGCATAGCCTTGCGGTTTGCAGGTGTGTCCATCGTGCCGGGGAGAACCACGTTTGCTGTTAGTCTAGCGTCCTTGTTCTCCAGCGCTACCGCGCGCACTAAACTCACCAGCGCGGACTTGAATGTCACGTACGCTCCGAGCCCCGCGTGAGGCTCAACGGCCGCAAGGCTGCCGATCGCGACGATGCGGCCCGAGCCCGATTTTCGCAAATATGGAATCGCCGCCCGCAAGACGTAAAACGCGGAAGTAAGATTCAGGTCCTGCATCTGCTGCCACATGGCATCGTCGGTCTCCGTCACAGATTTGCCGCCTGAAAAGCCGCCTAACAAATGCACAAGCACATCGAGCCTCCGGTAGCGCTCGACCACCGAGCTAATCGCGCCACCAACCGCCGCGGATTTCGTCAGGTCCGCCGGCATCGCAACAAAATTCGCGGCCGCGAAATCCTTCTGCGAGATGCTGCGATCCACGCCGACAACCGTCGCGCCCGTCGCCAGGAATCGCTGTGTCACAAATGTGCCCAGCCCTCCTCGTGCGCCGGTGATGAGAACTACTCTCTCGCTCATAAGTCTGCCTCCTACCAATCTGTTTGACGCGGATTTTGCGCTGAGTCTGCCAGAATACTCTCGTATGGGCATTTCGCCTTTCTAAACGAAGGCAGAGACATCCACATGTGTCCGCGAAATCTTCAGAGCGTCGCCTTTCCACAAAATCGCGTAAGCCCTCGGTGAGTAGCCCTGCATAGGCGGGCGCACATCTAACAGTCATGTGGAACATCTTTCGCCGCAAGCCTCGAACGCCGCAAAAGGTCACGACTGGCCGCTTCGAGATCGAGCGCGAGGGTGAAGTCGCCTATCTCAATTACACTTTGGCCGGAAATATTCTGACCCTTGACCATACGGAAATTCCTGAAAAATTGCGTCACATTGGCCTTGCATCCTCTCTAGCAGAAACCGCTCTCCGTTGGGCCCGCGAGCACAACCTCAAGGTTGACATTGTTTGTCCAACGGTTCAGCAGTATGTAGCAAAACACCCGGAGTACTCGGATCTCGTTCTGCATTGATATGGCGATTAAGAATGTGTGTGCGTCGGAAACCGACCAGGGCTCGCGCTGCGAACGCTTCACAGGGCGCATTCCACCCTCACCGTCTTTGAAGCACCCTGCGATATAGACGGCCAGTGTTGCAGTAAATCATTCTGTTCGTTAGATTTGTACTGCCATTTGCCCGGGTGGCGGAATGGCAGACGCTGAGGACTTAAAATCCTCCGGGGATTTTTCCTCATGTGGGTTCGACGCCCACCCCGGGCACCACATCCTTTGCAAACACCAACACTTAGGGGCACCGCTGAAAAATCGGTGCCCCGAGGTGTTGCGAGAAACCGCCGTCACATTTCCTATCTCGTGCTTATCGCAGGAGAGCGCCTCTGCTCAATGCGGTTGGCCCTTGAGCGGACACGCGGAGCGCGTGAACTTTGCGCCGTTGCAATTGCGACAGAGAACTCGAAAGCCCGCAGGGTAGCCGTGTGCTTTTCACCCACCGCCAAAGTTTTGCCCCGCCTGTGCCGAGATTATTTACGTTGCCGTGAGCAGCACCATCGCCGTCCACGTGGTCAAGTTGTAGGAATTCGATGGCTGTCGTCTTGCACCCCGGACACTGGCAGTGCGGCGGTGTGCCTCCGCAGTAGTGGGTGAAGACCTCTAGTCGCAGCCTTGCATTGTATGCGCGGGCGGCGATTGTGTACGGTGAAGTCGCCATCAGTTTCCATCTCGCTTTCCGTAGCCCGCGTCCATCTTGGCGAAGGCGCTCCGCATCCGTTCGGCGTAGATCGTGGAATCCCGGAGCGCGCCTCTCTCCGTTCCAGGTGGTGAATCCGTCGACGATTCCGACGGCCTCGCACGCGGCCTGAAACTGATCTATTGCCCGGTCGTATGGCATCGGCTCGCCATCACGGTCGGGGAACATTTCATAGACTCATTGAGAGTGGTGCAAGCCGTTGCTGAGGCATGGCGTAATACGAACTTTCCATGATCACGTAAGGCGTCGTGTTTTCCCCATTTTGGTCTTTGGCTTCGGCTGCGAAAAGTTTCCGCTGGGAGTCAAAGCGGGCTTGATCATCAATGCAACGAGTGCCAAAGCCAGAATGAGGCAAATCAGCGTGCCAAGCAAAAGAGACGAGCGAGCAGGTTGAACCACGGGCGACGAAGGGCTGGCTTTCAGTGGGGGCTCCTTGATCCGGGGGATATTCAGACGTGTTCACTTCTGTTCTCTTCCGATTACCCTTCAGCACCTAAGCCGCTTGCTTTTTGTCGTCAACGGCACCAAAAGCACGTCCCATATTTTGGAGAGTGGTTGCGAGGTGATTCTCGAAACCTTCCGTTGGTTCAATGAAGATCGTGGTATTGGCCGAAACGGGTGCGGATGAGGGGAGGGTTAAACTGAGCTGAAGTTAATTTCGCGGCCAGTCTGTGACTAAAGCCATCTTAATCGGGAAATGGACGAAGCTAGTTGACTGCCGGCTGTGACCCGTAAGCAAGACTGTTGGCATGCATCGTTCGGAACTTAAGACAGCGGAAATTAAAGGATTTGGTTTCAGGTCTGACGGCAGGGGCTCGGCACAGAACGACTGAGACAACCTTTCGACAGGCCACCGCTGAGCACACAAATCATTATTAGAAAGGAAGCGAGATTCAGAACGTTTCTAAGCAAGCATCGACGTAGAACCATAAACCTCGCAAAGGCACTCGGCGGAGGAACAATGATGTGTGTATTGACCCTCGCGAGCACAGATCAAAATCACGCGAGTTTCTTGAAGGCCGTAATGGGTTGGATCAAGCGCGAAGCTAGACTGCGGAGTCGCCGCGTTGTAAGGGCCTATCGCTTTGATAGAGACCCTCACGCTGGTTTAAGCCGAACGCAGGTGCAGCACCTTGGGAGTTACGGAAAGTGTGGACCGTGGCGCCAGGCACCGCGCCGTCCCCAGCCCCCGATCCATTCTCCGGAAAGAGGACGGTCCTAAATGTCTTCACCAGAACGATACAATCCAACCAGACGGTCCAGTTGCGAACGTACCAGGCTTCAACCTGAACGCGATCATCCAAAGTCAGTTGGTTCCTCCCGCTAACCTGCCAGAATCCGGTAATACCGGGTCGCGCCGAAAGAATAGTGGGAAGCTCAACGCCAATGCGCTCACGCTCTTCCGGCAGGTAAGGACGCGGGCCGACCAAACTCATCTCACCTCGCAGAACATTCAATAGTTGGGGGAGTTCATCTAGGCTCCATTGCCGCAGAAAATGACCTAGGCGGGTGACGCGAGGGTCATAATTCCTCAATTTTGCGTATCTCCGCCATTCCTCAGCGGCGTCGGGATTGCGTTCGAAGTACTCCGCCAGTTTTTTTTCACTCTTGGCATGCATCGTTCGGAACTTAAGGCAGCGGAAATTGCGTCCCCGATAGCCAAGTCGCTCCTGAACGAACAGCGCTGGCCCCTCGGAATCGATCTTGATCAGAACAGTGAGGATCAAAAACAGGGGAAGCGCCAATAGCGTCAGTACTGCACCCAGCAGCAGATCAGCGCCCCGCTTGAACCAGGTATTCCACGGCTTCGCCAGATTGTTCGAAAGCTTGAGCATCATGACTCGCTCGCGGAGGAAACCGTCGACCTTCAAATTCATCATCGGCAGCCCCCACAGTTGTGGAACGACGTAGACGTTCCCGCAATAGGGCTGTAACTCGTGAACAAGGGCCAAGAGCTTTTCCTCAGCGAGACCAGGCATGGCGATTAGCACGTCCCTGGCTTGCGTTCGCTCCAACTGCTCCCGGGCCTCCGAGAGTTCGCCTAAAACAAATATTGGTTGGCCTTTGTACACCCCGACACTCTTGCCTGTCTTTGCAGGGTCATCATCTAGCACGCCGACAACCTCATACCCCAGAACAGAATCCGAACTCAGCCCTTTCATGGCCAGCTTTGCCGTGGCAGTCGCGCCTAAAATCAATATTCGTTTGTTCCACAAGCCCGCCATCCCGAGGAACCGTTTCGTCCAGAAGCGCACAACCGGCAGCAGAACGACGAGATTCGCTCCCGTAAGCAGAACGGTGGGACGTGATACGACCTGCTGTGTCAAAGCGACCGCGGCAAGAATAGCGACTACGCTCAGGCCGATCGCCTTCGTTAGGTAACCTATCTCCGTCCAGAGTGAGCGGCGCTGCGTATAAAGGCCTTCGACGGCCAGAAATGTCAGCGGGAGCAGCCACAGCCATGCGAATGCAAGATAATGTCCGAATGGAAAAGCACCGAGATGGAAATTGCTGCTCACATGCGGCATCAGGTGATTCCGCAGGAATATGGCGAGACTCAGACTGACGGCGATTGCTGAGAGATCTATCAGCACAAGAATAAGCGCACAAACAAGCTGGCGACACCAGTAGGGTGTGCTCAACTGCTGTTCCGATCTGCTTCGGTCTGACGGAAAGGGCTGCCGCTCTGGCGCCGCCATGAGAACTGACATGGGTCTCCTAATAAGAATCCGCGAAAACGACTGCTCTTCCGCCGTGTTCCATTCGGGTAGCGCCAAATTCGGCCCACACCTCTAGCGGTAGAGTGGTCAAGTTTCGCTAGATCACTTGGTCCAATATGTGGTTTGTTTCGCTTAGAGAGAGCTACTCCGCCGCAACAAGCGAAGAATGAGTAGCTTTTGAGATGTTCTCGCAGAAATCCTGATAAGTTTTCATCAGCCCTTCGCGCAGGGATGTTTGCGGTTTCCAGCCCAGTGCCTTCAATCGGCTTATGTCCAGCAGCTTGCGCTGCGTTCCATCGGGCTTCGAGGGGTCAAAAACCTGACGGCCCTTAAACCCGACCACGTCTGCGATCAAGTCGGCCACGTCACGGATAGTGACGTCCTCGCCGCAGCCGATATTTACAAGGAGCGGCATCTCGTCTTCCGGCACGATCCGCTTCAATTTTTCTTCGGGCAAGTTCATCAGAAACACGCAGGCATCCGCGGCATCGTCGCTGTATAGAAACTCTCTTCGCGGCGTCCCCGAACCCCAGATCTCAACTTCTGCAGCTCCCTTTACTTTAGCTTCGTGCATCTTGCGCAGTAACGCGGGAATTACGTGGGAATCGTGGAGGTCGTACCGATCCCCCGCCCCAAACAAATTTGTCGGCATTGCTGCCAAGAAGCGGGTACCGTATTGGCGATTGTAGGCCCAGCACATCTCGATGCCCGCGATTTTGGCAAGCGCGTATGGCCGGTTGGTTGGCTCCAGCGGACCAGTAAGCAGGTATTCTTCTTTTATCGGCTGCGGACACAGCGTCGGATAAATGCAGCTAGAGCCCAGGAAGAGCAAGCGTTTGGTACGCCAACGGTAAGCGCTGTCGATCACATTCGCCTGAATGGCAAGGTTCTGAAAAATGAAGTCAGCGGGATAGGTGCGGTTGGCCAGGATGCCGCCCACTTTGGCGGCAGCCAGAAAAACGTACTCAGGGCGCTCAGCCGCGAAGAACTGCCCTACTGCCCCGGCATCGGTCAGATCCAACTCCGCATGCGTGTGAAATATCAGATTTTGGTAACCGGCACGATCCAATGCACGCACCAACGCCGATCCAACCAGGCCGCCATGGCCGGCGACGTAGATACTCGCGTCAGGAGCGATGAAGTTTTCCGTTGACACTCATCCTCCCTATTCGACCAGCGCGGTGCCAGACGCGGAAGCCAACACCTTAGAGACGGAGTCAGACCACTGGTGCCAGTCACCGAATTTTTGGCGAAGGATGCGACTCCCATCGCCCTTGTGCGTTACGCCGATTGCCTCCAGGTCCGCGTCAACCATGATGCGCACCAGTTCATTGAACTTGATTTTTGGTTCCCAGCCAAGTTCCCGGCGCGCACGATCAGCGTCCGCCAGAAGGAAATCCACTTCCGACGGACGCAAATAGCGCGGCTCGATTTCGACGTACTTTTCCCAATCGAGATCCACATATCCGAACGCCTCCTCGAGGAATTCGCGGACCGAGTGCGCCTCGCCCGTGCCGAGGACATAGTCCGTAGGCTTTTCCTGTTGGAGGATGCGCCACATCCCTTCGGTGTATTCGGGCGCGTATCCCCAATCTCGCTTGGCATCCAGATTGCCCATGTAGAGCTTCTTCTGCTGGCCGGCATAAATGCGCGCGACTGCACGCGTGATTTTGCGTGTGACGAACGTTTCACCTCGACGCGCACTCTCGTGATTGAAAAGAAGGCCATTGGTGGCGAACAGACCGTGTGCCTCCCGATAATTCACGGTCATCCAGTACGCGTACACTTTCGCCGCGGCGTAGGGGCTGCGCGGATGGAACGGCGTCGACTCGCTCTGCGGCGGCGGCGCCGCGCCAAACATCTCCGACGAGCTCGCTTGATAAAAGCGGGTCTTGATGCCGCTGCGGCGCACAGCTTCCAAGATGCGCGTGGTGCCCATGCCGGTGATGTCGCCCGTGAACTCCGGGATATCAAAGCTCACGCGGACATGACTTTGTGCGCCGAGATGGTATATCTCGTCAGGCTGAACATTGTAGATAAGACTGGTCAGCTGTTCTGCAGTTGACAGGTCGCCATAGTGCAGGAACATACGGACTCCCTCGCCGTGCGGATCCTGATACATGTGGTCGATCCGTTCGGTGTTGAACGTGCTCGCCCGCCGAATGACGCCGTGTACCTCATAATCCTTGGCGAGGAGCAATTCGGCCAGATAAGAACCATCTTGGCCCGTTATTCCGGTGACTAGAGCGCGCTTCGGCAAAATAGACCTCCGATTAATTTTTAGTTTTGTGTTTTGTTCTATTCAGATTTGTGGCTGTTGCTGCCGCTCAAGGGCGCCGGAACGAACAGACGTCTGGCGCCCTTAGAAGTCGCGCACACGACCATAGCTGCTGTGCAGTCGCGTAAATTTCGGTTTGTAATTTCTATTGGTTTTAATCGTCACCGTCGGGCAGGATGCGTTTCGCTCCAAAACTCGTTGTAGCACGACCTGTCTTTCCGAACAGGCCAACCTGCGCGCGGCCAGAACCCTCCGAGGTCTGAGCCGCTTTCAGCAACTCGGCTTCCATGATAGGAAGTACGCGTTCCGGCGACCACTGCTCCATGGCGTACCGTCTACCTCGAGATTTCATGACACTAAGTTGGCCCGCGTTGCGCGAAAGTTGATCGATAGTTTGCGCAAGTATCGCCGGCTCTTCCGGCTCTACGACAACGCCGCCCTCCGACGTCTCAATGACTCGTCCGACTTCACTGCTGGAACTAACCGAGGCCAAAACCGGGCATCCCGCTGAGAGCACGGTCACAGTCTTCGAAGGGAAGGCGATGTCTGACACCGTCCGCTGCTGGGTGACCAGCGCCAGATCCGTAGTCGCGAGCATCTCCCTAAAGCGCTGCTCGGACTGCAGCGGCAAAAATGTCAGATTCTCCAATCGCAGCGCCGCCGCGCGTTCTTGCAATTGAGACTTCATCGCTCCGCTCCCGACCAATAGGAACGCTACGTTCTTCCTGTCTTTCAGGAGCGCCGCAGCTTCCAGCACGACCTCGAGTCCTTGCTTGACGCCCATGTTGCCGGAGTGGACCACCAGAAATTTCCCCTCCAGCTGGTGCTCCAAGCGAAAACTCTCCCCCTCTGCCGCAGCTCCCAATTTGAACAATTGCTCGTCCGCCCGCGGCGGGAAAATCGCAACCTTTTCCGCCGCCACGCCCTTGCTGATGATTCGCTGCCGCATTCCCTCCGTCAGCGTCGAGATCAACGCCGCATGGCGATACGCAAATCGCTCCATGCCGTACAGCACCGGGAGCACCGGCCGCGGCAGCATACCCAGGTCGGCAGCCGCGTCTGGCTGTAAGTCCTCTACGTCAAACACGTAAGGCACGCCCCACCACCGGCTCAGCACGTTCGCCGTGATCCCCAATCCCAGCGGCGGCGACACCACAAACAACAAGTCCGGCTTGCTGCTGCCCAGCGCACGCACAAAAGATGTGGCCAGGAACGATGCCTCAAACGCCACTCGCTTTATCGGCGTCACGCGCTTCGGCACCCACTGCCACGAGCGCAGTATCGTCACTCCGTTGTGCTCTTCGCGGCTCACCAGCTTGCCCGCGTACTCCTGCGGTATTTTCCATTCCGGGTAATACGGCAACCCCGTGCACACCGTCACTTGATGCCCCCGCGACGCCAGATATTCCGCGCGCCACGCGTTGAACAAGCCGATCCCCGTCTGTTCCGGCCAATAGTTGATGCTTAGCAGCAGTATGTGCATTGAATTGTTGTCGTGTTTAAGAAGCCCTAACCGGCAATCTTCCGTTGGAGCTGGCCGCCAACTCGCGCGTCTTCAGCACAATCATGTATTCGTAAATAGATTGCAGCGCCGCGTAGGTGAAGCCTGCGCTCCCGTCGAGAAACCCGCGTTTGGCCACATACAGCAGCATGAACTTCACCAGCGGACGCGCCGGCATTCGGTAAAACAGTTCTTTCTGGTGATAGCGCCGCTCGTTGAAGTCCTTCGCCAGAAACGCCTGCCTGATGCGGAACGAATTGCGTGCGCCGCGGTTACTCATAACTTGCTGCGCTTCCAGCGTGCTGTATGCGTTGTGCCGATCCAGCCAGTGCCGCATGCCTTTGCTGAACGGGAAGTGATCGAGGTAGCCGCTCAGTTCCCCGACGGGACCGTCCGGAATCGAGACCGGATTCACAAGCCGCTCATAGCGCATCTTCTCCGGCCGAAACAGTCGCATATAGAACGGCGACGTCTGCACGTGCTTCAGCCACCGGCCCAGCAAGAAATCCCGGCGTTGCACTCGAAACGCTACATTCGCGCCCGGACTCTGCACCGCTTCCCCAACGCTCGCCACCAGTTCCGGCGTCATTCGTTCGTCGGCGTCCAGATGTAACACCCACTCGTACTTAAATTGGATGTTGGTCAGCGCCCAGTTCTTGTGCTCAGCCTCGTTGCCGCCGAAAAGAGCGGCCGACTGACGCACAGTAACCCGCGCCCCAGCTGCTTTGGCTATCTCGACGGTTGCGTCCGCACTTCCCGAATCGTAAACGTGCACATCGTCCGACCACCGCACCGACTCCAGGCAGCCGGGCAAATCCTGCTCTTCATTTTTTGTGGGGATGAAGATCGAAATCATTCAGGTTTGCGAGCCGCTATAATCATGGAACGTGCAAGCAATGGTAAGCGGCCCGCCGGTAGAAATTGCTGCACTCTCAATCCATATTCTCGAAAAAGGGAAAACAGCGTTTTCTTGGAGAAGAACTTTACGTGCCCGAAATCGCGCAATGGGTGCCAATGGTCGTCGAACTTGTTGACGAGCGCCAGTGCCAGGTTCTTCCAGTAGCCGTGAAACGGCGTGCTGAGGACGAAAAGGCCCCCGGGACGCAGCGCCAACAGCGTACTGCTAACCAGGATGCGCGGCAGCAATAAGTGCTCGATCACTTCCATCGACACCACCGCATCGTATCGGCCCGCATGATGTTCCGGCAGCGGTTGCGAAAGATCCTGCTGGAAGAACGGGATATTCGGAAACTGTAGCTGGGCCAAGGCAATGCCTGAAGCGCTGAGGTCACATCCGGTGACCTCGAACCCCGCCTCCTGCAGCAAAGCCGTGAACGAACCATTGCCGCAACCCAAATCCAGCACCGTCCGTGCGCCCGACTCTCGCAGAAGCCGAATCGTCGCCGGCGCAAGATATTGGTGTGCTTCGCTGCAGTCCGGGGCATTCCAGACAAACTCCGGCGCAGCGAAAGACAGGTTGGTATCAGTTGCAGATGGTATGTTCTGTGGTCTCACGGATTTCTCTGCGAGCGGGAATTAACAAAGAAGAAGTCCCCGTCCAAAGCACGCCCATTCTTGTCGTGAGCCAGGTTGTAAATGCCAGCCAGTGCAAACCCAACGTCGCGCAAAAACGCGATCACTTGATCCGCAAACGCCTGCCCGCGGTAAAACTCGACAAATGAGCACTCGACGTACACGTACGCGAAAGACGGCAGTAGGTCCAGGCAGCCCCTCAGGGTCTCCAGCTCATACCCTTGAACATCAAGCTTCAGGAGTGCGGGAGCTATGATGTCCTCGGTGCTCACGACGCCAGCTAACCGCTCGACCTGCACTTTCTCTACACCAGATTCAGCAGTGCCAGGGTGCAATTGATCCAGGAGTTCAGTAATCGGCAACAAAGACGAGCTATCGTCTCGGCCCGAAACGTGTATGTCGGCCGTGCCACGCTCGGGGCCTATCGCGATTCGGTGTAACCGGACCTGTTTATTCCCATTGAACAGCTCCCGAAATTTCTGACTTGGCTGCGCAAGTGGTTCGAACGAGATGATCTTTGCGCCCGGAATCAAAGTGTGGGCCACTAGCGCGAATTGTCCGCGGTTCGCGCCAATGTCCACGATCGTCCGGCAATCGAGTACCCCCAAGAAACGTTCGTGCTCTGTTGACGCCGCGACTCCGCGCCTGAGCGCTCGCCGGTACGGCTTGCAGCGCAGGATTCTGCTCAGTTTACGTATCCTTGTAAATGGCACGATTAGTCTTAATTCGCCGATATGGCGCTGATTAGAGCCGATGCGGCCTTCTGAATCTCGAATCGGTTGAGGAAACATTCTCTAGCGCGCTCCCGCATCGCGTTTTTCTCTGCCTCCGGCATTTGGGACCACCGATGCAGAAGGCTCATCGTGCCGGCCAAATCATCGGGAGAAACCAGGCCGGCTCCGTCGCTTTCGATTTCACGCCAGATGTTCACCTTGTCGGAGATCAGCGCCGGCACACCACGGGCCAGCGCTTCCGCAACCACCACTCCGAAGTTCTCCGTGTGCGAGGGCAAGAGGAAAATCTCAGACGCTCGGAAGGCGCCCCACTTGACATCCCCTTTGATCATTCCAGTCCAGGTAATCCG
>Ga0073928_10003730_pt1 | contig 23588 bp, 20 predicted proteins | sample PaiPotPPA55metaG_FD_76969 | JGI IMG/M metagenome (GOLD analysis project Ga0073928, IMG submission 76969) | Iron sulfur acid spring bacterial and archeal communities from Banff, Canada, to study Microbial Dark Matter (Phase II) - Paint Pots PPA... ...
CCGGCGAAGAGGTGATCCTCGCCGACAGAACAACGTCTCTGGCATCGAGCGGCACCATGTAGAGGTCGGTATTCATCGATCCGAGATAGGCGCAGATCCAGGCGCCGCACGAGCCCAGTTGGACCGAACTGCGAATCTGCCCGAATGTCTTGGACCCGAACATGACCGGAGGCTTGGGCGTCGCCGCGACGGCCGGCACCTCGTGCAGGTTGCCGTCGTCCGCGCCTACAAACCAGTCTCCCGCGCTGTCGGCCGAGGGTGATGTGAAGATAGGCGCGCCGATCGGGAATGAAACTGTGCTGTTCAGGTTGGCGTCGAGCAAGTAGAGCGTGCCATTCTGGCCGCCGACTCCAATCACGTCGCTTGGCCCAGGGCAGTGGCACCAATACGCGGCGTCTCCGACGCTGGCCGGCACTGATCCGGTGCCTGTCATCACCATGCCGAAAGACGTCTGGATCTGGACCATGGCCAACGCGCCTCTTAAAAAGGTGATCGCGAGCCTGGCAGGAAGAGTGGCCTGATCGAACGTCAAGCCCACAGGGTTGGGCGGCAGGTTGATCGCTGTTCCTGCGGGGATGTTGACAAGGTTTGCAACGCCGCGCCTGTTGTCCGAGTAGCTGAAGTGCAAGAGCTGGCTCGACGTTGAGTCCCCCTGCAGCACGTAGACCTCATCGGTGCGCGGACTCTTCGCGGTGTCTCCCTTGAATGCCACGATGCCCAGCACAGGTTGGCTCGACGGCGATTGTGTTTGGGTCTCCCGCGAGCAGCCAGGCGTGTCATACGCGTAGAGCATTCCATTGGAATCCCCCGCGAATGCAACGTCGGGGTAGTTGAATCCGGCCGCCGGCCGGCTGGTCACGTTTCCGCTCGCCTGCAGATAGCAGGGAATTGAGCCGCCGACAGTGAGGATGGCAATACAATTTGTCGAGCACCCTGCCCCCGCGGTGGAGTTTGCGACCGGGATCACAACTCTGTTGCTTCCGTCCGCCATCGCGAGGGGTGGGCCGGTGATGGTGCCTCCGAGCGCGAACTTCCACGGGCTGGTCCGTCCGTTGGTCTGTCCGAACGCGAAGCGGTAGAAAGTCCCACCCGAATCGCCGACGAGATATTCGCTACCTCCGACGGGTACGTTGGCATAGGTGCCGTCGACGTTGAAAGCCTCGGCAGAGTTGACGACTGGTGTCTCGACTCCGTTGAGCGACCTGGCGTCGACCGTCGGCCAGCAGCTGACATAGGTGGCGACGGCGGTTTGCGAGTTGAGGCTCGCTCCTGTCGGGGTGGGGCATCCGCTGTTGATTGGGGTTGTCTGAAGCCCATTCAGTGCGAGCTCGACAGCTGAGTTGATCGTTGCTTCGTAATCGACTCGGTGCATCAGGGTTCGCGACAGCAGGAAGCTCGAGCTGAGCTCCGTCATCAATCCGCCCGCGATGATCGCGAGGAATGCAGTGATGATGAGAACGCCGCTGAGCACGCTGCCTCGCTGCGACCGCTTCCGGTCCGCCAACAGCGCGCGAATCGCTTTCACGGGTTCACCCTCGGATAGAAGATGAAGTTCTGCGATTCGCTGTAGGCCTGCACTGTTACCGTCAGGTTCACGACCACGGTTGAAAGGCCTGGGCCTGAGATGACGTACCAGGCGAACGACGAGACATTGGTGGCGGCGTGAGCCGGCGCGCCGCCCGCAGACCGATCGAGGTCGTTGGAGCCGTCCCAGGTGTATTTGACCGTTTGGGTGCCGATAGGCTGACCGGAGATGTTCACCTGCATTCCCGTCAGCGTGATCGGCTGGGTGGTGCAAGGCGCCGGCTGTGTGCATCCGCTCAAGCCGGACAAACCGCTGTGGGCGAAATCGTCATAGGCGAAGAACAGGAAGCTTCGAATCTGGCTGCTGGCCTCGACGCGACTGGTGGCGACGTTGCTCGCCCGTACCGAGGTCAGGACCACCGACGAGAGGCCGGCCATCAGGATCGCCCCGATGGCGACAGAGATGATCACCTCGATGAGGGTGTAGCCACGCTGGCTCTTCACATACGCGCTCAGCCCGGGCTTCACTGGTAGGCGACCTTAAGAATCGAAACGGGCGAACCAACCTGGGTGCCGGATGGCAGGGAGGTGACGGTGATCGCCCACACCTGGACGGTTGACGACGAGGGACTCCACGTCCAGGTCACATCCGCACGCAGCGTGTACTGCGCGCCGGTGCATGGAGCAGCGGCCGGGCTGGTGGGACTCTCGGTCGCGAAGCACTCCGAGTAGGCCGGCGCGGAAGTGCTGAAGGCGCTCGCGCCGATTTTCTCCATCTCGTACTGCTCGACCGCGTCGACTGCCGTGTTGCGCTTGGCCAAGGAGGCGTCGAGCAAGCCGGTGCTGAATGTGCCAACGATCAGCACCAGCGCGAGACCGACGATCATCAAGCTGACCAGCAGCTCGATCAGCGTGGTTCCGGCCTGCGCTTTGCGACGATCCTTGAGAGTGGCGGTCAGACGATCGCGGACGGTGGGCATCAGCGGACCGACTGCAGCAGCCCGTACATCGGAAGGATGACCGAAACCGCAACGAACCCAACTGCAGCGCCGACTGCGATCACGAGGGCCGGCTCCATGAGCGAGATCATGTTGCGGACCTTGTAGTCCATCTCCTCGCTGAGGAAGTCGGCGATCTGCTCGAGACTCGAGTCGAGAGTGCCGGTCTCCTCACCGACCCGGATCATCCTGATCATCATCGGCGCAAGGAGTCCGGTCTCCTGTAAGGGTGCTGAGAACCCATCCCCGGTCAGCATCCGCTCCTTCACCGACTCGAGGCCGCGACGGTAGCGGATGTTGCCGGCCGAGGCGATCGCCACCTCGAACGTCTGGCTGATCGGTATGCCCGCCCTCAGCATCGTGGAAAGAGTCCGCGTAAACCGCTCGATGATGCCGTACTGCATGATCGTCCCGATCACCGGCACGCGAAGGATCCCGTAGTCCCAGAGAAGCTTGCCGGGTCGGCTGCTCATCAGGATCAGGACGCCGGTGATGGCCACAAACAGGCCGATCACGATCTGCAATCGCCAGTGTTGGGCGAACACCCCAACGGCCAGGAGAATCCGCGTCGGCAGGGGAAGGGTGGCTTTGAACTCATGGAAGATGGACACGAAGTTCGGCAGCACGAACACGATCAGAATCGTGCACACCGCAGCCGCGAGCGCGAGGATCACGGCCGGGTAGATCATGGCGCTGCGCAGCTTTTTGAGCGCCGTGTCCTGACGTTGAAGGTAACCGGCGACCTGGATCAGCACGCGGTCGAGGGTTCCGCTGTATTCCGCCGCGCGAACCATGTCCACATATAGCTCGTTGAAGACGCTCGGGTGGTGAGCGATCGTGGTCGAGAACGCTTCGCCCGCCTCGAGGTCGGCGCAGATGTCCTGGAGGGCGGCTCGGAAGGCGCCTGAGCTGGTCGCCTCCTGGAGCAGCTTGATTGCATCGGTGATTGGCACTCCCACCTTGATGAAGGTCGCGAGCTGGCGGGAGAAAAGGACCAGGTCGGCGGTGCTGACGTGGAAGAACGTCGGGAACTGGCGGTAGATCCAGCGCCATATGTTGCCCGACGGGCGGACGGACACGACCCGATAGCCACGGTCGAGCAGGTTCCGATGAACTGCGTCGGCCGACGTGCCCGTGACCGCGCGTTCTTCGAGCTTTCCACGTGGCGAATACGCTCGATATGCGAACTTGGTACTGATGCCCCTCCTCCTCCGATCAGATCAGGTAAACGCTGCGTACGACCTCTGCAACTGTGGTCACCCCGGCGGTGATCTTCGCCCAGGCGTCAGCCCTGAGCGGCACCATCCCGCCGGCCACCGCGGCCTTCTGAATTTCATGGTGGCCTGCCTTGGCGATCACCAGCCGCTTGACCTCGTCCGACATGGTGAGCACCTCGAACACCCCGAGCCGGTCGAAGTAACCGGTGCCGTTGCAGCGGCTGCAACCTTGGCCGTGGAACAGTTCGGCCGGCGCTGTCATTCCCAGGGAGGCGGCGAACTCGAGGTCCTCCTGCGTGGGCGCATAGGGGACCTTGCAGCCATCGCACACTTTGCGGACCAGCCGCTGCGCGACGATCGCGATCACTGAAGAAGCGATCAGGAAGCCCTCGATGCCCATGTCGGTGAAGCGCAAGAGCGCCCCGACAGCGTCTGTCGCGTGCAGCGAAGACAGCACCAGGTGACCGGTAAGGGCCGACTGGACCGCGATCTCCGCCGTCTCGCGGTCGCGGATCTCTCCGACCAGGATGATGTCGGGGTCCTGCCTGAGGATGGCCCTGAGGCCGTTCGCGAAAGTGATGTCGGCCAGCTTGTTGATCTGGCTCTGGTTGATGTTCTCGAACATGTACTCGACCGGATCCTCGATCGTCATGATGTTGCGGACCTGCTGATCGAGCTCGTGGATCGAGGCGTAGAGGGTCGTCGTCTTGCCGCTTCCGGTCGGACCGGACACGATCATCATCCCGTAGGGGGAGTGCAGCATCCGGTGGTACTCGGCGTACGCGCCCCGCGAGAACCCGAGCTGGGGCAGCGTGATCAGTGACCGGCTGCGATCGAGCAGCCTCATCACCAGCTTCTCGCCCCAGATCGTCTCGATGGTCGCCACCCGCACGTCGAGCTCTCGACCGTCGACGTTGACGCTGATCTGACCGTCCTGGGCGCGCCTGCGCTCGACGATGTTCATGCCGGCCATGATCTTCACGCGGGAGGCGAGAGCGGCCCCGGTTGTGGTCGGAAGGTGCGCCATGTCCTGGAGCACGCCGTCGATCCGGAACCGGATCCGCAGAAAGTCCTTCTGCGGCTCGATGTGGATATCAGACGCGCGATCGCGCAGGCCCTGAGTGATCAGCAGGTTGACGATCTCGACCGCGGGGGAGTTGGAGGTGATGCTCGCGAGCTCGAGCGTCATCACCCGATCGAATTGAATCTGCGGGCGCGACTCCTTCAGTGTCTGCGCCGCCACCTGGAGGCGCGGATGCATGTCGTGGATGCGCGTGAGGTTGATCAGGATGTCCGAGGGCCCGGCGATGTAAGGCGACACCGGCATGCCGGTGATCAGCCGCAGGTCGTTCAGTAGCGACAGGTTGCTGGGATCGCTCATTGCGACCGCGAGGTGACCGTTGTCGCGGCGCAGCGGCAAGACCAGGTTGCGGCGTGCGAAGTCCTCGGGCACGAGCCGCGCCAGGTCAACGTCCACCACGAGGTGCTTGAGGTCGGCGATGGGGGTGTCGAGGTGGGCGCTCAGCACAATGGTCAGGTGGTTCTCCAGGATCGCGCCCTGGTTGACCAGCACCGCGCCGAGCGGCGCTCGCGTCGCTTTTTGCGCGTCGAGCGCGCGCAAGAGCTGGTCGTCGCTGATCAGGCCCTCCGCCAGGAGGATCTGCCCCAACCGCTGATCGGACGAAGCCCCTATAGGACGCGGGCTATCCGCCGCCTCGACTGCCACGGGCTCATGTTCGTCGTTGCCGGCTTCTTTGGTAATAGGGATTTGCCCATCCTGATAGGCAACTTGTCCCGACTTCAGGATGTCGATATCCCGTGTCACCTGGCTCGGCCCGAACGTCTATCGCTTGTCCCGACGAGGCTCAGCTGCTCGTCAGGCCCATTCGTGTCGCCCACAGCATCGCCTCAGTTCTTCCGTGTAGGTCCAGTTTCCGATAGATCTTGGCCAGGTGGTTGCGCACGGTCTTGTGGCTGATCCCCCGGCTTGCAGCGATGGTCGGAATCGACTGCGCACGGCCGATCATCGCGAGGATCTCGAGCTCCGTTGGCGACAGCTGGTTCGCGAAGCGCAGCGACTCAGGTGGAAGTGGCGGCCCAAGTCGCTCGAGCAAGCGGGCCACTAGAGCAGAGCCGATGGCTCGGTGACCTGCGGTGACGGCTCGCACGCCGGCCAGGAATTCATCCAGACCGGCGCTCTTGGTGAAGAGGCCGGCGACATTCGTCGACAGCGTGGCGGCAAGCTCGGCTTCGTCGCCTTCATCGCCCAGGAGAACGACCCGGGTGCTGCTGCCCTCCTGGCTCAGAACCTGAACGAGTTCCACGCCCGAGAGAGGCTCGGCGCGGAGCTCGCAGCACACCAGGTCCAACGCTCCGTTCCGCAGCATCTCGAGTCCTTCGTCCGACCTGGAAGAGGTGTGGACGCGGGCCGAAAGCGGGGGCGCCGTCAACAGGCTGGCGAGTGCGGCAAGGAACAGCGGTTGCCGGTCGATGAGCAGCGCTTCGAACGGGCGCACCATCTCGCCGGCAGCATCAGAGAACCTCGCGGCAGGGACCACGACCATCGTCCGAACTCTATGAGCGGACCTCGCCGAACGTAATGGGATGGTAGTACTAGCCTCCGGGACTGAGTTGTTGTCCCGGTGCCAGTTTGGGACATGCTCGGAAAAACCAAGGCCTACACCGCCCATCTCCCGATCGACCGCGTGAGAATTGCCAGGCGGGGCTGTCCAACCGCTTCGAAATTCGGAGCACGGACCGCTTTGAGGTGAAATTGAAGAGGCGCCGGCGTGCGCCCGCGGCGCCCGCCCTTCAAAGGCGCGATCTCTCGTGACTGACGTGCTCCGCTTGAATTCGCCCAGCGGGACCGCGGCGGGCGGGTATCCGTCCAGGCGTCTGGGACATTCGTCTTATTGGTCTTAGCCGCCCGGGCGTGCAAGCTTACCGGCGTGGACCTTACTGCGCTCCAGATCTCACGCGGATCCCGAACCCGAGGGATCACCGAGCGTCTCTTCTACCGTGTGTTCCTGCCGCTGGGCGTCGTGTCAAACCTCGCGCTTGGCATTTTCATTCTCGCGCGCCTGACCCCGCAAGGCTGGTCTGGCTGGCTCGAGGTGGCGACTGGTGCATTCTGCTGCGTCGTGGCGGGTTGGCTCGCGGCGGCCGCCTGGTCGAAGTCATATTGGCATCGGACGATGACCCGCCAGGTGACGGTGTGGCATCAGATCGCCGACACGTTCTTCAACTGGTTGGAGGACGCGCCCTTGCCGCCGGAGGCGTTGCGTGGGCTGAAGAGCTCCCTCGACAAGGTCGTGCCCACTCGCGAACAGAGGTAAAATCCCTAGGTTCGCGCGTCCGCATTGAGACACAGACGGCCGCTTGGACGTTATTGATTCATTGACCAGAGCCCACGTTCCGGCGTTGTGGTTTCAGCCGTCCCGACGCTTTTCCTCGTCGGTCGGCGCTTGCTGCACTGTCACCAGGCCTCGGACCGGTCAGCGCAATTGATCCGCCTGGGCATCGTCGACGACCATCCGACGTTTCGGGTCGGCTTGCGGCGCCTCCTCGAACAGGAGAAGGAGCTTACGGTGGCCTGGGACAAGGGTACGCTGGCCGAGATGGAGGAGGCCATGGTCGCGAGTCCGGTCGACGCAGTCCTCATGGACCTCAGCCTCGGCCCCAACGATGACAGCCTCGCGGCGACCAGGAAGCTGGTCGACAAGAAGAAGGCCGGCATCAAGGTGATCGTGATCTCGGCTTCCTTCGATCCCGACGCCGTCACGGCGGCGCGTCAAGCCGGCGCCGTCGGCTACCTCCCGAAGGATCTTCCCGCCGCCGACATGGTCGCGGCGGTCAAAACACTTGCGCTCGACCAAAACACCAATGGCGCGTTCGCGGACTTCGCGATCGGCCGGAAGTCGACTCCCCATTCTTCCTACGGTTTGACGAAACGAGAGCTCGAAGTCGTCTCGCTGCTCCGGCGTGGGCGGACGAATCGAGAGATCGCGCTCGACCTTGGAGTTTCGGTGACCACCATAAACAAGCACGTGCAGCAGGTTTTGAAGAAGCTGAATGTCCGAAATCGCGCCCAGGCGCAGGCCCGATTGCACCTTGAAGCGCTTGTGGGATTTTCCAAGGCTTAACCCGACTCAGAGGGTTCAAATCCCCGGAGTCCTCCGTTTTCCCCGAGCACGAGATGGGTCTCATGGGTCAATAAATGGTCATTTCTGACCATTGACCGCGCAGCATTAAGTCATTAGTCTCATGCAACAGCGGTTGACCCGGGGAAACGGTCAGGTTTCCCGGTCGGGGAGTGAGGAAGTCCTTCATCGAGGGTTCCAAGTCCTGACCGAATTCGGGACGGAAGGGAGGAGTTGGGAGGGGTGGCTAGTCGGCCGGTTGGCGCCCACGCGCGTAGCCGAACACGTCCGCGGCAGGCGGAGATCGAAGCCGACGTTCGGAAACTGGTGGCGCGTGAGCTGCACGATCGGGTCGCCCAAACGCTCACGGGAATGCTCGTCGACCTCGAGAACTTCAAGGCCGAGCAGGTCGGCTGGGACGATGTCCTGCGCCAGATGGACACGATTCAAGACTCGACGAGACAGGTGCTGCAGAACTTGCGCCAGCTTCTCCACGACCTGCGGGGCGACGAGGCCGTCGGCGACCGTTTCGTCGATGCCGTCGGCGTGCTGGTGGCGCGATTCGAAGCCAAGACGCACATCGCCGCCCAGCTCCACGTCCTGCCAGGCTGGCCCGAGGCGCTGACGCCGCCTGCCTCCATGAACCTGTACCGGATCATCGAGGAAGCGCTGGCCAACGTCCGGATGCACAGCGGCGCGCGAGCGGTGCGCATCGTGCTCGAATCCGCATCTGATTCGCGGCTTTCGGTCCTGGTCGTCGATGATGGTCGCGGCGTCGACATCCACGAGACGCGACCTGTGGGTCTGGGCACCGTGGGCATGAAGGAACGCGCGCTATTCCTAGGCGGAGATCTGATGATCGAAAGCGGAACCGGCGACGGCACGACGGTTCGCGCCACGTTTCCCGAGGCGCTGCTCACGCCCAAACGGCAGGCAGCGCAACCGTACGTCAATTAGGGCCTTGAGCCCGCAAATCCCAAAGGAGATCACCTCATGACAGTCGCCACACGGGCAGCCCGCATCCTCATCGCCGACGACCAGACCCTCTTCCGAGCCGGACTGGCTCGCTTGCTTGACGAAGACCCGCGTGTCGAGGTGGTTGGACAGGCCGCCGACGGCCTCGAAGCCGTGAAGCAGGCCGCCAAGCTAAAGCCGGACGTGATCCTGATGGATCTCAAGATGCCCGGTATCGACGGAATCGAGGCCACCAGACAGATCTCGGAGGCTGATCCGACGGCCAAGATCATCGTCCTGACCACCTTCGAGACCGACAGCCAGGTCATCCAGGCGCTGAAAGCAGGGGCCCGAGGTTATGTCCTGAAGGACTCGACCGCCGACGCCATCGTCAGCAGCATCGTCGCGGTTGTGTCAGGCGAGCGGGTGATGGCCGGCGCAGTGGCGAACCGCGTTCTCGAGATGCTGACCGGCACGACGACCCCGAAAGAGTTCTACGACGGCCTGACCAACCGGGAGATCGAGATCCTCAAGCTCCTCGCCAACGGAATGGCCAACAAGCAGATCGCCTACCGGCTGAAGATCAGCGAGAAGACCGTGCGGAACCATGTCAGCAACACGTATGAGAAGCTCGGAATCTACGACCGGTCGCAGGCCGTCCTGTACGCGGTTAAGAAAGGCCTCGTCGAGGTCTGACCAGCGGGGTCAACCCCCCTGATGAGTTGAGCGCCTCGATGAGTTCGGCGGCGCTGGAGTAACGATTTGCCGGGGTCGCGGCCATGCCGCGATCCAGCGCGTTTACGACTGGTCCCGGCAGATGGGAGGCGATCCCATGCACCGGCCGAATCGTCGTGCTTGGTCGTGTGGCCAAGAGGGTGGACCGCGAGCCGGCGCGGTACGGGACCAGCCCCGTCAACATCTCGCGACAGACGACCGCGAGCGAGTATCGATCCGCCCCCGGACCAGGGGCCTCTCCGTTCGCCTGCTCCGGAGATCGGTACTCGGAAGGCCCGAGACCACCCGCGTGCTGGCTCCCCTGCTGGGACAGTCCGAAGTCGGCGAGACAGGGCGTGCCGTCGGTGCGGATGAGAATGTTCGCCGGCTTGATGTCGAGGTGGAGGGCGCCTGCGGCGTGGGCGGAGTCGAGCGCCTGCGCGATCGGTCCTAGCACCTCGACCAGCTCGGCCACCGAGATCGGACGGTGGCGGGCTTCCAGCGACCCCCCGTGCGCGAGCTCCATCACCAGGTAGGCGGAGCCGTCCTGGTAGCCGTAGTCGAAGACGTTGGCGATGTGAGGGTGATTGAGGAGCGCGTGGGCATGCGCGGCGGCCAGGAAACGCCGCCGCGATTCGGCATCCCGCGCGAAGCTCTCGTGCAGGACCTTGATGGCGACGAAGCCGCCGACAGCCGTGTGCCTGGCCCGGTACAGGGAGGCCACGGTGCCGTGCCCAAGCCGGTCGATCAGCTCGTAAGGGCCAAGCGTGATGCCGGACGATGGCTTCATGTAATCCTCGAGCGCACCGCGGCGATACGGGTAGGGTGTGATCAACCTTCAACAGCCAATACGGGTCAGGGGCCAATTTCTTGCGTCCGCGGGGGACTGAAAAGGCCACTCCATATCGGGACACTGGCGTGCCCTACCGGGACCGATGGCCGATGGCGCCCACACGCTGGCCGCCCTAACTTGAGCCTAGATCTTTATGGGTGCCAAAGGGAACGATCGTCTGATCGACCATCGCTCGATCAGACGTCAATCTATGTGCGTCGATGTCGAGCTGAGCCAGCCTGCCGCACCCATCGAATCGCCGGGTGGCTATGAGGATGTGCTCGCTCTCGTCCGCCTTCACGGTGAGCCCCTCGGGACGATCCGGCTCCCGCTCATGGGCGGGCGCTGTCGCGCGGTCGACGTTCGACGCGCAGCCCTGAAGGAGCTCGGCTGGGCCGTCATCCGGCACCTCATGGAGGACCGGATCGCCTCAGGCATGCCGGACGAAGGTTGGTCGGTCAAGGACCTGACTCGGGTCAGACATGCAGCTCCTCAGGAGAGCCTCCCGACGGTGACCGTCGCCGTGTGCACCCGTGACCGGCCGGCGGCCCTGGCTGTGTGTCTCGAATCGATAATGCGCCTCGATCGGGTCCCCCTCGAGGTGATCGTCGTGGACAACGCGCCCGCCACTGACGTCACCGAGCGATTGGTTCGCGAGCGTTTCGCCGGAGTGCGGTACGTTCTCGAACCCCGCCCGGGCCTGGACTGGGCGCGCAACCGAGCTGTCGTCGAGTCGCGCGGTGACATCGTCGCCTTCACCGACGACGACTGCGTGGTCGACTCAGGATGGCTGCAGGCGATCGCCACTCTGTTCGCCGCCGAGCCTGGCGCCATGGCGATGACCGGGCTGGTCGTGGCGCACGAGCTGGAGACAGAGGCCCAGCATCTCTTCGAGAGGTCGGGCGGTTTCGGACGCGGCTTCCGCAGGCGCTGGCACGCCGTCGATCGCGAAAGAGGCCTGCCGTGGGAATACTGCGGAGCGGGCCAGTTCGGGACAGGCGCGAACATGGCCTTTCGTCGAAGCCTGTTTTCGCGGATCGGCCTCTTCGATCCGGCCCTAGACGTCGGTACGGTGACGCAAGGCGGAGGCGACCTCGACATGTTCTTTCGCGTCCTCATCGTAGGACATACGCTCGTTTACGACCCCGCAGCGGTCGTTCGCCATCGACACCGAAGGACTTATGCGGAGCTGACCAGGCAGATGGCCGGCAACGGTTATGGGTTCAGCTCTTTCCTGGTCGCGAACGCGATGTCCTACCGACACGAGAGGATGCGTTTTGTCTATCTCGCGTCGTGGTGGCTCTGGCGCTGGCAGCTGGTCCGCTGGTTCGGGGCGGTGGTGCGTCCCTCGCGCCTGCCTCGCCAGCTTCTCGCGGTCGAGCTGTGGACCGGACTGACCGGATTGCTTCGGTATCCGAAAGCGCGGCGCGACGCGCGGAAGATCGCCGCTCGGTTTGGTTCGGAGTCCGCGGACCCGGGGCGACCCATCACGCGCTGGATCAGGCGGCGTCGCGGCCAGGCCTGGGTCGGGCCGATGGGCGTGCGCACAGTCGACATCCAGCACACGATCACCGACCTGACAGACGTGCGTGGCTACGAGCTCGTGAAGGTTTTCGTCACCTGGGGAGAGCGGCTCATCGGCAGCGTCACAATCCCCAACCAGCATCGGGTTCTCGGCGCACGCCGCCTCCGGGACGCAATCGCCGAGACCCTGGGCTTACGGCTGCTCGAGTACACACGCGAAGGTGCCCTGGGCTCGGCGTGGAATGCCGCGGAGGCCGCGATCTTTGAATCCTTCGGAGCCGCCGAACCCCCGGTACTCCAGGAGACCCTCCCGAGCTCGGTCGTGGTCTCTGTCGTGGTGGCCACGCTTGACCGGCCGGATGGTTTGCGCGAATGCATTCGTGGCATCCAGGCACAGAGGTCATCCAGGCGGGTCGAGATCATCGTGGTTGACAACAACCCGAAATCTGGAGTCGCCGCATCTGTAGTGTCGGAGTTCCCGGGCGTGCGGCTGCTCGCCGAGACCCGGCGCGGTCTGTCGTACGCTCGCAACACGGGGATCCTCGCGGCCACCGGCGAGATCGTGATCGCGACTGATGACGACGTCATCATCCCGCCTCACTGGCTCGAGCGGCTGGTCGCGCCGTTCGGCCGGCCGGACGTGGCCATCGTGACCGGAAACGTGCTGCCGGCCGAGCTCGAGACCGACGCGCAGCTGCATTTCGAGACGTACGGTGGTCTCGGCCGCGGCTTCACTCGCTTCGAGGTCAATGGCGATTGGTTCGAGTCGTTTCGGACGAACGCGACCCCGACCTGGGAGCTCGGCGCCACCGCGAACGCCGCATTCAGGACCAGCGTGTTCAGCGACCCCGAGGTGGGTTTGATGGACGTAGCGCTTGGAGCGGGCACGCCAACCGGATGCAGCGAGGACTCGTACGCGATCTACCGCACGCTCAAGGCGCACCACACGCTGGTCTACGAGCCTGCCGCCTACCTCTGGCACCACCATCGGACCACGATGAAGTCTCTTCGCAGGCAGATTTACGCCTACAGCAAGGGCCACGTCGCCTACCACCTGACCACCCTGGTAAGGGACCACGACCTGCGCTCTTTGAAGCGGATCTTCGTCGACCTGCCCGCGTGGCGGGTCAAGCAGGTTTGGGCTCGGTCGAGTCACCGCACGACCTATCCGCTGTCGCTCGTCACTCTCGAAATCTGGGGCAACCTTGTCGGGCCTGTCGCACTCCTGCGCTCGCGACTGCGTGCGCTGCGCATCGGGCGTGGCAAGCCCGCTCTGCCCCAGCCTGCGCTGCCCCAGGCAGCTCCGACTCCATCGCGCGTGATCGCCGAGTCCGATAGGCCGGCCAGGGCATCGTGAGGTTGGGCAACATGGGCCTCCGCCGGCTGCGAGTGCTGCGCGACCTCTCGGTTCAGCTTGTGTTGCGCGACCTGAAGCTCCGCTACCGGCGCACGCTGATCGGCCTGGCCTGGTCCTTCGCTTTTCCGATCGGCCAGATCGTGGTTCTGACCTTCATCTTCACGCTCGTCTTGCCGACCCGGGTTGGAAAGTACTCGGCGTTCGTGTCAATCGGGGTGCTTGCCTGGACCTGGTTTCAGTCGTCCCTCGTGATGGCGGCGACGTCGATCACGGGGAACCGAGAGCTGGTGAGGCATCCCGGGTTTCCATCGACGGTGCTTCCGATCTCAGTCGTTGGAACGAACCTGATCCTCTTCTTGATGGCGTTTCCAGCCATCGTCCTCGTCGTTCTGTACGACGGCGGCCACCCAGGGCTTGGCACGGCGGCGCTGCCACTGGTGGTGTTGGTCCAGTTTCTGCTTACGCTCGGGATTTCGTACCTCGTGGCGAGCCTGAACGTTTCTTTCCGCGACACGCAGCAGATGGTCGCGTTGTTGCTGCTGCTGTTCTTCTTTCTCACCCCGATCTTCTACGACCCCGCGAGCGTGCCCACCGCGTACCGCGCTCTGTACAACCTGAACCCTTTCGTGGTTTTGCTCGATGGGTACCGCGCCACGTTGATTCACGGCGGCCTCCCTAACTTCGTGGGCCTGGGCGAGCTTGGCGCGCTTGGCGCCGCGATGGTGGTGGCCGGCCACTTCATGTTCCGTCGCGCCAGTCACAACTTCGCCGAGGAGATCTGATGGGTCAGATCAGCGCCCGGAGGATCAGCAAGCGCTACAGGTTCCGATCTCATGGGCGGGGGCGGCACCCGGGCGTCCTGAACGAGGACCTGCGCTTCGGCTCGCGCCGTGGAGAGTTCTGGGCCTTGCACGAGGTCGACGTCGAGGTTGGTCCTGGTCAGATGCTGGGTGTGATCGGGCCCAACGGGGCCGGCAAATCGACCCTGCTCCGTTTGATCGGCGGCGTCGGCCGCCCCACGTCAGGTTCGATACGGGTCACCGGGAGGATGGGTTCGCTGCTCGAGCTGGGCTCCGATTTCCACCCTGAGCTCACGGGCCGGGAGAACGTGATCATGAGCGGGATCATTGCCGGCTTGACGCGCCGCCAGGTGCTGGCGAGGATGGACGCGATCGTCGAGTTCGCGGAGCTCAAGGCGTTCATGGACAGCCCGGTACGCGCGTACAGCTCGGGCATGTTGCTTCGCCTCGGCTTTTCGGTCGCGATCCACACAGAGCCTGAGGTGCTGCTGATCGATGAGGTGCTGGCGGTTGGAGACCAATCATTCCGCGCCAAGTGCCTCGCCCGCGTGGAACAGCTGCGGGGTCGCGGATGCGCGATCCTCCTGGTCACGCATGACATGACCCTGGCGGCGCAGCTCTGCGACAAGGCGCTGTGGCTCAACAAGGGGCGCGTCATGCAGCTTGGACCGGCGGACGAGGTGGTGCGCGCATTCGCCGCCTCGATGGATTGGGAAACCAGGAGCCGGACACCCGTGGATTGGCATGCGCAGCTGACCACCGACGGAACGGAGCTTCGCATGATGGAGAACCGGTTTGGCTCGATGGAGCTGCAGGTCACCGATGTCCGTCTGATTGACGGGATCGGTCGCCGCTGCCGGAGCCTTCAGGCCGGTGAGCGGCTTCGCGTGGAGATCGATTATCGGGCGGATCAGGCACTGCCGGCGCCCAACTTCGGTGTGGTCATCAGGCAGGAGAACAACACAGTCCTGTTCGATGAAACCATCCCCGCGGCGAAAGTCGGACTCGTCACCGCGTATGGCCCTGGAACCGTGGCGCTCAACTTCGAGCGCCTGGACCTGAACAGTGGCGAATACCACATCGACGTTGGCGTCTACCGGCACGATTGGGCATACGCGTACGACTACCACTGGCGCGCCTATCCCCTGACGATCCTGGCCGCGACCGAGGTCAAGGGAGCTGTCAACCCGCCGCACACGTGGGAGGGGCCCGAGCCGCCGGTTCGCGGCACCGGCTAAGCTCAGCGCTCGCCGGAATGCAAGAGCAACCTTCTGCTGAAAAAGCGAGATACATCTCCCGGGTTCGGATCGTCCGCGACAGAGGTCCCATCCGCCGCGCCTTCCTACCGGTCGAGCCCGACCCGGTCTTCTTCGGCACCCATGACGAGGTGCGCGAGCACTACGGCACCGCGCCCGGCCAGTATCCCGACCACGCCACGACGCTCGATTACGTCGTCGCCGCCGCCGCCGGTTGACTCACCGGCACCCTGGGTGGCGCGCTGGAGGCGCGCGGGATCGATGCAAGCGAGGGAAAGCTCACATCTGAAGCCGAAGGCGAGGTCTACCTGGAAGACAAGGTCCTGGTCATCAAGCGGATCCGGGTGACCTACACGCTGACCGGCTGCCCCGAGGACAAACGCGAAGCGGCAGAACGCTCCCACGCATTCCACGCAAGCCGCTGCCCGGTGGCAAAGAGCATCGAAAGAGCAATCGAAATCTCGACCGCGCTCATTTTCGCGTGACGCCGGATGCGCCGGTGCTGGCCGATGTTCTCTCAGCCCGGCTCAGGATTCGACCACACCTCTATCCGAGCCCGCTACGCAACTATCCTGCCCTCGACCGGCTCGTCGGGGCGCAGGTCTGGATCAAGCACGACAACCTGCTGCCAACGGGCGCCTTTAAAGTGCGTGGCGGGGTCAATCTCATGTCACGGCTCGACCCTTCGACTCGCGCGCGCGGCGTCATCGCCGCCTCGACTGGAAATCACGGCCAGTCGGTCGCATTCGCCGCACGACTATTCGACACGAGCGCCATCATCTGCGCTCCGGAAGGCGCCAACCCGGTCAAGGTCGAGGCGATGCGCGACCTGGGTGCGGAGGTTGTGCTCGTCGGTCGCGACTTCGACGATGCGCGGGAACACTGTGAGCGGATGGCTGCCGAGCATGGGTACCGCTACATCCACTCGGGCAACGAACCAGACCTCATCGCAGGGGTGGCAACCCACACCCTCGAGATCCTGGAGGAGAGGCCCGACATCGACGTCATCCTGGTTCCGATCGGTGGTGGCAGTGGTGCGGCAGGCGCTTGCATCGCCGCCAAGTCGATCCGTTCCGATATCGAAGTCATTGCCGTTCAGTCGACGGCCGCGCCCACCGCTCACGATTCGTGGCGCGCCCGCGCGCGGGTCCAGCGCCCCAACACGACACTTGCCGAAGGTCTTGCCACACGAACGGCGTTCGAGCTGCCCCAGCGAATCCTTCTCGACCTGCTCGACGACTTCGTGCTGGTGACCGATGACGAGCTTCTGTCCGCCACGGCGGCGATGATCGAAAAGACCCGCACCCTGGTCGAGCCGGCCGGCGCCGCGCCGCTGGCCGCGGCCGTTTCGACGGCCATGAGACCCCGGCTGGGCGGCCGGAACGTAGCCCTCATCTGCAGCGGCGCCAACATCAGTCCCGCGCAGCTGCGGATGGTTGTGTCGGCTTAGTCATCAGATAGCCCGCATCGGACTGGGGGATGCGGGTTTGAGGCAGCGACGATTCCCGCATCGGACTGTGGAATGCGGGTTTGAAGCGGGTTGATCAGGCCGTAACCGCCCGGTCCCCTATCTCCAGCGCCGAATCCAAAATCTCGAACCCCTCGTCCAGCTCCGCCTCCGTGATGCACAGTGGCGGGTTGGTCATGATCGTGTTCCAGCGCACGAACGTGAACAGCCCGGCGTCCAGCAGCGCCTGCCCGATCGCCTTCATCTCCGGCGATGTGCCGTTGAACGGCGCGAGCGGCTCCATCGTGTGCCGGTCGCGCACCAGCTCCAGCGCCCCGAACAGCCCGATCGAGCGTGTCGCCCCGACGCAGGGATGCCGCTCCTGCAGCTTCTTGTGATGCCTGGCCAGCACCACCCCCATGCGCTGAGAGTTGCCGACCATGTCGTCCTCCTCGTACGCCTGGATGCAGCCGAGCGCCGCCGCGCACCCGAGCGGATGGCTGTTGTAGGTCAGCCCTCCGTAAAAGACGTGGTCGTCGAAGTACGCCGCCACCTTCGGCCGCATGCCCACGGCGCCTAGCGGCACATAGCTGCTGGTCAACCCCTTGGCCAGCGTGATGAGGTCCGGCACGACGCCCCAGTGGTCGACGGCGAACCAGCGGCCCGTGCGGCCGAAACCCGTCATCACCTCGTCGCAGATCATCAGGATCCCGAACCGATCACAGAGCTCGCGCACGCCCTGCAGGTAGCCGTCGGGCGGGATCAGGATCCCGTTGGTGCCGGTGATCGGTTCGAGGATGAACGCGGCGATCGTCGAAGGGCCCTCGAGCTGGATCGTCTCCTCGAGCTGCGCGAGCGCAACCTCCACTGAGTCAGTACCCCGCTGGATGCCGTGGTAGGGGTCGAGCACGTGCACGACCCCGCTCGAGAACTCATTGGCCCAGCGGCGCGGGTCGCCGGTGGCCTGGATCGCGCTGCCAGTCGAACCGTGATACGAACGGTAACGGGCGAGGATCTTCGGCCGGCCCGTCACGGTGCGCGCGATCTTGATCGCGTTCTCGTTGGCGTCCGCGCCCGCGAGCGTGAACAGCACCTTCTCGATGTCGCCCGGCAGGAGCTCGGCCAGCTTCTTGCCCAGCCGGGCCCGCGGCTCGTGCGCCATGAACGGTGTGATGTAGGGGAGCTGCTCGGCCTGGCGCTTGATCGCATCGATGATCCGGCGGTCTCCGTGCCCGGCGTTGACGCTCATCAGCTGGCTGTTGAAGTCGATGAAGCGGCGCCCGTCGACGGTGGTGAAGTGCACGCCCTTCGCGCTCGCGACCGCCATCGGTTTCAGCCCTGCCTGCGCCGACCAGTCGTACAGCGTGTGCCGCGTGCACAGCTCAGAAATCTCCTCCGCGCTCATCGCCTTCACGGCTTCGGTCACCATCGGGGAAATCCTATGCCCGTCCGGGGCTAGCATGGGAAGCCAGATGCAGGAGTCGCCGGCCTCCGCTTTCCGGCAGCAGCTGGAGTCGCTGTACTCGATCTCCATCGAGATCTCGCGCCTGCACGAGATGCAGCAGGTGCACGACCGCGCCCTGGGCTTCTGCCTCGACCTCACCCAGTCGGCCTTCGGATTCATCGGCCTGCTGGTCAACGACGGCCGGGAGATGGACGTGGCCGCGATCAAGGGCTTCGAGCCGCTGGACCCGAAGTTCTACGACGACTTCAGGCTCATCCCCGTGCGGCCGAGCGTCTTCGGGGTGGTGATCACCAACGAACGCTCGAAGATCTCCAACGACGTCCTGCACGACCTCGACAAGGTCGGCCAGCCGCGCGGCCACCCTCCCGTGCGCACGTTCATGGGGGTGCCGCTCCAGGTCGGCGATCGGGTGATCGGCATGATCGGGGTGGCCAACAAGTCGTCCGACTACACCGCCGACGAGGAGCGCCTGCTCTCGACCTTCGCCAACCAGGTCGCGGTGGCGATCGAGAACGCGCGCCTCTACGAGGACCAGCGGCGGATGATCGACGAGCTCGAGAAGCTGCACCGCGACCTGAGCCAGGCGGAACGCGAGCAGGTGCTCCGCCAGGAGCGCGAGCGGATCGCCGCCGAGCTCCACGACCGGATCGAGCAGGCCATCTTCACGCTCGGCCTCAAGGTCAATGCGATTCTCGAGCGGGAGCCCGTCACGGGCCCGATCGCCACGGATCTCGGCGAGGTCCGGCAGCTCGCGATCCACACGTCAGAGGCGGTGAGAGAAGCCATCTTCGCCCTCTCGTTGCCGCGGGCCGCCGCGGGCGGCCTGCCCTCCGAGCTCCGGCGCCTGGTCCGCGAGGTTGGCGAATCCGATTCGGTCGAGGCCGACCTTGTGGTCAGCGGCAAACCGCTGGGCCTCAGCCCGGAGTCGGCCCATACCTTATATGTGCTGGCTCGCGAAGCCCTGGCCAACGTGGCGCGGCACGCCCGGGCGGGGCGCGTGCTGGTCAGCCTGCGCTACTCCGACGGCCATGTGGACCTGGTCATCCAGGACGACGGCGTCGGAGCTTCCGAGCAGATCCTCAAGACTTACCAGGAGAGCAGCACCCACTTCGGGCTGAAGCGAAGCCGCCGTCAGGTCGAGGCGCTCGGCGGCACCTTCGAGGTCCACAACGGGGAGGAGAGCGGGCTGGCCATTCGGGCCAGGCTGCCCGCGCGCGCATGACGAAGGGCGGCCAGATCCGAATCCTGGTCGTGGACGACCACGAGATGGTCCGCGAAGGCCTCATGGCGATGCTCCAGTCGGAGCCGGATTTCGATGTGGTCGGCCAGACGGGCCATGGCGCCGAAGTGGTCGACCTGGTGGAAGCCACCCGGTCCGACGTGGTCCTTCTCGATGCACGGCTCCCCGACCTCAGCGGCGTCGAGGTGTGCCGCCGCCTGACGCAATCGCATCCCGAGGTCGCGGTGGTGATCCTGACGACGTATACAGATCCCGACCTGGTCCAGGAGTGCATCCAGGCCGGTGCTCGCGGGTACGTCGTCAAAGACGTCGAGCGCTTCAGCTTGAAAGAGAGCATCCGCGCCGTCTACCGAGGCCAGTCGGTGCTGGCGCCGCAGGTGGCTGGCCAGGTCATCGAGCGGTCCCGGGCCCGGCCGGTGGTTTCGCGTCGCGCGGCCCTGAGCGCGTCCCAGGTCTCCATCCTCCGCCTGATCAGCCGCGGCCACTCCAACCGTGAGATCGCAGCCGAGGTGCACCTGAGCGAGAACACCGTGAAAACCCACGTGCAAGAGATCTTCCGCAAGCTGGGAGTCCGCAACCGCGTGGAAGCCGCAATCCTGGCAGGAAAGTCAGGCTGGATCTAGCTCCCCCCTCCACGGCGCAAGCGGGGGAGGGTCGGGGAGGGGGCCGTAGGCCCCCGGGTGCGCCAAAAGGGCACAGTTGGCGGGGTCGTCCGAATGTGAGGGGCCAAAAGGGCACAGTTGGCCGCGACCGGGCGCCTCCGGCCCGTGGAATTTCGGCTATCACCCGATCGGGTGACCAAGTTCGCCCCCCTGGGTGATGACCGGCGCACCTGGGAGTGGTTTCGTTGCTCGTGGAGGGTTAGATATATGTTTCCTGCCGCCTTCGACTACCAATCTCCGTCCACACTCGACGAGGCGCTCGGGGTGCTGGCCAAGCGCGGCGATGACGCCAAAGTCATGGCCGGCGGCCAGAGCCTCATCCCGCTCCTCAAGCTCCGCTTCGCCCAGCCGGCGCTGATCCTCGACATCGGCCGGATCCAGGGTCTCAACGGCATCAAGCGCGAGGACGGACACGTGAGCATCGGCGCGCTGGCGCGCCACGTCGACATCGAGCGCAGCCAGGAGCTCGCGACCCTGGTCCCACTGATGGTGGAAGCCGTCCACTGGATCGCCGACCCGCTGGTGAGGAACCGCGGGACCCTGGTCGGCTCGGTCTGCCACGCGGACCCCTCCGGTGACTGGGGCTCGATCATGCTTGCGCTCAACGCGGAGCTGGTCGCCAGCTCGGCCAAAGGCCAGCGCACGATTCCGATTGACGGTTTCTTCGAGGGCCCGTTCACGACAACCCTGCGGGCCGACGAGATCGCGACCGCGATCCGGATCCCGCTTCCCACCGGCCACGCCGGCGGCTCCTATCACAAGCTCGAGCGCAAGGTGGGTGACTTCGCCACCGTCGCCGTTTCGGTCCAGGTCGAGCTCGACGGCCGAAAGGTCAAGAGCGCCGGCATCGGCCTGACCTCGGTGGGCGCCACCAACATCAAGGCCAAGCAGGCCGAACAGTCGCTGATCGGCCAGGAGTTGACGGATGACGTGATCGCGCAGGCGGCGAAGCTCGCGGCGGAGGCGGCGGAGCCCAAGGACGACATCCGTGGAACCGCCGCATATAAGAAGGACGTGGTTCGGGTCTTCGTGCAGCGCGGCCTCAAGGCAGCCCTCGCCCGAGCCCAGGAGGGAAAGGCGTGAAGGTGACGATGCGCGTCAACGGAGTAGAGCGCAGCGCGGACGTCGAGCCGCGCGTCCTGCTTGTCGACTTCCTGCGCAGCAACCTGCTGCTCACCGGCACCCACGTCGGCTGCGACACGACCAGCTGCGGCGCCTGCACAGTGCGGATGGACGGAGACCCCGTGAAGTCCTGCACCGTGCTGGCCGTCCAGGCGGACGGCAGGGAGATCAAGACCGTCGAGGGGTTGGCGAACGGCGCGACGCTGGCTCCGATCCAGGTCGGGTTCCACGAAGAGCACGGCCTTCAGTGCGGCTTCTGCACGCCCGGCATGATGATGGTCACCTCGGCCCTGCTGGAGCGAAACCCGAATCCGACGGACGACGACATTCGCTGGGCGATCAGCGGCAACATCTGCCGCTGCACGGGCTACATGAACATCGTCAAGGCGGTCAAGCACGCGGCCCAGATGCAAGCCGGCGCCGCCCATGCGCCTGCGGCCGCAGCGGTCGCGGGAGGTGGGGAATGAGCTCCACGGCGCACATGCACGGCGGCATCGGCGAGTCCATCAAGCGCAAGGAGGACGGGCGCTTCCTGCGCGGGAAGGGCAATTACCTCGATGACTTCGTGCTTCCGAACATGATGCACATGGCGATCCTGCGCAGCCCTTACGCGCACGCACGCATCAAGTCGATCGACACCGCGGCGGCGTCGGCCAAGCCGGGCGTGATCGCGGTCGTCACCGGCGAGCTCATGGCTCAGCACAAGTTGGCATGGATGCCGACCCTGAGCGGCGACACCCAGGCCGTGCTCGCCACCGACAAGGTGCGCTTTCAGGGTCAGGAGGTCGCCGCGGTCATCGCGGAGACCAAGTACCAGGCTGAGGACGCCCTGGCATCGATCGAGGTCGACTACGAAGTGCTGCCTGCGGTGATCAGCCCCGACAAGGCGAAGGCGCCAGGCGCATCGCTCATCAGGGACGACAAAGAAGGGCAGACGGACAACCACATCTACCACTGGGAATCGGGGGACCAGGGCACGACGCAGGCCGCGTTCGCCAAGGCGCACAAGGTGGTCAGGCTTCACACCTTCTATCCACGCTGCCACCCTGCGCCACTCGAGACGTGCGGCTGCATAGCGGATGTAAGCCCGGCGACGGGCAAGGCCACCATCTATATGACGAGCCAGGCGCCCCACGCGATCAGGACAGTGTTCGCGCTCGTCACGGGCCTCCCTGAGCAGAACATCCGCATCATCTCGCCGGACCTTGGCGGCGGCTTCGGCAACAAGGTGCCGGTCTATCCGGGCTACGTCGTCGCGACGGCGGCGAGCCTCCTCCTCGGCCGACCTGTGAAGTGGATCGAGGACCGCAACGAGAACCTCATCTCCACCGGCTTCGCGCGCGACTTCCACATGACCGGCGACCTGGCCGTGGACGAGAACGGCAAGATGCTCGCGCTGCGCGTCCACCTGGACAGCGACAACGGCGCCTTCTTCGCCGACGCGCAGCCTTCGAAGTTCAAGGCGGGCCTGTTCCACATCGTCACCGGCTCGTACGACATCCCGACAGCACACATCACAGCGGACGGCTACTACACCAACAAAGCGCCGGGTGGAGTCGCCTATCGCTGCTCGTTCCGGGTCACCGAGGCGAGCTACCTCATCGAGCGCCTGGTCACCAATGCCGCCATCGAGCTCGGTATCGACCAGGCCGAGTTCCGCAAGCAGAACTTCATACAGCCGGACCAGTTCCCTTACCACTCGGCGACGGGCTGGGTATACGACAGCGGCGACTACCCGAGAGCGATGGACGTTGCGCTGGACCAGCTCGGCTACGCCGAGCTGAAGAAGGACGTCGAGGCGCGAAGAAAGAAGGGAGAGGTCACCGGCATCGGGATCGCGAGCTTCACCGAGGTCGTCGGGGCCGGACACGGCGCGGATTACGACATCCTCGGCATCCGTATGTTCGACAGCGCCGAGCTGCGCGTGCATCCGACCGGCAAGGCTCTCCTGCGTATGGGCACCAAGTCGCAAGGCCAGGGCCACGAGACCACGTTTGCGCAGATCGTGGCCGAAGAGCTTGGCATCCCGGCGAACGACGTGACCGTGGAGGAGGGCGACACCGACACCGCGCCCTACGGGTTGGGCACCTACGCCTCGCGCAGCACGCCAGTGGCGGGCGCCGCGACAGCGATGGTCGCCCGGCAGCTCCGTGAGAAAGCTCGCAAGCTGGCGGCGCACCTGCTGGAAGCCGCCGAGGAAGACCTGGTGTGGGAGCGGGGCAAGTTCTATGTCAAGGGCTCGCCGGAGCGCTCCAAGACGATCCAGGAAGCGGCCTTCGCCGCTTATACCAATCTCCCCGAGGGGATGCAGCCGGGGCTGGAAGGGGTGCACTACTA
>Ga0073928_10003731_pt1 | contig 23588 bp, 21 predicted proteins | sample PaiPotPPA55metaG_FD_76969 | JGI IMG/M metagenome (GOLD analysis project Ga0073928, IMG submission 76969) | Iron sulfur acid spring bacterial and archeal communities from Banff, Canada, to study Microbial Dark Matter (Phase II) - Paint Pots PPA... ...
ATATTCAGCGTCGACCACAAAGTAATCGGCATTCAATACTTTTTGCTGGCGCTCACGTCCGTCGTGATCGGCATCGTTCTCTCGCTTCTCATGCGCTTCCACCTCGTATGGCCGGGGGCGCATCTGCCGTTCATTACCGGCGGAATCATGACGCCCGAACAATACGCCGCCGTCCTCACCATGCACGGCACCATCATGGTTTTCTTCGTTCTCACCACGGCTCCGCAGGGAGGCTTCGGAAATTACTTTCTGCCGATTCAAATCGGCGCTGCCGACATGGCTTTCCCGCGCCTCAACATGCTCTCGTTCTGGGTCACTTTTCTAGCATTCGTTTGCATCATCGCGGCCTTCTTCGTTCCCGGCGGCGCGCCCATCAGCGGTTGGACGGGCTACGCGCCCCTAAGCGGCCTTGGGGACGTCACCGGACCGGGCGGTGGCTGGGGCCAGACGATGTGGATTCTCAGCATCTCGCTGTTCTGTTTGGCGTCGTTGCTCGGCGCTCTGAACTTTATCGCAACCCTGATCGACCTTCGCGCTCCCGGCATGACGCTCTTCCGCATGCCGCTCACTTGCTGGGGATGGTTCGTAACCGCGATTCTCGGCCTGCTCGCTTTCGGCGTTCTGCTTGCCGGAGGCATTCTGCTTCTCCTCGACCGCTCCGCCGGAACAAGTTTCTTCATTCCGGCCGGAGTTGTCGTCAGCGACCAGGTGCAGAACCACAGCGGCGGTTCGCCACTTCTCTGGCAGCACCTTTTCTGGTTCTTCGGCCATCCCGAGGTTTACATCGCGATTCTTCCTGGCATGGGCGTCGCTTCCCACGTTCTTTCTACTTTTGCGCGCAAGCCGGTGTTCGGTTATCGCGCCATGGCCTACGCGATTTGCGGCATCGGTTTTCTAGGTTTCATGGTTTGGGGCCATCACATGTTCTTGAGTGGCATGAGCCCCTACTCCGGCTTCGCCTTTTCCGTGATGACCATGGCCATCGGCGTCCCCTCCGCCATCAAAACCTTTAACTGGCTGGGCACGCTCTGGGGTGGGAAGATTCAGTTCACCTCGCCCATGCTTTTCGCTCTCGGCTTCGTTTCTCTCTTCGTCAGCGGTGGCCTTTCGGGGCTTTTCCTCGCGCAACCGGCGGTCGATAACCTGCTGCACGGAACGTATTACGTCGTCGCTCACTTCCATCTCGTGATGGGCGTCGCCGCGATCTTTGGAATTTTTGCTGCCACTTATTTCTGGTTCCCGAAAATGTTCGGCCGCATGATGAACGAGCCGCTCGGCAAGCTCCATTTCTGGATCACGTTTGTCGGAGCTTATTGCATCTTCATGCCCATGCATTTCCTGGGAATTGCCGGCGGAATCCGCCGCTACGCGGATTCCACGGGCGTCCAGTATCTCCCGGCGTTGCAGCCGATCCACTATTTCGTGACGATCGCAGCGTTCGTTACCGGCACCGCCCAGATCCTGTTCATCATTAATTTCTTCTGGAGCCTCAAGAGCGGTCCAAAGGCGTCCATCAATCCCTGGAACGCTACCACGCTCGAATGGATCACGGCTTCGCCGCCTCCGATCGATAACTTCGACGGACATTATCCGAGCGTCTATCGCGGCCCTTACGAATTCAGCGTTCCGGGAGCGAAAGAAGATTTTATCCCGCAGGATATTCCAACGGCTGAGGTCGCGCGCGCGAAGTAGAAGTTTTTCGACAACGAGGAGTTTCGCAGCATGCCTGGCTCAGCAGTCACCGAAGACGTCGCGCTAATCAACGCCGGTAAAGGCGGAGGCGGAACTCCGTCTGGCGGAAACGGCCACGGTGGCTCGGGCGACGGCGGCGCAGGCGCCTCGCGCAACTCCGGCGAAGTTCCTCAGCGCACCTACGTCACCGGCATGACCGTCGGCCTCGGCGGCGTCCTCATGTTTTTCATGTCGCTCGTCAGCGCCTTCATCGTGCGTAAAGCGAATGCCGACTGGGCCGTTCTCGCGATGCCGCGCATTCTCTGGCTCAACACCGCGATCCTCATCGCCAGCAGTTTCACGCTCGTCCACGCGCGCAAGCGCCTCCGCGCGGGAGACAATGCGAGCTTCCGCCATTGGTGGACGGTCACAACAATCTTGGGAATCTTTTTTCTCGTCGGGCAAGTCATCGCTTGGCGCCAGCTCGTCGCTCAGGGCCTCTTCCTCGCGACGAATCCGAGCAGCAGCTTCTTCTACGTTTTCACGGTGGCGCACGCGCTGCATTTGCTGGGAGGCGTGATCGCTCTGATCTCGCTCGCGCTTCGGTCGCCCAGCCGTCCGTTTAGGCGCTTGACGCTTGCAACGGCCGCCGAGGTTGCGGCCATGTACTGGCATTTCATGGATGGGCTTTGGGTTTTCCTATTTTTGGTTCTACTTCTGGGACGGTGAAACGTGAGTGAAACCGAATTCGAAGGCATAGTCGAGTCGCCGTGGTCGGGCGGCCATTCTCCTTTCGCCATTAACTCGAAGAAGCTGGGGATGTGGCTGTTCATCGTTTCCGACTCGCTGACCTTTTCGGCGCTGCTCGTCAGTTACGCCTACGTGCGCCTTTCGACGCCCGATTGGCCGCGCCCGTTCGAAATCTGGCCCGCCATCGCCAAGTCATCGTTCATGACTTTCGTCCTGCTCTCGAGCAGCTTGACGATGGTTCTCGGCGTTGCCGCCGCGCACCGGGGTGATGTGAAGAAAACGGTCCGCTATTTGATTGCCACCATGATCTGCGGGCTTGCGTTCGTCGCCATCCACGCCACTGAATGGTACACGCTGATCACCGAAGAGCACGTCACGGCATGGTCGAATCCGTGGAACGTTCCTCTTTTCGGCGGCACGTTTTTTGGTCTCACCGGCCTGCACATGACGCACGTGACCATCGGTGTCGTATATCTCGGGGTGATTTGCTGGGGCTTTGCGAAAGGGAAGTGGACCGCCGATCACGTCGAAGTGAGCGGCCTTTACTGGCACTTCGTAGACCTGGTGTGGATGTTTATTTTTCCGATGGTTTACTTGCTGAGCGTGAATCCTAAGTGAAAATCCGGGAGGATCGTCATCTTCAACCCGGCGATCTTTACCCGGTGAAAGAACTGCTGTTCGAATTTCGAGCGAGACTCATCTCGAGGGAAAACAATGAGCGCGCACGCACAAGCGGTAGGCGGTGAAGGCCACTCGGTAGGCAGCGCAAAACTCTTCGGCAAGGTCTGGCTTTGGCTGCTGCTGCTGACGGCCCTCGAGGTGTTCCTGGCATACGAGCGCTTGGCCGTGGTCCTGATGCTTACCATTCTTGTGGGACTTTCGCTGATCAAATCCGCATTGATCATCGCGTATTTCATGCACCTGCGCTTCGAGCGCCTCGGCCTGTTCCTGATCGTGATCCCGGCAATGGTGTTCTGCATTTGCATGATGCTCATCATGTTCTTCCCCGACAGCGTCCGCCTGACTCACATGCGCCCGCAGTAGCGCGTGTGGCGACCGCGCGAAATATTTCGCGGCGTCCGTTGCTTCGCGAAAGAATTTGCATTTCAATGCTTCAGTTAGTTGGCCTTGCCGCCCGCCGCCGCTTTATGGTGGAGTTCCGCAGTTTTTCTGTGGGTTTTGGCGTCGCCGCCGCGTGTTCTACGTTTCATCAAGTACAACGACGCGTCTGCCGCACTCAAGAGGGAATCCAATTTTTCGCCATCTTTGGGATAAATAGCTACGCCGATACTGACGGACAGTTTCGGCTTCCGGCCATCGTTCGCAAGACTGGCGCAAATGCGCCGGACTACTAGGTTCGCCGATGCTTGCCCTGTCTCCGGCAGCACCAGCGCGAATTCATCCCCGCCGAAACGTGCCGGAGTATCCATCTTCCGGCTGCAGATGGACAAAGCATCGGCCAGACGGCAAAGCGCCTGGCTTCCAACCAGGTGGCCGAAACGGTCGTTGATCTGCTTCAACCCGTCAAGGTCAAGGAATAAAATCGCGAACTCTCGCGCGGTGCGCTCGGAGCGCTTGATCTCCGTGTCAACGGTTTCTATGAGATGGCGATAATTAGCCAGTCCGGTGAGCGGATCCTTGGCTGCCTCCTGACGCAAATGATCTTCAAGCTTGCGCTGTTGAGTGACGTCTTCAACAATGATCTCGTAGCTTTCAGTCTCGCTCTCGTTGCTAACCTCGCGTCCGCTAAGGCGAATTTTGAGGGTCATGCCATTCTTTCGCTTCCATTCAATTTCGAGGGGATTGGTGCCAGCCGGCTCGGAGGCGTGGCCCAGCAATTGCGCCCGTTTTGAGGGATCGCACAAGACGTCGCTCGCAAGGTTTACCGCCAGCAACTCTTCACGGGACGAATAACCAAGCATGGTCACCAGCGCGGGATTGACGTCGAGGAACTTGCCTTTTGTGGTGCAGCGGCACATTCCATAGGTAAGGTTTCCGACCAAGGCGCGGTAGCGTGCTTCAGAGTGGCGGAGCTTTTTTTCCGTTCGATCGCGCTCTTCGCGCAGGTGGTTGTCGCTAAGCGCTCGACGAATGGCTACGGGAAGATGCCCCACATGATCCATCGCAACGCAATCGGCGGCGCCTTGCGTAATGAGTTCCGCCACGGTTTCCGGTTGCATCGTGCCGGTGAGGAGGATGCAGGGAATCTGCCGGTCCCCGCGATGCAGGATGGCCAGCAGCTGCGAGGGCAGCCAATTCGCACCTGGATATTGGGCGAGCACCACGTCGTAGTAATTTGACTTAAGCTGCCGCGCGAGCTGCTCGAGAGTTAGAACTACGTTTGCGGTAATCTTGAAATGCGCCCGCCTCAGTTCATGAACGCAATGCTCGACATCCGCAGCACCGCTATGAACAAACAGAATTCGCAGGGGCAGCCTTCTGCTTGCCGGTCCATTGACGACCAAGGGCGGGTCGTCTTGCCTGACGCGACTGCGTGAGCCCAAAGACATTGGAAATCCACTGGTTCCCGAGTGCCATTCCCTTCGCGAACGGGTCCTGGGAAACCGGTTCAGAAGTATGTGAATAGAACCATAGCGAAACAGGACCAGAGGCATCTGTTCAAAATGGAACATAGAGGTTTCGGCTGTTAACCCATTGGACAAATTCCTGCTTCGACCGAGACCGTTGGACCGCACCGGGCGGATCGAGTTTGGCGGAGCCCGGCGGGGTAAGCTTTTGACAAATCGCGCGGTTATCGATCTTGCAAAAATTCGCGATTAGAACCGGTCGCCAGTGAATGTTTTCAATGGTTTGCATGATGTTCTGATTCGCGATTCGCGATTAGGATTTGGGGGCTTGGCGCTCGCGGGTGGGCGCCGGGTCGGCGCGGCGGAAGCTTTGGAAGCGGGCGGAGAAGAGAGATCCCGGGCACCGTCGTTCTCGGGGCCGGCATCTTCGCTGGATCGCCGCTCGATGATGTACTTCCTTTCGGGTTCCTTCCATTGGCCGGTCATCTTCGCGTAAAGGCAGGCGGCGTTGACGATGGAACTGGCGGTCACTTTGGCAGACTGTGCCCGTTCGAGGATCTGTTCGAGGACGGTGAGGACACTTGCCTTCCGGCGCGCAACCAGGCCGGTAGCGTGGGCGTGGCGGTAAATCGCCGAGTGATGCGCAAGTTGATATTCGTTGACGATTTGAACGGGGCTGCGCCAGCGCAGGAAATCGTCGTCAATGGCCTCGCGATGCGGGTGATGGCAGATGGCGCACTTGCGCCGATGGCGCTGGTTTTGATTGCGCTCTCCCGCAAGACCCGCGGCGAGCGCCTTGCCGGGCGGCCTTATAAAGTCCCTGCCTCTCATACGGCTCCTCCGAGGGGCAAGTCGATGCCCCCGACTGACGCTAACAGAATTTTCGTGCCATTTCCAGTGTGGGAAATACGTACGTAGAAATACGGATGCTGCGGTCGTGCAGCGATCGCGCTGTTTCTTCGCTTGCCCCTCCATGCAACTTTCGCGGACATACCCGTGCTAGTACCTGTTCCAAATTGTACAGACACGGTTTTTGGCATTTTCTAAAATATCGCCGTTCACCGTGCGCGCCACCGCGGGTGAAGTGACTTGGATTTTGCAAGTGAGCAAGGAGAAGAAGATGAGACTCCGTACTCTGGGAATTCTTTTGGCAATCACAGTCGGCATATTCGTGCTAGCCCCCCTCGCATGCGCCGACGGCCTCAATTCATTTGCGGTCCTGGCGGGTTCGACGGTAACGAACGTTGGCGCGACTACCATTACCGGGAATATGGGTGTCTCCCCCGGAACCGCATGCACTGGCTTTGTCGCGGGGACCGGCTGCACCCTGGGCGCCGGCATGGTCACAGGAACGGTAGATTTAGCTAATGCGGTCTCGCTGGGGGCTCAGAACGAACTCACCACTCTCTTTAATACGGAAGCGGGCCTGCCGGTCACTCAGACGATTTCGGGTGGTGTTCTGACTGGCTTAAACCTCGGGCCGGGCGTCTACGCAGTTGGCGCGGGCACTTTGGCGGGAACGCTCACCCTCAGCGACGGGGGCGTCCCCGGTTCGGTCTTCGTTTTCGAGTTGAGTTCGCTCACCACCTCACCCAACTCGTCGGTTAATGTGGTCGGTCTCCATCCAGGCGACAGCTTGTTTTGGGTGGACACCAGTTCCGCGACTCTCGGAGACAACACTGCGTTCTTTGGGAATATTCTTGCGTCCGCGTCCATCACCTTCGATCCCGGCGCGACCGATCTCTGTGGTAGAGCCCTGGCGGAGAATGGCGAAGTGTCGTTTGCCGGACAGGACGCGACTACATCGATTCAGAATCAGGTCTCCATTGGCTGCGTGGGCACCCCCGGCGCAGGTGGCAGCGGCTTCAACGGGTCTGAAGGCACCGGAGGAACCGTAACGCCGGAACCTGCCACGTTGCTGCTCTTGGGAACCGGTTTTGCCGGGCTCTTGGCCGGCAAGGCGCGGATGCGGCGAGCGCGGTCGCGAAGAGCGTAGTCTTCGGACACCAGTAGTAGCGCGGCCGCCGGCCGAGTCCCGCGCCTGTCCGAGGCATTAGCGAAGGGTGCGGCCTCTACGATCCAAACCTTCGCGAGACAACGGGGATTGCCCGCCCGGTAACGCAAACAGCTTGAAACTCTGCATCTGATACGCAACCGGGGTTCTCACGCCTCGAGATTCCATTCCTGCGCGACTCGAGAGGCCACGAAAGCAACTGGAATATCGGCACGAACACGATTTAGAACCGCGCGAGACGCCGCTACTGTCCGTGCTTGTCGTGCAGTCCGGTGCAGACGGAGACGGCGGTGTTCGGGTCGACGGCGCTGCCGCCCTGTTCGACGTGCTGGATTTTCCCTTGCTTGTCGACCACGATGGTGGTGCGCTCCGCCCACTCGAATTTTTCGCCCTTTACGTCGTAAGGCTTCATGATGCCGTAGGCGACGAGAACTTTTTTATTCATGTCGCTGAGGAGCGGGAAAGTAACATTGATATCTTTGGCGAAGGCGGCGTTGGCGGCGGGACTGTCGATGCTGATTCCGAGAACGACGGTGTCGCTTGCTTCGAGTTTGGCCATATCAGCCTGATAGGCCTGAAGTTCTTTCGTTCAGCCACCTGTGAACGCAAGGACGTAGAAGGCAAGCACGACATTTTTCTTGCCGCGAAAATCGCTGAGTTTCACCTGTTCCCACTTGTTGCTGAGCAGCGTGAAATCCGGCGCGACGTCGCCCACTTTGAGCGTCGTCTTGGTGATGGTTTCTTCCTGCGCGCTGACGGGGAACTGGCCCGCTGCGAGCACCAAGAGAAAGAAGCCGAGCACAGCCGCAACGAATTGCTTCATGCGGATTCTCCTTTGGAATGAATTGCACCACTACAATGAACTCTAGGATGCTGTAGCGATTCACTTGGTTTGACGACATCTTCAGCTCACGGACTGCCTGCGGAAATTCAGCGCAGGCGTCCCGGCGGATCGGCAGTTTCAGGAATGTGAAGATCGAGATCCTTCCCCTCGTGGTCAGGAAGCTTCGAAGGGGGCGGTTGCGGGATGCCAATGCCGCGATTTAGTTCTAGATGCTCTTTGGAGCACCGCGGGCAACATCCCTTTCCCGTTTCCTCGTCGCGCAGGCTCGCGAGCTCGTAACAATTGCAAACGCAATCGCAGTAGCCCGTCGTCGAGGCCGTCTTGATGGGGACCAAAGCCATTCGAAATTCCTCCGAGGCAGGATACTACCCGTGCGCCTGCGTTTCCGCAAGCGGCGCGTGCCAAGTGAATCGTCAAGCGGGTTCGAGCTGGGTGAGACTGAAAGGATCCCCGACGTTTTGGTGCAGGGCGAGCCAGACGCTGTCGGGCTGCGAGAGAAACACCTTGACGACGTTGGGATCGAACTGCGTTCCGGCGTGCTGGCGAATTTCTTCGCGCGCCGTGGTGATTGGCAAGGCCTTGCGGTACGGACGGTCGGAGATCATGGCGTCGAGCGTGTCGGCCACCGCGAATATTCTGGCACCGAGCGGAATTTCCTCGCCGCGCAGGCCGCGCGGATACCCCGAGCCGTTGAAGCACTCCTGGTGAGCGAGCACGATTTCCGCGGCGTCCTTGAGGAAAGGAATGCGTTCGAGAACCGAAAAGCCAATCTGGCAGTGGCGGCGCATGACTTCGCGTTCGTCCGCCGTCAAGGGACCGGGCTTGCGGAGGATCGAGTCCGGAATCCCCATCTTGCCAATATCGTGGAGAAACGCGCCGCGCGCGATCTGGCGCAACTGGGCTTTGTCAACGCCCATGAGTTTCGCGATGGTAATGGTGAATGCCGTGACGCGCTGGCAATGGCCTTCAGTTTCCGCATCTTTAGCGTCGAGCGCGCCGCCGAGGGCTTCAAGTGTGTAGTCGTAAGACTGCTCGAGGTCCTGGAGGGCGATGGAAAGCTGCTGGGTGCGCTCGGCGACCAGGTGTTCGAGGTCGCTCTGATACGTCCGGTTTTCAAGCACGAGGCGCCGGTGCTCCAGCGCGCGGCGCACGCTCAAATGCAGCTGGTCTTTCTCGAAAGGCTTCAGAATATAATCGTACGAACCGGAACGAATGGCTTCGAGCGCGATGGCGATGTCGTGCATGGCCGTGACCATGATGACTGGGACGTCGGGATCGTCCAAACGCAACTCCCCCAAGAGCTTCAGCCCGTCCATTTCCGGCATTACGATGTCGCTCAACACCAGGTCGAAGGAATCCTTCCGGAAAGCGTCGAGAGCCAGCCGTCCGTTCGCGCAGACCGTGCAGCGATACCCCTGCGCATCGAGCAGAGTCGAGACGACCTCTCGAATTGCCTCTTCGTCGTCTACCACAAGGATTTTCTCGTTGTCCACTTGCGTCTCTCCGAAGTCTTACCATTATATGCGAGGGCACAGGCCGTGGCGGGTTCAGTTGCCGTATCTACTACCTGCGTGCTAGTTTGCACAATGGCTCCCCCATACTCCTATTTATGAGTGACGCGCCGCGAAACCATAGCGCGAGGACGGAGTAGCGCCCGATGGCATTTGTGTCCAACCCGGGATTTCTTGCGGTTACCTTCATCGAAGGGTCCGCTGCGTTTATGCTGTTGGTCCTCTATTGGTTGCTCGCTCCCGGATTCCCGGCGCGCTTCTTTCGGTTTTGGATGGCAGGTTGGGTTGCATATGTAGGACTCGGAGCTTTCCGAGTAGCGTCGCTTTGGCGCGGCGGGCCTGAAACCCTTCGATTCGAGCCGGCAATCTCGCTGGCGGCCGCGACGTTGTTCTTCGCTGCAGTTTTGGACTGCACCGGGCGCGGAAGGCGAGTGTGGTGGCTCTGGCCTGTAGGACTGATCGCGGCTAGCAGCATCGTTGGTTTGGGAGCGATCGCGAAACTGCCGATGGCCGCGCGATGGGCGGATTCACTCCTCGGGTGCGCGCTCTACCTCTTAGCGGGCCGGATGCTTTGGCGCACAAGTTCGCAGCACCGCGGATTCGGTTGGAAACTCCTTGGCGGGGCCATGATGCTGCGCGGTTTGCACGGGCTCGACGGGCCGGAATGGGCCGGACAGGCGCTGGGGCTTTTCCGCGTTTCATTTGACGGAATATTTGGAATCGCAATGGGAATTGCGATGGCGGTGCTGGTGTTGGAGGCGGGCCGGGTACGAACGGAGGATCTCAACGAAAAACTGCGGCGGCTCGCTTTGATTACCGCGGGCGCGACGCAGTCGCTTCGAGTTCACGAAACCTTAGGCGGCGTGCTGCATCACCTGGTCGAAAGTCTCAGCGCGAGCCACGGCTTTGTTTTTCTGCTGGACGGTCACACCGAAACAGCCTCGATGTTCATTCGCGCATCCGTTGGATTTGGCCAGGATTTCTTGAAAAAGAACGCACGAGTGGCATCGAGCGAGCCATGGGCCGGGAAAGTGCTCCAGAGCGATGCGCCGTTGGTAGCGTCGAGGGATGCCGAGGATCCCGCGATCCGCGAATGGATGAAGGCGGAAGACCTTGAGGCAATCGTGATTGTCCGCGTGCCGGGAAAGGAAGGGCCGCTGGGACTATTGGGAATCGGCTCGAAGGCGCCGCGCGAATTTGAGAGCGACGAAAGGCACTTCCTGGTAAATGTCGCAAACCTGCTGAGCCTGACGGTACAGAATGTTGCGCTATTTGAAAACGCGGCGACTTCGCGCCGGCAATGGCTCGACACTTTCGATTCGATCACCGACTTGATCCTAGTGCACACGATGGACGGGCGAGTGCTGCGGGCGAATCGTTCGCTGGCGTGGCATCTAGGAGTCGAGCCCGGCTCAATCGAAGGCCAGCCGGTGCGCGAGTTGTTTCAACATCGTGGCGCGCGTTGGACATCGTGCCCCTATTGCGAAGAGGTAGCCGGAAAACCGGATGAGCTCGATCCAACGTTCGGCGGATATTTCCTGGTTACAAACTCCGACTTTCACGACTCCGGCGGCAATCGCCTCGGCACGATTCACGTTTTGAAAGATTTCACGGAGCGGCGCCAGGCAGAAAATAAGTTCCGCACGCTATTTGAAAAAGTACAGGAAGGGGTCTTCATTTCGACGCCCGCGGGCCGCTTCCTTGATTTCAACGCTGCTTTCATGCGCATCCTCGGATATGAGAATCGCGAGGAACTGATGCGCGTGGACATCCCTTCGACCCTTTACGCGGATCCCGGAGATCGGCAGCGCCTGAGCCGGTTGCTGCGCGAGTTCGGCGAGGTCACCGACTTCGAATTTCGTTTCCGCCGGCGAGATAGCGAAATCCGGATCGCGCATGAATCGAGTTTCGTAACGCGGGACGACGCCGGCGCGATCGTCGCATACCAGGGGTTCGTTCTCGACGTCACCGAGCGTAAAGAAGCCGAAATGGAGATTCGCCGGCGCAATCGCGAATTGCTGGTGCTGAATTCAATCGCGGAAAGCCTGGGCCAGTCGTCGGCGCTCTCGGAGGTGCTGCAGCCCTCGCTCCAGAAGATAATGGAACTCTTCGCCGCCGACACGGGCACGGTCTTCCTGCTCGACGAGTCCACCCGAATGTTGAAACGCATTGCCTCCGTTGGGCATCGAACGGATTTCTCCCGAAGCTTTCCTCCGGCGGAGCTTTCGACGGCGTTGCTTCAGCAAATCCGCCAGGCGCGGGCGACGCTCCTTTCGGGTGCGGCGCTGGCGCTTCCCGAGGTTTTCCGGGAAGTACAGAAGAAGGAAGGAATTCAGGTTTCGCAGGTTGTGGTGCTTTGGGCTAAGGACCGCATCTTGGGCGCGTTGTCGATCGGATACCGTTCGGTGCGGGATTTTTCGACGTCGGAGCTGAATCTGCTATCGGCGGTAGGAAATCAGGTCGCGACGACGATCGACAAATCGCTGCTCCTGGAAGAAACGCGCGAAGCGTACGATTCGCTGCGGCGCACTCAGGAACAGCTCCTGCAAAGTGAAAAGATGGTTGCAGTCGGCCAGCTTATTTCCGGAGTGGCGCATGAATTGAACAATCCTCTCACCGCGATTCTCGGCTACAGCCAGTTGCTGAAATCCGAAGAGCACGTGACTTCGCGCGGCGCGGACTACCTCGAAAAGCTTTATAAACAAGCGCAGCGCACGCATCATATCGTTCAAAACCTCCTGAGCTTTGCGCGCCAGCACAAGCCGGAGCGCGCGCCGGTGCAACTCAATCAAATTCTCGAAGACACGCTGATCCTGCGCGAATACGACATGAAGCTGCGCAATATCCAGATTCATCGCGAGTTCGATCCGGAGTTTCCGTGGACCAGCGGCGATTTCAACCAGCTCCAGCAAGTATTTCTGAATATTTTGAACAATGCAGTGGACGCGATCCAAGAAAAGGACGGGAAGGGTGAAATCTGGATTCGCACTGCCGTCGCCGGGAATCAACTCTGCGTTGAATTTACGGACAATGGGCCCGGCGTACAGAACCCGCACCGCGTTTTCGATCCGTTCTACACAACGAAAGCGGTCGGAAAAGGAACGGGACTGGGCCTGAGCATTTGCTACGGGATAGTGAAAGAGCATGGCGGAGAGATTCGCGTTAGGAACTCACCGCCGCGTGGCGCCACATTTTCTATTTTGCTGCCGATTGTGTCGATTTCGGCGGCGCCTCGAGCGGAGCGACCTTCGCGCTCCAGCGTGGCCACCTCGGGGAAAGTGTTGCTAGTGGATGACGAGGAATCTGTGTTGGACATCGAACAGGAAATTCTTCGAACCCGAGGCGTCGAAGTAGTGACGGCGCGAGATGCGCTCGAGGCGATCGATTTTCTCAAGAAGCATTCGGTCGACGGCATCATCAGCGATATGACGATGCCGGGCGAGGTTTCCACGGATGATCTACTCCACTGGATCGCAAGCCATCGGCCAGAACTTGCGGCGCGGGCGATATTTACGGTGTCCAGCGCGCGCGCCAGCGAGGGGAGCGAATTCATTCGAAAATCCGGATGCCCCGTGATACAGAAGCCGTTTGCAATCGAGGATTTTTGGCTCGCCGTCCAAACGCTGCTCAGCTCGGACGTACCTGCCCCGTTGAAGATCTGAACCGTGTTTTAATTCTCGCTGCGTTGGGAAGCGATCTCCAGCCGCGCCATGGCGGCTTCAGCACGCGCGGAAAAGCTTCCGAGCAATTGCGTTAACCGCCCCATCTGCGTAACCGATCCCAGGCTTCCGGTTGCGATTCGCATCGACATGATCCGGTAACCAACCCGGAATCGCAGGCTCAGCCACGCGCGCTCGAATTCTTCACGGCGCGAGAAATGCTGTGAACGGGACGCAACTAATCTTGCGAACTGGTCGAGCCGCGCGAAATCTTCTGCCAGGCCATCGAGAAAGCCTTGGAGAATTCGACGGCGCTCCTCGCGCCACTGCCGCTCCACTTCTTGCGACGTTTTTCGCCGGATGTACTGGCCGTCCGCGGACGCAAGCGCCTGGCGCAACTGCGGGAAATGCTGCGAATGCAGCGGCATTAGTTCTTCAATCTTGGCGGCGGGTTGCAGCCTCTCGTTCGAAAGGGGTTTGATCACCAACCATACGATTACAAGCAACAGCAAGAGCGCCACTCCCGCGAAGGCAATCACTAAGCCGCTCATTTCAGCATGTCCTCGAGCCTCGCATTGAGTTGCCGCAAACGAAAGCTCACCTGCGAGGTCAATTCCGCATAATCTTCTCGCGCAAGTAGTGCCGGTGCGGTATCTGGCGCCGGTAACGGCCTCCATAAAGCTACTAACCAAACGACGAGAACAATGTTAAATCCCTGCACTCGAACTTCGCCCCAGTACGGCAGATAATGGGCGAGCCAGTGGTTCAGGAACGTGTTATTTGCCACCTGAATTGCCGAGTAAAGGCCCAATCCCAGAGTCAGGGTTGCGTCCACAAAATCCACGCGAATTCGGTAGTAGCGGCAGAACACCAGTGCGAACAGCACCGTTCCCAGGATGGCCAGTTCCATTCCGCGTTCCACTGTGAGAAGCACGCGCGTAATCCATGGCCCTCGCGATTCTGTAGTCAGGATGGCCGTACTCACGATCAGCGTGGCGACAAAAGTGAGAACGGCCCGGCAGAGCCTCCAAACACCGGGATAAGGTCCGAGCAGGTAATAGCAGATCTCAACCACCACCGCTGCGCGCAGCAGCATCAAGAAAGACTGTGTAATCCAATAGGTCCACAGCGCCGCCGGCGACGCGAGACCTAGCGTCAGGATGGGGACCCATCTTATGATGTCGCACGGGACAAGCGCGCAAAGGTAGATGGTGAAGAGGCGGAAGCGGCCGTAAACTCCCCGGCGCAGGGCCAGGACGCACACTCCCGCCTCAAGCGCTATGCCCCCGCCGTACTGCAGGAGTTCGACTGGCGTGAGACTCATGGCAGTAAGACGAGATGATAGCATCGGATGTTCGACAAACGAACACCCACGCGAACGACGAGGATTAAGCTCGCACAGACGCGCCGATGAGCGGCAGCGCATTTCCCGGCTCATCGAAAAGAACTGGCACCGGGGGCACGGGGCTGCCGCTGCCGTCGGCTCGCTGCACGGGCACCGGCGGGACGGGACTGCCGCTGCCGTCATTGCATAGCGTGATCGAGTTTACCGAAGGGGTGTTGACTGCGAAGCCCACAGGCGTTAGTATCGTCAGCGCTACCGCGATCAGAACTGCCACTGCGGTGAATCTGTTCATCGGTGACTCCTCCTGAGCCAGGAGTCTGGCGATGAAGGCGGGGCGGGTTACTGAGAGCGGCGAAGATTTTCAGAAAACGGAACGGGGGCAGCGGTGGAATCTTTAGAGCGGTTCTCTCAAAATCAGCGCGTCATCGAGGAATTTACTTCGCGCGTACTCTCGGATATCTCCACTAATTTCGGGCGGCTGCTGCACGTGTCCATGCAGCGCAATGTTTCCGACGGCCGATACCTCCACCCTCTTTTGGAAGAAATTTACGCGGAGCCGGCGGTTCATGAGGGATTGCTCTACTGCCACGAGGAATTGTTCGCAAAGGTTCTGGAGACTTCGCTGGAGCAGCAGGAGTGGGATTTGCGGCTGTATCTCGCGGGGTTCGACGCACCGCCGGAGGAAATAGTCGGCCGGTGGCTTGAGATTGATTACTTCCGGGCGCTTGTGCCGTTCGGCACGCCGTCGTATCTGCGTGATCTCTTCTTCTCGAATCTCCGCATGGTTCTGGGCCTGATCGTTGCAAGAAGCGCTACGCTGCAAACAGCCGCATAGCCATCCCCACTACCTGTCCTAGAATCTCTGCCTCGTCCGGAAACTTCGGCATTTCAGGCACACAACGCGACAACGGATGCGGCTGCAGGACCAGCCGGTCACGGTCTCGCGAACACCAGCAACACCTATAGCCTTCACGTAATTCTACAAAGTAGATGGGCCTATCGAACTCATTTGGCCAGCCGGAGTTCTCCACACGCCGCCGCGTAGGGTCGAACAGCACAATCGAGCCGGGGCGAAGCAGCGGCTCCATCCAGTGGTCCTCGGTTCCGATAAAACCCATTCGATAGCGCGACGGCCCTTCGGAAAGCGCCACTGAAAGCGCGTCCCATCCCTGGGCCTGCGGCCTTAGAAAAGTAGTTCGCGTAGGTGCGGGAGATCGATCAAGTGGCGGCTCCCGGGAGGTCGCAGCCGCCGGCGCCGTTTGCCCGTCATGAGTTGCAAGTACATGCGTATTGGGCGCCGGCTGTTCCACGGCGTCTCGCAGATACTCGGTGAGCGGCACCTCGAACCACTGGCACACTTCGAGCAGGTCGAGGTGATAAATCGCACAGAGGCTGTATAACTTGTAGAGGCTGGGCGTCACACCGCCGTTTTCGATGTCGGCCAGCCGGCTCAAACGAATGATGAAATCTCGGCGCCCGCGGCGCTGCGCCACCTCATAGCTGGCGCGTTCCACATCCCGGTAGGTGAGCCCCAAACGCTCGCGGACCCGCCTCAGCGAACTCCCTGGAACCACAGGCGTCTCCCTCGCGCGACAGAGTGGAGTCGGGCGTTCGTACGGTCAATACACAATCATACCATGTTATCTGTTCAGTTAACAGAACAGGTCATGGCACTTTCAGAGCCAGCCCACGGCGTCGCTCGAGGGGGCTCCGCTTGACACGCTCGGCGACTGCATGAAACGATTCGATGCTTTTACGTGCGCAGCGTCTGCCAAGATCAGCCTGGCTGCTCACCCCTGCTGCCAACATGGCCTTAGCAAAGTACTTTCGCGACCCTTTCAAGTGGTTTCTCTTCGAAATCGGGGCGGGCTACTATGCTCGAAAACTCGCTACCGGCCCTGAAGCCGATATCCGGCGCGATTTCGTGGAATTCCTGAATCTCGCGCCTGTCCAAAATGGCAATCCCCAAGTTCGACTCCTCGATGTCGGCTGCGGCCCCGGACACGTCACTCGCGCTCTCGCTCGACGGGGATACGACGCAACGGGGGTCGACCGCAGCGTGCGTCTTCTTCAGATTGCGCGTCGCAACGCGCGGCGCGAGGGCTTGCAGACGAAATTCGAGCGCTCGTCTTCGGACCAATTGCCTTTCGCTGACGCCAGCTTCGACTGCGCGATCGCTACGGGAGTCATCTACTGGGTGGAGTATCCGTTGACGACGCTCCGCGAGATGGTACGAGTGGTGAAGCCCGGCGGGGTCATCGGAGCGCTTGATCCGCATGCATCAATGTCTATCGCGCGGGTGCGAACCTATAACTCCGAGCATCATCTGAATCGCCGCGACGCCCGCAAAATGACCGCTTGGGCAACTTCCGCTGAATTTAACCGGCGTTTTGAAGAAGTAGATCTGAGGAAGTTGCTAATTGACGCAGGACTCGCAAGTCTCACCCTCGAACCTCAAATGGACGGAATGGTCTGGTTTTCCAAGGGGATCGTTCCGCCGCGCGCGTAAGTGCAGAGAAACTGTTATGCTGATTTCATCATCCAAGTTTTCAAGGCGATGGAGGCCGTGTCATTCTGGGAGACTACATGAAGAAGACGGTGGGGCTGTTCGCTGTTTTGGCACTCGCTGCGGCGGCAGGCGCGCAGCAGGTTGGCTCGCCTCCGAAGTCTGTGACGCCGCCTGCCGCGCTGACGCCGGCACAAACCGGCGCGGCTTCTACTCCTGAGTTCCTGCAAACCGCCGATGAAGTTCTGGCGCAAATGAGCAAACTCCTGGATTTGCCGATCAAGGAGCCGCTCAAGAAAACGCTGCGTTCGAAGCAGGAAATCCGCGACTACCTGATCCGCGAAGAAAAAGAAGATAAGAACGACGCCCAGCGCTACGCGGACACAAAGACGCTCGAAGCGTTCGGCCTGATCCCCAAGGGCTTTCCGCTCGACTCTTTTATGCTCGATGTGCTGACCGATCAGGTGGCGGGTCTCTACGATCCCAAAGCCAAAGAATTTTACATTGCCGATTGGATTGCCGCCGACGAGCAGCGCTCCGTGATGGCGCACGAACTCACGCACGCTCTCGAGGACCAGTCGTTCCACATCGATCCGTGGATCAAATCCGCGCGCCCCAACGACGATGCCGAGCTGGCTCGCGATTCCGTGAGCGAAGGCACCGCGCTGGCTGCCATGTTCGACTACTCGCTTCAGGACCAAAGGATGAGCGTCCGCGACATGCCCGATATGACGCTGCTGATTCGTTCCGGCGCCGTTGCGGAAATGGACAAGGACCCGCTCCTTGCGAAAGCGCCGCTCTACATCCGCGACGAGTTACTTTTTCCGTATCTCGCGGGGACCGGCTTCTCGCAACAATTTCTGAAGGCTCATTCCGGCTGGGCGGATCTGAAGATTCTTTTCGATAATCCGCCCGTGTCGACACAGCAGATTTTGCACCCGGAACTGTATCTCGCGGGCGTAAAGCCGGAGAAAGTCACGCTGCCCGACTGGAAAGGAATCGTGCCGGAAGATTGGAAGCTGCTTGAGGCGAACGTGCTGGGTGAATTTGGTCTGGGAGAAGTGCTAAAGCAATTCCTCGGGCAAGGGCGCGCGGACACTCTTTCACCGGCCTGGCTCGGTGATCGTTACGCGGTGTTCGAGTCCCAGAAAACAAAAAAGACCGCGCTCGTCTATCGCCTGGCACTCGACAACGCCGACGACGCCGCGCGCTTTCTCGGCCAGTACAGCGAAGCGCTTGAGGTGAAATATAAGACCCGCACCAACCTGTTCCGCCGCCCGAATTATTTTCAGTTTCAAACGAACGATGGCGGCGTTTACATACGATGTCTTGCGGCCACTTGCCTCATCGTTGAAGGCGCTTCCCGCGAGACGTTCGATGCAATCAACCGAGCCATCGGCTGGTCCGCCGCACCGGCCGCCATCCAGCCAGAGCCTCCCAAGTCCGTTGCGCAGTTCGGTACTCCGGCTTCTGATATTTAGTAAGGGTTGAAAATTCAATCGGCTAGCGACGCGCCCGCGGGCTCGCTCCGGTGGATCACCATTAACGTTTGGTCATCGGCCTGCGAGATGCCGGAAGAAAAACGGTCCACGTCCTTGCGGCACGCGGCGAGCAGTTCGTGCGGAACCCATCTGTGGCGCTCACGAGCCGTGTGCGAGAGCTGCGCGACGCCGTATTCACGGCCCTCACGGTTAAGCGCTTCGGAAATCCCGTCGGTATAGAGCAGAAGGCTGTCTCCCGGTTCGAGACGTACGCGACGAACCGTGTAGCGGCTGGTTGAAAACATTCCGAGCGGCAGGCCCGTTGAGCCGACTTCCTTCACTCCTTCTTTTGCCACGTGCAGGGCGGGGAAGTGTCCCGCGCTTCCGATTTCAAGCTCGCCCGCATTTCCGGCCCGCCCGCAGATCAACGTGGCGTATTGCGCGGCAGTGGTGCTTTCGCCAAACACGCGGTTCGCCATTTCGAGCAACTTGTCGAGTTCGAGTCCCACGCCCGCAAGACTGCGAAACATGGCGTGCAAGTGCGTCATCAGCAGCGAAGCGGCTACTCCTTTCCCCGATACGTCCCCGAGCAGGAATACCAGTTTTCCGTCCGGGCTCGGCGGCAGAATCAAATCGCAATAATCGCCGCTCACCATCCCCGCCGGCTTGTATTCGTAGTGAACGTGCCAATCGCCGTGGCGCACATGTGTAGCGGGAAGCAGGCTGCGCTGCACGTGGGAGGCAAGTTCGAGGTCTCGCTCGAGAGCGCGCTTCTGGTCGCTCGTGAGGCAATCCAGGCAGACGCGCACCAGCGGGTCGGCAATCAGCCGCTCCGTCTCCACGCTGCCTTCGCAGACTACGCAGGTTCCGAACGTGCCTTGGTCGATCCGCACGATCGCCGAATCCACTTCCTGCAAAAGCTCAAGGAAGGGAGGTTCCGGGGTCTTCTCGCAGACGCCCGCGAGCTCGCGATGGCGTTTTTCAAGTTGTTCGCGAAGATAGGAATCGTTTACGTCCGTCATGGCGTGGCCGGTTCCTGACATTGTGATGTCCTCCGCCTTCGAGCTTCTCGCAGCCTGGACGGCCGCGCTATCCGGTTCGGGCATGGAACTCTCCCATAGATTGCTTGCTTAATTGGATTCATGAGCCTCGGCCTTCGATTCTAATTCCCAGCGCCTCCGGTAGGTTTGGGCCGGCCTTCCTGTCCAGCCGCGCCAGCCGACGCTCGAATCGGGCTCGGCTCACGCGATAGGCTCCTGCCGAGATTGTGCCCAGGCGGTTCGCACTCGTCAGCTCCGCGAGAGCCCTACGCACGATCGCTGCCGCGCGATGCGGCTCCCGCGCCCGATGTTCGAAATAAATCGCCAATTGCTCGTAGGCCTCGAATCCTTCGCGGGAATTGCCTGCGATGCCTTCCCAGAGCTCTTGCGCCTGTGCGAAATCTCCCTCGCGTTTCGCCAATCGAGCGAGTGACCGCTTCGCCGCGCGGCCTGTTTCCGCAGGCAGCTCGGCCGCGAGCGAGCGTTCGTAGAGTTTTCGCGCGCGGCTCGTCTCGCCGCGCCGTTCGCAGATTCGCGAGACGCCGAACAGTTCGAGCGCGTCTTGGCCGCGATTCTCAGGGTCCGCCAGCATCGAGACCACGCGTCCTGCGAGTGCAGCCAGGCCGCGCAAGTCCATTTGATTGTGATGAAAAATAGGGACGAGCGGCTCCGGCGGCCCTCCGCGCAGGAAATTGAAGTAAATCTCCGGAATGAGCTCGCTCATCACATCGGCGCCTCGATTCCATCCGAGCACATGCCGCTCGAGTTCAGCCAGCCGCACCGAGCCGAGCCGCAGGCGCCACAGATTCCGCGCGGGGTGAAGGAAATCGAGGTGTGCGCGCGGCGCAGGAGGACGAATCGTCCGCGTCATCCGGTATCGTCTTTCAAGCAGCGGCCAGTCGAACGATTTTCCGTTGAATGTGACCAACACGCGTCGCTTCGCCATGCGTTCCGCCAGCGCGACAAGCAGCGAATGCTCTTCGCTATGATCGCGCATGAAAAACTGCTCCACCTCTAGCCCGCCCGCATCCCACCAAGCGATCCCCACCAGAAACGGATACGTTCCCGTCCCGCCGCAGAGTCCGGTCGTCTCGGTGTCAAGAAAAAGCCACTGCTCGGGATTCGCAACGTCGGCGGGCGCATCCGGCACAAGCAACCGCAACGCGGCGGCATTCAGATCGCTACCGGTCGCCGAGCATCCGTCGAGTTCCGGGAACCATCGGCGCAAGCCAAGGTGGTCGCCGAAGCGATTGTTTCTTGCGCTGGCGCCGAGAATCTCCGCCAACCGCTCGGATCCGGCAGTGACCTCGGCACGAAAGCCGCGCGGTTCTTCGCCACACGTTGCGCGCTTCCCCGCGGGCTTCAGCGCCCCGATCCTCGCCAACTTGTCTTGCGTCGTCGAACTCATCGTCTTTAACTTGTCGGCTTCCTGGCCAAATCGTCTAAAGAAGAAATATTGCCTGCGCTCATGCGCAAAGCCGTTCCAGAATCGCGAGCGCCGCTTCCTTCGTACGCTCGCTTTTTTCACCCGCTGGCCCAACGCACGAAGGGCAGCCCTTCTCGCACGGGCACGCCGCAATCAGCTCGCGCGTCCGCCGCAACAGCAAATCGTGCACGCGATAGAGCGGCTCGCTGAATCCAATCCCGCCCGGATACGCGTCATACAGATAAAGGTTCGGCTCGAAAAATTCCTTCATCTCCGCCGGATCGCTCATCACCGTCGTGAATTCCTGCCACTCCGCCTCGACGCCCGCGCTGGCCGGTCGTTCGCCCACAGCCGTTCCCAAGTCGCGCCGGTCGCACATCAGTAGCAGCGTGGCCATCGATTCCAGCGCATGCAACAGTCCAAAAATCCCGCTCTGCCGGTCCGACAACGCAAACGGCAGCCCTGTCAGCAGCTTTCTCGCGAGCGTCACCCAGAACGCGGTTGTATGCATTTCATTTTCCGGCAGCTCGAGCTTTCCCGCGCCGACATTTTCATTCGTGAAGAATTTAATCTTCTTGAATCCCACCACTTGCGATCGCACCAGCACGTCCCCATGAACGCGCGCCGCCGGCCCCGTAATCCGCTCTTCCTCGGCAGTTTCCAGCACGCGAACCTGCGTGTAACGAATCGCGTCCGTAAAATGGTCCACGTTCACGCGCTTCACGTAAGCCTTGCGCTGCTCGAAATCCAGCCGCTCGACGTGATACTGCTGCCCCTGATGAATGTAAATCGCCTTCGGATGCACGGTCGTTAGCGCGGAAGAAAAATCCACTTCGCCGATCACTTCCGGTTCGCCATCGCCCTCCGCGTTCGGATGGCTCGTCACGTCGATAATCACGAAATTGTCGGATGTCACCGAACGCAAGCTCACCGTATCCGCCGGATACGCTTGCTGCACCCAGTGCCAGTTCCCGCCGCTGCGATGCAGGTATCCGCCTTCACTAAGCCGTTCGCATAGCGCGCCCAAATCAACATCGCCAAATTTCTCATCCGGTAAAATCGGCAGCTCGAACGCGGCGCATTTCAAATGGTTCACCAGAATTTCGAGGTTGTCCGGCTGCACGTACGCATGCTCCGGCGACCGCCCGAAAAAATAATCCGGATGCTGCACGATAAACTGATCGAGTGGCGCGGACGACGCCACCATCACCGCGCAAGAAGTCCCGCTGCGCCGCCCGGCACGACCAGCGCGTTGCCACGTCGACGCAATCGAGCCCGCATACCCTGCCATCACGCACGCGTCGAGCGAGCCAATGTCGATCCCGAGTTCCAGCGCGTTCGTCGCCACCACGCCGCGGATGCGCCCTTCGCGCAGCCCGCGTTCGATCTCGCGCCGTTCGCCCGGCAAATATCCGCCGCGATAACCGCGAACCGGCTCGGCCTGCCCCGGCCGCGGACGGTTCGCCTGCTGCAAATAAGTGAGCAACACTTCCGTGTGCAGACGGCTGTTCGCAAACACGATCGTTTGCAATTTCCGCGCAAGCAGTTCTTTCGCAACGCGCGTCGTCTCGTTCAGATAGCTGCGCCGGATGCCGAGATTTCGATTCACCATCGGCGGGTTGTAAAACACAAAAAGCTTCTCCGCCGCAGGCGCTCCGTTTTCCTCCACCACTTCCATTCCGCCTTCGCCGCCGATCAACTGCGCCGCCAGCTCGCCCGGATTGGCAATCGTCGCCGAGCAGCAAATAAACTGCGGCGTCGAGCCGTAGAATTGCGCCACACGCGCCAGCCGGCGCAGCACATTCGCCAAGTGGCTGCCGAACACGCCGCGATACGTGTGCAGCTCGTCGATTACGATGTATTTCAAATTTTCGAACAACCGCGTCCATTTCGTGTGGTGCGGCAGAATCCCGGTGTGCAGCATGTCGGGATTCGTAAGGACCACATGCCCTCGTTCGCGAATCGCCTTGCGCGCGTCGCCGGGAGTGTCGCCGTCGTAGGTGAACACGCCAAAGCGATCGTCAAGCCTCGTCGCCAGATCGTGCAATTCCGCAAGCTGGTCCTGCGCCAGCGCCTTGGTAGGGAAGAGGTAGAGTGCGCGAGTATCCGCATTTTCGAGGACCGCATTCAGCACCGGCAGGTTGTAGCAGAGCGTCTTCCCGGACGCCGTCGGCGTAACCACGACAAAATTCTTCCCGCCATGCGCTAGTTCCGCCGCAGCGGCCTGATGCGAATACAGCTGCTCGATGCCCTTCGCGCGGTACGCTTCCGCCAACTCCGGCCGCACCCAGCCAGGCATCACCCGGAACTGCGCCTCGCGCGCTGGTAGGTGCTTAATAGCCGTCAGCACCTCATCGGCGCGATATCGCGCCGCCAGCGCCGCAAGCGCTTCCTGCACCGTATCGAGCTTGTTGGGCGTGGATTGCGGACGCACCGCCAATCCATGCGAAGATGCCGCCATCATTATTCCCTCCTTCGCTTTTTGTTCGCTCAAGGTAGCACGTTGCGAGCGCCGGCGCAACAGCCGAAATCGGATGTATTCCGGCGTCGCATGAGGAATCCAAGCGTTGCGATTCGAAGCGTATGCCAGATGGCACAGATTTCTTGACAGTATGGCGAAACTCAACTATACTTTTCGCATGAGCCAGGCCGTGATTCGCAGAAAGCGTCGCGCCGCAGACCGCCTCGCGCCTCGCCGGACCGCGCACTACGATTCGCCTGGCGCGAGCCTCGGCCTCTCACGAGCGCGTACCGACGATCTGATTCTCGCCGTCCGCCGCGGCCTGCCCTACGAAGCACTTCGAAAATTCTCA
>Ga0073928_10003732_pt1 | contig 23580 bp, 20 predicted proteins | sample PaiPotPPA55metaG_FD_76969 | JGI IMG/M metagenome (GOLD analysis project Ga0073928, IMG submission 76969) | Iron sulfur acid spring bacterial and archeal communities from Banff, Canada, to study Microbial Dark Matter (Phase II) - Paint Pots PPA... ...
GGCCCCACTTAAAATATTACCACTTCCAATCGACTTGCCAATATATGATTTGATCATGGTATGGCACCCTCGCCAGGAAAAAGAGCCAGCCCATCAGTGGCTACGACGAGAAATATTAGAAATCTGCCGCAAGATGACAGGTTGATTGAATGGACGGCCTACCGATCTGCGACTTTCCGGGTCTCCGGGAGTGCGGAAGTGCGGCGGCGCTCATGCGCCGCCATTGCCGAATTTCCAGACCGGAATGCCGAGCTTCTTGGCCTTGTCGGCCAGGTTCGCTGAGATGCCTGAGCCGGGGAACACCATGACCCCGATCGGCAGGACTTCGAGCATCTGATCGTTGCGCTTGAACGGCGCTGCCTTTGCGTGCTTCGTCCAATCGGGCTTGAAGGCGATTTGCGGCACCTTGCGATGATTGGCCCAGCGGGCGGCGATGCGTTCGGCGCCCTTCGGCGAACCGCCGTGCAGCAGCACCATATCGGGATGCTTGGCGTGGACCTTGTCGAGCCTGTCCCAGATCAGGCGGTGATCGTTGAAGTCGAGCCCGCCGGTGAAGGCGATCTTGGGGCCGGCCGGCAGCAGCACCTCGTTTTCGGCCCGGCGTTTGGCGGCGAGGAAATCCCGGCTGTCGATCATCGCCGAGGTGAGTGTGCGGTGGTTGACCATCGATCCGCTGCGCGGCCGCCAGGATGAGCCGGTGTGGTGCTCGAACTGCTCCGCGGCCTGGTCGCGGAAGAATTCCATGGTGTTGCGGCGCTCGATCCGCGTCTGACCTTCGGCGGTGAGGCGTTCGAGTTCGACCGAGCGGATCTCCGAGCCGTCCTGTTCCTTCTGGCTACGCCGTTGCGCCTGCTCATTGTCGTCGAGTTCGCGCTCGATCCGGCCGGCGGCACGATGGAAGAGGTTGACAGTCGACCAAAGGAGATCCTCGAGGTCGGGTTCGAGGCGAGTGTCGGCCAAGGTAACGACGAGGGCGTCGAAGATGTCGGCGACGGCGACGGCGACGGTATTGGCTTCGGGCAGCGGCCTCGGGTCGGGTTCGTCCTGAAAGGGGCGATAGCCGTAGAGTTGGAGTTCGGCGAGGACGTGTTCGGTCGGGGATGAGGTGTGCGGCGGTTCAAAGCCGGCGTCGTCGTGTTCGGTCGTCATGAGGTGCTTCCCTTCGTCGGATCGACCGCGCCCATCGCGGCCTTCATGGCGACGAAAGGTGGCGGGCGAACCGGACCTGCACCCGGAGCGAAGCGCGAGCGGCCGAAGCGAAGCGGAGGATGGCGGGGGCCGGCTATTTTGCCTCGCGATGTAAAGGCGGCTTGCCGCCGGCGGAAAATAGTTGGCCATCCGCCATTGCCTGGCCGGGTCGTTTGCCGCCCCGATCGCCCTCTCAGAAGGCCGTGGGCGCGGTCCTCTCCGACAAAGCAGGGAAGCTACCCCACGATCCGATGCGACATGAGACGCAGTACCGCAGCTTGCCTCATCTTTCCGTTCCGGTTGATGCCGCCAATTCCATGAAGCGAGCGACGTCTTCCGGAGCGATCTGCACCCGCAACGCGGCCCGCAGTGCATCTATACCGAGCGTGCGGAGATCCTCGTTGAAGTCATCCAGCGTCGGCGACAGGGTGATCGCCTCGATCCTGGCCTCGTTCGTCCGGTCGAGCAGGCTCGCCATCGCGCCTTCCCCGGCCGGATCGGCATCGCGGGCGATGTAGAGCCGGCGCAGCGTCACCGGGAACAGGATGGCGGCCAGATGCGCGGCCGAGAGTGCCGCCACCATCGGCATGGTGGGTATGATGCATCGGAGCGACAGCATAGTCTCGATGCCTTCGCCGGCCGCCATGACATCGTGCGCCACGTCGAAGCGGACGGCGTTGCCCAGGAGATGGCCCATTGCCCGCCGCGGCGTGTCGATCGCTGCCTTGTCTTGTCCCGAGGGATCGAGCCAGGTGCGATGCGCCCCAGTGATCTTGCCGTCGAGATCGGTGACGGCGGCGACGATCGCTGGCCAGGTCTCGTTCGGCGCGTATTTTTCGGGCCGGTAATAGCAGCGCGGGTGGAAGCGAAGACTTGCCACGTTGTGCAAAGCCGTAATGCCGCGATTGCGGAGATACGTCTCCGCGATCGTGCCCGCAATCGGTTGCGACATCGCAAATAGGCGACGGGCCGATTCCGGCGATCCCGCCGGCGTGGATGCTCGGCGTTGTCTTGGTTCGAACTGTGGCTCAGGCCGTGGCAGGCTCAGGAAACGTCGCGCTTCGTCGGCAACGTCGTGGAAATCGACAAGGCCGCAGCTCCCACGGATGACATCGAGGAGATCGCCGTGATCGCCCGTTGCCGCGTCGGTCCATTTGCCGGCCGCACCCTTGCCGGATTCCCGTCCTTTCAGCCGGACGAATAGGGAGCGGCCGGGCGTGTTTCGAACGTCGCCGACCAGCCAGTAGCGGCCTTCGCGGCGGCCGTTGGAGAGATAGTGGCGGCACACCGTCTCGGCATCGCGCGCGAGACGGTGCGCCAGTTCGGCGGCGTGACTGGTCATGGTCATGCCGCTGCGCGATCGGCGATGCGCGAGAGCGGATAGCGCTCCAGCACCTTCGCCAGGATGGCCGGCCCTTGTGCGTCGGTCGGGACGAACATTCGAAGCTTCCACGAGATGATCTCATGGAACAGGCCGTAGGCCCGCAGCCGGTCCCGCATGGTGTCGCTGAAACCGGTCAGTTCGATGCGGTTGGCGCTCATCACGCGGGCGCGGCGAAGCTGGAGTCCTTCGGCGAGATCGAGCACGGTCCGGCCGTTCATCAGCGCGGTGAAGGCGTCGCCAGCCGAGAGGTTCGATGTCCCGGTTTCGAGCGCGCCGGCCACCCATGCCGGCGAGACGCGGCGCCCGACGATGCGTTCCCCGGCGTCGGTCTGGAGCCGATAGACGCGGCTCGATTCGTTCGGCAGGCGCTTCCAAATCGGCAGCAGCAACCCGGCAACGATATGGATCTCGCTGTCGGCAAACTCGGGCACCTCGGCGACCTCCGCCGCCCAGGCGCGGGCGAAGGTCTCGCGGTCGGCTTCCCGCCAATGGGTCTGGGGCATCATCGCCAGCGGCATGGCGGGATGTTCCATCGGCCGGATGAGCCGCACGCGGCGTTCGACCTCGCCGTCGTCGAGCATCAAGCTCGGCGCGGGAATTTGCACAGCGGCGCGGCCCGACTGGCAGTTGACCAGCAGGATGGCGCGCGGATCGGAGAGACGATCCAGCGCCTCGTCGACCGTGACTGGCCGGTTGCGCTCGCGCCGGATTATGGTTAGCAGGCGGGTTTCCGCGGACGTTCCGGGGTGAGTGTAGATGGTCTGCCGGTCGCTGACGACGAAGCTCTCCGCCGTCAGCGTCTCCAGACCGCCATCGTAGGTTCCCGATGCGATCGCACCCTCGATGCGGGCGGTCAGCAACTGCTCGAACGCCGTGAACAGGATGTTTTGCAGGTCGATGGTCAGCGCCAGCAGCCGGTTGAGGAAGGTGGTAATCGGCGGCAACTCGTCTTTCATGCCGTTGCTGTCGGTCAGTTTCAGCCCGGTCGCATCTTCGAACGCGCTCAGCAAACAACCCTCGACCTTGCCCATGACCAGTAGGGCATACAGCTGCCGCAACGCGTCGCGGGCGTAATGGCTTTCCAGATTGTCCTCCGAGCGGAACAGTCCATGACCACCGGTCTGACGCTGGCCCTTGGTGATGGCGCCCAGCGTGTCGAGGCGGCGTGCGATAGTGGAAAGGAAGCGCTTCTCGGCCTTCACATTGGTCGCGATCGGCCGGAACAGCGGCGGTTGCGCCTGGTTTGTCCGGTTGGTCCGCCCCAGGCCTTGGATGGCGGCGTCGGCCTTCCAGCCAGCTTCCAGGAGATAATGAACCCGCAGGCGACGGTTCCGCGCCGACAGCTCTGCATGGTAGCTGCGGCCTGTGCCGCCGGCGTCCGAGAAGACGAGGATGCGCTTTCCGTCGTCCATGAATGCCTGCGCCTCGGCGAGATTGGCCGAACCCGCGCGGTTCTCGACGACGAGGCGATCGACGCCGTCGGATCCGGTCTTGCGGACGATGCGCCGCGAGCGGCCCGTCACCTCGGCCACAATGTCGGTGCCGAAGCGCTGGACGATTTGGTCGAGCGCACCATGAACCGGCGGCAGCGACGCGAGTTTCTCGATCAGCCGGTCACGGCGGGCGACAGCCTCCCGGCTCTGCAGGGGCTGACCATCGCGATAGACCGGGCGCGACGACAGATTGCCCTCGCTGTCGGTGAACGGCGCGTAGAGCTGAGTCGGGAAGCTATGTGCCAAATAGTCGAGGACATATTCGCGCGGGGTAATATCGACCTGCACGTCGCCCCAGTCCTCGGCCGGAATCTCGGCAAGGCGGCGCTCCATAAGCGCCTCGCCGGTCGAGACGATCTGGATCACGGCGGCATGGCCCACCTTGAGATCGCGCTCGACGGCGGCGATCAGCGAAGGCGTCTTCATCGCGGTGATCAGATGGTTGAAGAAGCGCTGCTTGGCGCTCTCGAAGGCCGACCGCGCGGCGGATTTTGCCTGCGCGTTCAGCGTACCGGTCGAACCGGTGATGTTCGCCGCCTTCATTGCTGCATCGAGATTGTTGTGGATGACGCTGAACGCCCCGGCATAGGCGTCGTAGATGCGGATCTGTTCGCCGGTCAGCCGGTGCTCGACCAGCTCATATTCGACGCCTTCATAACTGAGCGAGCGCGCGGCATAGAGGCCGAGCGCCTTCATGTCGCGCGCCAGGACCTCCATGGCCGCGACGCCGCCGGCCTCGATCGCCTCGACGAACTCGGCCCGCGTGGCGAAGGGAAAATCCTCGCCGCCCCAGAGCCCGAGCCGCTGGGCATAGGCGAGATTGTGGACGGTGGTGGCGCCGGTCGCCGAGACATAGACGACGCGGGCATACGGCAGCGCATGCTGAAGACGTAACCCGGCGCGGCCCTGCTGCGAGGCGGCCTGGTCGCCGCGTTCGCCTTTGCCGCCGGCGGCGTTCTGCATGGCGTGGCTCTCGTCGAAAATGATCGCTCCAACGAAATTGGAGCCCAACCATTCGACGATCTGCCGGACGCGCGAAACCTTTTCGTCGCGCGCGTCGGAGCGTAGCGTGGCATAGGTGGTGAAAAGGATGCCTTGCTCCAAACGGATCGGCGTCCCTTGCCGGAAGCGCGACAGCGGCGTGATCAGGAGCCGCTCCTGACCGAGCGCCGACCAGTCGCGCTGAGCGTCCTCTAACAGCTTGTCGGACTTCGAGACCCAGACCGCGCGGCGGCGGCCCTTCAGCCAATTATCAAGCAAGATGCCGGCAACCTGTCGGCCCTTGCCCGCCCCGGTGCCATCGCCGAGGAACCATCCGCGCCGGAATTGCACGGCGTTCTCGGCGTCGTCAGGCGCGGCCGAGACGATGTCGAAGGTCTCGTCTACCGTCCACGATCCGGCGAGGTGGCCGGAATGGGCCTCGCCGGCATGGATCACGCTCTCGAGCTGCGCGTCGGACAGTAAGCCGTCCGAGACGATATTGGCCGGGAGGTGCGGTCGGTATGATGGCTTAGGGCGGCGCGACCGAGGCCATCGCCGCCGACTGCACCAGCTTGGTGGGGTGAGCCTGAGAACCCGGAATACGGATCGACTGCAATCCGTATTCTTCATAAATCGCATCGGTGATGCGGCGGCCCTCGACCGGCTTCCATTCGATAGTCTCGTAGGCAAGTTCAATCGCCTCTGGTTCGGCAGTCGTGTCCGGAACGTAGGCAGGGCGCGCGGCGGTGGCACTCGGCGTCCGCGCAGCGATCGGCCGAGCGGCGGCCGGGACGGTGACTGAAGCAGCGATGGGCCGTCTCGGTGGAACCGATGCGGCCACCCAGCCGAGCAGCGTGGCGGCATCTGGCGCGACGCCGGGCGATTCTGGGAATGTCGCCGGATCGTCGGCGGGAATCCGGTCGATCACGGTTAGGCGCGTATCGATGGTCGTGCCGTGCTTGGCATAGACCGAACCGTCGATCGCGGCGGAGAAGACGATGCGCCCGCGCTCCTGCAAACGGACGAAGGCGTCAGCCCACACTGGATTGTCGGGCGCGCAATTCGCACCAGTGATCGCGACCAGCCGGCCGCCCTCGGCGAGACGGGAGAGCGCCGAGGCGATGTGCCGCAGCGCCGCGTCGGCCATGCGGCGATCGACATTCGCGACCGCCGAGAATGGCGGGTTCATGAGCACGACGCTTGGGACGACGCTGGCGTCGAGATGATCATGGATATGCGCGGCGTCAAAGCGGGTGACAGCGATGCCCGGGAACAGATGGCCCAGCAGCCCGGCGCGCGTCTCGGCCAGTTCATTCAGCACGAGCGATCCGCCCGCGAGTTCGGCGAAGACGGCGAGCAGTCCGGTGCCGGCCGAAGGCTCCAGCACGAGATCGTCAGTGGTGATCGCAGCGGCAGCGCTGGCCGCGAGACCGAGGGCGATCGGTGTCGAGAATTGCTGAAGCGCCTGGCTCTCCTCGGAGCGGCGCGTATGGGTGGGGAGAAGGCCCGCAATCTTGGCCAGCATCGGCAGCATGGCGGCGGGCGAAGCAGCCCGCGCGCGCATGGCGGGGCCGAATTTTCGCAGGAACAGGACGGTCGCCGCCTCACAGGCGTCATAGGCGGTCTTCCAGTCCCAAGCGCCATCGGCGTCGGAGCCGCCAAAGGCGGATTCCATTGCAGCACGGAGCACGGCCGCATCGACGCGCTGACCGCGTTCGAGGTGGGGAAGGATGATCCGCGCGGCATGAACGAGTGCGTCGGCTGCCGCCGGGGCGGCTGGCGCGACAGGGACCGGCGCGGCCGCAAGAGCAGCCGAGCAAGCGGGAGTCTTCGTCATGAAAGGAACCTCGGGAGAGTCGGAACGGGTCGAACCGAAGGGCGCTCTCTCTCGACCTCTACGGCTCAAACCCGTCCCGGCCGTCCTCTCCCTCTCAGGAAGTCGAAGAAGAAAAGGGTCCGGCGCTGGCCGCCGGACCCTTTGATGCTGCCAGGAATAAAACGCACGCTCATCCCGGCGGCGGATCGACGAGCCGGTAGGTACGGCTCTTGATGTTGGGAATCCGATAGAGGCTGGTGGAGCCGGGCGCGCGAAAGAGCACAGTGCGATGGCTGCCCGGGTTGGCGATAACCTCCAGCCGCTCGAAGCTTCTTCCATCGGCGAAGGAGAGCGGTTCGTCGAAGACGATCATTTGCCCCGCGCGCGGGCTCGGTTTCGTGGCCTTGGCGCGGCGGGCGCCGATGTTTTCACGGCAGCGAGTCCGCCATTGCAGCGCATATTGACGGCCGGTAGGGGTCAGCAGATCGAGGATCGGTTCGGGGCAATCGCACGCGTGCGGTCCCATCCCCTCGTCCATGACTTTGTAACCGAAGATGTAGCTCTCTCGATCGCGCGGCTTGTACCGGACGAGGCAGATGGCGGCCCAGACCTCGCGCTGACCGGTGGCGATGCGGAGCTGTTCCACGGCGGCATAGTAGACGCGGATGCCGACAAGCGCCGAGCGCAGCACTTTCGATATCGCGCCGGGACCCTCGTAGGTGAACTGGGCGTCGAGATATTGGCGCGGACCGGAATGGCCCTTGAGAGATTTCATGTAAAGCCAGCCCATGGCTGTCTCCTTTCATTGAAGGGATGACGAGGTGGGGGATGAAGACGGCGCGCGTTGGCGACGCGGGGGTCGTCGTGATGGAGGGATAGGATTCGGCGATCAGCGGGCCGCAGCGAGCCGTTGCTCGGCTTGGCGTATGGCGGCCAGGGCCGCCTTGAAGACCGCTGAATCCTGTTCCCCGGAGAGGTCCGTTCGCTCGGCCACGACAAGGCAGCCGGCGCGGATGTCGGCGTCCGTGACGGCGCCGCCTGCGATCGGCGTCAGCGTCTCGTCGGCCTCGATGATTTGGGGAATCTGCGCGCGGACATTCTCTTCGTGAAGGCGCAGCAGGACATGAACGCCAAAGCCCGGGGTGGTCGCGAGCGGACCGTGTTCGGTCTCGTCGAGGAGATCGCAGAGGATGTCCTCGGTGCTCTTGCCCTTGATGGCGTCGGCTGTGATGAGCACCGCCATGCCGCCGAAGCCGTCCGGCCGCATCTTCGAACAGGTGAAAGACGTGACGGCCGTGACGTAGCGAAGCGTTGACGAACGGCGCACGATGTCCTGGAAGATGAACTCCCAGGACGTGCCAGAGAAATCGATCTCGATCCCGGTGTCGCCGGCGGGTGCGCCCGCCAGGCACTCGGCGACGTAGGTCGCCGCCGTGCTGGCGGTTGCGGCGGACGCTTCGAACGCCGCCCTGAGTTCGTCGACGGAAAGCCCGATGGCATCGCTCGGGCCGCAGGCGGTGTGGAAGTACAGCGTTTCGCCATCCGGCTCGGCGTCGAAGATCAGGCTGAGCACGAGACGTTCGAGTGGTGTCATGTCCGGAATCGGGATTGGTTGCTGAATGACGGTAGGTGAGAAGTAGTCGGCCATGCCGGGTCTCCAGAAATGCGAAAGCCCGGCACAATGGCCGGGCTTTTGGATTGAAATGGATGGAAGAACAGGTGCGGGGCGGCCGGAGCCACCCCGCACGTCGATAGTCACTTGGCCACAGCCATGTGCGGCTGTTCTTCCTCGGTTTCGGCCTGCGCGTCGTCTTCATCTCCAGCGAGGAAATCCGGCAGGGCCTCGGCCTCGCCAGTCGGTGCGTCGGCCGTCGTCTCGATCTCGGCGAGACGTAGCGGCTCCGGCAGCCAGCCCGTGCCGTCGAGCAGCCGCTCGGCCTCCTTGGCCATGTCGGCCTTCTTCAGATGGTCGATGAGCTGCGCCGATTGTTGGCCTTTCGCCTCGCGCACGGCTTCGAGGATGCGCGCCTTCGGAACCCGGCCGAGATAGTTGTCAACGGTCGGCTTCCAGCCGGCCGCTGCCATGTCGAGATTGACGGCCCGGGCGAGCCGGTCGCCATGCGCGAAGGCGTCCGGACGCCGGTTCCACGGCTCCTTCACGACATTGACGGTGAGCGAGGCGCAATGAGCGAACAGCGCGGTCTGGCTGTCGCCGTCGAACTCCGTCAGCGCGTCCCAAAGGTCGGCCGGCGTCTCCGGCAATTGCCTGGCCCATTGCTCATGCCGCGCCTCGATCGCTTTGGCCGAGGCGGTCTCCGCCAACCCCGGCGCCTGGGCGCTGAAGCCGGAATGCTTCGCCGTGATCTCCAGGCAGGTGGTCGAGGCATGGCGGTAGAACGCGTTGAGGCAGAGGGCGTGCAGTACCGCCTGGAAGGCGACGGTCGGCTCGTTCGCCACCGCATCCCGCAGCGCCAGGGTGCGATGAGCGGTCAGTTCGGTCACCAGCCGATCCGAAAGCGGACGGATGGTTTCGTCCTCCTCCGGCGTGTCCGTCTCGGAACCCGTCGGCGCGCCGCCGTTGGTGATGACGGCCCGCTGGACGGCGCCGTCGGCCTCCGGCGCTTCACTATCGCCGCCCTCAATGGGCTCGACCAGTGCTTCGTCATCGAGGCGGACGAAGCCGCGCTCGATATGCAGCGCACCCTCGTCGTCGATGCTGACGAAGATTCCGGCGCGGGCGATCTCCGCCGGATCGTAGTGGACAGGTCGATCCTCGAAGGCCGCCATGGCGGTCTCGATTTCGCCGAGACGCTGGTCGGCCTCGTCGGGCAGATCATCGGCTTGCGAGTATTGCTCCTCGAGGGCTTCACATTCAGCTTTGAGGGCGGCGAAGCTCGCGTTCTCCTCTTCGGTCAACTCAACCGTCTCGCCAGCGAGGCGGCGCAGGCCGGCGGTATGGCCATAGGGGAAGGCGGTCGCGATCGCGATCCACTTCCAGCCCTCGGCGCGCAGAGTCTCCGCCTCGGCCTGGAGCTTTTCGGTCACGAGGCGATCGAGCAGCGCCGGATCCTGCAGCCAGCCGCCGTCATCATGCTGGAAGAGGTCGCGCATCACGCCGCCGCCGGCGGCCTCGTAGACGTCGACGCCCACAAATTGCGCGCGCCGGTCGGAGGCCCGGACCGCGCCTTCGGTGAGCTGGCGGCGGATGAAGTAAGCTTCCTTGTTGTGGGAACGAGATAGCTCCTCCCAAACCTGCTCCTGGCGCGCACGGTCATTGGTGACGGTGAAGGCCATCAACTGCTCAAGCGTCATGCCGTCCTCGGCATAGATTTCGAGGAGCTTGCCGGAGACCGCCGCGAGGCGCAGGCGCTGCTTCACCACGGCCGGGGTCACAAAGAACCGCGCGGCGATCTCCTCATCCCCAAGCCCCTTGTCGCGCAACGCCTGGAAGGCGCGGAACTGATCCAGCGGATGGAGGGTGACGCGTTGGACGTTCTCGGCCAGCGAATCCTCCTCGGCGATGCCGCCCTCGCGCACCACGCAGGGGACCGGCGCGGTCTTGGCCAGGCGTTTCTGCTTGACCAGCAGCTCGAGCGCCCGGAAGCGGCGGCCGCCGGCCGGGATCTCGAACATGCCGGTTTCCCGGCCTTCGGGGTCGCGCACGGGCCGGACGCTGAGGCCCTGCAGGAGCGTGCGCCGGGCGATGTCCTCGGCCAGCTCCTCGACCGAGATGCCGGCCTTTACGCGCCGGACGTTTGACTGGCTGAGTACCAGCTTGTTGAAGGGGATATCGCGCGAGGCGCTGAGGGTGATCTTCGGAACGGCGGTAGCCATGTCGATTTCTCCGCGACGGGCGGCCGAAAGACTCTCTCTCGGCCTCCAACCCGTCACGAAATCCCCTCAGCCCTCTTCCTCTCGGGGACGGCCGGACCCCTGAACGCGTACGCGGATCGGCGCGGCGGAGGCGCATTAGGCTGCCTCTTGCTCGTCGACCACGGTGGCGGCAACAACGGGTTCTCCGGATTCAGGCCGGAAGGCGAGTAGATAGTTGGCCGCCTTGGAGGCCGCGCTCGCCGCCCGCACGATGGCGCGGTTGTCCTCACGCAGCACCTCAAGCCAGGAGCCGAGATAGTCGGCGTGGCGCACGGTCGGTACGATGCCGAGCGAAGCGCACACGAAGGCGCTGGTCATCTCCGCGATCAGCTCTTCCTTGGCGTACAGCGCCGAGCCGAAGGAGCCGGATAGATCGCGGGCCAGGCGCGAGGGATGACCGACCCAGTGACCGAGCTCGTGCAGAGCGGTCCGGTGCCAGTTGATCGGCTCGAAATATTCCTCTGGCCGTGGCACCTGAACGAAGTCGTGTCCGGCATGGTAGAAGGCGCGGTCGCCGCCGAGGCGCAGATCGGCACCGCTTGCCCGGATCAGATCTTCGACTTCGGGAAGGATCAGGCCTTCAGGCCGGGGCGGCGCGCGCGCTGCGACATCGTCGGGCAGTCCCTCGCATTGGTCCGTGTTGAAGACGGTGAATGGTTTGAGGAACGGAATCGCCTGCGGCTCGTCGCCGTGATCGCGAGCGCGGACCTTCTCATTGTCGGGCACGAAGCGGTCGGCGTAGACGACCATCGTCCCGCGCTCGCCCTTGCGCACATGGCCACCTACGGCGAGCGCCTGTCGAAAGGTAAGCCAGCTCTGACCCGTGAAGCCATGCTGTATTACGGCGCCCCAGAGGATCAGAACGTTAACCCCCGTATAGAATCGCCGCGTCGCCGCGTTCCGCGGCATGGCGAGTGGCGCCTTGGCCGCCGCGGTCCCCCACGGCTGGACCCAAAAAACGCACCCAGCCTCCAACTCAGAGATGATCTTGTCGGTGATTTCGGCATAGAGGCTCGTCCGGTCGTGACCAACACGAGCGCGAGCGGCTGAACGTGACATCGCGGATCTCCGCGACGGGCGCCGCGAGCCTTTCCCGCGACCTTCAACCCGTCACGGCCAACCCGGCCAACCTCTCACTCTATCGCGCTCCGCGTCGTCAGTCGTGCCCCAGCCGGTTAGTGATAGCCCAGAAGTGGAAGTATCGATTTAAGGTTTCACGAATCTATGGTAGCTATGAATCATGTAGCTGGGCTTGCCATGAAGGTGCTTGATGAGAACGCCGACTAGACCCTGCAAATCCAGGTGCCGGCGATCACCAAGAAGCATCTTGGACTCGGTTGTAATACGCGAACCGATCCGCTTGATCGTACTCCGTGCTGCCGTGGGCTCAGATATTTCTATCCGGAGTGACGCGATTTCGGATCGTCGCACGCGGCGGTGGTCATGACGTCCGACTTCGAGCCGCTGACAGTCCAGGGGTATGCGGCCAGGGCCCTGACTACCGACCAGAGAAGTGATGCCGCGTCGCTCGCCTTTCCGCTCCTCGGCCTGTTTGGTGAGACCGGCAGTTTGCTCAGTGAGGTGAAGAAGAAGCAGAGAGATCGAGTCTCATATGTCGGTTACGCTGCCGCCGTCGTTGAAGAACTGGGCGACATGCTCTGGTACCTGACCGCGGTCGCGTCGCGGGTTGGCCTCTCACTCGGCGACATCGCCTACAATGTGAGCCTGGGCTGTTCAGATTACAATAGCGGGGATGCCCCCGACTTGTCGTTCGCAGCGCTGCAGCCGAAGGTCGTCACTGGATTGGGCGAGCCCACGCCAGCCTTTGAACAAACGCTTTTGAGGCTTGCCTGCGAAGTCGGGCTTCTTGTCACCGACTGTCAGGCAAAGCGGGTTGATCACAATCAAACTGCCCTGGCCGGCCGGTTCGTAGCGGTTATGTGCATGCTTGTGAAGGCCGCCGACGAAGCCGGTGTGACGCTTGAAGCGGCTGCCGTAAAAAATCTCTGGAAGATCTTTGATCGATGGCCGCAGACAAGGATCTACCCCGATCCCTTCGATATCGAGGCGGTCGCGTCAGAGCAACTACCTCGTGCTTTGGCTATCGAGATCTTCGAACGCGAAGTTGCTGGCCAGCGGTTCGTGTTCCAGCGGTGCAACGGCATCAATATCGGCGATCGTCTGACCGATAATGCGATGCGGCCTGACGATTATCGGTTCCATGACGTGTTTCATTTCGCTTACGCGGCGGTTCTGACGTGGTCGCCCGTGGTTCGCGCCCTCTTTCGTCTGAAGCGGAAGAGCGACATCAAGATCGACGAGGCGCAAGACGGCGCACGGGCCAGCCTGATTGAGGAGGGTGTAACAACCTGGATCTTCGGCCAGGCACAGGAACTCAATTTCTTCACAAATATGAAGTCGGGTGATCTGCCGCTCAATCTGCTCAAGCACGTGCGAGAATTCGTCACGGGCTACGAATCCGAGCGTTGTCCCCTTTGGCTTTGGGAGGAAGCCATCCTCCAAGGCTATGCGGCGTTCCGCTATCTCAAGGAGCGCCGCCGCGGCCGGGTTTGCATTGATCTGGTAAACCGCCGGCTCAATGTGGAGGAATTGTCATAGTGACTCCAAAACAGTTTGTCTCCGCGCTGGCGGATGTGCGCCTTCCTTCGGTGTTTAATCCATATGCACAGCGATGCCCGCTTCACGATTGCGCGGATGCGCCGTTAAAGCGTCGGCGCAACCTCCAGCGGTTTATCGAGGCCGCGCTCGATGCCAGCGTCGACACGATCTGGATCGCGCGGGATCTCGGATATCGCGGTGGGCGCCGAACCGGCGTTCCACTCACCGACGAAGTCCATCTCGGTCACGCCGGCCGCTTGCTTGGTGGGATCGGACTCGAACGCGCCACCGAAGGGCCCCTTGTCGCGGAGCGTACCGCCGCAGTGGTTTGGAGGGCGCTCGTGCGAATCGGCCAGCCCGTTGTGTTGTGGAACGTATTTCCGCTTCATCCACACGAACCCGAGGATCCATTCTCAAACCGCTGCCATACGCAATTCGAGCGCGATGCCACTTGGCCGTTGCTGCAGGCTCTCGTCGGTATGTGTCAACCGAAACAAATCATCGCAATCGGCCGGGATGCACAGATCGCACTCGGCGTACTTCATATTCCCGTCGCTGCAGTTCGGCATCCGAGCTATGGCGGTCAGGGCGCGTTCATCGCTGGTCTCTACAAACTTTATGGAATCGAGGACGGCGCCGCGATCGATGATGGCGCTGTTCTTCCCATTGGCGAAGACTACTCAGCGACCCGCAAGTTGGCGTTCGCCTGAATACATGCGCCCAAAAGGCCTTCGATGTCCGTGCGTTTCGTGGCGCCGGGGTGATCAATTTTTGCGTGGGTGGAGACTACTGTTAATGGACCGAGATTCACGCCGCCCTCTTTGGCTACAAAGGCCATGAGGCGGCCTAAGCCGATGAGGTTCCCGAGCAATTTTTCGATATAGTAGTGATTGCGATATAGGGCTGTTAGCGCCAACCGCTTCTCGGATCCGGGCAATAGCTTGAAGCTGAGAAAACTGAGGCATTGTCCGCCATAAGGCGAGCCGTCGACGTCGCGCTCAGGATCGAAAAGGGATAACTCGAACTTATTGCGCGAGCGATTGTGGTCGTCCCGTATGCGCCCAACAATGTCCCACAGCTGGTTGATTGATTGGCCTGATCGCGTTGGAAGGTGCATCATTCGTTCGAAGTAATAGCCGGACCAACGTTGGCTGCGGCGCACCTTCGGGAGAACAGTGTCTCGGAACGCATCGAAGAATTCCGGTGCCCCGTGACGATGATAGAGCGCTTCTGGAAAGATGGTATTGGCTACGCAAGCGACCGACTTGTCTTGACCTTCGAGGAAATGGTCGACAGTTTTAACGACTGGGTTTTGGCGCGTTGTCGCCGCGACCGGATTCGCTATATCGATGATCACGTTGTGCGCTTCGTGACCCGCATGGGCATCGACTAGCTTCACGGCCGCCAGCCAAGCGGTCGAACAATCAGGCTGCGGCGGGACGGGAAGATACATACAGTTCCTCCATCAGGGTGGCGGCGTTGAATAACCTCGGAGATAGGAACCGCTCAGTGAGCCAGGCATGGCCATTCATCGCCCAGTTCGCACCCCAGCTATTACGAACGAGGATCGCGCGCTGACCCTTCACCTTGCCATGGCCGGTCGCGATGACGGCATGGCGTTGGGAAGGCTCGGGCGCCTCGTTGAGTGCGGGGTCGACGATCCCATCCGGTCCCGCCAAGAAAAAGGAAGGCGACAGAGTCATCAGAAGTATAACCGGCCTTCCTTGCTCAAGAAGATTTATGATGGCGTCGAGCTTACTACTGCCAATGCTGCCAGCGCGCCTAAATAATGATCCGATATTTGAGGGAGGACACCAAGACGCAAGATCACTTGGAAGTTGAGCTAGATAGGGCCAATCGGCCTCGATGGGCTGACCGTCATGCAGCAAAACCTCAAGGATGGAAGGCAGCGTCGCCCCGCTCGTCGGGGGGCGAGCGGAGCGTCGTTGTGCGTGAAAATAGGCATATTCGCATGACAACGGGCTCCAACCGTCTCGCAAGGCCGCATGGGCATCGCTTGCAGCGAACGGTAAACAAGTCGGCCGTACCCCCTGGTCGCGAGCTGGTCCAAACAGCTTTCGCAGATCCCGATAAATCTCGACGTCCGTCATGCCACCTCAAGGAGGTGTCGGCGTTCGGCGCGTGATAGACCCTCTTCTTCGGGGCCTGTCAGATCGAATTCAAGTGTTAACTGACTGAGAGGCGAAGCCGGCTGCCATGGCCGGCGCTCATCTAGCGACATCCTCCCGCGGTGTGCGGCTTCTGGCGTGGCGGTAACGCGACGGACAACTGGGCCACCAATGGCCTCGCTGTCGAGCGCCTCACGCTCATCCCGAACGACAGCGAAGCCACTCGCTTTCAGCTGCTCAATGTCCCAGAGGTAGCCGCCGCCACTATGCTCTTCGAGTCGCAGGACGAAGAGATCACTTCGACTGCCATCGATCCGCGTACTGGCGTCGCGCTCAGTGAGCAGCCAGACATCGGCGCGGTAATTTGCCGGCTGGTATTCCTGAAGAATCGCGATCTTGAGGTCACGAGGTTCAATTTGTGTAAGATTGAGTGCGACGGCCCGAGCGATCAAGCGGTTCTGGACCAGCGTCCAACAGGTAGCTTCGTAGCTTGCCCCGATGCGCAGCGCGAGTTGGTAGACCACGTTGGGTCGCGTCAAGTCCAGTGTTTGCCAACCCTGCCGTTGGCAATGCCAGCCTATTAGCCAGCGAGGCATCATGAAGGCCGCGGCGAAAGCGTCGGCCTCCGTTTCCTGGAAGGTGTCGGCCGACTGGCCGGAGAGGGGTATCCGCCGCAAGATGCTCTCGTCGTCCAGACTGGGCTCGTGGCGCAGGGTGAAGTGCCCAAGTTCGTGAGCCGCCGTAAAGCGCTGGATGCTCAATGGTCGCCGCGTCGTCACCAAGACGCCGGGCGCTGGATCGTTCAGGTATGCTCCAAGCAAGCCTTGAAGCGGACGGAGCAAAAGCGGCAGATCGATTGCGAAGATCGCGCCGAACACATCGATGCTTCCGCCTTGCGTTTCGATGATTTCGCGGCTGCCGAGCTGTCGGTGCAGCCTGGCGGCCGCCATCGTACCCGCCCGGACCGCGCTCGCGTAATCCGCCGCCATCTCTAGCGCTGCGCTGATCCGGAGCGGGCACGAAGATACTCGGCAAAGCGCCCAAGTTCCTCACGATCCTCCTTGGAGAGGTCGGCCGCCCGACGCGCCAGATGCGCTACATCGGCGGGAAGACTCGCTGCAGCTTCGTCCTCGCCAGTGAAATAGCTGACCGATTGTCGATACAGTTTAGCCAGACGGGTAAGCTCGATGGCTTCCACCTTACGTTGACCATTTTCGATGTCAGTGAGGGCGGTGCGAGGGATCTTGAGATAGGAAGCGACTTCCTCTTGCTTCAATCCGAGATACTTCCGGGCCTCGCGCAGACGATCGCCGAGCAGCCGCCGTTCTGCCTCGTCATTGTCCGGGTGGATGGCAAAGTTACTCATGGCTTGGCTCCCTTCCGTTTAGTCCACTCCCGTTCGATCCCGGGCATAATATGGCCGAGTGCGCTTTCGACGGAACGGTATCCGCCTGCTCGAACCAAGCCCTCGCGCAGTTCAAAGTCCAGTACCGGCTCGACCGCGCAGAGAATGTCGACGACAACAAGAGAATCGATGTCGATTGCCAGCCGCGCGACCTCCGCAGGCGTTTTCGGGATAGAGACCCCGCGTATCGAGGCTTCGAATTCAACCGATGCCAGAAGCTCGCGTCGCAGCACGGTCTCCACTTCCGTCATTGGGAAGGTCAGGGCCACTTTCGGCATTTCCAAGGTAATCGCAGTCATGAGACACCTCCGTGTCTTTCGTCGACCTAGCCATTATATACTGTCTGATTTTCAGACATGCAAGCGGCATTTGCAGAGAGCACGTCGGCTCTCCTAATACTGGCGAGGGAAACGGGCCCAGTCCTTGCCGATGGCACGGGGTCGCAATTCTGATGGGAATTCAGGTTGGAAATGCCTATGCCAACAGCGCTTGCGCGGTGGTGACTAGGTGTTGAGCAAGCAAAACGGAGAGTAGCCTCTTTCGCGACGTGCGCTCTAACATATTGATTGTATGAGAGAAACCTGATAAATTTAAACCATCTGAACTCTCGACCCCAACTAGGCAAGGTTGTGTATTGACCAAGGCCGCACGATTGGATGGGCACTCTGGGTCCCAACGCCGCCCCTACAGGATTAGTTCAAGCTTAACATTTGCCGCGCTAATGGCGTGTAAGAGTGAGAAAGAGGGCGTAAACATTCAAACCGTTCTCCTCATGCGCAGGATCGGAGACGATAGCGGACGTTCGGGTTTTGTGGGGAAAGGCGGTAGCGCTCCTCCGCTACCACCTTTCCCCCCCACATTCTGGCTGCCGGAAATACCTGATGGCCGATGAGCGCGGCGAGCCGGCCCCGCACTTCGACTTCTATGGGCGCGCCGGGCGGCGTGGGCAGGACGACGATGGCGGCGACCAGCTCGCGCAACGCCCTGACCGGCGCGCGATCGTCGCCTAAACTTTCGTACGACAGGGCCTTCTGGAGGTCCTCGACCTGCTGGCGATACCGGGCGAGAGCCGTCGGGTGGAGCGCCACAGTCTCGGGCGGCTTCTCCGCGCTGGCAAGATCGGCTTCGAGCCGTTTCCGCTCGGCCCTCAACTCGCTGAGCGGCTCGCGAACCTCTGCTTCTTCGGAGAATCCCTTTACGTAGGATTGGAAGATACGGTCGAACTCGCGTTTGACCCGCGCCAGACGCTTTTCGATGCGTGACCGGTTGGCGATCAGCCCGGACGCGAGCCGCTTGCGCTCTTCGTTGTAGGTCTCGACGTAGGCCGCGATGAGATCAGAAGTGGTGAGATTGGCTTTCAAACCGTCAAAGACCGTACGTTCGATCGTATCGAGATCATACACGCGACGATGGTCGCACGTTCCTGCCTCCTTCATTTGCGTGCACTGGATGCGTTGCCGTCCTTTTCTTGTGTCCTTGACGGACATGCCAGCGCCGCAGCAGCCGCATTTCAAAAGGCCCGAGAGAACGCGCTTCGGCTTGCGGGTGTGGCAAGGAACCGGGCCGCCTCGCTCCTGCTTGAGCCCGATCGCCCGCTCGTAGAGTTCCTGGGTAACAATCCGCAAATGCGGCGCATCGATGGACTGCCACTCGAAGGACGGGTTCGGGCGTGAAACGCGTTTCCCGGTGTCCGGGTCCTTGATCATGCGGACCTTGTTCCAGACAATGCGGCCCGCATAAAGATCGTTCTGGATCACCCCGTTATGGCGCTTGAGGGAGCCGTTCAGGGTTGAGGCCGTCCAGTAGCGTCCACGGGGCGGCGGAACCCTCTGCACGTTCAGGCGCATTGCGATTTCCCGTGGCGTCTTGCCGCCGACATACGACTCAAAGATTTCGCGAACGATCGCGGCTTCGTCCTCGTCGATCTGGAGTTCGCCGGGTTTGCCCGGCACCGGCCTGTATCCATAAGCGCGCCCGCCGGCATGCCGCCCGTCGCGGATAACGCCTGACATGCCGCGCCGGACCTTGTGGGCGAGGTCCTGGAGATAGAGAGCGCCGACAAGCCCGCGTATGCCGATCTGGATCTGGTCCGCCTTGCCGTCGTGGACGGCCCTGAGCTCGATCCCGAGAAAGTTCAGGCGCTTCCAGAGCCCGGCGAGGTCTTCCTGATCGCGCGAGAGACGATCCAGAGCCTCGACAAGGATGACGTCAAAGGCCCCTTCCCGGGCCGCATCCATCATGCGCATCAGGCCGTCCCGGCCAAAAATCGATGCGCCGGAGCGAGCCCGGTCATCGTAGGCGCCGACCACGTCGAGGCCGTTTTTCGCCGCGTAGGCGCGGCAGAGTGCAAACTGGTCTTCGATGGAGCGTTCTTGCTGGAGCTCGGTCGAGAAGCGCGCGTAAATGGCGATTCGCATCACTGTCCGTCCGGTTCGGGCCGGGGCATGGCTGCCTCGGCAGCCCGGCGATGATCCTCCCTCGCGGCCGCTCGCGCAAGCGATTTAACGAATTCCAGGAGCTTCGGGTCCGGCGTAGCCGAGCTGGCTTCCAGCGGCCGGCGCGTGGTTTCAGACTTTTTCTCGGAGCCCGGTGCCCGGTTCATATTCGCTGCTTGGTGTCGGCAAACGGCGTCAAGTGCCGTCATGCTCAACGTAGTGGCGCAGCGGTCCGGATTCCTGGTCGCGAACTGGTCAAAGTTGCCCCTGCCGTTCCCCGTCCATCTGTTTTTGTTCTTTGCCGGTCATTTATAGCGGCTGTCCTTGTGGCAAGCGTGAAGCTCCTCCTCTGACGTTGCGGCCCTGAGGGGTGCGGTTTGGCCCGCCGCTGTTCCAACGCCCGTGAACAACACCATGGACGAAAGGAACGACAATGACGAACCGGACCAGACACAGAACCGAAGCCGAACTGAAGGCGCTATTTGAGCAAGCTGTGCGCGCAATCGGTTTCTACGAAGCGCAGCGCAAGGAAGTACTGATGGCCCTCGAAAGTCTGAAACGGGCGCTCAACGCCCGCAGGCCGAAGCCGCCAACGCCATAAGCGCGCCGCGGAGCCGCAGAACGCGGCTCCGCGGTACCTGCCGTTGGCGCTTTGTAATATCTAGCTAGATCTGGTTCTTGCGCGGTCGGCCTCGTCGAGGCACCGGTTTGGAGGCTTGAATCACGGCCTGCCAGCCAGCCTCAATATCCCTTGTCGCAGGACTTTTTGGTCGCTATCAGCCCGAAAGCGGACTCGTTATGCCCAATACGAGTTTTGTCGGTCATGACCCGTTGCGGACTTAAGGAAAAGGCTGGTGAACCCGAAAGACCGGGAGCCCCACATCATCCCCGCCGAGGCGCGGGCGCGCGTAAACATACGTTTTAACGATCATTGGACGCCGGAGACGATTGCGGCGGAGCTACGGCGCAGGCTGGACTCCGTGGGGATGAAATTCACGCTCGAATTCGAGCCTTGCAATGCCCCGGCCTTTTTGACAACGCCGGACTCCTTCACAAAACTCGTCTCCGATGCGGTCGAAAGGAAAACAGGACGCCGCCCGGCGCTTTCGACCTCCGGCGGGACATCCGACGCGCGTTTTATCCGCGCCTATTGCCCGGTCGTCGAGTTCGGCGCCGTTGGCGCGACCGCGCATATGGTGGACGAGCATGTCGCGGTTGCCGACATTGAGGGTTTGACAGAGCTTTATGAGGCGATTTTGGAGGATTATTTAGGCTGATGGGTGCCGCACTCCGCCTTGGAAATGGGATGAGCTGAAACTACTTCGAGGCATTTTTCGATATTTCTTTCTGGACCGCCTTGGCCTCGGCTCGCCGATTGGTTTTACGGTACAGCTCCGCCAGATAGTTGAGAGTATCGGCCAGGTCAGGTCGGTAGGCGGCCGGATTCTGAGCGGCGAGATCGCGTCGGATGGCGAGCACCTCCTTAAAGGCGGTCTCCGCCTCGCCATTTCGATGCGTGTCGGCATATACGACACCTAGACTGGCGAGGATTTGAGCGAGGCCGGGCCGGTAGGCGGCTGGATTCTGAGCGGCGAGATCGCGCTGGATGGCGAGCGCCTCCTTAACGGCGCTCTCCGCCTCGCCGTGGCGCTTCTTTGCTTCGTAGAGTAGCCCCAGCTGGGTGAGCACCAGGGCCAGGACTGGTCGGTAGACGGCCGGGTTCTGGGCGGCGAGATCGCGCTCGATGGAGAGCGCCTCCTTATATGCGCTCTCCGCGTCGCCGAAGCGCCGCGTGTCGGCGTAGACGCCCCCCAGACTGCTTAGGGTTAGGGCCAAGTCGCCCCGGTAGGCGGCCGGGTTCTGGGCGGCGAGATCACGTCGGACGGCGAGCGCCTCTTTGTAGGCGCTCTCCGCCTCGCCGAAGCGCTGCGTGTCGGCGTAGACGCCCCCCAGGCTGCTTAGGGTTTGGGCCAGGCCGGGCCGGTAGGCGGCTGGATTCTGAGCGGCGAGATCGCGCTGGATGGCGAGCGCCTCTTTGTAGGCGCTCTCCGCCTCGCCGAAGCGCTGCGTGTCGGCGTAGACGCTCCCCAGGCTGCTTAGGGTTTCGGCCAGGCCGGGCCGGTAGGCGGCTGGATTCTGAGCGGCGAGATCGCGCTGGATGGCAAGGTCTTCCTTATAAGCTCTCTCCGCGTCCTCGTAGCGCTGCGATTGCAGGTAGACGTTCCCCAGACTGCCAAGGGTACCGGCCAGGTAGAGTCGGTACTCGGCCGGGTTCCGAGCAGCAAGATCGCGCTCGATGGCAAGTGCCTCCTTATAGGCCATCTCCGCCTCGCCGAAACGCTGCATTTGTGAGTAGGCACCCCCTAGACCGGTAAGGGTGGTGACCAGCATGGCCCGGTTAGCGGCCGGGTTCTGGGCGGCAAGATCACGCTCGATGGCGAGCGCCTCCTTGTACGCGCTCTCCGCCTCGCCGCTGCGCTGGTTATTTGCGTAAAAGAGACCTAGAACGGTAAGGGTGACGGCCAGGTCGGGCTGATAGGCGGCCGGGTTCTGAGCGGCGAGATCGCGTTGGATGGCGAGAGCCTCTTTGTAGGCGCTCTCCGCTTCGCCGGAGTGCTGGTTAGTTGCGTAGAAGAGCCCCAGGCTGCTAAGAGTTTGGGCCAAGGCGGCCCGATAGGTGGCCGGGTTCTGGGCGGCGAGATCGCGTTGGACGGCGACCGCCTCGTTGTAGGCGCTCTCCGCCTCGCCGGAGCGGTGGTTAGCTGCGTAGAAGAGCCCCAGGGTGCTAAGGGTTTGGGCCAAGGCGGGCCGATAGGTGGCCGGGTTCTGGGCGGCAAGATCTCGCCGGGTGGCGAGCGCCTCCTTAAAGGCGCTCTCCGCATCGCCGAAGCGCTGCGTCATGAGATAAACGTTGCCCAGCATACCGAGGGTCTTGGCCAAATTGGGCCGGTAGGAAGCCGGATCCTTGGCGGCAAGATCGCGAAGTTGAAGAAGAAGACTGTCCAGAACGGATTCTGCCTTTCCCAACTGATCCTGACGTCTCAATATATCGGCGTATTCCAACGCATATTCGACACGATCCGGCCGGTACTGATAGGCATTCGCGTAGTAGGGCAAGGCATCGAGCGGGCGAAATTGAAGCGCATAAATCTGGGCGAGGCTGAAATTATGTTGCGCCGCGCGGTCGATATTGGGCTCATCACGAGAGAGCAGCTGACGGTAAATCTTGCCGGCCTCTTCCAGTTTTCCTTCGTGTAATAAGTCCTGAGCCGCCTTGATTAGAGTCTCGTCATCGCCCTTGGCCGCCGTTTGCGATCGAGCGTCGGTGAGTTGCTGATCCAATTCGCGATATTTGCGAACCCATTCTTTAATCTCTGCCTCCTTTTGACCGATGGTCAGGTCTTTCGCATCAAGGTCATCAAGGGCACGCTTGAGCGCTCGAGGATCGACACCACTGCAGTTGACAAAGTTATTGTTGCCGGAGATCGCCGGACTACACGGGCCGCTGGTAATTTGTTGTGTTTCACCGTTCGAGGCGGATATGTCCCCGATGACGCCGCAAACAACAAAGCATAAGACGATCGGCCTCATTCGGGTTTTTCCGCAGCGGAGCCGGGGGCAGCAACGACATTGTTGTCGCCGTTGATGGCCGGCGAACCTGCTCCCGTGGTCGATTGAGTGATGTTTGTAGAAGGGGATGGCGGTGCCCAATGCGCCGGAGAATAGAAATATACGATGGCGAAGACGGCAAGCGCTCCGCCAGCGCGAAGCGTCAGGTTAGCGCCCGCCCCCACTTGCAGGTTGAGAAATCCCGGGATTATCGCGGCGACACCGCCGGCGGCCAAGGCGAGAACGATTCGGACAATTTCAAACTGCTGGATCGTCGGATTGGGCACGAAGAGAGCAAACACCAAGAGCGCCGCCACGAAGATGACGCCGAAGGTGAAGGCCAAGATTAGACTCATTCTGCGTTCGGACATGTCGTACGCTCGATTGTAACGTCTCAGCGAGGGATGATACTTTGTCCTATAGACATTTACCACATCTCAAGTTGGATACAGCGCAGCCATCCCCTGGTCGCGGACACAACAACATAAACAAGCCGGAGGCAATGGAATTTTCCCAAAATCTTACGGCAGAATCGCAAAGGCCCGCGCGGGAAAACCGAGACCGTCCTTGACCTTCGGCCAGCTCACCACAATCAAGGCGCCCTTGGCGGGCACCTTGTCGAGATTGGCCATGACCTCGATCTGATAA
>Ga0073928_10003734_pt1 | contig 23572 bp, 24 predicted proteins | sample PaiPotPPA55metaG_FD_76969 | JGI IMG/M metagenome (GOLD analysis project Ga0073928, IMG submission 76969) | Iron sulfur acid spring bacterial and archeal communities from Banff, Canada, to study Microbial Dark Matter (Phase II) - Paint Pots PPA... ...
CTTTGACGGTCTTGCGCTCGACAAGATGGTCTTCAAAGTTCCGCATCCGTGCCAAAAGGTCTGATTCATTCAGTTCAACTGAAATCCGCATTTGTCACCTACCCACGAACGAGCCGTCCGGGGGAGTTCACTCCAGCACGGGGCACAATGTGGCCATCTGCCCGCTCTGGCGTCTGTATGACCTGCACCAACTGTGCCATGTAACCCACGAAATCATTGTAAGCAGCCATCCACCGATACAGATTCGAGCTGCCGATTTCTCCCGCCCAGCCTGCAGCCACAGCTTTGTCAAGCGAGTGCTCCCAGATGTGTACTGAGTACCGCATCAGGACATTGAGGGGAACATATATCGCTCGCTCTAGTTGGTCCGCAAGCTTTTCGTCTATCACGACCGTCTGGCCTGCTGAATCGATGACGTAGTAATTCAAATCTGCCCACGCTTCCTTATTCTCAGCGTCTATGATTCGTTGACTTGCTGCTTGCACTTCGTCTAATGCGCACTCTCGTGTGTATGCCTCAGTGACGAGTTCTGAAGCTGAGATGTCCTCGTGCTGGTACCTCTTAATCCATCCCTCGTCCGACATTTGATAAAACACAAATCGCGACGTTCTGAAGTCATGATGAAACGTAAATTCGTTCCCAGTGACTACGATGGAATGGAGTGTTGCCCCATCCGGATATTCTCCATGTCGATTCACCCGACCGGCCACTTGCAATAGGCTAGCAACACTACAAACCTCACGCACGGCAGTGAAGAACGAGATGTCCACCCCGCATTCAACGCATGCAGTTGCTACAAGAGTCCAATCTTTATCGTCGGATTTGAGACGCTCTCGGACTTTTGCCAGAGTCTTTGCTTGGTCGGCAGGCATTAATGCGGTGCTCAGGTGCATCACTTTCGTCGGATTTCTCTCCTGTAATCCAACCGCCACGACTGCGGCGTTGTGTACAGTATTCATGATGATTAGCCGAGGGCCGGACAGGCTCTCAATGAAGTCCACGAATTGTTGCAGGCTGTTGAACCGACTGATTTCAGCGAATTGCACACGATGCGATTCCACCTGTCTCATCCGTGTTGCCAGCTCTTGCGGAATGATTGAGGTCGCATCAAAGCACTGGATTAGCGATCCCGAGGCATACAGGAATGTGCAGCCCCAACTCGTCGCCAGTTCTTTCATCCACCGCTCGTTCTGTGGATACAGGCGGTACGGTGTCGATGCGTGAGACTCATCAACGATTACAATGCTGCCCACAAGCTGGTGGAGTTTCCGCAGAGATTTCGTCGTGTGTCCCGCCAGAGTCTCGAAGAAAGTCACAGCCGTAGTAACGATCACGGGAGCTTCCCATAGCACAGCGTATTGATGGTACTTGTACCCGTTGGGTTCGACTTTGTGGTGTATCTCGGCAACGACAGCCCCGGGGTCTTCTCCATCCAGCACCAGTGCTTTTCGCAGAACATCTACGGTCTGAATAATGATCGAACAATAGGGAGCCACCACGAAGATGTGCCGCAAACCTGCGTCTATGGCGGTGCGTAGTGCGTACACCATTGATGCCAAGGTCTTGCCACTACCAACCACGGCGTCCAGATTTACTCGCTCCTGTATCGCTGCACTTTTGCAAGCGTGAAAAAGTGCTTGCGAATAGAGCTTTGTTCAGTGACGGGCAACGTAGCAACATATTCTTCCAGTTTATGCAGGCGTTCTTCCCATCGAGTTGGGGTCTGAGTCTTCGGGGGTGCTCCTTGCCAGATCGCCGTATCGGTGTGGTCGGCATCCACGAGGCATGACAAGGCGAAACGTTGTGCAAAACCAGAGACAGACAAACTGTTTGTCGGTGAGGGAATAGTCAGCCCCATTTCGAGAAATCGCTGTTGGATTGCCGGTAAGTGCTGCTCTGATATTCCGAGCATTGCAGTAAATCGATACGGTACGCCTGTAGGGTCATCAAGCAGCTTGGAGACTTCAGCAGCTCGGCTCTGCAGACCCATGTGGTGGGAATACACCCACTGCTGAGCGTATTTGCACCCGATGGTTTGTGCCCACAAAGAGCCAGCATCTTCGTGTTTGATGAGATGATTCGACTTGACCTCTCCATGCAGAATTGCTTGATTGTCGTCGGTTAATTTGCCAGCGTCATGTAGGAGAGTAGCTGCTTTAATCTCTTCAACGAGATGTCGCAGTTCACATGCCGCATGCTTCAGACCTCCTTTAGCATACTGTTCCGCTAAGTCCCGTACAGCGGAGGTGTGCCGAGCAAATTCCTGTGGCTCGCAGCCGTTCCTTGCACTGTGTGCCAGATATTTACCCCAACTTCTACTATCCGGGTTCCCCAGCGTCGCCTCCTTTGTTTTCAAATCATCCCACGGCAAAACCGTCTCTGAAACGTTGATGGTTCGCTGATTTCAACCCCCCACTTGTGCGTTTCAACTCATACCACGGCAAAACCGTCTCTGAAACCGTTCCTGATAGCTGCGGACTTGCGCCTTCTCTCCGTTTCAACTCATACCACGGCAAAACCGCCAGCGAAACGCCAGAATGTGCAAGCGATGGCCAAGGGCTACATGTGGTTTCAACTCATCGAACGGAATAACCATTACTGAAACCACCCGAATACGATTCATGATCAACGTGGTGCCAGCGTTTCAACTCGTCCCACGGCAAAACCGTCACTGAAACAAAGACAGTCACGTTCGATTGGGGAAGCTACAACTGGTTTCAACTCATACCACGGCAAAACCGTCACTGAAACGACGGAGCACGGGAGAGCGCAGACCGTATAGCAGAACGTTTCAACTCATCCCACGGCAAAACCGCCACTGAAGCTGCTTACATGGAGACTCTCACGAGCAAGCCCGAGCAGTGTTTCAACTCATACCACGGTAAAACCATCACTGAAACTCTACGCCTTTATTCTTCGTGGGGAATCTACTCGGTTTCAACTCATACCACGGCAAAACCATCACTGAAACAGGGTCACTACCTGATGCTGGCGCACTTCCCTGACCTGTTTCAACTCATACCACGGCAAAACCGCCACTGAAACGGTGTGCCGTTTTTGTAGTGGAAGCAGTTGCCGCCGTTTCAACCCATCCCACGGCAAAACCGTCATTGAAACTCGCTCTCGGTAATCCTTACGTGATAATCTCCGAAGTTTCAACTCATCCCACGGCAAAAACCGTCACTGAAACATCCCATTCTTGCGCATGACCTTGCCGATCTGCTGGTTTCAACTCATTCCACGGAAAAACCATCCCTGAAACTGTTTGCTAATCTGCAGAAATGACAGCTACTGACGTTGCAGTCTGCAAATCTTTTTCGCAAACCTCCGATTCGTCCGCAGAGGCAGCAGGTTTGCGAAAATGGAAGCCGAGCAGGATATCCGCACGTTCTTGGTCTGTTGTCTTCGTGCCGAAGCCTCCGCTTTGCACAATCTCAGTCGCCACCTTATCCAGCGTTGCAACGATGCCTCCAGCATGGCGTGCCCCACGAGTCTTCGCCCAGCTCAAATACGGCGACAGCCTCAATGACATGTTTGCAAAACCCCGTTGCGGGTTTGTCAGTGTCTGAGCCAAGTACGAGCTGCCGATCAGTTGGGAAGGCAGGCTTCCACGTACTTGTTCGCAGTAAACTCGATGCAGCCAGTCTGCAACTGAAAGATACCGCCCGATGTTGAATGCAGTTGTTTCCATAATCCCGCCTCTGAGAATGTAGAGCATCGAAATGATTTTCTTGTAATCGGTGTTACCGTTGCCAAGAAGCAACGGAGTGCCCCGTTGTAGTGCCACAGGCAATAGCATTGTCGAAGCCGCTTGCACGTCTCCAATCAACAATTCCAGACAGGTTTCAAAGTACTCTGAATGGACTTCTATCTTGCCGCCATCCATGCGGTACTGATATTCCAGCAAATTCGCAATACGATACGGAGAGAGCGGTACTACTTTCTCATCTTTCTTGAATCTTGCGAAAGGCGGAGCTTGCCGTACCAGTTCCAACATCCGATTGAGATTCAATAACAGGGCTGTTGAATCGATGTCCTTTTCAAATTCGATTCCTTTTGTTCCTTGGTCGAGGGTTCTCACGCATAGGATTTTTACGAGCGAGGGATTTGCACCTTGCTTGGTCTGTGCCTTCAATGCTGCCAGAACTTTTTCACACACGATAGCGTACAAGTCATCATCCGATGCCAGAAGCTCGGCAAGCTCAACCCGCTGCGTATCGGTGTAGGCCAACAGCAGAGCATTATGTCCGTTAACCTGAATCGTTGCCCATGTCTTGCCTTTCCAGCCGTCCTGCGTTATAACCGCCAGCTTCCCAGACAGCTCACTAAGAGTGCGTTTACTAACCGAAATCGACGCTGCTCCGTTGCGACCGTAGCGGCTCAGGCAGGGAATGTCTTCGTTTCGTGCAAATAAGTAGGTGTTGCCAAGGGCGGGAAGATTACGTGATGGAAACTTATGTGTTTCGATTTCACGCTGTTGACCAGTCAGAATGCATACACCGATGCTGCCAGAACTATTAGCATTGCTCTTGAGAATCTCGTTGTACTCTGCTTCCGTGTAGATGTGCCCACGGCTCAGTAGCAGGTAACCCTTACGGTAGTCGTCCTTATCTGTGAGGATGCCGTCTTGCTTTGCGTGCTCCCAAACTTCTTTGAATTTCTCGTGCCACATTTCAGGTTCAACATTCGCCATCGCTATGGCAGGCTCGAAGAACGACAATTGCTTTGCGAAACGCACACAGTTCCTAATCGCTGTCACGATTACAGTTTCGTAGTTTCTGTTGGGCTTCGTCTTTGCTTTGATGATGGGAAAGACGTTCTCGGCCGACTTGTAGATGCACGACAACGGCTCCGGGGTGGTACGCAGACGCACGGATAGGGGAGTGCCTGTTTCACTGATTTCGACCACATAAATCGCACCTTTGCCGACTTTATTGACCCAAGGGTGCAAGCTTTCCGCTTGTACGTCTTTCAGAGCCGTAAAGAGTTGGCTAAGCATAATGCACGACGCCTTGTTCGCATTTCGCATCTGCAAAAACGGGAGCGAACTCCCCATTGAATCTCTCCTCGAAGACCGAGTGCAGCATTCTCGGAACCGTAATATTTATCTTTTCAGGTTCCGCATCACGCCACGGCCCTGCATATTTCATAACGAATTCGCCACGACCCATGAATGGTGTCCGCTTACAGCGTCCTTCTGTGATGTTGTGTTCTAACAGTTGTCGCAGCAGACCGACAGCCTTCGGATTCCCGCCATCCTCGCTGCGACTAGCGACTTCATAGAGCACCTGATAACGGGGGTTGACCAACACGGTGGAGTGCCCTACAAATCCCGCCCTGCCTTGCTTGCGATACGGCCCTGCGTACGTGAAGGTGTAATTGGCGAACTTCACTGGGCTGCAGATTCGTAACAGCACTGGCTTCGCATATGCATTATGTGTGTCCGCAATTGCGTAAGCGATCTGTTTCAATGCCGAAAATGTTGGGAATGGATAGGTGCGGAAGGATGCTCCAGAGAGTGGGTCGGTGAAGCACCCAAAGTCGGCTTCGATTTCGAGTTTTACCGTGGTACTGTCCATTCACGCCGCCGTCGCTTGTTTCTTGGTCTTCTTCCCCGTTTCTTCGGTCTTCTCGTCGGCCTCCAAGAAGGTGCTGCCGAATAAGCGGGCATCCCAAAAGCGTGAAAGGAATTCTTCGGGCGTCAGCTTCTTGATTTGGTTCCTATCTCGACCACGCTGCTCCAGAATCCCCATACGTGCCGAATCGTACTTAATCCCAGCGGCCTTAAAGAATTCTGGATTTCCAGCAATCTTGCGAATTTTTGCCTTGATCGACACGTCCGAAACGATGCCAATGCGATCCACTGATCGAGGGAGAGATTCAGCATCAGGGTCGCCATTGATGTTGCTGAACGTGGTTTCAACAACCAGCAATCCTGTCACACGGTTTCCTGAAATCTCAGGCACCCCGTTCAGCAAGTCGGTGACTGATTTCACCCGCTTGTCTGCAGCTAATGACTTCTCGTCAGCATCCTGATAATCCGCCCATGAAGCAGGAGCCTCCGTTTTGGCTTTCGGGGTTAGCGTATCGAGTACAACGTGAGTAGGGATGGAACCGAGCGGCCCTGTGTGCTCGACCCACCATGCATGCCGTAACTCCACCTCGGGACGGGTGCGTGACAGGTTCAAATCAAAGACGTGAGGCAGAATCGATGCGAAAACCTTCAGGTCTTCGACCGTGGCGTTTGTCTTCGCCATCTGCAACGGATCAACGAAGAGTGGAATCGTGTAAACGGCATGGCGGACAACTTTCGTGCCCAGCGGAGCCATGCCTCTGTCTTTATCGGCTTCAACCCCTGACTGATTTGTGGTCGTCATCTGAACGATGTCGATATTTGCTACTGACCGTCCAGTGCCGATTTGTACCGCTCCTGTAACTGTGTGCTGTGCCATTTTTTTCCCTCTTCGGACGTTCTTAAAATCAGCGTGATTTTGCCGGATGCGTTGATCGTAGGCGTGACGGAAAAGAGCTACCCGCTAACGCAACAAGTATAGCCCTGCCTTCAAAAGTGCTCTGCTCCACCGAATTGCAAGCGAACATTCCGCCTTTGACTAGTTCCCGAACTTGCAATCAATTCTTTCCATGATTTTCTCAGCCCACTGAATGCTAGCATCAATAAGTTTGTCCGTCCGTGGACTGCCTTGCGGCCCTCCGAACAGATCGTCAGCGGTTTGCATGTGCAAGCTGGCGAGAATCGCCGCTATGATCCCGATCACACGTTTGCGGCCTTCGTCCACCCCGGCATCCTACACCTTTCGCCTGTTCTTCGCCACAGCCTTTGTGCTAGTCTTTTGTCTGAGAAAACGAGCACCCGATGAGCGATACAACATTCAGCGTTAAGGGCAACGGCGTCGGCAAGGTTCGACTGGAGTCTACCGACATCATAGGGATAGGTAGTCCGGCCAACCCACAATTGCTCTTGGGAATTAAGTTTCAACTCCACCCACTGGGCCAGAACACATACACATTATTGAGAGTCCACGGCAAGATTTTTATCGGGAATGAGAACCAGCCAGTTGCGGCAGCCGAGCACCCACCTCTCACTGAAGAGTCCTACCAGAACATCTATGACCGAACGGTTCAACTCTGTGTGCCCTTGACCTTGGCCCAGATAAAGCACATCGAAGATGTTCGTAGCGGAAACGACTTGCGCTTGAAACTCACTCTTTCCGGTTTAGTCGCACTCAAGCAATTGAACGAATTCGAGCGGCTCCAAGATATGAGCCTCGATATTTCAGTTCCTCGCTCACACTGGATAGATATGGTGTTGAAGCCGTGGGGAGTGTCTGATTTGCGGTTGCTCGAAATCAAATTCCCCGGAGAAAGTCAGAAGGAAATGGCGACCGCCCGTCAGCGTCTAGAGCGTGCAGAGGGGCTTTATCGAATTGGGGATTACTCGCATGTGTTATCAGAACTGCGTAGTGCCTTCGACGCAATCACGCAAGCGTACTCACAAAAGGGAGTTGGGAAGGATGCGTGGGAGGAGTTATTGGCACACACTCACGCAGGCGTTCGTGAAAGACTGCTTGAGACGTTGGCATCGTTCCGCAAACTCTTACATCTAGGCCCGCATCCGCCGATGCCGACTCCAGAGACACCGACCCCAATCTCCCGGCAAGACGCTCGTTTCGCACTGATCGTCGCTCATGCAGTATTCGAGTATTTCTCGGCGGAGAATTGGCCGGGGATATGACCGAGTTCACTGTATGAACGAACCTAGCGACCTCGCAAGCCGCCCAACGAGGATGATCGAAGCGGGAGTGCTCTTTGGGATTGCGATTGATGCCATCCGTGCTATCAAGGCTGGTCCCCGCAAGGGCGGACAGCGGTCTGCTCTTGTGAGTATTGTCTTCTCAATGATCGCTCTCGAATCCTTCGTCAACGAGATGACCGAGCAGGCCCAGAACATGTCGTCGGAGCCTGCGGAAGTCGGTACGTTTGCCCAGATGATGGGCGATGCCGATGACGATCACGCAAGCATCGACTTCCGAGTCAGACTTGCACACTGGATCATGACGGGCAGGATGATGGACCGGGGCAGTCAGCCGTATCAGGATTTCACACTCCTCATTTGGCTTCGCAACGATCTCGTGCATACGAGGCCGAACAAACTCTTCGCCTATGGCAAGACGACGATGGAAGAGGCACATGGCAGGCTGTTGAACAAATTCAGAAACAAGAACATCCTCGCTGAAGATTACATAGCCTCGTGGACTCATCTCGTACAGACGAAGGCAGTCGCAGATTGGTCTGTACGGACGGTTGCAGCAGTCGTCAATGAGGTCTGCTCCGGAACCTCACAGAGTGACTTCCAGAAGACACTGACCTTCATCAACAGTATGTTTCAGTCCTATATCGCAGGAATCTTCTGATCGACGGCTATTCCAACGAACTTCGATCCCGTGCGAGTGTGAAGATGTTGCATTGTTGACGAATCCAGTTGTTGAAGTCCCTGACATCCTTCAGATCAACGGTTTTCGGCGGCAGGTAAACCGTTTCCGGCTCTCCTCGCACAACGCAAGCACAGACGTACGGCGATAGAGCAAGCATGAACAGATGTTTCGGATGTTGTAAAATCTCGGTGAGATTCGTAATTCCTTGGACGGGTCTGCTGGTCGGCTCCCAGATTAGATTGTCGTTAATGAGTTGGACCACGACCGGATGGTCGCCAGTGATAAACGTCTCCCCGATGTTGGGAAGCGGAGTAAAGAATCGAATCGTCGGAAGATTCTTGGTCCAATAGTCGAGGAGCATCTTCATTTTTCGGACCATGACACGCACAAACGTGTTCGCATCTATGGGCGCTCCGTTGGCTTGTTCTGACATCGTTGCTTTGTGACCTAGCGTTCGGACGGCTTGAGAAGCGACGAATCGCAACAGCACGCCCGCTTCATCCCCCGACATTTGCGAAAATCGGTCGGCTTCTTCTTTGATCCGTCTGGATAGGTGGGCAAACTGATTCTCGACATGCTCACCGAAAAAGACTTCCACTTTATCAGTCTCGACGCCATTCTCCTCGAAGATGTACAGATCATTCTTCAGCCCGACATTTTCCGGCGTCAGGTGCTTGAGCGTTCCGTTAGCGAATCTGATCCACACCTTACCCTCAGCGTTCGTAAAGCCACGCTGATAGCAGGCAGGGACGAAATGGTTGCCACGCCTCAGATCAAGCGTTGAGGTAGTCTGGGTCATATCGGCCTGATGAAATCGTACAGTAATTCAATTCGCATGGCTCTCACCGTCGCACCCTACCGCACTCGTACTCGGGGGATGTGTGGTGCGAGGATCGCCGCAATCGCATTGCCATCGAGATGTTTCTTGCGTGTGGCCTGTTCATGTTCGCCGGGAGCCACGGGCAACCAGCCAGCGTTTATCACTGCACGAGCAACGTCTTCAACTGCCGACCAATGAACGTTGAGCAGATCGTTTGCTTTCTTCTTGATTTCTTCCTCCATGTTGCCGTGTATCACGCCCGGAAAGTGCTCTGCGACAAGGTACGAAACTTTTTGGACATCCGTTTGCGCTCCCAAGAAATATGAACCGGGAAACTTCTTTAACTGTGCGAGTTGTCCGGCCCGCAACGCCGTGAGAATATCCTTCCACTGCTGATTGTCCTCCCAATAGAAAGCCCATCCATCTCCGACATTCTGAACTTCGTAAACGATGATGCCCTTGTGTTGCAAGTCGAGTCCGACCGCTGCGGCCATAGTGATGTGCCCAGCCTCGTGGTATGCGGTTTCGTCCAGTGAGTTTCCAAACACCATTGTGATGTGGGAATATTCTATCGTTTTATGCCTTACAACCTCGAATCTCCGAACACGCTGATTGAGCCGATTGATCCGTCAAACGTCGCACGCTGGTTCGTCCGTGAGACTTTACAAATCGAATCGGAACCTGTTCGTCACGTCCTGCATCACGTAGCGGGTAATCTCGCCGACTTCGTTCAGTGGCCGCAGCGTGCGGTTCTGCTATGGGATGGTTGCGACCGCTGCCCGCCAGAGGGCAAAAAGCAAAAGTACCATCGCTATCCGGCATCAATCTCACAATTGGCAAAGGCCCAGAAGATCACACTCGATTCTCGCCCGAACGGGCCAGCGAGAGCAGCGTTCATGTTCGCAGGAGGGGTTAGGCCGGAGCGATTCGGGAGCACCAACGCAACGACGATGCACCATGTCTATTCCGGCAAGTTTCCCTACATCGGAAAGGTCAAGACGTTGCACGCAGTGAAATTCCACAAGCACTTTACGCAGAGCGCAGGCGTTGTAGCGAGTCATCCTGTCGCAGATGCACTCGGCGACGAATATCCATTCTTCGCTTGGCTTCTCAGGTACGAGGCGTTCAAACGATTCGGATATGACCCGGACGGAGTGTTTTCATCTCCACAAGATGAATTGGGATTTGCTGAAGGGCATCAGTGTGAAATTGTGTTCTGCGAAACCTGAACAGCGCATCTGACTGACGAAACATGACTACAGTTTTGACCTGAAAGACAACACGAGGCATGTACGCTCACAATCTTCTTATGATCGTGTCGAAGGGGGTCACGTTGATGGACTGGCTTCGCAACTACGTCTATGTTGCGACGTGGCTATCCCTTCCCCTCAGTCGTCTTCCTCGTCCACCCAGACCATATCATCCCACTGATTCTCAGGCACGAATGTCATCGCCCTTGCCCGCCGTGCAATCCGTTCTAGCGTTCTACGTGCGTCCTGCCCATGCTGGTTAGCGACCGTTGCTAGGTCACGCATGAGGTCATCCTCGGTAGGTGGCGTTGGTTTGGGATTGTCCAATTTCGTTTTTGGTCGCTTTGTCGTCGGTGGCGGAATGTCAACAGCGATCCGCCCGCCATGTGTAATCGCCCATTTTTCGACAACCGCTCTCGGTATCCGCAACACTCGGTATCGCCGTTTCTTTGGCGTTTCCTTGCTTCCTAAATCGATAACCCCTGTGACCCGTGCGAATCTCCGCATCACAGTGTCAGGGGATACCTGAAGTAATGCGGCGACTTGAGCCACAGTTAATAGTTCGCTCATTGATTTTATCTCCTCACCATGCAACCAGATAATCAGATAATCAGATAATCAGCGTACTTCGCACCTTATGCGATTGTTGCCGCCGCCGACTCCATGACAGAGTGGCTGAATATTCGTTATGTCTCCTGAGCCTCGGTCATAAAGAGATTCCTTCCCGTGTCCACGACCGTTTCGGCATGTGCTTTAATCGTTCTTCCATTCGGGCGGAAGCGAGGTTGGCGTAGTGCCTCTCTGTCACGGCTACCGTGTCACCGAGCATCGCAGCGACCTCGGTGAGGCTGCAACCCTCGCCAAGCCAGAAATCGACCGCTGTGTCTCGGAACCTATGCGAAACGTTCCCCTCGATCCACAATCCAGCGTTCTGCATCAACAACCGAAGGTCGTCCTGCCACGTCGTCACTTCTGAAGTCACCTGATAATTGCCATCCCAGAAAATGTACTCGCCCTCCCCGGCAAGAAGTTCTCGACAGAGAGCCGGGTCAAGATGCTGCCGAACCGGGCGTCCCGTCTTTTGCCTATTGATTCGGAGCCAGCCATCTTGAATGCTCCTCCGCTTCAGTTGCACCGTGTCACGGATCGCAACGCCAGTCGCAATCATGAACTTCACGAGCAACATTGCGAGGGCAATCTTCTCCGCCGGAAATGTCTTCGGAATCTGGGCGAAGAGAGCCTTGATTTCTTTCTCCGTGAACGGCTTCGGCTCCAGCCGTTCCCTGTCATCTTTCGACAGTCGTATGGTTTTTAGTGCAGCGAGAAGGTCGTTGAGGTTCTCCCGGCAGCAAGTCCGCAAGAAGCTACGAATGTTCTGCTGGGCCTTCTGGCGAGTAGTTGTCCCCCATACCTTGTCCCAGCCCGTGCGAAATTCAATCACGTCAGACGCCGTGATGAGGGACGGAAACAACTTCGACCGAGACGACATGAACTGGTCGAACTGGTCGAGTTGATGCCGGAGCTTCTTCACTCGCCGGGGAGAGATGCCCTCGCTCTCTTTCGCACTGATGAAGGTATCTATGCAGTCGGCGATGGTCGGCTGCGGGCCTTTGACGATGATGGGCTTCGGCGTGTCGCCCCGGTCTAGCTGCTCTTGGAGTTCGACCGCTTTATCCTCTGCTACGGCCCACGTCCGGGTCTTGGCGGCTTGGCGGTGCTGTTTGCCGTTCCGGGAATATCGAAGGAACTTGGAGCACTGGCAGCCCCGGTAGAACTCGCCCCGGCTCTGGTGGGAACAGCTTTCCCGATGCCTGACGAAGACCGTGACGACTGATTTGGGCTGGATGCTCATTCCGGGTTAACCTCCACTCACTTGTGAGGCTAACCCGTGTTCTAACACGCCGTCAACGAATCTTTGGTAATCACCAGTGTTTATGCGGATAAAAATATGGCGGAGAGAGTGGGATTCGAACCCACGTTACCCTTTCGAGTAAACACGCTTTCCAAGCGTGCGCCTTCAGCCACTCGGCCATCTCTCCGGCTAAACAATTTGGAAGGACGTATCTTTCCAGAGGTTGTTTTTCGTTCCGATCACGCCGACTCGGTTCAATTCATTCTATGGTGGTGGGCTTGTGAGCGCAAATCGATGGCGGTGTGTTTGGATCAGCCACCGTAACCGGAACAACGAAGAAATGAGATCCAAGAAGGGAAATGTTAGTGATTCAGCGAGAAGGTTAAGAGCATCATCAAGGTTTTTGTTGCGGGAGTGCTCTCGGCCCGTCCGCATTCGAGGTAGCCGCAGACGCATTCGAAGAGGCCGCACCAGCGCCGGCGGCTGAAGCAGCGGCTGCGTCGGCAAACTGGGGAGCAGTCAATGGGACGGGCGGTGGCTTTACGCCATCAACCACGTGATGGCTAAGGCAATAGAGCGCTAGTTCCAGGCGGTCGGCGACTCCGAGCTTGTCATACACCTTGCGCAGGTAGTTCTTTACCACCTGTTCGGTCGTGCCCACGCGAATCGCGATTTCCTTGTTCTTCATGCCCTGCGTAACGCAGGAAACGATCAGCGTTTCTTTGGGAGTGAGTTGGACTTTCGGGCGCGATCCCGAGGGGCGCAAGTTGTGGCCGCGATAGGCCTCCATCACCCAGTGAATGGCTTGATTCTCGAGCCACGGTTCACCAGCGGCAACCTTGCGCAGGCAATCGACCAGAATTTCCGGTTCCACCTCACGGGACAGGATGCCATGTGCCCCCCGGCGAAACAGATCGAGAGTCAATTGTTCGTCCGATGCAGGAGTGACCACCACGATCTTCAGCTGCGGCGCTTGGCGAAGAAGCTCGGTCACCGCTTCGATAGGATTCGGTGCCAGCGCCGACTCGAAGATCAGAACATCGGCAGAGAACTTCGTTATTGCCGATTGGGTTTGAGGCAGGGTTTCAGCCTGTCCCACTACTCGAATATCGTCTTCGAGCGCGAAAATCTTGCGCAGTCCGGCCCGGAAGATGGCTTGCGTATCGGCCACAATCACGCGGATGAGCTGGTCTGTGCCCTTGCTCTCGCGAACTCCGTGATTTTCTCCCACGCTAACCGAAGTGCCTGCCATCAGCTTTTGTGCACCTATGCTCGTTCGAAATGGTACTCGTCAATCACTACGCCAACGCCGCGACGTCCGCCGTCCTCAAAACTGCGCACCACGCGGCCGCGACAGTCAATCTGAACATCGCCACGGGAACCTACAACTTCTCCTGGAAGCAGAATCGTGAAGTCCACCATCGAGCCTACCGGGACGTCGCGATCCATCGCGAAAAGAACGCCGTTTGCAGATATATTTTGCGTCTCCGCGGCACAGGCGCCGTTTTGCGACACTATTTCAACCGCCAAATGCAAAGGAAACCGCGGCGCACTTTGCATTGCGGCATAGTGCTTGATCGCAGTCTGGGCCTCCTGCGGGTCGACCCTGGGTTGTTCCTCTGCTGCTTCGCTGGACACCGTGTTTGAAGACCCTTTCTGCCAAGGGGACGCGTCAGTCCGCCTTGATTTCTTTGGACAACTTATGGGCAGCGTACACCCAGGAATCAGGTGTGCAAAGTTACTGAAGTGATGGAACGGAAGGGTGCTAACTGCTTACGGATGAGTCAATTAGAAGGTATTTACGGACGAAGTCGAGGCTTGGGGCGTGCTATGCGGATTTCAGGGGAAATTGGATTTCGAGAAGCGGGTCCACGTAGATCTCGCGTTTCGGTCCTGCGAAGCCGGTAGCCCCTAACCTTCATCCATCTGCGGATTGCGTCGTAGGCCGCCTCGTCGCTGTAGTCGTTTAATCCGGAATAGGCACAGGCGAGCGCAGCTGGAGGGAGTTGTCGGAGGTCGTAAAAACTTCGATTGGGAACTCTCTCCTTAAAAGCAACGAAGGGCTCTCCTTCCAAGCGACCCGAATCCGCGCAATGATGCCACAGAACTCCGCGCACATCACCGATGGCGTGCGCAGGCAACGCATTCACCAACTCCTGCTCGAATAGCAAAATGTCTTCGTAGCTTTCCACCTGCGCTCGAATGGACGCAATCGGCACAGCAGGCCGCCGCTTTAGCGACTACAGAAATTGAACGTCTGGAATCATCCAGGTCGACGAGGGCTGCGTTAATCCAATTCACAGACCGAGTAGCCGTATGAATAGAGTGCTCTAGTTTTCTCTTGAGATCGGTCCAAGATCTCGCCGATTCTTCTTCGAAGCCGCTTTACTGGTCAGGTTGCGAATGTCGGCAAGTGGTAGTCCGATATCTTTCAATGCGAGAATCGAGGCCGACTCCTCCAGTTGCTGCGGAAGATAATGACCATAGCGGGTGCGAGCATCGATGCTAGCGGGACGCAAAAGCCCAATTTCGTCGTAGAAGCGGAGCGTCTTTGCAGAAACCCGCCCAGGTCGGCAAACTCGCCGATTCGATACTGCGCAGACATGTACGAACCTCTTTGCCCGCAACGTCGCCTGTGACAACGATATCACCCTCCAGACATGGTGATCCTCTTTTTTGGGTTGAACCTTCGCTGCACTGGAATGTTCTACTCGGTAACAGAACGCAAAGGGATTTAGTGGGACTATCCGTGAAATGACAACGACGAAGAATAGCTCCCGATCCTGATTTCAGTGCAGGAGAACGACGCAAAATGAGACGCATCAAAATCGTGCAACTTCTGGCGGCCAGTTGTTTAGTGGCGCATAGTGCGGCGAGCGTATCAGCTCAAGGAGCTAAAACAGTTGCCCAAAACACTCAAACCGCCCGCCTTCGTGGGACAGCTCTTCAATACGGTAAAAGATCAGCCTTCGTTCGAAGAGGGGTATCGTCGCCATCTGGGATGGCACGCCGCACACAACGATCCGCTCGCGTGGTATGCGCGGACCATTGACTCAGGCACTCGCAAAGGCCCCTTCGTCGACGGCACTTTCGGGACGACCTTTGCCGGCATCGATGCCCGACCCGATCCTAGCGGCGATGGCGTTCACTTTGGCCGCAATGTCACCCCCTACGTGACCACCCTCGATATTGAGACTTGGATGCTCTGGGCTCGACCCTCAATCGCCACGCCGCTCGAAGAGCGTCGCCCCGGGACAATAATCGACGTCTTTCTGCTACAGGTCGATCCGGTGGAAGCTCCCTCGTTTGAAGCCCGCGTCGAAGGGCTTGGCCCGACGAAGGGAAAGCACCCTGATTGAGCTGGTATCGCGTAATCGGAGGTGACAACGTCCCGATGTACCACTGTTGCTCACCCGCAAGAATTGGGCAGACATAGAGTCGGCGGGAGCCACGGTTTATGAAATGCTGGTAAACGCCTATACCAGCACACCTACGCAAGCAGCCGACGCTCTGCACCATGTGTGAACTATCCGTACGGAGACGTGGACGTATGAGCCGCGGCTTGCGCTTATTCCGGGGCGTCCGCTTGAGCCCTCACTACCGAGCATCAATCTAGTGAAGAGAACTTGGACGATGGGTCTCAGGGACGTTTTGAGAATCTCAGGTGTTATTTGTCCGCTGGTGATTGTCAGGACTTACTCAGCTCCGCGATTTTCGGCAGGGCAGAGGAGATCTGGAAAGAATCTCAACCCGCACGCCAAAACTCGCGTTTGAACTTAAAACTTGGTGACCTCGGTGAAATTAAAATCGTGGATCTTCATCGCGGGTACGACCATGTCAAACGACTCTTCGCCGCTGGAACGGAGGGGCACACTCATCGCCTCAACGTTCGAGAGCATATGAATCAGGCTCTGGTTGAAACGGAAGTTGCGTACACCTCGGCGGACTCGGCCGTTTTCAATCAGGAACGTCCCGTCGCGAGTCATGCCAGTAACAATTTTCTCGTAAGGATCGACTTCGCGGATGTACCAGAGCCGCGTGACCAGCACGCCGCGTTCGGTGGAGGCGATCATCTCATCGACGGTTTGCGGATTTTGTGTTGCAACGAAAACAACATTGAGCGGCATTTCGCCCATTTCGTTGGGCAAAGGGAACCCGTGGCCCGTAGGTCCGACGGGCCCAACTTTATCTGCAAATTCTGAAGTCTTCATGCGCGCTGCCGTTCCGCGGGCGTACACCACGCGCTTGACGACTCCGTTCTCGACCAGCGGCAGGCTCTGCCTTCGCATGCCTTCGCCATCGAATGGTGATCCGCTTTGCAAGGGATGCGTGACGTCGTCCCAGACGGTGATGTTCTCGTCGAAAATTTTAGTGCCGATGCGGCCGGTCAGAAACGATCTCTGGTCGAGGATCGCCATACCGGAATAATCCCAGAACATGAAACCAACGATATCGAGCGCGGCAGAGGGCTCGAGAATTACCGTGCACTTCCCTGCTGGGAGTTCAACCGGATGACTGGAGTCGAGTGCCTTCTGCGCCGCAATTTCAGCCATACAGAGCAGATCGAGATTGGTGAGGTCGGGTGAATTGGACTTCTGCCATCCGGAAGAATCGGCACCCAGCATGGTGATAGACACTTCCGCCAGAGTCTGGGTATGCCAGTTGCTCAAACCGCGCGAATTGAAGATCCCCTCGACGGATTCGGAACTGGAAAAAATTCCGGCGGTAGTGAGTCTGCGTTTTTCCGCAACCCCGACAATCTTCTTGACGCTCTCAGCCCGAAGTTGAGGGGTGATGGCTGCGGTTTCCGCGAAGTGGCGCGAAGGCGTAGTCCGTGGAGCGACGGGCGGCTCACCCGCCCCGGCAGCTTCCTGCGAGTTCGGCATCGGTAAAAGGTCCGGATCAGGGTGCTGCACTTTGGCTAGAGCTTCTGAGGATTCAACCACGCGACCCAGGCCATCTTCATCAAACTTATTCGTCGTGGCACGGGCGGTGCAGCCTGCAAAAACGGTGCGCACCGAGATCGTGTAGTTTTCCTCTTCAACATTCTGGTGAATCGTATTGTTGGCAAAGCGGGTGAGCGCAAATCTTCCGCCCGAAAAGAGCACTTCGACCTCGTCGGCTGAGGAGAATTTCTTAATGCGATCGTAGATGTCGGCGGCGCGCTCCCTGGTCAGCATCGGCTGGTATCAGAATTAGACTTTTTCTTGCTATTCTCTGTGACTCTGTGTCTCTGTGGTGAATTAGTTTCCTTTGTAAGCGCTTCCCACCTTGATTCCCCGAAACCTCGACGGAGCCGCACCGTGGCCTGTCCCCATCACTTGTTGTGGCTGGCCTTTGCCGCAGTTCGGCGTTCCCCAGAGCGCCCATTCGTCGCGGGAGCAAATGGCATCGAGCGAATTCCAGAATTCTGTAGTGATTCCGGAGTACGACGGGTTCTTCACCATTCGCACGCGCTTACCATGTTTGATTTCCCAACCGATCTCACAGCCGAATTGAAAATTGTAGCGCCGGTCATCGATCGACCAGGAGCGGTTTGTCTGCATGAGGATGCCATGATCGGTAGAAGCGATCAGTTGTTCCCGGCTGAGCGGTTTCTCGCCCGGGAGCAGACTGATATTGGTCATACGAATCATCGGTAAACGATTCCACCCTTCGGCACGCAGCGTCCCACCGGACCGATTCTCGCCAATCGTGTGTGCCGTCTCGCGAGAGCTGAGATAGCCCGTGAACATGCCGTTAGTGATGATCGGTGTGCACTGTGCGGGAACGCCCTCATCATCGAAGCCGAAAGTTCCGAGACCCGGTCCGTGCTCTTGGCGCGCGTCCGCAACGACGTTCACCATCTCGCTGCCATAGCGCAGAGTGCGCAGCTTGTCGAGCGTCAAAAAGGATGTGCCCGCGAAATTAGCCTCCATGCCCAGAACGCGGTCGAGTTCGATGGGATGCCCGATGGATTCGTGAATCTGCAAACCTAGCTGAGAGCTGTCAAGAATTATGTCGAACGTGCCCTCCGGGCATTGATCCGCGTGATGTAAGGCAACGGCTTCTTCCGCGATGCAGCGGGCGTTTTGCACCAGTTTCAACTCTTCGATCAATTCGTAGCCTTTGTTCTGCCACTGCCCGCCAAATGAATTCGGATAAGAGCGTTTCTGAATCTCGTTCCCTGCAAATGCATACGCGGTGTAGCCGGCGCCAGCGGAATACTTTGTCTGATGGATGTCGGACCCTTCCGACGACACGAACCATTGCTCCTCGCGATTGAAGTTGAGGTTGCTTTCGGCGAGTGTGATACCGGCGACCGCGCGCAGCTCGAAGTCGATGTTCAACAGCAACTGAATATTCTGCTCGACCGAGATCGAGAACGGATCGATCGCGTGTGGAGTCGTCCATTCCGCTGTCACCGGTTTTTCGGGCGCGAGGCGGACGTTCTGCTGCTTTACTTGCGCTGATGCGCGTGCGATTTCCACTGCGCGGGCAGCGGTGGCTTCAACTCCATTGCGCGAAAGATCCTCAGAAGCGGCAAACCCCCACGCGCCGTCGGCGATTACGCGCACGCTCATCCCCATCGATTCGGCGTCCGATGCGCTACCGACCTTGCCGTTTTTCCTGGTAAGCGCACGGCTTCTCTGGCTCGCGATGCGCGCGTCGGCATAGCTCGCGTCCCGCATCGTGGCAACGTTCAAAGCCCAGTTGGCGATTTGCTGCATGCAGAGATTTAAATTTATCACGGAGACGGAGAGTTTGATGCGTCCGCAGGACAAGGGGTGCTTTAATACAGGTTCGGGGGCGAGCCGCTTGCCTGAAAACCTTGGAGTGTTCGGATCAACGAAGCGCACAAAAACTATCAGCCGCGCTTTGACGTCGGCAGAATCGTCCGAAAACTCCTCGAGCGACTACGGCCTAAATGTACTCGCGGGCTGGACTGCGTCGTCCTCACCAATCTGTCCGGACAGTCGCGCAGAAGTCGATTAGGTAAGGCAACTTCTCGGGGCCGGCGCATTTCCGCGTCGCGCATTGCTAGGCGTTATCACCAAGAATGGAAAGGCCGACCGCCTTGGATCGAGCTGTATGTTGATCAGATTCTTCGCAAGTGGCAACCACTGCCCTTGTGGATTCCATCCTGCGTGACCTCGCAGTCGCCAGGGTTCTTCACCACGAGCTAGGGCATCACGTACACCTGGTCATTCGTCCTGAATATCGGGAAAAGGAAGATGCGGCCGATGACTGGCGAGACAAGTTTATGAGGGTCTTTTTTTGGCGAAAGTAATGGTAGCTGATAGCTGATACCCGTCTTTAAGGTCGTCACAATCATTCCGGGGCGTCGAACCAGCCAACCTAATAAGGATTGACTCCACCTACGGCGTGGCGCGCGCCACATCCAGCGCTTGTCTCACTGCCAGCAGCTCCTTCAACACTTCGCGCAGCTTGGTAGACTCCAGCGCATTCGCGCCGTCGGATTTCGAAACCTTGGGATTATCGTGCACCTCGAGGAACACTCCATCTACGCCGGCTGCAACCGCCGCACGCGCCAGAACCGGGATAAACTCCGGTTGGCCTCCGCTTACAGCCGGGCCTTGATCGTCGGTTTGCGCGGAAGGAAGTTGCACAGAATGCGTCGCGTCGAACACAACCGGAGCAAACTTCCGCATGATGGAAAGCGACCGCATGTCCACGACCAGATTGTTATAGCCGAAACTTGTGCCACGCTCCGTAAGAAAGACTTGTGGATTCCCCGCTTCGCGGCACTTCTCTACCGCATGCCGCATGTCCCAGGGCGAAACGAATTGTCCCTTCTTGATGTTGACTGGCCGGCCGCTAAGCGCCGCGGCAACCACGAGATCGGTTTGGCGGCAGAGAAATGCGGGGATCTGCAACACATCGACTGCCTCAGCAACCCGGGCGACATCAGCCACTTCGTGGACATCGGTCAAAACTGGAACGCTGACCTCATCCTTTATCTTTCTCAAAATTCGGAGACCTTCCTTCACTCCCGGTCCGCGGAAGCTGCGAATTGAAGTGCGATTGGCTTTGTCGTAACTGGCTTTGAAGATGAACGGAAGCCCGAGCGCCCGGGCCACGCCTTTGATGATTTCGGCCATGCGAATGGCGTGCTCTTCGCTTTCGATCACGCACGGACCAGCGATGAGGAAAAGATTGCCGGAGCCGATGCGAATGTCTCCGATTTGGAAAGAAGAAATCAAAGAGCGAAACCTTTCACCGCCGAGAACCCAGAGGTCACCTAGATAAATCAGGAAACCCCAGGTTCGCGATCTCGGCGCTAAAAACGTCTTCCCTATCGCCGCGTCACTTTTTCTGGACGATGAAACATCTCGACCGCTGCGGTCTCTTTCAGCGAACGCCGTTTCGAGGCGTGCTCGTATGCAGCCGCAATGAACGTGCTGAACAGCGGATGCGGCTCGAGGGGCTTCGATTTGAATTCGGGATGGAACTGGCAACCGATGAAATGCGGATGGTCCGGCAGTTCCACCATTTCGACGTAAGTGCCGTCAGGCGTAGAGCCGGAGAGGCGCAGTCCAGCTGCCACCATCGGCTCTTCGTACTCGCGATTGAACTCGTAGCGATGGCGGTGGCGTTCACTGATTTCCAGCTTGCCGTAAATCTTGTGAGCCAAGGTGCCGGGCTCAATCTTGCAAGTCCACGCACCCAGGCGCATTGTGCCGCCCAATTCTTCTACGCCGCGCAACTCGCGAAGCTTGTAGATCACGCGATGGGGAGTCGCGGGATCGAACTCGCTCGAATTTGCCCCCGCGAGTCCGACCACGTTGCGGGCAAACTCAACACAAGCGGTTTGCATACCCAGGCAAATGCCGAAGTACGGTACTTTATTCTCGCGTGCATAACGAATCGCGATCAGCATCCCTTCGATGCCGCGCTTACCAAAGCCCCCGGGAACTAGAATGCCGTCGTAACCCTCGAGCTGCGCATCGTTGCTGCTATCGCTCTGGTCACCGGTTTCCAGTCCTTCCGCTTCAATCCAGTTCAACTGCAGTTTCAGATTATGAGCCAGCGCACCGTGAATCAACGCCTCTTTCAGCGACTTGTAAGAATCTTCATATTCCACATACTTGCCGACAATTCCGATCGTAACTGTGTCCTTCGGGTTGTAAACGCGATGCACAATGTCTTCCCACTTGGAGAGGTCGCGGTCTTTCGCCTGCATATGCAGATATTTCAGCACCAGGGTGTCGACGCCTTCGTTCGCGAACACAAGCGGCACCTCATAGACTGAAGCCACGTCCTTGGCCGTGATTACCGCTTCTTCTTGAACGTTGCAGAAGAGCGCAATCTTCGACTTAAGTTCCTTGGCAAGGAAGCGGTCGGTGCGGCAGAGAAGAATGTCCGGCTGGATTCCGATGCTGAGCAGCTCCTTCACAGAGTGCTGAGTGGGCTTGGTCTTCAGCTCTTGAGCAGCAGCGATGAATGGCACCAGAGTCACGTGAACGAACAACGTGTCCTCGCGGCCGAGCTCCTGGCGCATCTGCCGGATGGCTTCCATGAACGGCAGTGATTCGATGTCGCCAACCGTGCCGCCAATTTCCACGATGGCGACGTCGACGTCCTGCGCGACTTTCTTCATCGCTGCTTTGATTTCATTCGTCACGTGCGGAATCACCTGCACCGTCTTTCCGAGATAATCGCCGCGCCGCTCCTTGGCGATGATCTGCTCGTACAGACGGCCCGTAGTCCAATTATTGTCGCGAGAAAGTTTGGCGTGGGTGAAGCGCTCATAGTGGCCGAGATCGAGGTCGGTTTCAGCCCCGTCGTCGGTGACGAAAACTTCGCCGTGCTGAAACGGTGACATCGTACCCGGATCGACATTGAGATAGGGATCAAACTTCGTCAGGTTGACTTTGAGCCCGCGGCTTTCCAGCAGGCAACCGATGGAAGCTGCGGCCAATCCCTTGCCCAGGGAAGACACAACTCCGCCCGTCACAAAGATGTACTTTGCTGGCATCTCTTCCTCGCTCTAATTGTGTTTGAAAAATTGTGCAGGTGGGGTGCACGATCAATTATGCCAGAAAAGCCTGTGGAAACAAACGGAAGAATCCGCGCGTTGACTATCCCCGTAATGTGGGCGAAAATGAATTCTGTACTTCTCTCAACCCTGATGTGTCGGTTCTTAACCGTTGCGATTTAATCGTGGGCCTGTGGCGCAGCTGGGAGCGCGCTTCCATGGCATGGAAGAGGTCGTCGGTTCGATCCCGACCAGGTCCACCATTTTCAATCACTTACGGCAGCAACTAATTTCCGCGGTACCTGTCGTGGCGGCCGAACCATTGGCCGCGAAGAACTAGCGCTGGTGCCGACACTAGCGCCAACGGAAACTCACCGCCCGGTCCCACACCACGAGATCGTGCAAGCGTTGGTCGAAACGCTTGGCTTTCGCCACATCGGAGTCGTCCACGACGAGTACGCAGTCTCGCCGGACGGCATGAAGGCCTTTGGGGTTCTCGACCTCGATATGGAGATGGAGGGGTGCCGCTTCTCCATCGGCTTGCGCAACTCCCACGATAAAAGCATGGGATTCGCGATGACCTGTGGGTATCGCGTATGCGTGTGTCTCGAACATGGCGTTCGCCGGAGACTTCACTCCGGTGCTCGCCAAACACTCGAAGTCGTTCGCGCTCATCGACTGCATCTCCGTCGGCGTGGATCGAATGCAGCGCAACTTTGAGCCCATGCGAAAGCAAGTGGAGGCCTGGCAGAGAAGTGAATTGACCGATGTCACTGCGAAGGTCGTCATCTACGAGGCGTTTGTGGAGGGCAGACTCGAAGCTCCGAAACACTTAGCCCGCACCGTGCATGACCTCTACTTCGAGCCCACGTACGAGGAATTCCGGCCGCGGACAATCTGGAGTCTCTCCAACGCGTTCACCTCGGCCTTCAAGGAACTCGATCCCATCCCGCAGTTCAAGGCGACAGCAAAGCTGGGGGAATTCCTGGAGACCCGGTTCTCACAATCGTTCTAACCCAACGTGGCTAGACCGGCGGACCGCCTGTTCCAATCGAGAACTGGGCCGTGACAGCGAAATCCCAACCGTAACTAATTGGGTTCTGCACAACAATCTGTAAGAGTGCGCATTCTACGCGGCTTTCTGAAAAGCGACGAATTCGGTCTTAGTGGCGGCCAAGCGCTGCGCCTTCAGCAGCAGATAGTTCATGTCTCGATAAC
>Ga0073928_10003735_pt1 | contig 23572 bp, 28 predicted proteins | sample PaiPotPPA55metaG_FD_76969 | JGI IMG/M metagenome (GOLD analysis project Ga0073928, IMG submission 76969) | Iron sulfur acid spring bacterial and archeal communities from Banff, Canada, to study Microbial Dark Matter (Phase II) - Paint Pots PPA... ...
CGATTGTCGGAAGCATGCAGCACCAGTCCCTCGCGAGCCGCGACGCGGGCGACATAGGGCGTGTAGCCCACGACGTCGGTGGCATCCGCCAACGCAGCCGCGACCTCGGGCGTGATCAGCGCCGCGTCGCCCGGGCCAAGCCCCGCGATGGTCAGCGCCCCCGTCATTCGGCGAACTCCAGCTGCCGACCCTGGCCGTGGACGAGCACGATCGCAAAATAGGGGCAATCGGTTGCGCCGACGTCCTTGAGCCGCGCGACGCGTTCGCCCGGCATGGTGCCGCACTCGATCAGCCAGGCTTCATCGAGCCGGCCGGCGTTTTCGAGCGCGCGGCGTACCTTTTGCAAGTTGCGTCCGGTCTTCATGATCACGAGCGCGTCACAACCGCGCGCGCGGCTGGTCAGTTCCTCTTCCGCGAGCGTGCCCATCAACACCGTCATCACGTCATCGCCGAGCGCAATCGGCATGCCGACCGCGTTCCAGCAGCCGGCCATGCCGGGAATGCCCGCAATTACCTCGATCGCGGCGCGGCCCTGCAATCGCGCATGGAGGTGCATGAACGAGCCATAGAAGAAGGGATCGCCCTCGCAGAGCACGATGACGTCGGCCTTGCCCGCGATCTCGACGAGACGCTGCGCCCAGTCGTCATAGAAGTGCGCCAGAAGTCGCGCGTATTCCGGTCCGTCGAAGGGAAGCTCCATTGTGACCGGATATTCCATCGGATATTCGCGGACATCCAGCGCCAGTAGCCCATCGACAATGCGCCGCGCCTGGCCGGGCCGGCCTTTCTTGCGGAAATAGGCGACATGCCGCGCGTTGCGGATCTCGCGGTCGGCCCGCACACTCATCAGATCGGGGTCGCCGGGCCCGAGCCCACAGCAGATGATGCGCCCCATGACTATTCGCTCCGGCTCGCAAGCGCGTTCACGGCGGCCACCGTGATCGCGGATCCGCCGAGACGTCCCTCGACGGTCAGCGCCGGCGCCGGTGGGCTTGCCATCAACGCGGCCTTGGCCTCAGCGGCGCCGACAAAGCCGACCGGGCAGCCGATGATCGCCGCTGGCCGTGGGCAGGATTCGTCCTCCAACATGTTCAGAAGGTGGAACAGCGCGGTCGGCGCGTTGCCGATGGCAACGACGGCGCCATCGAGATGCGGCCGCCACAGCTCCAGCGCCGCAGCCGAACGCGTATTACCCGTCGTTTGCGCGAGCGCAGCGACAGCGGGGTCGTCGAGCGTGCAGATCACGGCGTTGCCGGCGGGCAGGCGCGCACGGGTAATGCCTTCCGAGACCATCCGCGCGTCGCACAGGATCGGCGCACCGTTTCGCAACGCCGCGCGCGCAAGAGGCGCCATGCCTGGCGTGAAGCAGACGAGTTGTTCGAGACCGACCATGCCCGCGGCATGGATCATGCGCACGACTACCGGCTCTTCGTCGGACGTGAAGCGCGCAAGGTCTGCCTCGCCCCGGATGGTGGCAAACGACTTCCGATAGATCGCCGCGCCATCGGTTTCAAAGAGATGCGGCATCAGCCTGCTCCCATGAGCGCGTCGGCATCAGCGAGGATTTCTGCTGGATCCAGTCCTTGCAATGCAGGCGGATCGCGCGTGGTGCCCTGTCGGACGAGATCGAAGCCGTTGACTGTGCCGACCAGCGTGACTTGGGACGGTCCGGGATGGGCGCAGCCCTTGGCGCAACCGGAGACGTGAAGGCGCTGATCCGCGCCAATATGAGGCGCCAGCGCCGCCGCGAGCCTGCGCGTCTGCGCATGCGCCTCGGGGCAGGAGGGCGCACCGGTGCAGGCGACCACGCGCAGCAGCGGGTGGTCCGCGCGCGTCACGAGGTCTTCGTGCCGCGGCATCTCGCAAGACCCTTCCGCCAATATCATGCGCCAGGGTGTCATGCGCAGGCCGGGCGCGAGATCGGCGAGGTAGCCGAGCGTTTCGCTTCGCATTTGCCCGAAGGCAAGTCCGACCAACGCGCCGGCTGCGTAGAGGCCCGGGCGCGGCAGGACAACGGCCGGCAAGGGCTTCGCATTGGCAGCCATTGCATCTGGAAGCGCTGCTCCGCTGGCGATGTGGGCCGCCATGCGCCCTCGCCCGTCCCTCACGCCACCGGAAGCCACGAACCATCTCGCCAGCGCCAGCGCAACATCGACCGCTTCGGCCCTTGCAACCGCGCGACCCTCGCGCGCGCCGTCCGCACGCACCAGCAAGCCACCCTCGGCGCCGCGCTCGATGCGGATATCGGCCGGCGCCTGCGCGAGCGCATGCTCGGCGCCGCAATCGACGGCGAAACCGAACTTTTCGGGCAGACCGAGAGAGCTCCTCGCAAGCGCGCGTTCAAGCTCTGCCGCAAGCGATGGCGTGTCGTCACCTTCACGCCAGAACGGTGCGACCAGGAGGTTGCGCCGGGATTCCGTCTCCGCATCCGCATCGATCAGACCGAGCCGCGCAAGCGCTTCGATCAAGGCTTCCTGACTTTCCGCAACGACCCCGCGGATTTGCAAATTGGCCCGCCCCGTTAGATCGATCACGCCGTTGCCGTATCGATTGGAAAGATCGGCAATACGAGAGGCCTGCGCCGAGGAAAGCCTGCCGCCGCGTGGGCGAAGGCGAACCACAAGGCCATCGCCTGACGCCATCGGGCGCAGCGCGCTGGGGCACCAGCCTTTGATCTCGAAGCGGTTCATGACGCCTCCCGCAAGGAGGCCGCGATGGAATTGCGCCTTGTCACCCAGAGCGCCGCTTCGTGCAAGCGGGCAAAGCAGTTTTCGATCGCGGAAAGCGCCGCCGGATTCTCGCGCGCCAGGAACGCGCGGACATAGTCGTCGCCCACGGTCGCATCGTAATAAAGATCGAACAGGTGCGACGGCACAGCGTCGGCGAGATGGGCGAAGGCAGCCATATGCTCCAAAGTCGCGGCGATTTCGGCCGCGCCCCGGAAACCATGTCGCGTCATGCCCGCAATCCATTGCGGGTTGGCGGCGCGGGAACGCACGACGCGGGAAATTTCCTCGGTCAATGATCTGGCGCGCGGCGCGTCCGGCCGCGTCGCATCGAGATGGTAGAGCGAAGGTATCGCCGAGCCTATACTCGCCGCCGCGGCGGCAGCGCCGGCCTCATGAGCCGCATAGTCGGCGGCGAGCAACAGATCGGTCTCGGGCAGATCCTGGACATGCACGAAGGCATCGGCGGCCGCGAGCCGGGTCTCGATCCCGGCGCGATCGGGCTTCATCTCGCCGTCGGCGGCAAAGGACCATGACGACGATGCGAGCCAGGCCTGGCCCGCGGCATCGCGTGAGGCCCTCGTGAAGCTATCGAGCATGGGCGTCATGCCGGCGCCATATTGGCCGGGCCGCGGGCCGTACACGCGCGCGGCCCGATGGCGATACGGATTCTCCTCGCCCTCCCACTCATGCTTCGACAGCGTCTCGGAGGCGGCCTCGAACAATTGCGCGAGGCCGGGAAACACGTCGCGAAACAGGCCCGAGACCCGAAGCGTCACGTCGATGCGGGGCCGGCCGAGAAGCGCGGGCGGGATGATTTCAAACCCGTCGACGCGGCCGGAGGCGTGGTCCCAGCGCGGCGCGATGCCGGCGAGATGCAAGGCCATCGCGAATTCCTCGCCCGCCGTTCGCATCGTTGCCGAGCCCCAGAGATCGACGACGAGGCCCTGCGGCCAGTCGCCGTGATCCTGAAGATGCCGGCGCAGCAATTCTTCGGCGAGCTTGATCCCTTGCGCATGCGCGGCGCGCGTCGGCACCGCGCGGGGATCGACCGCGAACAAATTGCGCCCGGTCGGCAGCACGTCGCTTCGTCCGCGATACGGCGAGCCCGCCGGCCCCGGCGCCACGCGGCGGCCGGATAGCGCCTCGATCAGCGCGCGCCGCTCCTCCTCGCCGCACGCGCCGCGCCCGAAAATATGCAGGCCATCGCCGAACTGGCTCTCCTTCAGGTCGCAGACGAAGCGGTCGATCCGGGTTATCGCTTCGGCTGGTGCTGCCGACGCGGCAAGGCCGAGATCGTCTTCCACGCCCGCGGCGCGCGCTTCGTCGCGGATCGCGGCAATCAGACGCTGGCGCCGCGCCGTATCGAGACCATCGGCGATCGAATATTCGTCGAGCAATTGCTCAAGCCGCACGAGATTTTGCGGCAGCGCGCTTTCTTTGGGCGGCGGCGGCAAATGGCCGATGGTGACGGCGCCGATGCGCCGCTTGGCTTGCGCCGCTTCGCCGGGATCGTTGACGATAAAGGGGTAGATGACCGGCAAACCGCCGATCAGAGCCTCGGGCCAGCATGACGGCGAGAGTGCCACGGATTTACCGGGCAGCCATTCCAGCGTGCCGTGCGCGCCCATATGAATCAGCGCGTGGATATTCTGGCCTCCGAGCCACAGATAGAACGCGACATAGGCATGCCGGGGGGTGCGCGAGAGATCGTGATACTCCGCAGCGCGATTGTCGACGTCGCCGCGCTCGGGCTGCACCGCAATGATCGCCTTGCCGCGCCGAACCGCGGCGAAACGGAACACGCCGTCATGGACCTGTGGATCATCCTCAACCGCGCCCCAGGCAGCTTCGAGATTCTCCTGCAGCACGATCGGAAGCTTTTCCAGCGCAGCACGATATCCGGCAAGGCTGAAGGTCAACGCCTCCTCGCCGAGCGCATGTCCCAGCGAATGTCCGGTCTCGACATCGAAACCGGCTGCGCCGAGATCGCCCAGCAACGTCTCGACCGAGGCCAGCGCGTCGAGCCCCACCGCATGCGCGATCTGATGCGGACGGCCGGGATAGCTCGACAGCACGATGGCAAGCCGCCGCTCGCGGGTCGGCGAGGTCGCCAGCCGGTGCCAGGCGGCGACGCGTTCGGCCACCGCAACGACACGCTCGTCGTCGGGCTGATGCGCAAGATGCGCAAATTGCAGGTCGGGATCGCGCCCGCCGGGCGATTTGAAGCTGACGACGCCTGAAAAGATCCGTCCGTCGACTTCCGGCAGCACCACATGCATCGCGAGATCGGCCGGCGACAGGCCGCGCAGCGAGGCGGTCCAGTCCTCGCGGCGGGCGGTCGACAGCGCGACCTGGAACACCGGGCAGGACGCGGTATCGAACGGCGTCGTGCCATCATCAGAGATCGCCGAGAAGGCGGTCGCATTGACGATCGCCGCCGGCTGACGTTCAGCGAAATGCGCGCGCAGCCAGTTGGCGACCCCGGGCGCCTTGAGCGAGGTTACGAAGATACCGCAGGCGTCAAAACCTTTCTGCCGCAAAGCGCTGATCAGCGCATCGACCGGCCCGGTATCGGCCGCAGTAAGATAGGAGCGGTAGAAGGTGACGAGCGCCCGCGGCCGGGCATCGGGTAGCAATAACCGCGCCAGTGCACCCATGGCCGGATCGTAAAAACCCATATCCGGGATTTCTGTCTCTCCGAACACAGGCCCCGCATAGAGGCCGGATGCAAGCGCGAATTGCGCAATCGCAGCTTGCGCGGCCACGGCCCCGCCGGTATCGCAAAGCACTTTCAGCCGCCGCAGCGTCGACAACGGCAATGTCGAGAGCGCGTCCAATCGCGCGTCGTCACGGCCATCGGCGGGAAGCACGGCCAGCGCGATGCCGCGCTCTTTTGCAAGCCGATGCAGCGCTGCGACGCCGTAAGACCAATAGGATTCGCCACCGATCAGACGCACGAGGATTCCGCGCGCTTGCGACAGCGTGCGTTCGATATAGGTGTCGACCGAGAGCGGATGGCGGAGCGTGATCAGGTTCGCAAGCCGGAGCGAGGGAAGCTTGGCCCGACCTCTGCGCCAGCCGGCGGCGAACGTGGCGAGATCGCTGTCGGAGAACGAGAGCACCACGAGGTCGGCCGGATCCTGACCGAGATCGACGGCCGTCGCGGTCTCCTCCAGGCCATGGCTCTCGCGGAAGACGACGTGCATCAGTTTCCTTGTCCTGAAATCCCCAACCCTGCCCTGATTGCCGCCTCGTCGATATCGCCGTGTTGGCCGATCACCACGAGCTTCGATCGCCGCGGCATCGCGCCCCACGGCTTGTCGAACTGGTGACGCACACGCTCGCCGACCGACTGCAGCAATAGCCGCATCGGTTTGCCGGCGACCGCGAGATAGCCCTTGGCGCGCAACACGTTTTGTTCGCGCGCCAGGCGGCCGATCATGGCAACCAGCGCATCGATATCGGTAACTTCCGGGAGTTCGACGACCACGGACGCAAAGTCGTCATGCTCATGCTCCTCCTCGCCGTCATGGTGCGACGGACGCGCGGCGAGATCATCCTCGGCCGCAGCGTTCAGGCCGAGAATGACTTGCGGATCGATGGCGCCCTCCGTCACGGCGAGCATCGGAACCGGCCGCGACATCTCGGCTGCGATCGCAAGCCTGGCCGCCGCAAGGCCCGCTTCGCCGGCAAGATCAGCCTTGGTCAAAAGCACGATGTCGGCACAGCAGATTTGATCTTCGAAGACTTCCGACAGCGGCGTCTCATGATCGAGGCTTTGGTCTGCGGCGCGCTGCGCTTCGACCGCCGCCAGGTCCGGCGCGAAGCGGCCCGCGGCGACAGCCTCCGCGTCGGCCAGGGCAATGACGCCGTCGACGGTGATGCGTGAACGGATTTCCGGCCAGTCGAATGCCTTCAATAGCGGTTTCGGCAAAGCCAGCCCCGAGGTTTCAATCAGGATGTGATCGGGACGGACTTTTCGCGCCAGCAATGTCTGCATGGTCGGAATGAGATCATCCGCCACCGTGCAGCAGATACAGCCGTTCGTGAGCTCGACAATGTTTTCCTCGGGACAATTGGCATCCGCACAGGATTTCAGGATTTCACCGTCGACGCCCTCGCTGCCGAACTCGTTGACGAGTACCGCGAGTTTCCTGCCGTTGGCATTGGCCATCAAATGCCGGATCAGCGTGGTCTTGCCCGAGCCGAGAAAGCCGGTGATGACGGTGACGGGAATCTTGGCAAGCGAGGTCACTCTGCAGCCTCCGACAAAGATGCGATGGGGGGAATGCGCGCCAGCGACTGCTTGCGAAAGATTTCAGGTCGCGTACGCCAAGGCACGATGCCATCGGGGGCTGCGGCATAGGCCGCGGCGCCCGCAACGACGTCGCCCGCGTTTTCTGCCGACAGCCGCCCGTAAACGTAGGACCAGCGGTCGGGCGCGCTAAGCGCGACCGAGCAACCCTGATTGCAGGCGGATAGGCACTCGACCGGCACGACGTTCACGCCGGGCGGTGCGCCGACATGAACGATGGCCTGATGCAACAGCGAACCCGGCGTGGGTTGCCCCTCCGCAATGGTCTGACCGGCGCGGCAAGTGATACAGACGTGAAGCGTGACGGTCATCGCCCTTCCCTAAAGCCAATACCAGCGGCGGAAGTGGCGATGCGGCGGACGAACCCCAAAGCGTGGCTCGCTACCCGTCGCGGAACACCCCGTCCGCCGGTCGAAGAAACAATCCGTTGGCAGGTCTCCCGGCTTGCGGAGCAGGATTTCTCCTCCGATCCCCGCCTTCCCGACCTTTTGGGGTCAGTGGCGATTGGGGATCTCTCCGGTCACGGTCGCGGGGGCGGCTGCTTTCTGAACTCGAACCTTTCAGGCTTCGAGCCCTATCGCATTCCCTCTTCGCCTGTCGTAGGACAGGAACCAACGTCGCCCACCATTTGCCCAAGCTCAGTACTTGTCAAGCCGAAGGAGTGCCTCGAATGGTTTCCGAACAAGGTGTCGGCGAGGACGCCCGCCACGCGGCCAAAATGGCCAAGAAGAAAGCCGCTCGCGACCGGATGATGTCCGAAAAGAGCGGCGAGAAGGGGCTGATCATCGTTCACACCGGCGCCGGCAAGGGAAAATCCTCCTCTGCCTTCGGGATGATCCTGCGCTGCGTCGCGCATGGTTTTCCCTGCGCGGTGGTGCAATTTATCAAGGGCGCGTGGGATACCGGCGAGCGCAGGCTTCTGACCTCGCATTTCGGTGAACTCTGCCAGTTCCATGCCATGGGCGAGGGTTTTACCTGGGAAACCCAGGATCTTGCCCGCGACATCGCGGCTGCCCGGGCCGGCTGGGAAAAGGCCAAGGAGCTGATCGCCGATTCGGGCTTGCGCATGGTCGTGCTCGACGAGATCAACATCGCTCTGCGCTACGACTATCTTGACATCAACGAGGTCGTCGCGTTCCTGAAAGACTCGAAGCCGCCGATGATGCATGTCGTGCTCACCGGCCGCAACGCCAAGCAGGAACTGATCGACGCAGCCGACCTTGTCACGGAGATGACGCTGGTGAAACATCCTTTCAGGTCGGGTATCAAGGCCCAGCCCGGCGTCGAGTTCTAGCGCTGATCGCATGGCGCGCGTATTGATGATCCAGGGAGCAGGCTCGGACGTCGGCAAGTCGCTCATCGTCGCCGGGCTTGCGCGCGCCGCAACCCGGCGCGGGCACCGCGTGCTTCCCTTCAAGCCGCAGAACATGTCGAACAACGCAGCGGTGACGATCGACGGCGGCGAGATCGGCCGCGCGCAGGCGCTGCAGGCGCAAGCCGCCGGCGTCGACGCGCATACCGACATGAATCCGGTTCTGCTGAAGCCGGAGACCGATACGGGCGCGCAGGTGATCGTTCAGGGAAAACGCGTCGCGACCTTGCGCGCTCGCGAATACACCGCGCTAAAACCTTCGCTGATGCCGGCGGTGCTTGAAAGTTTCGAGCGGCTCAAGGCGAAATGCGATCTCGTCCTGGTCGAAGGCGCCGGCAGTCCGGCCGAAGTCAATCTGCGGGCGAACGACATCGCCAATATGGGCTTTGCGCGCCGGGCCGGCGTCCCTGTCGTCATCGTCGGCGATATCGAGCGTGGCGGCGTTATCGCCCAAATGGTCGGGATCAAGGCGGTCATCGACCCCGAGGACGCCGCGATGGTCGGCGGCTTCATCATCAACAAATTCCGCGGTGACCCCACGCTGTTCGACGATGGCTACAGGCTGATCGCCGAGCGAACGTCGTGGCGAGGTTTTGGGGTTCTGCCTTACTTTCCGCGCGCCAGGGAACTTCCCGCGGAAGATGCGCTGGGGCTTTCGGAGGCGCGCAAGCCCGGCCGGCAAAAAATCGCATTCCTGGCGCTGTCGCGGATCGCGAATTTCGACGATCTCGATCCGTTGAAGCTCGAGCCTGATGTCGATCTCGTCATGATCGCGCCCGGCGAGCCCATCCCGGGGGATGCCGCGCTCGTCATCCTTCCCGGTTCGAAATCAACCCGCGGCGACCTCGATTTCCTGCGCGCACAGGGCTGGGATATCGACCTGCTCGCACATCGTCGCCGCGGCGGACACGTGCTCGGCCTGTGCGGCGGCTATCAGATGCTGGGGCGCAGCGTCGCCGATCCGGACGGCATCGAAGGACAGGCAGGCGAGATGCCTGGGCTTGGACTTCTCGATGTGACAACTGTCATGACGGCGCAGAAGAGACTCACGCGTGTCGACGCGGTTCACGCGGCGAGCCGCGAGCGCGTGAACGCTTACGAAATCCATATCGGCCGGACCGAGGGGCCTGACCGCGCGCGGCCATTCGCGCTCGTCAGCGACGCGCCGGAAGGCGCCGTAGCAGGCGATGGCCGCGTGCACGGCACCTATCTGCACGGCCTGTTCACCTCGGACGGATTCCGGCGCGCGTTTCTTGACCGACTCGGAATCACGGCCTCAAACCAGAGCTACCGTGGCACGGTCGAACAGGTGCTCGACGAGCTCGCCGATCACATCGAGAGGCATATCGATGTCGAGGGTCTGCTCGCGCTTGCCAGCTGAACGCGCGCGGCTCAACGCGCAAGCACCGCTGCAAGCCGCGCCCATTCCGTCTCATCACCGGGCAGGCCAAGGCGCAACCAGCCGGGTCTCTCGCTAAAGATACGCGACCAGATTTGCGCGGTGGCGAGCCTTACCTGCGTGGCCCGCGCGGCGCCGGTGTCATAGAGCCGGAACAGCGCCGTTCCACCGACCAGCGTCCAGCCTTGCGATTGGATCAAGGCGTCGAGCCGCCGGGCGTTGTGGTCCAGCCGCGCCGATGTCTTGACGGCCCAATCGCGGTCAAGCAACGCGCGCCGTCCGATCGCAATGGCGACGCCCGAGACCGGCCATGGACCGGCCTGCTCAGCGAGCACGCCGATATCGACCGGATTGCCGATCACAAAGCCCAGTCTCACTCCGGCAAGTCCGTAGAATTTTCCGAACGAACGCAGGATCAGCAGTCCGGATCGTCCCGCCTCCCGCGCGAGCGAGAACTCGGCTGCGGCGTCGGCGAAGCTTTCATCCACGACAAGACGACCAACGCGGGACAGAAGCGCAAGCAGTTTGCCCGGTTCGTGACGCCTTCCATCGGGATTGTTGGGATTGACGACTATCGCAAGATCGGCGCCGGCTAACGATTCGAGATCGGTGACATCCGCGACGTCCCAGCCCGCAGCTCGCAGAACCGGCGCATATTCATTGTAGCTCGGCGAGAGAATCCGCGCCCGCCCGGGTGGCGACAATCGCGGCAGCAGTTGAATCGCGGCCTGTGCGCCGGCAAGGGCGACAATCGGCGCGCGCGTGCCATACGCCTGAAGTGCCGCTTCATGGAGAGCGTCGGTCTCGGAGCGGGAGGGCAGCGCGCTCCAGTGCCGCGGCGAAAGCTTTGGCACCGGATAGGGTTGCCGGTTGATGCCGGTCGACAGATCGATCCAGTCCTCCAGGCGCCCGCCGAAGTGTTGTAGAGCCAAGTCGAGATTGCCGCCGTGTTCCAACATCCCGCGCTCCCGTTCAGGTCAAAGCCGGCATTGCGAGGGCCAGCATCACCAGGCACCCTGTTAGCAGAATCATGGCGCGCGCATAGATTGCCAACCCGCGCACGATGTCGGTGGCGCGAGGATCGCGCCCGGCCTCGTTCAGCCAGGGCTCGTCGGCCATGCGACCGTGATAGATGCGCGGCCCGCTCAGCCGCACACCGAGCGCGCCGGCCATCGCCGCTTCCGGCCAACCGGCATTGATCGAGCGGTGACGCCGCGCATCCCTCATCATACAGGCCATCGAATCGAACCGTCGCCGCGCAAACAGCACGAACAGCAATCCGGTGAGCCGCGCCGGTACGACATTGGCAAGATCGTCGATGCGCGCGCTGGCCCAGCCGAACGCCTCATGCCGCTCCGTTCGGTGGCCGATCATGGAATCGAGCGTGTTGATCGCCTTGTAACCGATGATGCCGGGCAAGCCGAACAGTGCGCCCCAGAACACCGGCGCCACGATTCCATCGGACGCATTCTCGGCGAGGCTTTCGATGGCAGCGCGGGCAATGCCGGCTTCATCAAGAATTGCAGGATCGCGGCCGACGATCTGGGCAACGGCCGCGCGCGCGCCGGCGATGTCGCCGGCCTGAAGCGGAAGGGCGACCGCCGCCACGTGATCACGGAGCGAACGCAGCGCGACAAAGGGCCATGACATAAAGCCGACGATCACGACACGGCTCCAAGCGGCGGAAAATTCAGCCTGCAGCGCCCATCCGAGACCCGCCGCGAGCACAATGACCAAGAGCGCTGCGGCGATCCCCGCCGCACGCCGCAGCGCGGGCGCGTCGGCATCTCTGTTGAGCCGCGCGTCCAGGACATCGATGAGCGCTCCCAGCCAGGTCACGGGATGACCGATACGCGCGAACAGGCCGGCCGGCCAACTCACCAGGGCGTCCATCGCCATCGCCACAGCCATCGCGCCTGCAAAGCCCACATACTGTCTCCCGTCATTGCCTCTTCCTGATGCGCAAGAATGCGCCCGAAGCGCAAGTGCTAGTTTTCGAAATTGCTTTATCATGCCGCGCGATTGATGATTAAGAACCGGAGGCTGGTATGACCATTATTCTCATCACAGGAGGCGCACGATCGGGTAAGAGCGTCAGAGCGGAATCCCGCGCGCGCGGCTTTCCGGGCCAGCCAATCTACATCGCCACGGCCGAAGCGCTCGATGCGGAGATGAGCGAACGTATCACGCTGCACCGGGCCCGGCGAGGAAACCAATGGATGGAGCGGGAAGCCCCGCTGGCGCTCGTCGAGGCGCTCGAGGCGACCGATGGCGGCGGCGCTCGCCTGATCGACTGCCTGACGCTGTGGCTTTCCAACCTGATGCACGCAAATCGCGACTGGTCGCAGGAGGCCTCGCGTCTGGCAAAGGCGCTCGGCAGCCAGAGGAGCCCCGTCGTGCTGGTCACCAACGAAGTCGGATCCGGTATCGTGCCGGACAACGCGCTGGCGCGAGCCTTTCGCGACGCGACGGGTCTCACCAACCAGATGATCGCGAAAGTCGCCGACGAGGTCGAGTTCGTCGTGGCGGGATTGCCGATGCGCTTGAAATAGCGCGTTTCCTAACTGCGGTTGACCGCAACCACGCGCCAGGCCTTGCCGATGCGATCCACCCGCGTTAGCGACAGCGGATCAATCACGAACCGCAGCGCGTTGTCAGATGGCATCTCCAGCGCGAGCGCAAGCGCCGCGCGGATTGTGCCGGCATGCGCGACGATGATGATATCGCCCGCCGGCAGCGCCTCGATCCCCCCTCTTACCCGTGCGATCTGTTCCACGAAGCTTTCGCCGCCCGGCGGCCGGTTGCTGGCTGGGGCGCGCCAGAACTCGTCGTAGACCGCTTTGGAGTCTCGCTGGATCTCCTCATGCGTCCGTCCGGTCCAGTCGCCGAAATCCTGCTCGCCGAACGCGGGATCGAGACTGGCGATGAGTCCGAGCGCTTTTGCAGTTTCGCGGGCGCGCCGCGCCGGGCTTGAGATCGCCACATGACGATCGGGAAGCTGTCCCCGCGCCCGCAGCAAGGCCGCCGCTTCGCTGATATCGGCGGGCGCATCGATATCCGGGATCATACCACGCGGTCCGCCAACGGATGCGTGGCGTACCAGCCAGAGCTGCGACTGCTGCGGCATCTTCAGGCCTGGACCACGCGCGCAGCGAGCGTCAGAAGCACGGCGACCTCGCACACCTGTTCCGTGGCGCCCAGAACATCACCGGTCTGTCCACCGATCTGCTGCTGCGCGAGAGCGGCGAGAATAGCAGCCGCGACGGCCGCGACGAGCACGGCGATCACAGCTGTAGCCGCCGGCAGGGCAACAAGAGCGATGACCGCGGCCACTACGCAGGCAGTCAGCGCGATCGGGGAATCCGGGCGTCCGGCGGACGCCGCCAGTCCGTCGGCGCGGGCATAGGGCATCGCCGCCGCCAGCACGGCGAGCGGCGCGCGCGCCAGCGCATGGGTCGCGATCATGGCCACGAGGACCTCTGATCGCGGCAGGGTGGACAGCACGCCGGTCTTGGCGACGAACGAGGTCAGGAGGGCCAGCGCACCGAAGGTGCCGAGCCGGCTGTCGCGCATCACGTCGAGCTTCGCGGCTTTGTCTTTCCCGCCGCCAAACCCGTCAGCAAGATCGGCAAGTCCGTCCTCGTGGAGCGCCCCGGTCAACATCGCACCTGCCCCGACCGCGAGCGCCGCCGCGGCGCCGGCCGGCAACCCGATCCACAGCAACAGGAGATCGACGGCGCCGACCACAGCTCCGATCGCAGCACCCAGAAGCGGAAACGCGCGATAGGCGCGCGCGAGATTTGGAGGCGAGGCACGCTCGCGAACCGGCACACGCGTCAGAAACGCGGCCGCGGCCAGAACATCATCAAGCCAGTCGCTTATGGCGGGATTCATGAAATGTTACCAGGTAAAGATGCTGCGCTTCTACATTGGCAACGGTGCGAAGGACATCGAAGCCATTCTCGATACCGTCGCGGACGCGTATCGTCCACCCATCTATACGCTTTCGCGAACCTGGGAGCGCCATCGCATTGGCCTGGGAGACTTGGCCTTGGCACGGCGCTGCCGAACTTGATGCGGCCGGCTTTGCCGCGGAAGGCCGCCGCGGGCTGATCGTCTCATTTCACGGAAAAGGCCCGCCTTTTTAATTCGGCGCCCCGACGGGTGGCTTTTGGATCGCCTCGGCAGGCGCTTTAGGCTATATAAAAGAGGGTAACGGCTCGAAAGACCCTCAGCAGCCTACTCAAAGAAAAAAGAAAAGATGACCATGCCCGCCGTCACTGTCGAATTCCTGGACTATTATGCGAAGGCCTGGAATCGTCACGATACCGCAGCGATTCTGGCGGCGATGACGTCGGACTGCATCATGCAGCTAGGAGCTGGTCCGGATGTCGGCGGTTCGCGCTTCGAGGGTGCAGACAGCGTCCGAAAGGCGGTTGAGAAAGTATTTTCCAGGATGCCTAATATTCAATTCAACGGAGCTAAACACTTCGTCTCCGGCGATCGCGGTCTGACCGAATGGGTGATGACGGCGACCACTCCAAAGGGTGCCATTGAAGCCGAAGGGTGTGATGTTTTCACCTTCCGCGACGGGAAGATTGCTTTCAAAAACTCGTATACCAAGCAACGAACCCAGGTCTGATTGTCTTCTCAAATACCAGGTCGGGCGGACGGTGTGTTCGGGGCGGGCGCGGCCTCCGCGAGCAACTTGAATATGCGTTGCAGCCCGACGCCGACCTGCCCGGCCATACCGGGTTGATAATCACCCTTCTCATCGCCGCCGGTCTGGCCCGCAAGCACGATCCATCGGCCCGGGCCATCGAGCGCAACGCGCCGGCATATTTGCGCGTTGCAAACCGACACGGGGTCGCCGATACCGGCCTGCCCCGCCAATCCCTGCCACGCCGTTTTCGCCACTCACCAGGTATCCTCCACTGATGGACCGAACACCTTCCAAGCCAAGGGCCGCGATGTGGATGGCGGGCTGGCTCAGCCTGATGCTGATCGTGGTTGTCGCCGGCCGCGAGGCAACGCGCGGACTGAACGTGTTTCAGATCATGGAGCTGCGCTCGACGCTCGGCCTCATCATGCTGTACCCGTTGATCCGCCTGTACGGCGGCTTCGCGGCGATGCGGACGTCCCGGCCGCTGCAGCAAATGATGCGCGCGCTCATTCACTACGCAGCGCAACTCGGCTGGTTCTTCGCGTTGACGCTCATTCCACTGGGACAGGTGGTCTCGCTCGAATTCACCATGCCGATCTGGACGGCGATCCTTGCGGCGAGTTTTCTCGGCGAGCGCATGACGGTCTGGAAGATCTCCGCGATTGCGCTCGGCCTGGTTGGCGTCATCGTCATCGTTCGGCCGGCGACCGAACAGATCAATCCGGGGCAGCTGATAGCGCTTGCAGCGGCCGTGGGATTCGGCATTTCCGTCGCCATGATGAAATCCCTGACCCGCACTGAATCGACGGTGGCGATCGTTTTCTGGATGCTGGTGATCCAGTCGGTGGCCGGCTTTTTTCCCTCGCTCTATCTCTGGAAATCACCCTCTTCGGACATCTGGTGCTGGATCGTCGTGATCGCATTCAGCGGCACATTTTCCCATTTCTGCATGGCGCGCGCGATGCTGTACGCCGACGCCACGATCGTGTTGCCGATGGATTTCCTCCGCGTTCCCCTGACGGCCGTGGCCGGCTGGCTGATTTATTCGGAGCGGCTGGATGTTTTCACCGTGCTCGGCGCGGCACTGATCCTCAGCGGCAATCTCTTGAACCTGAAACCCTCCGGTCCGGCTCCCGTGCGGGCTGGAACCTGACCACCCAAATCTATTCTGTACACTCCGCCTGTCCCCCGATCGGCTTCATCATCTTGTCGCCGCCCGAGGTCAGCCGGCACATTTCCACTTCCTTGCCGGCCGGGACCGGTTTGGCGCAGGTGATCTGCGGATTATTGTCGTATTTGGTGGTCGAGAATTTGCAGGTCACGATGCAGGACGCGTCGCTGGTCAGCGAATTCGTCATCCTGATGCTGGCCTCGACCGCGCCCGGTAAAATGACGCAGTCGAAGGATACCGATTCCGCCGCTGCCGGCGTCCCCAGCAACCCGGTCATCAACGCGAGTTGGGAAATGGTCGACCGCGACCCCATGAGGCTTGCCAGGGCTATTTCCCCGTCGCCTTTCTCAGTGCGTCGTTGATCCGGTCCTGCCAGCCGGGGCCGCCTTGCTGGAAGTGCTCGAGCACGTCCTGATCGATCCGCAGCGAGACCAGTTCCTTGACACCCGGAAGCGCCGCTTTCTTCGCAGGCGGTTCTGCCGCCTTCGTGGTCACCTTCTTGAACACGGCCTCGGCTTCGGTACGCGCGTCGTTCAGCGTTCGGGGTCGTCTTGGTTGATCCGGCAAGATCAGATTCCTTCAAACAGCGCTGTGGACAGATAGCGCTCGGAGAATGATGGCACGATGGCCAGAATGGTCTTGCCCGCGTTTTCCGGGCGTTTGCCGATCGCCAGTGCGGCGGCAATCGCTGCTCCCGAGGAGATGCCGCCCGGAATGCCCTCGTTGCGCGCCAGGGCGCGCGCGGTCTCGAGCGCGGTCGCGCTGTTGATCTTGACGATCTCGTCGATCACCGAAAGGTCGAGGATCTCGGGGATGAACCCGGCGCCGATGCCCTGGATCTTGTGCGGGGAATGCTGGCCGCCCGACAGCACCGGGCTCTCCTCCGGTTCCACGGCGACGACCCGCAGCGAAGGCTTGCGGGGTTTAAGCACCTGCCCCACCCCGGTGATGGTGCCGCCGGTGCCGACGCCTGCGACAAAGAAATCGATGTTGCCGCCGGTATCGTTCCAGATTTCCTCCGCGGTGGTGCGGCGGTGAATTTCGGGATTGGCGAGGTTCTTGAACTGCTGCGGCATCACCGCATGGGGCGTGGTACGCACCAGTTCCTCGGCGACCGCGATCGACCCCTTCATGCCCTGGGCCGCCGGCGTCAGAATGATTTCGGCGCCGAGGAACGCCAGCATCTTGCGCCGTTCGATCGACATCGATTCCGGCATCACCAGCTTCAGCCGGTAGCCGCGCGAGGCGGCAACGAACGCCAGTGCGATCCCGGTATTTCCCGAAGTCGGTTCGATCAGCACGGTGTCGGCATGGACTACGCCGGCCTTTTCCATCGCCACGATCATGGCCGCGCCGATGCGGTCCTTCACGCTCGCTGCGGGATTGAAATATTCCAGCTTGGCGAGAATGGTCGCATTCGCCCCATGCTGCTGCGGCAGTTTTCGTAAACGCACGATCGGCGTATCGCCGATGGCTTCCACGATGCTGTCGAAAACCCGGCCGCGGCCTGGACGGTGCACTGCACTCGTGGCTGACGATGCCTCCATGACGTACTCCTTTGACCGCACCGCACGTGAATTTGAAGAGACTTCTTTCATTAGGGGCAGCGCCTGCCGATGTGCAAGTCTGAATTGTGCGAGTCAAAAATCGCTGCATTGCAAACTTCAAAATTCGCCAAACAACTTAAAACCAACGCATTTGTGTTGCGACATCGTCAAGGAAGTGTGTGTATATTCAGCCTGCCAGTTCAGATCGCAAGGAGGTCACGATGTCAGCAGTTGCTGCAGTCCCGTCGACCGTCGCGCCCAACCCCGATCCCCGTGGTTGCGATCTGCCGACCTGCCCGGTTTGCGCGGATTCAATGGTGGCTGCGGAGGCGTCCGCTTACCTTTCCGACAACGTCATCAGCTATCTCTGGACGTGCGACACCTGTGGTTACGGGTTCGTAACCAAGCATGCGCTCAAGCGCTTTGCCTGCAACTGAATCTTTCCATGACTGTCGGGTTGCCGCACGGGCGCGAGTACTGATCGCGACGCAACCAGTTGCCGCCAGCCGGTGGCGTGATAAGGGCGGGGTAGCTTGCCGCCTGCGGCGGCGTGGTGCGATCCAACCGGGCGCCCCCTGCTGATTTTCTCGTCGAACGCCGTCTTGGGATGCAGTGCGCCACGCTGGAGCGGGTTCCCGAATCCCGTGACCTGTGGCCCTTCCGCAACAACAACTTGCGGGCTTCTGTGCCATCACTTTGCGTTGACAGGGGCTTGGGGCAGTCGGCGATGAAAAAACTCAATCTGGGCAGCATTGTATTTGCGCTGGCTGGCATTGCATTTGCGGCAATGCTCGCTGGCCCCGCAATGGCGGCCGATTTGCCGGTGCAGGCCCCTGTCTACAAGGCGCCGGTGGTTGCTCCAGTCTACAACTGGACGGGCTTCTATGTCGGCGTAAACGGCGGCGGAAGCTGGGGACGTTCCCGCACAGATCTGGTCCTCGGCCAACCGACCCGTTCCGGCGACGTGGCTGAAACCGCGATCGGCTCGACGTCTCAATCCATGAATGGCGGACTGGGAGGCCTTCAGGCCGGCTACAACTTCCAGACGGGCGCCTACGTCCTTGGCCTCGAATCCGACATTCAGATCACAAGCCAAAAGGGTGACGCCCAGTTGGCCGACACGCTCATCATTCCGCAGGTTTGTGCTGCACCCTGTACGCCGCCGCCGCCGCTCGTTACGACCGGAACGCTGGATTACGCGCAGCGGCTGCCGTGGTTCGGGACGTTTCGCGGGCGGGTCGGTGTTACACCGTCGGATCGCTGGCTTGTCTACGCAACCGGCGGACTTGCCTTTGGCGAGATAAAATCCGATGCGAACTTTACCGTGCCGCCGACCGGCAGCGTCTGTGCCGCACCGTGTACGCCGGCGCCCACCGGGTCGGCCGCCGGCAGCTTCAGCCAGACCAGGGCCGGATGGGTGGTCGGCGCGGGTGTCGAAGCCGCACTCGGCGGAGGCTGGACCGGCAAACTAGAATATCTCTATATGGACCTCGGCGACATCGACAATGTCTTCGCGTCTACTGTGCCTCACTTCAGCGGGACTTTTTTGGCAAGCAGCCGGGTCACCGATAATATCGTGCGTGTCGGCGTGAATTATCGTTTCGGTAGCGCCGTGGTCGCGAAATACTGAGAGCCGCGACGGCCGCTGCTTCCGATTTGTGGCGGGCGTCGCAGTCAGCGCGCAGCGATATCGCCCTTTGCCCATTCGGCACGGGTGCGCTCGCGAAAGGTTGCAAAGGTTCCCAGCGCAATCGCCGCCCTGATGTCGTGCATCAGGCGCTGGTAGTAGGCGATGTTGATCTCCGACAACAGCATCGCTCCCAACGTCTCGCCGGATTTGACGAGGTGATGCAAATAGGCGCGCGCGGCGGTGCGCGTCGACGGCCATGAACTCTCCTCGTCGAGCGGCCGCGGATCGTCGGCGTGGCGGGCGTTGCGCAAATTGATCTGACCGAACCGGGTGTATGCCACCCCGTGACGCCCGTTGCGGGTCGGCATCACGCAGTCGAACATGTCGACGCCGCGCGCCACCGCCTCCAGAATGTCGTCGGGCGTGCCGACCCCCATCAAATAGCGCGGACGCTCCGGGGGGAGGATCGGCATCACCTCTTCGATCATGGCGAGCATGACCGATTGCGGTTCGCCGACCGCGAGGCCGCCGATCGCATATCCGTGAAAGCCGATCTCGACCAGCCCCCGGGCGCTGGCCTGGCGCAGTTCGGTTACGTCGCCGCCTTGCGCGATCCCGAACAGCATGTACCCCGCAGGCGCGGTCTCGAACGCACGCTTGCTGCGCTCGGCCCAGCGCAGCGACAGCTGCATCGCGCGCTCGATATCGCTGCGTTCGGCCGGCAAACGTACGCATTCGTCCATCTGCATGGCGATATCGGAGCCGAGCAGCCGCTGCACCTCGATCGAGCGTTCCGGCGACAATTCCACCATGGCGCCGTCGATGTGGGAGCGGAACGTCACCGCCTTTTCGCCGACCTTGCGCAATTCCGACAGCGACATCACCTGGAAGCCGCCGGAATCGGTCAGCATCGGTCCGTTCCAGCCGGTGAAGGTCTGCAAGCCCCCGAGTGCGGCAATGCGCTCCGCGCCCGGCCGCAGCATCAGGTGATAGGTATTGCCGAGCACGATATCGGCGCCGGCGTCCCGCACCTCGCGCCAGTGCATGCCCTTCATGGCACCGGCGGTACCTACCGGCATGAAGGCGGGGGTTCGGATCATGCCATGCGGTGTCGTCAATTGCCCCGTGCGCGCCTGTCCGTCACGGCCGAGCAGTTCGAAATGATTGGCTGATGTCATCGGATCAACTTACCACGAAATAGTTGACACCGTAGGGTGGGCAAAGCGCAAGCGTGCCCACCATTGACGATAACGGTGCAGATGGATGGTGGGCACGGCGCAAGAGCGCCTTTGCCCACCCTACGCTCTATCACGAAACAGCAGGCAGGCATCCCCGTAGGAGTAGAACCGGTAGCCGCTTTTGATGGCGTGGGCATAGGCCCGCCTCATGGCCTCAAGTCCGCTGAACGCCGATACCAGCATGAACAGGGTCGAACGCGGCAGGTGAAAATTGGTCAGGAGAATATCGACCGCGCGAAGGCGATACCCCGGCGTGATGAAGATCGCGGTCTCGCCGCTGAATGGTTCGATCCTGCCGTCTTCGGCCGCGGCGCTTTCCAGCAGCCGCAGCGAGGTGGTGCCGACGGCGACGATGCGGCCACCCTTGGCACGCGCCGCGTTCAGCGCTTGCGCGGTGTCACCGGAGATGGTGCCCCACTCGGAATGCATCCTGTGTCCGCTGGTGTCTTCGACCTTGACCGGCAGGAAGGTCCCCGCCCCGACATGCAGCGTTATCCGGTGAATTCCAACCCCGCGCCGGCGCAGTGCATCCTCCAGCATCGGTGTAAAATGCAATCCCGCCGTCGGCGCCGCGACGGCGCCTTCGCGGGCGGCGAACATCGTCTGATAGTCGGAAGCATCGCGCTCATCGGGCGCGCGCCTGGAGGCGATATAGGGCGGCAGCGGCGGACTGCCGAGATCGGCGATGGCGGAATCGAGGGTGGGCCCATGGAATGAAAACGACAGCGTGACCTCGCCGTCGTCGCCCTTGCGCTCGACCTCGGCGTCGAGATGGCCGAGAAGGCACACCTTGCCCTCATTGCCGAAGCGAACCACGTCGCCCGGTGACAGCTTCTTGGCCGGCTTGACCAGCGCCTGCCAGCGCGAACCGTCGAGCCGCTTGATCAGGGTCGCCTCGATCTTCGGTTCGGTATCGCGGCCGATGCGGCGGCCCTTCAACTGGGCCGATATCACCTTGGTATCGTTGACCACGACCTGATCGCCGGGCTCAAGCCAAAGCGGAAGATCGGCAATGGTGCGGTCATGCAAGACGGCGTCGGGCTGCACGACCAGCATCCGGGCGGAATCGCGCGGGCTCACCGGGCGCAGCGCGATGCTGTCGGCGGGAAGTTCGAAGTCGAACAGATCGGTGCGCATGGGTGTTTCGGGGCCCGTTCCTCATCCTTAAGGAGCGCGACAGCGCGTCTCGAAGGATGAGGCCGAGTTGTTGCAACGTCCGTGGCCTCATGGTTCGAGACGCCTGCGATGCAGGCTCCTCACCATGAGGAACCCGCCTCAAGCCGCGTCGAGCGCCATATGCGCCTTGATGATCTTGTCCGGATCCTTCACCGGCTCGCCGCGCTTGATCTTGTCGACGTTGTCCATGCCTGACGTCACCTTGCCCCAGACCGTATACTGGTTGTCCAGGAACGAGGCATCGTCGAAGCAGATGAAGAACTGGCTGTCGCCGGAATCCGGGCTGGCGGCGCGCGCCATCGACACCGTGCCGCGCTCATGCGGCTCCTTGTTGAATTCGGCCTTCAGCTTCCGGCCGGAGCCGCCGGTGCCGGTGCCATGCGGACAGCCGGTCTGCGCCATGAAACCTTCGATCACGCGGTGAAACACGATGCCGTCGTAGAATCCCTCGCGCACCAGTTCCTTGATCCGCGCGACGTGACCGGGCGCAAGATCGGGCCGCATCTCGATCGTGACCGGTCCCTGGGTGGTTTCGAGGATCAAAGTATTTTCGGTGTCAGCCATGCTCTCTTCTCTAAGGGTTGGGGTGGAGACGGTTTCCCGTTGTGAAATCGGACCTTGATCGGCTGGCCGGCGATGGCGCCGGCCATTCCTTCGGTAAATGGCATCGGCGTGCAGCGCTGCAATGTCTCCATGACCGCGATCCGGTACATCAGCCGGTCGTTATCGTCAGCCTGTTCCGATTGATAGGTGATCCGGGGATGGCCCAGGATCTCGCCAGCCCGGTTAAAGCTCACCATCACCGTGATGTCGATACCGGGTTTGGCGCGCGACGGCGCCGGCGGTTTCCAGCAGGCGCTCAACCGCGAGAACATATCGCGAATGGAATCGACCTGCGCCGGTGGTTCCGCTAACGCCGCGGTTGGCCACATGAGCAGGAGCGCTACCGCATACCGGATTCGCCGCGTGCGAGGCCGGTGCACCGGCCGTTTACTTGATATCGGAGGCGACTTGCACCTTCACCATCTTGTCCGGATCGGTGACGGCACCGCCTTGCGATCCCGGCGGCGCCTTCTTGAGCTTGTCGACCACGTCCATGCCCTGGACCACCTCGCCGATCACGGTGTACTGGCCATCGAGGGGCGCGCCGTCCCCGAACATGATGAAGAACTGCGAATTGGCGGAATCGACGCTGTCGCCGCGCCGCGCCATGCCGACGGTACCCCGGGCGAAGTGAACCTTGGAAAATTCCTGCTTCAGGTTCGGATATTTCGACCCGCCGGTGCCGTTGAAATTCTGGCCGTCGCCGGTCTGCGCCATGAAGCCGTCCATCACGCGGTGGAACGGAACGTTGTTGTAGAACCCTTCGCGCGCCAGCTGCTTGATGCGTTCGGCGTGCTGCGGCGCGAGGTCGGTCCGCAGCTTGATGATGATGCGGCCCTTGGTGGTGTCGATGACGATCGCATTCTGCTTGTCGAGACCAGCGGGAAGCGGCTGTGCGATCGCAGGAACGGCGCACATGAGAGCGGCGAGAACGGCAAGAATCCGGATCATGAAGACTCCAACAATGGGGTGAAAGCTAGCCGGTGAATTTGGTTTTGAGGCTTGCCGCGACGGCTTTCGGCACAAACGCCGACACGTCGCCGCCCATGCTTGCGATTTGGCGTACCAGTGTGGCGGTGATCGGGCGGACCGCCACCGAGGCCGGAACGAACACCGTCTGCACCGCGGGCGCCATGATCTCGTTCATGCCGGCGATCTGCATCTCGAAATCGAGGTCGGTGCCGTCGCGCAGGCCGCGGATCATGATGGTCGCACCGTGCTTTTGCGCCGCGGCAACGGTGAGATTGTCGTAGGTCGTGCAATCGAAGGCGCAACCGGCCTTTGCAGCCACCGGCGCAAACAACGCCCGGACCATGTCCAGACGCTCATCGGTCGAAAACAGCGGCTTTTTGCCGGAATTGACCCCGATTGCGACGATCAGCCGGTCGCACAGGCCCACGGCATGCCTGACCACATCCAGATGGCCGTTGGTAACGGGGTCAAAGGAACCGGGATAAAGCGCGATACGGGCCATAAATCCATCTACCCCGCCCCGGGCGGGCCCGCAAGCCGAACTGGTTCCCTGGATAGTCGCCGATCGGCGAAGTTTTATTTTTCGTCGGCCGCTGAACTACTTGCCCAGCCGGCGCGTCTCCTGAGGGGACCGGCTGTGTTTCATGCCCGCCCCGGCGACGAAACAGAACTCTGCCGGGACGAAACCACTTTTGGCGGCGGCGAAGACGTCCGGAAACCGGAGCTTCGTATCAGTTGACCAACCAAACGACGGGCC
>Ga0073928_10003737_pt1 | contig 23569 bp, 21 predicted proteins | sample PaiPotPPA55metaG_FD_76969 | JGI IMG/M metagenome (GOLD analysis project Ga0073928, IMG submission 76969) | Iron sulfur acid spring bacterial and archeal communities from Banff, Canada, to study Microbial Dark Matter (Phase II) - Paint Pots PPA... ...
CGGTGCCGGTGAGCGCACTGCCAGCGTCACGGTGCCCGCGGGTTCGCTGCCCACCAACATCTGCATCGGCGGCGGACCCGTCGACGAGCTGTTCGTCACCGCGGCGCACAGCGGGTCGCTGCTGCGCATCCGTCTCGACGACCACGATGACCCCCCGCTGGCGCCGTAGGTGATCGCGGGCAGCGCCCGAATTGATTTTTGCAGATAACTGCACTATTGCGGTTGGCTGCATTTCCTCGTAACGTGTAGTCGTGTCGCGGGGCCGCAGCGAACTGCGACCCGACCCGGGCAGAGCATTGGAGAGCAGATGAGCCTGACAGAGCAGTCAGCACCCTCGGTGAGGGACTTCATGGACGACCCCATTGGCTTCTTCGGGGAGTCACTGACCCAGATGCACAGCATTCCTCGCGCTGAGTTGGAAGCACTCCAGCGAAAGGCGATGAGCATCCGATTTCAGCAGCACCGCGACAGTATCGAGATGCTGCGCAAGCTCGCCGACCGACTTGGTATCACCGAATTAAACGAACTCAACGACGTTGTCCCGCTGTTCTTCTCGCACACGGCGTTCAAGTCCTACCCAGCCGCGCTGATCGACAACAAGCGCTTCGACCTGATGACGCAGTGGCTGGACAAACTCACCAGCCATGACTTGTCCGGAGTCGATACCAAGGGTTGCAACGGCATCGATGAATGGATCGACCGGCTCGACGAGCAGACGCCACTGGAAGTGATCACGTCCAGCGGAACGACCGGCACCCTTTCAATCCTGCCCAAGGACAAGCACGGTGCGCGCGAGGGCATGGTGCTCTGGAAGATCTGTCTGTTCCAGACATTCGGCGTCGAACCCACCCCGGAGCAGCTCAACCCGGCGGTGGAAGTGATCTGGCCCAACTATGCCAGCGGCAAGCTCGGGCACCTGCGCATCGCCAACATGCTCAAGGGCGGTTTCACCGGCGGCGACGAGAGCAAGTTTCACGCTCTGTACTCCGATGCCATCGACACCGATCTGATGTTCCTGGCGTCCAAAATGCGCGCGGCCGCATCCCGGGGTGAACTGGACCGCCTGGTGATCGACCCCGCGCTTGCCGCCCGCAAGGACGAGTTCATCGCCATGCAGATGAGACAGCCCCAAGAACTCGACGTGTTCTTCACGCAGATCGCCGAAAAGCTGCGCGGCAAAAGAGTTTTCATGATCGGCACCTACAACCTCATGTACGACGTCGCGAAGGCGGGCCTTGAGCGCGGCATCAAGAGGGTATTCGCCGATGACTCGGTGATACTCACCGGTGGCGGCGCGAAGGGATTCGTGCTGCCCGAGGGATACATGGACGTCATCCGCGAGTTCCTCGGCGTCGACCGGATCCAGGAGGGCTACGGCTTCTCCGAACAGAGCGCTTTCCACTTCGCCTGCAGCGAGGGCCGCTATCACGTGCAACCTTGGGTCATCCCGTTCGTGCTGGATCCAGAAACCAGCCAGCCGCTCCCGCGCAAGGGCAGACAGACCGGCCGCGCCGCGGTCTACGACGTCCTGCTCAAAGCCCACTGGGGCGGGGTCATCTCCGGCGACGAGGTGACCATCGACTGGGATCTGGACTGCCCGTGTGGCCAGACCAGCGTCGCGTTCGAGCACGACATCATCCGCTACAGCGAGAAACAGGGTGTCGAGGACGATCGCATCACGTGCGCAGCGACACACGAAGTCCACAACGAGGCCGTCAACTTCATGAAGGAGTTCGAGTCGTGAGCGCGGCGTTCACCGTTCCACTGTTCCTGCGCGGCGAGGTCATCACCGATGATCTGGTGTCGTTCGGGACCCGGGCGGGCGGATCGGAGTTCCAGTCCCCCGACATGAGTAAATACGTCGATCGCCTCCCGCTGGCGAGCCCGATGCTGATGGCGGATCTCTATGACGTCAGCTTCGAGGAGATCCTCGACGTACTGGAGGCCGTCGGCGACGCGCTGGTGTTCGAGACGAACACCCACATGCAGGAGGCGTACGAAGCTGCGCTGCTGGCCAATCCACTGCCGGCGGCCATGCTGAAGAACAGCTACCAGATTCTGCAGCCGCTGTTCGCGCGGGCCAACGTGCTCGAGGTCGCCGACAGTCAGGTCGGTCTCAACTACCTGAACGGGTGGGTCCCACAGCGCCTCGCCGACGGTCGTGAACTGCGGGTGCGGGCGTTTGGCTCACGGGTGCTGCACATTCCCGCCGGAAACGGTGGGCTGGTCTCTGCGGTCACGATTCTGCGGTCGGTCATCGCCCGTTGCGACACGATCATCAAGGCGCCTTCGAACGACCCGCTGACGGCGATGGCGATCGCACGAACCCTGGCTGACGTCGCCCCGGATCACCCCATCACCAAGCACCTTGCGGTCGGCTACTGGAAGGGCGGTGATCTCAGCGTCGAGGAGGAGTTGTATCAGCCGCAGCACATCGAGAAGATCGTCGCGTGGGGCGGGCTGGCGTCGGTCAAGCATGTCACCCGCTACATCCAGCCGGGACTGGAGCTGATCGCGCTTGACCCAAAGCGAAGCGCGACCATCATCGGGGCGGAGGCATTCGAGGACGAGGCGACCATGCGCGACGTCGCGGGCCGCGCGGCGGTCGACATCGGTGTCGCCAATCAGGAGGGATGCGCCAACGCCCGGGTGATCTACGTGATGAGCGGCACGGACGCCGCAGGCATCGCCAACGCCAACCGCCTTGGCGAAATGATCTACCAGGCGTTGATCGGACTGCCGGATGTGATCAGCACCCCGTCGCTCCACCCCAGCCGCGAGCTGTTCGAGCACCTCGAGGCGTCACGCATGACCGAAGACTGGTATCGCGTGATCGGCGGCGAACACCGCGAGGGTGCGATCGTGGTATCCCAGTTCGATTCCGCGGTGGACTACTCGGCGATGTTGTCCGGACGTGTCGCCAACGTCGTGCCCGTTGATAGCCTCGACAAGGTCACCGCGGCGGTCAACGCCTACACCCAGACCATCGGCATCTACCCCGAAAGCCTGAAACGCCAGCTCCGCGACCAGCTTCCGTTGTTCGGCGCGCAACGACTCACCACCCTCGGCTACGCCTGCAACGTCGCAATTGCGATGCCACAGGACGCCATCGAACCCATTCGCCGGATGTGCAAGTGGATCGTGGACGAAGAATGTGACCCCGCCGTGGTGATTCCGCTCTGGCGGCTTGGCGCGGCTGCCGCGGGCCCCGACGCTGATCTGGCCCAGGTCTAGCTCGCAGCCTGTTGATAGACACCTGTCGATATTTCGTACGAAGCCCCGTTGGGTGGCAAACTGTGGGTGCTTCGCTATATGACTTTGCAACGTGATATCGCCAGTCTCAATGGAGGGTTCGTCGATTGCTTGTGCACTCGGCGCCCGCTGCTTAAGGTAGACGGGTGTCTAAAAGATGCGCGGAAACCGGTCGGGTAAGGCGCCGTGCCACCCTCGCGCTCTTCATTTCCGTCACGGCGTTGGCAGCCGCGGCGCTGATCGCCGTGTTCCCGCAGCTCCGTTTCGGCTCGGCCAACACCTACCACGCAAGCTTCGCCGAGGCGGCGGGGCTACGCGCCGGCCAGCCGGTCCGCATTGCTGCCGTGCCCGTCGGCAAGGTCGATGCCGTGGACAAGGCATCCGACAACAGCATCAATGTGACCTTCACCGTGGACAACGCCCATCAGCTTTACACCTCGACACGGGCGCTGATCGGCCACGAGAACGTGGGCGGCGACCGCTATCTCGAAATCGCCATGGGCCCAGGGGAACTGCAGAGGCTGCCGATCGGGGCCACGATCAATCAAGAACACACCGCCACGGTTGTAGACAACACCGCGACGCTCAACCAAGGCGTCGTGGCCGGCGACCTGCTGCTTGCACAGCGAGTCGTCGAACAGACTCGGCCGCTGGCTACCCCTCGGGACGACCGTCAAGTCGAAGTCACTGCCATCACTGCGCCGTTAGCCGAAGACTATCTGCGCCTCAATGCGCTTGGCGGCTACGGGTACTTCTTCAACATCTACTACTGCGCGATCCAAATGAGAATCAACGGACCGGGCAGCGACGACGATTGCGACGGAATCCGAACGCCAATGCTGTTGAAACCGTAGCCAACAGAATCGAATGGGGGAACTACTCATGGCTAGTCGATCACTGAAACCAAACCAGACGCCGCGCGAAGGACGAACGCGGGGTCGCTCGCACGCCATCACGAGCTGGGTCTTTCGGTATCAGCTGAATGTCATCGCTGCCAGCGTGGCGGACGTCGTTCAGTCGGCCGGGGGATGGTTGTTCGACCGACGGATGGCGGGCTGGGAAGTCAATATTCTGTTGTCCGAGCCCAATGACGCGCGACCGCTACGCATCCTGGGGGCCACGGCCATCGATCTTCGCACGGGGCTTGCGTCCTTTCCGCGCGGACCGGAGCGCGCCGCAGCACTCGCGGTCGCTGCCGATCTGCTCGCGATCGACGAAAGCATTCACGAGGAAGTGCTCGAAGCAGTGCGATCGGGTCTGACCGAAGTTGCACTCTGGGGTGACAGCCGGCCCGCCAACGTCGGGGGACAGGTCGACTCCACGGAGTACCGGCTGAGTGCGGCCGCGCGGGTGTTCAAGGGCCACGCCCTGGCAGCGGCGGGGCTCGTCGATCTGGAGGTCGGAGACACCGAAAGGCTGTATCGCAGTGGGTACCAACCGGTGGATTCCGACCTGATTCAGGTCGGCTGATCCCACTAAGGTAGACAGATGTCCAATCGCACATTGGCGAAGGTCGCCGAGGAGGACGACGGCAGGAAGCCGCGCCAAGAGGGCACCTACCACCGGGTGCTCGATGCGGCCGTCGAGCTGCTGCGGGAAACGACATACTCCGAGCTGACCGTGCGGGCGGTTGCCGCCCGTGCCGACGTGTCGCCGGCGACCGCGTACAACTACTTCAAATCCAAGAACGGCCTCATCGCCGAGGTGTATCTGCGGCTGGTCCGCACAGTGCCCCTCTTTGTCGATGTGAACCAGACCACGCGCCAGCGGGTCACCCAGGAGATCCACGCACTGGCGATGCTCGGCGCCTACGAACCCGAGGTCGCGGCCGCTACCACCACAGCCTTGATGGGTGATGAGGCGGAGCTGACGGGACTGCGGGAACAGATCGGCACCGAAGTTCGCCGTCGGCTTACCGCCGCGTTGGGCCCCGGAGTGCCGATCAACGTGCTGTCCACGGTGGAATACGTGTTCTACGGTGCCCTGGTGCGAGCCGGAACGGGGACTTTGCGCTACGACACCGTGGGTAGTCACCTCGACGGCGTCATCGACCTGATCTTGCAAAACCACGAAGACCGCCCGACACAGACCCGCCCGCCGCGTCGCCGTCCCGCGGCGCGCACAGGGCCGCCGCTAGGCAAGTAGTGCGTGCCGATGTAATGGTGCATCCACACGCAATGTTGCACATTGGGTAGTATCTATCCTGTGAACCGGACTGACCGGCGCAAACGCGAAGTGCGCGACCGAATACTCGAGGCCGCGTTCGAGCTGTTCCTCTCACAGGGCATCGATGCCACCAAGATCGACGCTATTTGCGAACGGGCCGACGTCGCCAACCGGACGTTCTTCAATCACTTCGCCACCCGGCAGGACATGATCCACGCCCTCGCCGAAAAGCGGCTGCTCCACCTGCGCGAGGTGCTGTTCAACCGGACGGACTCGGCGGTTCCCGAACGGCTGACTGGCGTCTTCGGCGACATCGCCGCAGTGCTCGTCAAGGCCAGCGACGCTTACCGCGCCATGATCGGCGCAATGCTGGTGACCATCGGCTCGGAAACCCAGCGTGGCTTCGGCCTCCACGACACCTTCCTCGAACTCGTCAAGGACGGCGTCGCCAGGGGCGAAGTCAGCGCCAGACGCGATCCCCAGATCCTCGCCGACCTCATTGTCGGGGCGCTGGTGGTCAGCATCGTGAACTGGACCATCGACAAGACATACAGCCTGGAAACCGGCCTGCGCGACTCGGCGGCGGCGCTGGGCGAGCTTCTCACCAGCGACCCGCCGCGTTCGTGACCGCCGCGCGTTAGCGGGGGAGTCCGAGCAGTCGCTCCGCGACGAGCGACAACAGCACCTGAGCCGAGCCGCCTGCGATCGACAGCGCCCTGGTGAGGAAGAACTCATCGGCTTCGGGCCCCGAGCACACACCGTTGAAGCCCCTGAGCTGCAAGGTCAATTCGGCGACCTCCTGGCGTTGCCGCACGCCCAATATCTTGTGCAGCGATGCTTCTGCGCCCGGCTGTGCCCCGCGCATCCGGGCCAGCAGACTGCGGTGAGTCAGCAGACTATTGGCCAGTGCCTTGGCGGTAAGCGCACCGACCTGATCGAGCGCGGCGGCATCGTTGCATTTCTCGCTCAGCGCCAACAGATTCACGGTCGGGGCGCCGAGCGTTCCGGTGTTCATCTCGACACGTTCGTTGGCCAGGGTGGCGCGCGCGAGCCGCCAGCCGTCGTTGACGCGGCCCAGCACGCAGTCGTCGGGAACGAACACGTCGTCGAGGAACACCTCATTCAGCATCGGTTCACCCGTCATCGCCCGCAGTGGGCGCACCACGATGCCCGGCGTCGACATCTCGAGCAGAAAGTAGGTGATACCACGATGTTTGGGCGCGTCGCGGTCGGTGCGCGCCAAGCAGATCGCCCAGTCGGCGTCGGTGGCGTGGGTGGGCCACACCTTCTGGCCGTTCAGGCGCCAGCCGCCCTGCGCCTGGACCGCCGCTGTGCTCAGCGATGCCAAGTCTGATCCGGCGCCGGGCTCGCTGAACAGCTGACACCACGTGAGATCGCCACGCAGGGTTGGACCGATGAATCGTTGCAGCTGTTGCGGTGTTCCGGCCTCGAGGATGGTCGGAATGGCCCACCAGCCGATGATGAGGTTCGGTCGCTCCATGCCGCTGCGTTGCATCTCCTGGCTGATCAACAGCTGTTGGGCCGTCGAGGCGCCCTGTCCGTAGGGGACGGGCCAGTGCGGTGCCAGGTAGCCCGAATCGGCAAGTGCGCGTTGCTGACTCGCCCGCGGGAGGGCGGCAACGGCAGCCAGGTCAGTGCGCACCCGTTGCCGTTCGCGCTCGGCCTCGCCCAGGTCGATCCGCAGCTCCCGACCGCTGCCGGCGCGGGCCCGCTCAACGGTGCGCAGGCGCCAGCGACCGCCGCCGCCGCCATGGTGGCGCAGGGTCACCGCGCGCCGCAGATAGAGGTGCGCATCGTGTTCCCACGTGAAGCCGGTCGCCCCGAGAATCTGAATGCAGTCTTTGGCGTTGTTCACCGCGGCATCGAGCGTGAGGGCGCCCGCGGCGGCCGCGGCGAGGGGGCGGTCGTCGGCATCAACGGAGGCGGCGTCCCACGCGAGCACGCCGGCTTGTTCAGCACGGCAGAGCATTTCGGCGCAAAGGTGCTTAATCGCCTGGAAGCGGCCGATCTTTTCGCCGAACTGCTCGCGCAGATTGGCGTGCGACGTGGCGATGTCAAGGCATCTACGCGCGATGCCCGAGCAGACGGCGACAATTCCGGTCATGTGGAGGTCTTCGACCGCGCCAAGCGGGCAGCTGATTTCGCCGATGACGGGAACGTCGCAGCACACGACCCGACCCATCGGTGCCGCGAAATCGATTCCGGGTAGCGCGGTCACCACGACGCCGTCGTGGTCGGGCTCCACCAGCACCCAGGTGGCTTCGGCGTTGTGGTGTGCCGACAGAATCATCAAGGACTCGGTATCCGCGCCGTGCACGCTTGGGAAGGTACCCGTGAGGTAGAGGCGCCCATCGGCGCCGCTCCTGACGACCGCGTCGGCCTGGGGCGCAGAAATCGCGACGGGTTGTCGGCCGGTGACAATCGCGTCGACGAGCGATGAACGGACGTGAGCAGCACTGCACAACAGCGCACCGATGGAGGTCGTCACCACTGGTCCCGGGATCAGCTCGTAGCCGGCCTGCTCCAACATGGCGGCAAGATCGGTCAGGGTGCCGCCGGCGCCCCCGGCGTCTTCTGCGACCGCGACCCCGAACATGCCCAACTCGGCCAGGGAGGACCACAGGTGGCGCCACGCCGCGCCGGTTTCGTCGCGTGCGCCCTGCAGCACATTGTGGGTGCGCGCGAAGGCTCGCACGGCTTCCTGCGCGGCTGCCTGCTCGACGGTCATCGCGATCGTCAACGGATGGCCAACCCCCTTTTACAAATACAGTGTTTTTCTACACCGTAGCAAGCCCCCTCGATCGGGTGCAACGGGCGCTGGGCGGCTTGTAGGATGCCGTGATGCCAAGGCCGTTGATCCCCGTCGAGGTGATCTACGAACGCGCACTGGCATTGCTGGACGCCGAAGGTGCCGACGCGCTGAGTGCGCGACGGCTGGCCGCAGACCTCGGCATCTCCACGAGAACGCTGTATGAGCAGGTCGGCCCTCGCGAGAAACTCATCCGAACCCTGGTGGCACGCCACTTCTCCCGGCTGCAGTTGGACTTTCATGAGCACGACGATTGGCAGTCAACGGCACTGCAGTGGTGCCTTGCCCTGCACGAAACGCTGCGATCACATCCCTTTCTGACCGAACTCATGACGATCGCCGACCGCGAAGCGGTGACCTTGTACGTCAACAAACTGTTGAAATCCATGGTGCGGGCCGGCGTCCCACGCGTGCTGGCGGTCGAATGCTGCCGGGCGCTGGTCACGGTCACGATCAACCACACCATCATCGAAGTGCGCGCCCTTCGCGAGCCAGAACATTCACCGGAGAACGCTGCCGAGGCGGCCAAGATCGCCGCGAACTTCCCAATGACCATCCGCTGGATCCTCGACGGAGTCAACGCTGCGGCATCGGCGACTGCCGGCCGCCCGACGCGTACCACCAAGTCGGCGCGGTCACGACCGACCCGACGGCCGGCGGGCCCCGCCGCTCGCTAGCCCCACGCTTCGCTGTTGCGCCGGCGGCGCGTCGCCTGTACGTTAAAAAACACTGTTTTTTAACAACGTGTTGCAGTGCGCCGCTTCCGGACGAGAAGGGATGCCCAGATGACTGTGGCCACGACCCCCCGCGTTTCGGGTGGCGAGCACGAGCATGGACACCTCGAGGAGTTTCGCACCGACCCCATCGCGCTGATGCAACGGGTGCGCGACGAATGCGGCGATGTCGGCACCTTTCAGCTGGCCCGCAAGCAGGTCGTCCTGTTGTCGGGCGCGCAGGCCTGCGAGTTCTTCTTCCGCTCGGCGGACAGCGATCTCGACCAGGCCGAGGCATATCCCTTCATGACGCCGATCTTCGGCAAAGGCGTCAACTTCGACGCAAGCCCGGAGCGACGACAGGAGATGCTGCACAACGCCGCCCTGCGCGGCGAGCAGATGAAGGGCCACGCCACCACCATCGAGAACGAAGTCCGCGAGATGATCGCGAACTGGGGCGAGGGCGGCGAGATCGACCTCCTCGACTTCTTCGCCGAGCTGACCATTTACACCTCCTCGGCGTGCCTGATCGGGCAGAAGTTCAGGGACCAGCTCGACTCCCGCTTCGCCGACCTCTACCACGAGCTGGAGCGCGGCACGGACCCGCTGTGCTACGTGGACCCCTATCTGCCGATCGAGAGTTTTCGTCGCCGCGACGAGGCGCGGACGGGTCTGGTGGCGCTGGTCGAGAGCATCATGGATTCGCGCGTCGCTAACCCGCCCGCGGATAAGAGCGACCGCGACATGCTCGACGTGCTTATCACGGTGAAGGACGAGGAGGGCAATCCACGGTTCTCCGCCGACGAGATCACCGGGATGTTCATCTCGATGATGTTCGCCGGTCACCATACCAGCTCAGGTACCGCGTCGTGGACGCTGATCGAACTGCTTCGGCATCCCGACATCTACACCGGGGTCATCACCGAGCTCGAAGAGCTCTACGGTGACGGCCAGTCGGTGAGTTTCCATGCGCTGCGACAGATTCCACGACTGGAGAACGTGCTCAAGGAGACGCTGCGGCTGCACCCGCCACTGATCATCCTGATGCGCGTTGCCAAGGACGATTTCGAGGTATGCGGCCACCTGATCCGCGACGGCGACATGGTTGCCGTCTCACCGGCGATCTCCAACCGGATCGCCGAGGACTTCCCCCAACCCGATGACTTCGTACCCGACCGCTACGACAAGCCACGCCAGGAAGACCTGATCAACCGCTGGACCTGGATCCCGTTCGGCGCAGGGCGGCACCGCTGCGTGGGTGCGGCGTTCGCCACCATGCAGATCAAGGCGATCTTCTCGGTCCTGTTGCGCGAGTATGAGTTCGAGATGGCCCAGCCTTCCGACAGTTATCGCAACGACCACTCCAAAATGGTGGTGCAACTCGCGCGACCTGCCCGTGTCCGGTACCGCAGGCGAATCGGGTAGGCCGAGACCGCGATGGCCATCCGCGTCGCCCACATCGGAACTGGAAACGTCGGCCGCCTGGCGCTGAGTGGGCTGATCAATAGTCCCAGGTTCGAACTAACGGGCGTGTGCGTGTCGTCGGACGCCAAGGTCGGTGCGGACGCGGGTCACCTTGCCGGGCTTGACGTTCTCACCGGGATCGCGGCCACCAACGACTTGGACGCCCTGCTGGCGACCGATCCCGAATGCGTCGTGTACTGCGCCATGGCAGACAACCGAATGGGGCGGGCGATGAAAGATGTCGGCCGTATCCTGGCGGCCGGCATCAACGTGGTCGGCTCCGCCCCGGTGCCGCTGCAGTACCCGTGGCACGTGCTCCCGGATCAATACATCGCGCCATTGGAGGACGCTGCGCGGGCGGCGGGCTCGAGCCTGTTCATCACGGGCGTGGATCCCGGGTTCGTCAACGACCTGATCCCGTTCGCCTTCGCATCTACCTGTCAGACGGTCGAACAGGTGCGCTGCATGGAGATCGCCGATTACGCCACTTATGACGGCGCTACCGTCATGTTCGACGTGATGGGCTTCGGTAAGCCGCTCGACGAAGTTCCGCTGCAACTACAGCCAGGCCTGCTGGCCATGGCGTGGGGATCGTCGATCCGGCAACTCGCGGCCGGACTTGGCATCGATGTCGATGAGATATCTGAAGCCTACGAGAGGGAGCCCGCGCCGGAGGCGTTCGACATCGCCGCCGGACACATCCCAAAAGGTGGTCAAGCCGCGGTGCGCTTCGAGATTCGCGGGATGGTCAAGGCGCACCCCGCGATCGTCATCGAGCACGTCACCCGGTTGCGCGAAGACCTCCGCCCCGACTGGCCGCAACCTGCGCAGCCCGGTGGTTCCTATCGCGTCGAAATAGTCGGCGAGCCGTCCTACGCCGTGGACATCCGCCCCACCAGCCGCAACGGTGATCACAACCACGCGGCAATCGTGGCCGCGGCGGGACGGATCGTGAACTCGATTCCGGCGGTGATAGCCGCTGCACCCGGAATCAGGACGACACTTGACCTGCCACTGATCACTGGCAAGGGGGTGTACGCCGCTCCGTAGCGCCCCGCAAGGCCCCTCTAACGGAAGGCCCGGGCCACTTGCTGGCCCGAAAATGGTCCGAATTTCAAGCTGTTCGCCCATTCAGCGTACCTGTCAGAGTGCTGTAAAGTTATTACGCGAAACCTGTGAAGTTTGCGAGTTGCGGAGAAAACATGGCACGTATCGTTAGCTGCCGCCGGTTGCAGCCGTCTTAGGACTCTCACCCAGCGTGGTGTCAGCCGTCGCCCATGGTTGGTCGGCCATACTGTCGACGTGGGCGTTGCCGGAAGGAACACATGACCCGGACGGTGGCACTTGTGTGCCTGATCTTGTCCACCGCCGTCATTGCGGCGGCTTGCGGGCGCGACGCGCAGGCCTCGCGTCAACCAGCGGCGGAAACAGGCCTGGCATTAAACGGTGACTTCAGTGGTTCAGGCCCTGGAACGTTGCACTCAGCCAACAGTTTGCTAACCATCGATCGGCGGTTGAGCGAGATCACATCGATCGCGGCCCGAGTCGAATACACGTCGAGCTCGGGCCTCTCTGACGACCAGACGCAAGTGACCGGTACGGTTTTCGCGCCGAAGGGTAAGGCTCCGGATGGGGGTTGGCCGGTCATTGCGCTCGGGCACGCCGCGTCGGGCATCCAGCCGGATTGCGCGCCGTCGGTTTCGCCATCGCTGCTGGGCTTGGCGCCGTTCGTCACTTTGCTCGTGAGCGCCGGCTATGTCGTGACGTTGCCTGATTATCAAGGCCTTGGCAACAATCGGACGTACCATCCATATCTCGACTCCACGACAGAGGGTTACAACCTAATCGACGCGGTCCGCGCGGCGCGCAAGCTTGTCCCCGACATCTCGGATCGTTGGCTCGCCGTAGGCGCCTCTCAAGGTGGGCAAGCGGCGTTTGCGGCGAACGAACTTGCGATGAACTACGGCGGCGGTCTGAAGCTCGTCGGCTCGGTGAGTCTTGCGCCGCCCTTGGACCTCACCCCGTTGGCTGACGCCGCCGCAGCCGGTCAACTGACCACAGAGCAGAAGGAGGCCCTGCAGTCGATTCTGGCCTCGCTGAAGAACGAGTACCCCGACTTCAACCTCGACGACTACCGACATGGGATCGTCGGCGACAAGTGGGACTTGCTGTCGCAGTGCGACATCGCTGGCGCCGACGCGCGTTCGAAGGTGCTGGACCAGGTCACGGACGACGATCTACGTCCAAGCAGCCCCCAAGCCGTGACTACGCTGCGCGCCTACCTGCAAAAGATGAGTCTTCCGCAAGGGCCGACCGTCGCGCCTATGCTCGTGATTTACGGTGGTAACGACCCATTCATTCCGGCGGGGTGGACGAATCGCGCGCTTGCGCAAGCTTGCCGGCTGGGCGACGTCATCGACATCCAGTTTCAACCCGACAAGGGCAACAGCGATCTCGACCTGGCGTCGGCCGACGCGTGGATCACCGCTCGGTTCAACGGCGAGCCCGCGGACAACAGCTGTCAACCACCCCCCACTACCCCAACGCCGACGCCCGAAACGGGCGGAGATGACGGGTGACAACGTAGCCTCAGGCCGTACCCGTAGCGTTGTAGCCTGAGCCCGATACGGGCCCGCGGCCGCGCCGCCCGTCCTCAGAAGGGTGTTGCCGGGAAACGGTACGGTGGCTGTATGCCACTGGCGCTCGAGCCCATCTCGTTGCTGCACGGTTGGGTTCCGGTCACGATCCAGGTGATCGCGGCGGCGGTCCTGGTGGTCGCGATCGGCTGGCGCTCACGGCGGTGGCGGTTGCTCTGGGTGCCGGTGTCGCTGCTGCTCGGGGTCGCGGTCGCGTTTGCAGTATGGTGGCTCCTCGATTGGTCCGGTGTTGCGGGCCATCCGGCGCCACCCACGCTGTGGATTTGGATCGCGCTGAGCGCGTTGGCGGGGGCGGTTCTGGTTGTCGGCTGGCGCGACAACCGATGGTGGCGGCGCACCGTGTCGGTGTTGGCGGTGCCAATGTGTGTGCTGTGTGCCGCGTTGGCCGTCGACCTATGGACCGGATATGTGCCGACGGTGCAGACGGGATGGGACCAGCTCACCGGCCGCCCGTTACCCGGCCAGACCGACGAGGCGTCGGTCGCGGCGATGCGCGAGCACGGCGACAAGCCCCTGCAAGGCACCATCGTCTCGGTGACCATCCCCGATGATGCGTCACATTTTTCGCACCGCGGCGAATTCGTGTATCTGCCGCCGGCGTGGTATGCCAGCAATCCGCCGCCGCGATTGCCGGTGGTGATGATGATCACCACCGAGTTCGGCACAGCTCAGGACTGGCTCCGTGTCGGTGACGCGAAGAAGACCGTGGACGACTTTGCGGCCCATCACGGCGGAAATGCACCGGTGCTGGTGTTCGTCGACTCGACCGGCGCTTTTAGCAACGACACCGAGTGCGTGAACGGCGTGCGCGGCAACGCCGCCGATCACTTGACCAAAGATGTGGTGCCATATGTGAGTTCGCACTTCGGCACCAGTGCTGACCCAGCGAATTGGGGCATTGTCGGCGTGTCGGTGGGCGGTACCTGCGCGGTGACCCTGGCTGTCAAGTACCCGGAGTTGTTCAGCGGGTTCGTCGACATCGACGGTGACCTGTTCCCGAATGTCGGGTTCAAGGAGCAGACCATTCCCCGACTGTTCGGTGGCGACGCCGACGCGTTCGCGTCGTTCGATCCGAGCGAGGTGATGGCTAAGCACGGTCCATACACCGGTGTCGCGGGGTGGTTCGCGGTGTCCGGCAACTTTCCCACCGTGTACCACGACGGCACAGTCGGCGCTGGTGACCCCGGGCCGGTTCCCTATACCGCCGATAAGGACACCGGGGCCAACTACCTGTGCGCACTCGCCAGCAGATATGGGATCGAATGCTCGGTGGTGGGTGTGCCGGGCCACCACACCTGGCAGTTCGCGGCAACGGTGTTCGCCGATGCGTTGCCATGGCTTGCCGCAAAACTTCATACGCCCGGCGTTCCGCAGACCCCACTGCCCGGTGCGCCGGCGGCGCCGCATGGGGGCGCGGGCGGCAACTAGGCTGGGCACCGGCGCACCGGCGTCCAACCGTTCACCGCGCTCGTCGACAAGGGCATGACCCGTGAGCCCTACCGCTCAGCGCGGCGGGTGCTTTGGGTCGTCGACAACGGCCCATCACACCGCGGCTGGACCGCAGCAGCGCTGCTCACCCTCGACGACTTTCCCGGCCTCGACGTCATGGCCAATCGACTCACCGCGTTCGAAGCCCGCCCCCGACGAACTAACGGGCGTGACCACTAGCTCATCTTGACCGGCCGGCACGGTCGTTGGTGAATCCTCGAATCACATGGGCTCGCACGAATTCAGCGACGACCTCGTCATCGTCCATGTCCAACGTCGACGACGGTGTGGTGAACAACGAGAAGAGCATTCGTGCGAACCACTCCCCGGCGGCTGCCACGTCAAGATCCTTGCGCACCTCACCGGTGAGCTTCGCCGCGGCGAGATAAGGCGCGAGGAACTCGACGCACTCATGCAGCAGCACTGCGGCGTTCTTCGTAAGCAGCAGGCTCACTTCGTCTGCGTCGAAATATATTTCGGGCTCGACGATTCTCCGGGCTCTGGTCACGAACACTGCCGCGAGAATCAGTTTCTCCTCGACCGAGTCGCCCGGACCCATCGCCCTGGCCATCTCGCGGTAAAACCGCTGCGACGAATGCTCTGCGCTGGCTTCAATGATCGCGGCCTTGTCGCGAAAGTACTCGTAGACCGTGCTCCGCGAGATGTCGGCCGCTCGTGCGATGTCGACGATGGTCGTCTTGTTCAGACCCTGTCTGCCGAAGCAGGCGACGGCGGACTCGATGATGAGCTCGCGCGTGTCGGTTGCGGTGGTCTCGGCGGTCACGGTCAGGCGGCCGGCGCGAGGATGAGTGCACTCGTGGGTACGCCTGTCCCAGATGTGACCAGCACGTGCTCAACGGCTTCGACTTGGTTACAGGACGTTCCGCGCACCTGGCGGACGCCTTCGGTGATGCCGTTCATGCCGTGGATGTAGGCCTCGCCGAGCAGTCCGCCGTTCGTGTTGATCGGCAGGGACCCTCCGAGTGAGAGCCTTTCGACCGTCGCGAAGTCTTTGGCCTCACCGCGACCGCAGAATCCCAACTCCTCGAGTTGCGCGAACACGAACGGGGTGAAGTGGTCGTAGAGAAACGCGGTCTGGATGTCGGTGGGTTTGAGTCCCGAATCGCGCCAGAGCTTTTCGGCAACGACACCCATCTCCGGTAGCCCGGTGATGTCATCACGGTAGTAGCTCGTCATCATCTCGCCGTCATATGCCGCGCCCTGCACTGCCGCGCTGATTACCGCCGGCGGTCGAGGGAGGTCGCGTGCGCGCTCGACGCTGGTGATGACCATCGCGACGCCACCGTCGCTTTCCTGGCAGCAGTCGAGGAGGCGCAGCACGGGCTCGACGACCCAGCGCGAGTTCTGGTGGTCCTCAAGGGTGATCGGGCGCTGGTAGAACCACGCGTCGGGGTTACGCGCCGCATGGGCGCGGTCGACGACCGAGATCCTTCCGAAGTCCTCGTTGGTGACCCCGTACGTCGACATATACCGCTGAGCATGAAGTGCGACCCATGCTGCTGGAGTCAACAAACCGAACGGGGCGTACGGAGCGAGCCACAGCGGCGTCTCACCCGATGACCGGGCCGTCGACCCGCCGAACCGAAAGCCGGACCGCTCGTTGAACGCGCGATAGCACACGACGGCGTTGGCCGTCCCCGTTGCGACCGCCATCGCCGCCTGCACCACGGTGCCCGCCGCCGCTCCGCCGCCGTGGGGGACCCGGGTGAAGAACGTCAGGTCGCCGATGCCCACGCCGCGGGCGACCTCGATCTCCTCGTTCGAATCCATCGTGAAGGTGACCATGCCGTCGATGTCGCCGGGCCGCAGGCCGGCGTCGTCGATGGCGGCTTTGACTGCCTCGCAGGCGAGCTGGAGCTCGCTTCGTCCTGATTCCTTCGAGAACTCGGTCTGGCCGATACCGGCGATGGCCGCCTTTCCGCCCAGCGGACTCATGCTCCTCACGTGCGTTCCAGCAGGCTGATGGTCGCCGTGCCCGACACATGGTCGCCGAGGCTGTTGCTGCCCTTGAACGCGATCTCGACGAACCCCTCACCGTCGGCGCCCTCGGACTTGCCCGTGACACTGCCGGTGAACCGCAGCGGATCGTTCGGAAACGCCGGCACGCCCAACCGGATCGCCAGCCTGGTCACCATCGCTTCGGGGCCTGCCCAGTCGGTCAGGAAGCGCACGCACAGCCCGTTGGTGGTGAGGATGTTCATGAACATGTTCGGCGACCCCTGCTTCTTCGCGAACTCGGGATCGTGGTGCACCGGCATGAAGTCACGTGACGCGATCGCGCCTGCCACAATCACGGTTGCGGTGACCGGGATGTCGAGGGGAGTCACCTCGTCGCCGACGTTGATGTCGCGCCAGGCGAGGGTCGTGGTGCGAGGTGTAGTGGTGGTCATCGGTCTCCTTCGTCAGTACGCCGCGCCGAGCCGAGCCAACTGCGCCGACGCCGAGCCGAGGGTCAGCTCGTTGTGCTTAGCCCACAGGAAGTAACGGAACAGGGGATAGGTGATGTCGATGCCGATTCCGCCGTGTACTTGCTGGGCGGTGGCGGCGACTCGCGCGCCGGCCTCGGCGGCCCAGAATTTCGCGATGCCGGCCTCCCGGGCGGCCTGCCGGTCGTGGCCGAGACGCCAGGCGGCCTGCCACATGGTCCACCGGATCGCCTCGACATCGATGAACGCATCGGCCATTCGTTGTTGCACAGCCTGGAAACTGCCGATCGGCCGGCCGAACTGCTCTCGTCCGGTTGTGTACGCGGCAGCGATGTGCAGTGCGCGTTCGGTGACACCGAGCTGGATCGCGCAGAGCCCGACGAGTGCGCGCGCGTGCAGCGACTCGATCATCTCGGCCCCGTTGCCGGGAAGCCGGTCCTGCCCGGAAACGGCTGCACCGTCGAGGAATACATCGGCGTGCGGCTCACCGTTGGTGGTCGTCGCCGGTCGAACATCGACACCGCCCGCGTTCACGTCGACGAGAAACAGACCGACGTCACCGTCATCGAGAGTGGCGGGGATAACCATCGTGTGGGCGAGCTGAGCCGCAGGAACCAGCTCCTTGGTTCCCTCGATGCGCCAGCCGTCGCCGTCGCGGTGCGCGGTGGTCGCGGGCGCGGTCGGGTCGGAGCGGCCGGGCTCAGTCAACCCCGCGGTGAGTAGGCGGGAGCCGCTTACGACGTCTGGGAGGTACCGCTGCTGCTGGCCGTCGTCGCCGTATCGGGCGATGGTGTCGGCGCCCAGAAGAAGGGTGGCGTACACCGGCACCGGCGCGACGCTCCAGCCCACCTCTGCGAGAAGGAGCGCCAACTCGACGAAGCCATGGCCGCTGCCGCCGACGTTCTCGGGCAACGCGATTCCGAGCAGGTCTGCGGTCGCGAGTTCGCGCCAGAGCGCGGCGTCGCAGCGTACGTCGCCGGCTTCGAGTTCGGTGAGGCGTTCGGGTGTGGCGCGGTGTTCGAACAGCTGACGCGCGACCTTGGTGATCGTCTCTTGTTCTTCGGTGAACGTGAAGTCCATGCCTCTTGCGCTTCGTCTAGTGGGCCGGGCGGAACTGGTGCAGGACAAGCTCCTGCTTGTCAAGGCCACTGTCGAAGGTTTCGTAGAAAACCTCGACGGGCATGCCGACTTCGACGTCGCCGGGCGCGATCTCGCGGAGGTTCGATACCAGCCGCACGCCTTCGTCGAGGTCGATCAGCGCGACGATGTAGGGATACTCCATGAATGGCATCCGGGGGTGCTGCGGCATGACAAAGCTGTGCACGGTGCCGCGGCCCGAGGATTCCACGGTGTCCCATTCGAGTGAGTTGCACGTCGGGCACATCGGGCGCGGCGGCTGACGCAGCGCCTGACAACCTCTGCACCGCTGGATCAACAGCTTGTGGTCACGCACCCCGTTCCAGAAGAACTCGGTGTCGGGGCTGACTGTCGGTGCCAGTCTCGTGGCCATCAGCTCGCCCCGGCCGTCTCGGCGGGAACTCCAGCCTTGAATCGGAAGACCCGGAACCGCTGGCGGCCGAGTACTTCACCGTTCTGGTCGGTGTAGGTCGACAACCAGGTGAGGAAATGCCCGGTGCCCAGCGAGGTCTTCTTCTCGTCGGAGATGTCCTCGAACACCTGAGTGACCGAGATGACGTCGCCGAGCCGTGGGTAGCGTTCGATCTCGAACTCCGAGTTGGTCGCCACGATCCCGGTGAAGCCGGCGTCTTCGATGAACGCCGACGGGTTCTTGCCCATCTCGATCGGAACACCGCCGCGTTCGGCGATCCCCTCGATCCTGGGGGCGGGCATCGTCCATGTCTGGAGCATGACCGGCGGAGACACGATGCCGCCGAACCTCGACTTCGCGGCGAACTCGGGGTCGAGGTAGACCGGGTTCATGTCGTTGAGCGCATGGGCCCAGTGCCGAATCATCGGCTGGTTCACCGGATCCGGTGCGACGGTTGGCTTACCTGACGCCCCGGTGGGCTGGCCGATGAGCGCGTCGAGCTTGTTGCGGAATTCGGTGTTCTCTTCAGTGGTTGTCGTTTCCTCGCGCAAGCGCTCGTCAGTCAATTGTTGTCTCCATTCTGTGTTGCCGATGCACGGAGGTCACGAGGTGCGCGCGGCATGAAAAGCCCTGCCATCGCAATGATGTCGCGTTGAAGTTCGTTCGCGCCGCCGCCGAAGGTGTTGATGACCGCGATCCGGTACGCCGATTCCAGCGCACCCCGCAACGGTGCGTCATCGCCTCTTCGGGTGCCGCCGCGGTCCAGTACCTCGAGCAGTTCGCGCGCCACCTGTTGCGTCAGCTCGGTGCCGAAGACCTTGACCGCCGACGCTTCGCCCATGCCGAGGGCGCCCTTGGTCATCGCGGCGTTGACGCGCAGGTTCATGATCTTGTAGGCCGCGACTTGGGCGTCAACTCGGGCCAGCGCTTGGCGCACCCAGGGCTGGTCGATGATGCGGCCGCCGTCGAGTTCGGTGGTCTGCGCCCACTGCAGTGTCTTCTCGAACAACGGCTGGAGCGCGCCCATGTTGCCCAGCGCCGCCCGCTCGAAGTTCAGCTGCGTGGTGATCAGCCGCCAGCCTTCGTTCTCGCCCGCGACGATCGAGCGGGCGGGCACGCGAACGTCGTCGTAGAACGTGTAGAAGGTGGACATACCCGGCATGGTGTGCAGCGGCTTCCATGAGAAGCCGGGCAACGTTGTCGGCACAATGAATATCGAGATGCCTTTGTGCTTCTTGACCGTGGGATCGGTGCGCGTCGCCAACCAGATGAAATCGGCGTACGCCGCGCCGCTGGTGAACATCTTCTGGCCGTTGATGATGTAGTCGTCTCCGTCGCGCACGGCGGTGGTCCGCAACGAGGCCAGATCACTTCCGGCGGATGGCTCGGAATACCCGATCGCGAACTCGACGGTGCCGTCGAGGATCGAGGGCAAGAACTTGTTCTTCTGCTCGTCGGTCCCGTACACCATAAGCGTGGGGCCAACGGTATTGAGCGTCACGAGGGGGATGGGTGCGTTCACCCGCTGCGCCTCTTCGAAGAAGATGAACTGCTCGAGCGCGGTAAAGCCCCGCCCGCCATATTCTTTGGGCCAGCCAACGCCGAGCAGATTGGCAGCGCCGAGAGCTTGCACGCACTCCTTCACGGCGTCGCCGCCCTCCATACGACCGGCGACCGAGGCGATGCGTTGGGGTGTCATGACCGCCTCGAGTGAGGCGCGGATCTCCGCACGCAGCTCCTTCTGCTCCGGTGTGAAGTCCAGATACATTGCTCAGCTCCCCGTTCCGAGTCGCACGGGCATTCGTTTGACGCCGGGCACCATCGTGGCCCGCATCCGGTCGACGTCACCGGCGAGCTCGATCGCTGGGTATCGCCCGAGCAGCACCTCGAAGAAGACCCGGGCTTCGATTCGCGCAAGCTGAGATCCGACGCATGAGTGCTCCCCACAGCCGAACGCAATGTGCGGGTTCGGATGGCGCGCGATCTTGAATTCCTCTGCGTCGGAACCGAAGATCTCTTCGTCGCGGTTGGCAGAGCCGTAGAGCATCACGACCATGTCGCCCTCGCGGATGTGCTGCCCGCGGATCTCAACGTCGGCCGTCGCCGCCCGCGCCATGTGCGTCACGGGGCTGCACCAACGCAGCATCTCCTCCACCGCGCCGGGAATCAGCCTGGGGTCCTTGACCAGCTTGTCGCGTTCGTCCGGATGCTCGATGAGTGCCAACGTCCCCAGCGCGATGAGATTTCGCGTGGTTTCGTTACCGGCCACGAGCAACAGGAACGCGAAGTTCAGCAGGTCTTCGTCGGTCAGCTTGGCCCCGTCGACCTCGGCGGTGCTCAAGACCGACAGCATGTCGTTGCGCGGTTCGGCTCGCCGCGCGGCGATCAGCTGCTGGAAATACTCGAACAACTCGCCTATGGCGACGAACGAATCGAGCTCGATCTCGGGATCCGCGTTGCCGGTGCACGCATCCGACCACCTGCGGAACTTCTCCCAGTCCTCAGGCGGAGCGCCGAGCAACTCGGCGATCATCCTGGTGGGAAGCGGGGCGGCGAGCTGTTCAGCGAATTCGACGGGGGACTCGGGCGCGATGTCGTCAAGAACTCCGTAGACGATTTCGCGCACCTTCGGCTCGAGGATCGCCACCTGCCGCCGGGTGAACCCCGTGTTGATCAGTTTGCGCAGCTGACGGTGTCGCGGAGGGTCGGTGAAGATGAGGTTGCCGTCCTGAACCGGGTTCGGCATCACAGGATCGGGAATCGTGATGCCCCTGGTCGAGGAGAACTTGTCCGGGTTGGTGGATACGTACCGGATGTCCTCGTACTTCAGCAGCGCCCAGAATTTCGTGACGTCGTTCCAGCACACCGGCTCGATCGCGCGCAGTTCCCTGTACGCCGGGTACGGATCGCCCGCAAAGAAGTCCGGTGAGTGAAGAGGGAACTCGGTACGCAGGGCAGCCTCCCTCGGTGTGATCACCATCAGACACATAAGGGCAATCTGTCCGACGCCACTGTGTCTACTTGATGGGGATGGCACTGTCAATACTCGATGATTCCGTTGACTATCAACTGAGTTCGATGGAGACAATTGACCGGCGAGTCCGACAGGTGTACACCATGTGTTGATCAATCGATCTCGGTGAGGAAACGATATGGCAGAACCGCGTCCACTCCTCGACACCTACTCGCTCTACATCGACGGCCGATGGGTCGAGCCCGGCAACGGCCGCTACGACGACATTTCGCCGGCCACCGAGGCGACGATCGCCTCGGCCCCGGACGCCAGCGTCGCCGACGTCGACGCAGCGATCTCGGCCGCGCGGCGGGCGTTCGACTCAGGGCCGTGGGCCCAGGCAGCACCCGAGGAGCGCGCACGGTGCCTCAATCAGCTGGGCAATGCGCTGATGGAGCACGCCGACGAGTTCTTCGCACTGTCCCAGGCCGAGTGGGGCTGTGTCGCGAACGAGCGCTTGATTCAGATCGACGGGCCTGCGTTCATGGCGCTGCATGCCGGCGAGCTCACCGCGCAGCTCATCGACGAGCCGATCAATGCGTTCGGGGCCGCCGGAACCACGCTGCTTCGCCACGAGCCGCTGGGGGTGGTGTCGATCCTGACGCCGTGGAACTTCCCGCACAGCCTGAACGTGATGAAGGTGAGCCGCGCGCTGGCTGCAGGAAACACCCTGGTGCTCAAGCCATCACCGCTGACACCGCTCGCTGGTCTCGCGCTCGCGCGAATCATCGATGAGCACACCGATATTCCGGCCGGCGCAGTCAATGTCGTCACCCCCAGCAGCATCGACGCGAGCAAGCTGCTGACCAGCGATCCCCGAATCGACATGGTCAGCTTCACCGGTAGCTCGGCGGTGGGCCGCGAAGTGATGGCCGACGCGGGCGGCACGATGAAGCGGATCCTGCTCGAATGCGGCGGGAAGTCGGCGGGCATCTTTCTCGATGATGTCGACGTGACCGACGAACTGCTGCAACGGTTCCTGTTCGACGGCTGCTCACTGCATGCCGGGCAGGCGTGCATTCTGCAGAGCCGGCTACTTCTACCTGAGCGGATTCACGACGAGGTCGTCGGCCGGCTCGTCGAGCTGGCGCGGGACGTAAAGGTCGGCGATCCAACCGATCCGGAGGTGCAGATGGGTCCGCTCATCAGCGGCGCCCAACGAGACCGGGTAGAGGCGCACGTCGCCTCAGCGCTGGATGACGGCGCGACGCTGGCTGTCGGCGGTCGCCGCCCAGCCGGGCTGAAGGAAGGCTTCTACTTCGAACCGACCATCCTGACCGATGTGGCACCCGACGCGAGGATAGCCCAGGAGGAGGTCTTCGGACCCGTGCTGACGGTGCTTCGCTACAGCGGCGACGATGAGGCGGTGGCAATCGCGAACAACTCGCAGTACGGGCTTTCCGGCGCGGTGTGGGGAACCGACGTGGACCGCGCGGTTGCCGTCGCCCGAAGGGTGCGTACCGGACAGATTGCGGTAAACGGTTGCATCCCTGGCGATGCGCCGTTTGGCGGCTTCAAACAGAGTGGTCTGGGCCGCGAAGGCGGCGGCCTGCCAGGGCTGCACCGGTACATGGAGCCGAAAGCCATCGGCATCCCCGCGTGAGGGCAGCGCTGGCGGGATTGCGCGTCGTCGAGATCGCGGGCGACATCGCTGGTCCGTACTGCACAAAGCTGCTCGTCGACCTCGGCGCCGAGGTCACCAAGATCGAACCTCCGGCCGGGGACCCGATGCGCGGCTGGGGACCGTTCCCCGGTGACCTTCCCGACCCCAACCGCTCCGGCATGTTCGAATATCTCAACGCCGGAAAGCATGGGGTAACAGTCGATCTCGATGGTGATGTGTCGGCCGCGCGCACCCTGATCGGGCAGGCGCACCTCCTGGTCGACGGAACCCCGCCCGGGACGCTGGACCGGGTGGGCCTCGACGTGGCGGCGTTGGCTGCGCTCAGGCCCGGGCTTAGCGTCGTTCGCATCTCGGATTTCGGTCAGC
>Ga0073928_10003739_pt1 | contig 23565 bp, 26 predicted proteins | sample PaiPotPPA55metaG_FD_76969 | JGI IMG/M metagenome (GOLD analysis project Ga0073928, IMG submission 76969) | Iron sulfur acid spring bacterial and archeal communities from Banff, Canada, to study Microbial Dark Matter (Phase II) - Paint Pots PPA... ...
ATTTCTCATCGTCGCGAATGGTGATGCGCCCATGGGCGTGAACGACGATGTAATTCCACGTCGGCACCTGCTTGTGCGCCTCATGCTTGCTCGGATACCACGTGGGGGAGATATACGCATCGCCGGCGCGGAAGATGACCAGCACCTCGTCGCCATTAACGATGTCCTGCCACAAGGGATTGCTCCGCGCGACATGTCCATGCAGCGCTCCCAGGTCGCCTTCGTCCGCTGCAAGCTCAAGCGGAATGTGATTGGCGTCCAGACCGCTCTTGCCATTGGTAATCAGGCTGCCAAAGGGATTTTGAGCGATGAGCGTGTGCAGCACGTCTTTGCGAGACTCATTGAAATGGGCGGGTACGTACATGGTTGCTCCAGTAGGTTTCTGTCCTTCACCTGTGCGAAGGGTGTTCGTCTTGTATGAAGTGTGTACCAAAACTGGTTTATCCTGTAGAGCCAGTTTGAATCACTTTTACTGAACCAGAATCATGGCGCGAACTCCCCTTGTGTTAGACGTTCCTGCGCTCGGCGCACTCGAACGCGGTGCGGGAAACCTGTCCGGCCAGTTGGCGCAACTACTGCGAGAGGCAATACACAGGGCAGAGATCAGGCCCGGCGACGCTGTGCCGTCCACCCGGCTGCTCGCCGCTTCCTTGGACGTTGCGCGTGGAACGGTGGTGGAAGCCTACGAGCAACTGATTGCCGAGGGCTTTCTGGAGTCGCAAAGAGGGGCGGCCACACGCGTTGCCGAGGCGTTGTCGGAGGCGGGAGCGCGGGTTCGCAAAGCGCAGACGGCCCGCGGCCAACCAGAGCGGACCAGTTTGCCTGCACCGGCGGCGCGCTTTGCCCAGGTGGCGCGCGAATTCAGTCCCTTACCGCAGGTGCCATTTGCAGTCTCGGTCCCCGTTGGCCTGACGGCGCCGGCCGACATCTGGCGGCGGCTTGGCAACCGTGTACGTGCCAAAGGGCCGGGTGCGCCCACCGGTTACGACGATCCGAAAGGCGCACTGCCGCTGCGTGAAGCCATTGCTGCCTACGCGCGCAAGTCGCGGTCGGTGCGCTGCGAAGCGGGCCAGGTCATCATCACGAGCGGAACGCAGCAGGGGTTGTATCTCGCGAGTCAGGTATTGCTGGGCGCGAAGGATCAGGCGTGGGTGGAGGATCCCGCGTACCGCGGTATCACTGCCACGCTCGAGAATAACGGTCGGGGCAGCGCAATGATCCGGGTGCCGGTGGATGACGAGGGCATTGATGTTGACGCAGGCATCCGGCAAGCGCCGCACGCGAAAGTGGCGTTCGTGACGCCGTCGCATCAGTATCCGCTTGGCATGCCGCTGAGCATGGCGAGACGTAGCGCGATACTGGCATGGGCACGGTCAAACAATGCATGGGTCGTCGAAGACGACTACGACAGCGAGTTCCGGTACGAGGGGTATCCGTTCCCGTCGCTGCATGGCTCGGAGCCTGACCGGGTGGTCTACCTTGGTACGTTCAGCAAGATCCTGTTCCCTTCACTGCGACTCGGTTATGTCATCGCGCCGCACGATCTGGTCGATGCGTTCTGCGGCGCGCGTGTCCTGATGGACCGCCATCCGCCAACTGCGGATCAGCATGTTCTCGCGGCGTTCATGGCGGACGGACACCTCGAGCGGCACATCAGGCGGGTTCGCAATGTGTATGCGAACCATCGGGCGCAGCTTATTGCCGCAATCGACAACCTGCTGCCTCAGGAAGTGGCATGGGTGCAGCCCGGCGACCAGGGCATGCATCTGGTCCTTTGGCTCGAGGAAAGCCTGGATGACCGCGAGGTGGTGGCAATGGCTGCGCGAGCCGGCGTAGCGGTACGAGCGGTATCGCCCATGTTCTCGCCGGGGAAGGGCCGGCCCGGCCTGGTTCTCGGATTCGGCGGCTTCAGCAATGAACAAATGCGGGCGGCCGCGCAGCGGCTCGCGGCAGTCATCACTGACGCCATGAGATCAGGCATGAGACGACGCGTGTAAACGCTGCGCCCCTCCACCTACTGGATATCGGCGAGCGTGGAGGGAGCAGGCAGCTTCGATGTTGCCGGAATCCACCGAATCGAGTGCGCCTTGTGTTTCCGGCCGACCTTGTCGAGCAACTGCAAAGCGCGGCGGGTCGCAGCTTCGCGCGTCGATACGCATCCCTCCGTCCAGATTTCTCGCTTGACAAAGTAACAGACCTGTCCGTACTATAAAAATTAGTTACAGCTTAGTCACTTTGTGGGAATTAGCCATGCGGGTGAAGGAAGAGACTTTCTCAGCCGTTCCCGGGACGTCGTCAATGCCGAGGGCGGGGACCGTTTCGCGCTCGCGTTCGAAACCAGTGTGTAAAGCCGGGACAGGGTCATGAATCAGTTGAGCGAGCGCTATCTGGAAGATTTTGCAGTGGGGCAGACGTTCGGTTCAGGGCGGTTGCGCATCGAGAAGGAGCGGATCCTCGCGTTCGCTGCCGAATTCGATCCACAACCGTTCCACCTCGATGAGGCGGCGGCGCGCCACTCCATTTTCGGGGGACTGGCCGCGAGCGGCTGGCACACCGCTGCCGTGACCATGCGCTTGATGGTTGAGACCGAACTCAGGCCAGCGGGCGGCTTCATTGGCGCTGGCCTCGACGAGTGCCGCTGGCCCCGGCCAGTGCGCCCCGGCGACGAGTTGCGTGTCGAGTGCGAGGTGATCGAGGTGCGACCGTCAAAGTCCCGTCCGGAGCAGGGGCTGATCAAGCTCCGAACGACCACGCTGAACCAGGACAACGAGGCCGTCCTGGTGCATGTGGTCAACATGGTCGTGCCGCGCCGCAATCAACATTCGCGTTGATACCGCAAAGCGGGATTGCACGGCAAGGTATCCGGCCGTGTCGCCACAAGCCCGTGTCGCCACAAGCATCAACCGCCGTGGCACAGGAGTGAATATGGACATCGGTTTCATCGGCCTGGGTGTCATGGGGCAACCCATGGCGCTCAATCTGGCTCGCGCAGGCACACCACTCATTGTCTGGAATCGCTCCGTTGAAAAATGCGAGCCTTTGCGAGCAGCGGGCGCAACCGTCGCAACGAATCCTGCCGAGATATTTGAACGGGCCCGCGTCGTATTCCTGATGCTGGTCGACGGCGACGCGATCGACGCCTCCCTCGGCCGTGGCACGTCGCAGTTCAGCACGAACGTTGCGCACCACACGATCGTCAACATGGGGACGACCTCGCCCGACTACTCGCGCGGACTCGAAAGCGACATCCGCAACGCCGGTGGCACCTATGTGGAAGCACCTGTTTCGGGCTCGCGCAAGCCCGCCGAGGCGGGCCAGCTCGTGGCCATGCTGGCGGGCGAGGATGCGGCCGTCGAAAGCATCCGCCCTCTGCTCGGGCCAATGTGCCAGCAGGCGATTGTGTGCGGTCCGGTTCCGAGCGGGCTTCTCATGAAGCTCGCGGTGAACCTGTTTCTGATGACCACCGTCGCCGGCCTTGCAGAAGCGGCTCATTTTGCCGAACGGCATGGTCTGGACATGCAGCAGTTCCGCGCTATTGTCGACGCCGGTCAGATGGCGAGCGACATCTCACGCGTGAAAATTCTCAAGCTGGTGATGCGTGACTTCGATGTCCAGGGATCGATCACCAATGTGCTGGAGGTCAATCGATTGATTGTGGAAGCGGCGAGGGAAGCCGGGGTCGTGTCGCCGCTATTGGATGTCTGCTACGCGCTATTCGGTGAGACGCAGGCGTTGGGGCACGGGCAGTCCGACATCGCAGCCGTCCTCCACGCACTTGAGGCAAGAACCGATTCCGGAAAATGATCGTTCGTACTACTGTGCTTGCCTCTATTTTCGGCGACAGGGCCAGACGGCGGCGGGTTGCTTCGCCGATCTGCTAAGCCAACAATTTCATGACGGCGTCGACGAGGTAGTCCTTCAGATCCGCCGATTTTTCCATCAGGCCGGTGACGTACGCGCCGTTAATGAGCAGTGCGATCTGAGACGCGGTGCGGTCCGGGTCCTTGACGCCCAGCTTGCCAACGATGCTTGCAAGCCTGGCTCGCATTTCATCCTTGTTGTTCCGGGCGATGACCCGGCCAGGATGGCTGTCGTCAGGAAATTCCGTCACCAGGTTCAGGAACGGACAGCCGCGGTAAGCGGGCCTCCCGATCCGCTCCACTATTCCGGACAGCAGCGCCTCCAGCAATGCGCGCGGGTCGTCGGGGTGCTGCTCCTCGATGCGATCCCACCACGCCCAGAATGACCGATCTTTTTCGGCGGCGAAAGCGGCGATCAAATCGTCCTTGGAGCCAAACAGGCGATAAAGACTGGTCTTCGACACGCCGGATTGCTCGACGACCGTGTCAACACCGATGGCGCGAATCCCCTCGCGGTAGAACAACTCGCTTGCCGTCGCGAGGATACGCTCGCGCGCGCTCACTTCGCCTTTCAGCGGGGCGCCCCGACGGGGTCGGGCTTCTGCCTTCATATTCGCCAAGCTCCTCTCGTTTTGATTTCCTGATTGACAAAGTAACAGACTTGTCTGTAACGTTCAAGTAACTAACAGGTCTGTAACTTTTAAAAAGGGTGATCATGCGTGCGATCGAGGCAAAAGCTTTCTCGGGTTATGACGGGCTGCGGCAGTCCGAATTGCCCAAGCCGCAACCGGCAACGGACAGGGTGCTCGTCCGCGTCACAGCAGCCGGTGTCACGCCGCTCGATCACACGATCCTGTCGGGTGGACATCCTCGAGTCAGCGCGCCGCTGGTGCTCGGCAATGAGGGCGCGGGTGTCATTGAGGATGCAGGCGATTCCGGTCTCGCAGTGGGAAGCCGCGTCATGTTCACCGGGCCTTATGGCGTTGCCGAGAACGGTACGTGGCAAGCGTGGCTGCTGGTGAAACCTGAACATCTGGCGCTCGTGCCCGACGCTATCGACGATATCGTCGCGGCCAGCCTTCCAGTGGCTTACCTGACGGCGCAGATCACGCTGACGCAAGCCGGATTCAAGCCCGGCATGACGGTGCTGGCTCCCGGGATCGGCGGGTCGGTCGGCAACGCGACCTATCAGCTCGCCCGGGCGCAGGGTGCGGCCAAGGTGATCTCGACGGCCGGCAGTGTGGCGAAAACCGCCAGGGCGAGCGAGCTTGGCTTCGAAGACGTGATCGATCTCTCCACGGAAGCGCTCGCGGACGGCGTTCGCCGGATTACGGCCGGCAAGGGCGTCGATATCGTCATCGAGAGCATTGGCGGGACTGTAACGAGTGAGGCGCTGAGCAGTCTCGCTAACGGCGGTGTCCTGACCACGTTGGGCTATTCGGCTGGACGCAAAACCACGATTGATGTGACGGACCTGATCTGGAAGCGCGCGCGGATGACCGGTTTCTCCCTGTTCGCCCAATCAGCGGCCACGATTACCGCGGCGTGGCAGGACATTCTCCCGCTGATCGCCGGCGGATCCGTCAAGCCGATAGTGGAGCGGGTCTACCCCCTCGCCGATGCGGGCGAAGCCCTGCGTCACCTGATAGAGGACCGGCCGTTTGGCAAAGTCATTCTGACGATATGATCGGCAAGTCAATAATATATAGGTTGCCTAATTAAATAATTAATCCTGCCGATACTCTTGTGATCGTCATTGTCTTTTAGGTTGAGCCTGGCGGCGGCGCCGCCAATCGAGGAATAGGAGGATTTTATGTCGCTTGCCAAGGCTGTAGTTGTGGGTGTCGGTGCCGAGGATGGTCTTGGAGCGGCAATAAGCCGTTGCTACGCAGCCAACGGTCATTACGTCCTGGTTGCCGGCCGCACGCTTGAAAAAGTGGAGAAGGTTGCAGCCGCAATCCGGCGCAACGGTGGCCGCGCGAGCGCTTATGCCATCGACACAACGCAGGAAGAGGATGTCATCCGGCTGTTCGATGCTGCAATGACCGACGACGCGGATGGCGCTCCCGCCGACCTGGTCACCTATAACGCCGGCAAGAATCTGAAGATCGATTTTCGGCAGATGGACGCTTCGACGTTCGAGGACTTCTGGCGAATGAACACGCTCGGCGGATTCCTGGTGGGCCGTGAGGCGGCGCGGCGCTTCGTGCCGCTCGGTCGCGGCTCCGTCTTCTTCACCGGGGCCACGGGATCACTTCGTGGCATGCCTGGTTTTGCGCAGTTCGCCGCGAGCAAGGCGGGTCTGCGCATGATCTCGCAGAGCATGGCGCGCGAGTTCGGACCGCAGGGCATTCATGTCGCGCACGTCATTGTTGATGGCGCGATCGATGGCGAGCGGGTGCGCTCGCTGTTCCCCGGCGCCTTCGAGCAGCTCGGCGAGAACGGCATGCTCAACACTACGGCGGTCGCTGAGGTTTATTGGCAGCTCTATTGCCAGCACCCGTCTGCGTGGACGCAGGAACTGGATGTCCGCCCGTTCAAAGAACAGTTCTGACGCTTTGAAACCAACGATGACATGGAGAAGACAATGAAACTTGTGGGCCCCTGGATTTCCGGATTTACGCGCCGGACCGCTATCACAATGAAGCTGCTCGGAATTCCGTTCGAGCATCTGGACCTCAACGCTTATACCGACAAGGAAGCGGTTCGACGCTACAGCCCGATGGGCAAGGTGCCGGCGCTTGCTCTGGATAACGGCGAAGTCCTGATCGATAGCGCCGGCATCATTGACATGTTGCACGAGATGGTCGGACCCGGGAAGGCTCTCATCCCGCTGTCCGGTGCCCCGCGTTTCAAGGCGTTGCAACTCATCGGAATCGGCACTTCCATTTATCCGAAACTCACTGCCTTGTACGACGAAAGCGTGCGTCCGGAAAACTACCGCCTGCAGTCCGCGATAGAGGGCTTCGTCGAACAGGCGATTATCGGGTTCAAGATGCTTGAGGAGGAGGCCGGAGACGGCTGGTATGTGAACGACGCGCTCAGCCAGGCCGACATCATGGCTGTCGTCTGCTATCAGGCGGCTGCTCAATTTATCCTCCCCGGGGTTGTCACCGCAGAGAACTTTCCGCGCCTGGCGGCGTTGGCCGAGCGCGCGATGAAGATCAACGCGTTCGCATCCACGGTGCCGCATCTCTAGACACCTCGTATGGCCCGGGTGTGGTCCGTTCAAGCCGATGCGTATCATCATCTCCTCTTGCTCTTATGAAAAGAAAGGAAGATGAGATGCATCACAAATTTGTCATACGGACCGCTACCTGAAGCTCGGCACACAACAGATCGGCGAAAAGGAATCGACCGTCATTCCAGGACTATTCTTTCCAATCTTGCATATGACGATCTGATCTCAATACGTCTATTGCGTATTGCACCCTCCCGGAATTCTCCGCTGCCGCCCAGCAATTCATTTGCTACACTTGATCGGGAAGCAGACCTGTCTGGCGCGCGGTCCGACCGCTGACGGCGGCGGCTGAGTTGCGGATCAAAGCGAATCAACGCGAATCAACTCGACTCCATTTGACAGCATCAATTTCCGCGCATTCAACACCCATCCGGGCAAAAGAGAAGGGCTTCACGACTCAGTGTAAGCAGTTCACGAATTCGTTGGCCAGCAATTCGCAATGAAGCGGCTGACCGACTCGACAACTCGAGTACGTTGACGTTTTTCTGTTCATGGACCTGGCGCCACGATCGCAGGCACAAGCGTCGGTCCTTCCTCGCAGGCCATGAAATAGTGCGGAGGTTGCGCCATGATTGAGTCTTCCGATTTCCGGAGCAAAAAGTTAGTGCTCAATCATGAAGGCGGCCGTATGCCCGCGCTCGGATTTGGCACGCTGATCCCCGATCCCGCTACGACCACGAGTGCGACCAGAGACGCGCTGGAAGCAGGCTATCGACACTTCGATTGTGCCGAGCGATATCGGAACGAGCGCGAGGTGGGCGAGGCGCTGCGGACAGGGCTTGCTGCCGGAGGGATCGCGCGCGAAGAGATCTTCGTGACCACAAAATTGTGGAACTCCAATCATCGGCCCGAACGTGTTGAACCGGCTTTCGAAGCAAGTCTTGAAAGGCTCAGGCTCGACTATCTTGATCTCTATCTGATACACACTCCGTTTGCATTTCAACCGGGAGACGAGCAGGACCCGCGCGATGAAAACGGCGATGTCATCTACGACAAAGGCGTGACTTTGCTGGACACATGGAAGGCGATGGAAGATCTCGTCGACCGTGGACGATGCCGGGCCATCGGACTGTCTGACATCGGCCTGGACGAATTGCGGCCGCTCTATGAATCGGCACGGATCAAGCCGGCGGCGGTGCAGGTCGAAGCACATCCGTATCTTCCAGAAACGGAACTGCTGGAATTCTGCAAGGAGAGAGAGATAGTGTTTTTGGCCTTCGCGCCATTGGGTCACGGAATCAGGCCAGGCCCGCTTGAGGATCCGGTCGTCTCGCAGATCGCCGCACGAATTGGAAAGACGCTGGCACAGGTGCTGCTTGCCTGGGCGGTCCAGCGTGGTGGGGCCCTGCTCACCACCCCCAAAAATGCAGCTCGCGCGCGCGAGAATTTCGATGTCTCCGCGCTGCCGGCAGACGCGTTCGACGAGATCAACCGGATCGAGACGAGGCAGAGGTTCAACGAAGTCGTCAAGACGGGCAGCCCGGGGTTTATTCCGCGTCGTACTGAATAGACAGAGGTGAACGGTATCAGGAGGTACTCCATGCAGGAAGAAGCAATACGTGAAGCCCTGAATGCTCACTGGCGGGCGTCGGCGGCCGGCGATCTCGACGCAGAACACGATATTTACGATGACGAGGCCGTCTGCGACTATCCCCAATCAGGTGAACGAATCATTGGGCGAGTTAATTTGCAGGCACTGCGGAGTCATCATCCAGATAAGCCGTCGGGTTTCGAGGTCAGGCGAATTCAAGGAGAAGGTAATCTCTGGATCACGGAATACGCCATCACCTATCAGGGGCGAGCGGCTTACACGGTAAGCATCATGGAGTTCTGCAACGGCAAGGTCCTTCACGAGACCCAGTATTTTTCGGATCCCTTCGAAGCACCGGGTTGGCGGAGTCAGTGGGTTGAGAAGATCGCGTGATGGGGCGGCGGAACGTCGCGGTGAGGCTACGTCGCCGCCCGGCTGATTTGGATAGCTATAGAGGCTCAGCCGTACCACGCTGGATCAGCTACCAATTTTCGAGGCCGATGAGTCGACGGCCAAGCGTGGATAGATTCGCCGGCGGCCACTGTTCAGTCCGGTCGTAGCCGGGGCGGTCACGCCACCAGGAAACACAACGCCCCGTGCGCCACGATTCAATGAGTTCCCGCCGATACGCATCACCGCCCACCCGGTTCATGGTGACGTAGAAGGCGAGTCGCGGGAGGCACGACCTATTCTTCGAGTTGCCGTGCGGTAACCGCGAACGCCAGATTATCAGGTCGCCTGTGAGCGCTGGCACCATCACGATCTCATCGTCACTCGGCGTGGCTAGCCAGTTCTCTTCGCCGTGATTTTGATCCAGCCGCATTCATGGAAATGACGTAAATCGATTGAGATACCCATGTTGTCACCTCGATACGGCATGCCTGACTATCTAGCTTAGCCCGACACTATCTCCGAAGTCAGTTTGAGAGTGATGACGCAACTGCGAGCGTCTCCGGCGCGCAGTTATAATCGGGCTCGAACGTGGCTATGGAAGTTTTATTCGTGAAAAAGATTGCTGCTTTTGCGCTTGTTGCGCTTGTGCTCACTGCTTGCTCGTCCGCCGAAAAGCAGGCGGAACAAGCCCAGTCATTCGTCCACAACGAAGCCGGCCTGGCTGCCGCTCAACGCAATGCGGCGGTCGATTGCGACGCGTCGAACTGCGATGCCGCGTGGGCGCTTACGAAACGTTATATTGAGCAGCATTCCGACACGCCGGTGACGCGCGCGGACGCGGTCGCAATCGACACCGACGTGCCCTCCGGTTCAGGTAAAGCCAGCTTTTCGGCAACTCGTGCTGCGAAAGGTTCGGGCGCAACGCTGACCCTCTTTGCGCAGTGCCGCGGTATGTATGGGCCGGATAGCGCGAGAGGCTCGAACTATGACAAGTGCGCCGAGAAGATCCTCAAAGCCCAGAATGGATATGCGGCATATCTCAGGGCGCATGCGTCTGGTCAGTAAGCGAAGCAACATCCGGCCGGCCTCGTAGAGCGCAGTAATTGCGCTCGCCGGACCTCGCCTTCGCGCCGGTCAACCATCACGACGATCGCTCCCTCTGCCGCGAGCGCGTCCAGCGGCCGCCTGCCTGCCACGGCTACTTCGATCCCCTGGCGGGCGAACGCCTGGGCAATGGCTGCCCGATCTTGCCAAGCCTGATGATTGCGTCGCTCATTGAACTCTCCGTTGTGTATTGAAAGGTCTTGTCGGCAACTTTCGGGTCTCAGACCTGGCCGATACCGCCATCGGCCATCAGGTCCGCACCCGTCACGTAGGAACTCTGGTCGGACGCCAGGAAGAGTGCCGCGCTGGCCATCTCCTCAGCTCGAGCGAGTCGACCGAGCGGGACCATGCTCTGGTACATGTTCACCAGATCCTCGCGTGTCTTCGATTGAGAGTCGAGAATCGGGGTATCGGTTACGCCCGGGCTGAGCATGTTGACGCGAATGCCGCGATCCTTGAATTCCGCAGCCCAAGTGCGGGCATAGGAGCGCAACGCGGCCTTGGTCGCCGCGTAGGCGGTGTGGCCCGGAATGCCCATGACGTGCATGGCCGACGAGACCAGGACGATCGATCCGCCACCGGACATCATCGGCAGCAGCTTCTGCACGAGGAAGACGGGGCCGCGGGCCATCAGGTTGAATGCCTTGTCAAAATGCTCAGGGGTGATGGTGTCGATCGAAGCCTGCTCCGTATAGCCTGCGTTCGACAGATGATGTCGACGACACCCTTTTCGTCCCTGACCGCCGCAGCGACACGGTCGAGGTCATCGAGGTCCGCGGCGTCAGCCTGGATAGCGGTGACGTTGCGTCCGATCAGTTTGGCGGCCGCGTCGAGCTGTGCTTGCCGACGGCCGAAGATAAAGACGTGGGCGCCTTCGGCGACAAAGCGCTGCGCGATCGCCAGACCGATGCCGGACGTTGCGCCGCTAATGACGGCGATCTTGCCTGTGAGAGTGGACATTGGAACCTTCTGCCTGTTCGTGAGTGACAGGTTCATGGTAATTGCCATCGCCACTAGCGATAATCCACGAATTTCCCATAAGATCTATTCTTCAAGAGAATAGGTCAAACGGGGAGATGCAATGGATCGGTTTCAGGAATTGAACGCCTTTATCGCCGTCGTTGAAGCGGGCGGTTTTTCGGCCGCGGCGCGTAGAACCGGTGAATCACAGTCAGCCGTCAGTAAGGCTGTCGGCGCGCTGGAGAGACGCCTCGGCGTGATGCTGTTCAACCGGAGCACGCGCAGCGTGACCCTGACAGATCAGGGGCAGAGATACTACGATCGGACCAAACCGCTTGTTGACGAGATGGATGAAGCCGACGGCGAACTGAAAAGCAGCACGCTCAACGTCTCGGGTCTGATCAGGATCGCCACGTCCTCTACTTTCGGCCGCCTTCACGTTCTTCCGCTGATACCCGACCTTTTGTCACTCAATCCCGGCCTCCAGGTAGATCTTGTTCTTTCGGACTTCGTGCGAGATATGGTGGAGGACCGGATTGATCTGGCGATCCGGGTGGGTCCCGTCAACGAACCTGACGCGGTTGTCAGGCGCGTGGCCAGCAGTCCCCTGGTATGCGTCGGATCCCGTCGCTACTTCGAGCAATACGGAATACCAAAGACTCCCGCCGAACTCATTGATCACAATTGCCTTCTATATGGAGGCCTGATGGAGTCGGTGAATTGGCCCTTTGTCGGGCCGGAAGGTCGATTCAGCGTGTCCGTTCGCGGAAATCTTTCGTCCAACAGTGTCGAAACGATCCGGGCGGGTGTGCTGGCCGGTGTCGGAATTGGCCTGTTTGCCAAGGTCTCTCTTGCCGATGAACTCCGGCACCCGGACGTGATTACAATTCTCGAAGAATTTATAAGCGATGTCAGGGACGTAAGCGTCATCTGGCCAAAACGCCGGTTTGTACCGGCACGCGTGCGCCGCGCGACGGACTTTTTTGCTACGGCGCTCCCGCAGCGTATTTAGGCAAACGGAGTCAATCGACCACGCCGTCGCAGTTCTTCGCCGTTTCGAAATACTTCACGATCAGCCATGTCGAAACCGCGCTGAAACCTCAGCGGACAATTTCAACTTTGTCCCTTGATCCGATTCCGATGCGCCGCTTGCTTCGCCCGGTTTCCACACGCCGCCATGCTGCACCAGCGCCGCGCATGCCCCCGGGTGTGATCCGCGAACAGCAGCGTGCAGGTCGGTCCTTCGCATGCCTTAACGTATGTAAAATCCTCTTCGCAAACGAGCTTCGCCATGACTTCGCCTATCGGCAGAAGCAGAGACTCCGGCGAACTCCAGCGCCGCGAACGTTCAAACGCGAGGGCGCCCGCCGCCCCGTTTTCGTGAGCGACGATTTCCCCAAAGGCTTCATCACGCGCGAGCAGCAGGTTTAAAGGCTCCAGCTCTTGCAGGTCCGCGGACCCGAGCGGACGGCCTTTGCGTTCCCGGACGAACGCCCTGAACCATTCACGCAGACTGCGCGCCTGGTCCGCCAGGCGATCGAACTCGCCTGGCATTGCGCGCTCGCGCATTGTGCGCAGCACATCCGTGGGCACCAGTTGCGACTGCTCGAGCCAGGCCAGCAGGCCTTCGCCATCGTCGATCCAGTCGATCGGGACGTCGACGGGCGTGGCCACCGAATTCAAAAAATCCAGCCCGGCCGCATCGGCTATGAACATCGCAGGAAATTGCTGGGACATTGGGTACCTCAAAATGGGTGGAAATAACCTGTTCAAATAGTATTGACAGGTTACCATATCATCGAATAACCTTCTCACATGCATTAAGGGGGTTACTGAGGCTGACGGTCTGCTTGCTGCGGAAGAGCGAACGTCCAGGTTGGTGTTTCCCTGCAATAGGAGAGAAAAAATGTCCGAAAGCGATGTGAAAGTTGTGCTTGTACCCGGAGCCTGGGCTGACGGGTCAAGCTGGAGCAAAGTCATAAATGGGCTCCAGTCAAAAGATGTTAGTGCGGTTACTGTCCCCGTGCCTTTAACCACATTGGCCGACGACGTTGCTGCAGTCGACCGGACCTTGGAGAGGGTTGGCGGGCCTGTAGTACTGGTGGGGCACGCCTACGCCGGGGCAGTCATTGGCGCTGTGCGCAACCCCAGGATCAAGGCGCTGGTGTACGTCGCCGCGCTCGCTCCCGACGAGGGGGAAACGGTTGCCGATGTGTTCTATCGAAACGAGCCGCACCCCAAGGCGCCAAAGCTCGGTGCTGATAAGCACGGCTTGATCTGGTTACCCCAGGAGGCGTTTGGCGCGGCGTTTGCTCAAAACGCATCGGCGCAGGAGTTGACGGTATTGGCTGCTGTCCAGCGCCCGATCTCACCGGCATGTATCAGCGTTCCGGTAGGGCGCCCGCTTTGGAAGGACGTGCCGAGCTGGTATTTGCTGGCGGAGCAGGACCACATGATCGTCGCTGAAACCCAGCGCTTCATGTCGGAACGCATGAAGGCGCAAGTGAGCGTGCATCCGGTCGACCACACGCCGAGTGTCACGGCGCCCGATCGGGTTGTTGATCTGATTCTTCGGGCCGCGCGTGAAGTGCGCGACTGATGGACCAAGAGTTTCGTCCTCTCGACAGGTTCCGCGAGAGTTGTTCATCCCACGAGTTTGACGCCGGTGTCCTTACGCCATTGCTGTATTGCGAAGGGTCGCTGGCGCAACTGCAGGTATCAACGAGGAGAATCACCATGACTGGTATCACGTACCGTACCGCGGATGTCGACGGCTTCAAGATCTTCTATCGTGAAGCAGGGTCGGCGGGCGCGCCCAAGCTGCTGTTGCTCCACGGCTTCCCCAGTTCCAGCCACATGTTCCGGGACCTGATCCCGCTGTTGGCCGATCGTTTCCATATCATCGCGCCGGATCTGCCCGGATTCGGCCGGTCCGATATGCCGCCTCGCGAGCAGTTCAAGTACAACTTCGACAACATCGCAGGCGTCATTGATCGCTTTACCGAAGTGGTCGGATTCGACCGTTTTGCGGTCTATGTGTTCGACTACGGTGCGCCGACCGGCTTGCGGATTGCCGCCAGGCATCCCGAGCGCATCACCGCGATCATTTCGCAGAACGGCAACGCCTACGAGGAAGGCCTGAGCGACGGGTGGAACCCTATCCGTGCGTATTGGCAAGACCCGTCCGAGGAGAATCGCCAGGCGCTTCGCGGCTTCCTCGCGCCGGAGGCGACACGTTGGCAGTACACCCATGGCGTCCCCGACGAGGCCGCGGTGTCGCCCGACGGTACCGCGCTGGACAACTTCTACCTGACGCGCCCCGGCGCCGATGAGGTTCAGCTCGACTTGTTCGGCGACTACAAGAGCAACGTAGCGCTCTACCCAACGTTCCAGGACTACTTCCGCACGCACAAGCCGCGCTTGCTGGCGGTATGGGGGAAGCATGACCCGTTCTTCCTTCCACCGGGCGCGGAGGCGTTCAAGCGGGACATCCCGGACGCCGATATCCGCTTCTTCGACACCGGCCACTTCGCCCTGGAAACGCATGCCAGGGAGATCGCCGCGGCTATCGGTGAATTTCTCTCTCGATGAACGGGACTCCCGCGGCAGGTTGGGCCACCCCTGCCGCGGGACGTGCGATCCACGGAGTGCTGCCGTGCGTGCAATCGTCATCGTAAAGATTGGCGAAGCGCATCGAGTCATGGAAGCCACTCTGGCGAACGCAAAAATGGTGGTCGTTCGCAACTGAACGCCGACGCGTTCATCAACTCAGGAGAATTGACATGTCAGAAGCAGTCGCTGTTGTTACAGGAGCGAGCCAGGGCATCGGCTTTTCCACAGCGGTACGCCTTGCGCGGGATTTTGATTCGATCGTCTTGGTTGCGCGCGATCGCGCCAAGCTTGAGGAGACCGCTGAAGCCGTCAAGAAGGGTGGTGCGGAGCCGCTGGTCATTGACCTGGACCTGTCCGACCGGTCGTCGGCGAAGAGGGTGGTGGAACAAACACTCGCCAGGTTCGGGCGCATTGATGCGTTGCTCAATATCGCGGGCGCTGTTCCTCAAGTGGACCTGCTCGAGATGACGGACGAGCAGTGGGATGCAGGCATGGCGCTGAAGTTGCACGGCGCCCGTCGCCTGATCATTGAAGCCTGGCCCGCCTTGAAGGCTTCCAAAGGCTCGGTCGTCCTGATCTCGGGGAATTCCGCACTCTTTCCGAAAGCGCCGTACGCGGCAGTCGGGACGATCAACGCGGCGATCATTGCGCTAGCGAAGGCATTTTCCGACCAGGGGATTACAGACGGCGTTCAGGTGAACAGCGTGTTGCCCGGACCCGTGATGACAGGGCGCCGGCGCTCTTATCTCGAGCACTGGGCGCCGCTGCACAACATGACGGTCGAAGAAGCAACCGCCAGGTTCCCGGTTGAGGTCGGCATTACACGTTACGGCGAGCCTGAAGACATTGCGGAACTGATGGCATTCCTGGTTTCCCCGGCGGCCCGGTGGATGACGGGTTCCGCCATTCGAATGGACGGAGGCGAGGTCAAGTCGATCTGAGCCCAGGCGTGTGAATAAGCCCGCCCTGGCATAAGTAATGGCAGCTGGACTTTTAGCTCTTTGGGAGCGTGGATTTCCGGGCCCGTTTACGCGGTTTCGGCTCGACACCCACGCGCGGATCGCGTGCGAGTACGAGGGCGGTCAACCTTTGCGCAACGGTTTCGAACGCCGGATCGTCTTGTGGAATATAAAGCCATTTTCCGAGCACCGGATGCGGCCGCAAAGCGGGCATTTCATCCATGAGCGCGGCGTGGCGCTCTTGCGATGTGCACACCAGCAAGCCGCTCCACGGCGGGTCGCGATCGGCGGCAACCAGACACAACAGGCCGTCGACATAAGCGGCGTCGGAGCCGAACATCCGCTTGGTGATATAGGTTGAATCGCGCTCGAATGCTTCGAAGATCCAGACGAGCGAGTTGCTGATGGAAGAGGGCATTGGCGTGAAGTTCGTGGCGGCGGGGAGTGATTGTCGATTCAATCCTTCATCGGGCGGCGATACAAACCGTCGAAGTCGTACTCGTCAAACACCATCTCGACCGCGTCGGAAAATGGAGGGTGATGTTCGGGTGACGGATAGCCGTCCTCGACCTTCACCGCGACGATAGTACGCGTGCCGATATCGGTGCAACGCCAAAGCCCCGCTTCGGTGTAGAACTCTGTCCCGATTCGAAAATCGGAATGAGCAAACGTCTCGTCGTCGGCATTGTTATCGGTTTCGGTCATTGATCTTGAGCCCGTAGCTTGATTGTTGAATACACCAATCATAAGTCATCGCTCCCTGCCAAAGATGGGTGAGCCATGAACCCCTCTACTCATTCGCCCCACTTCGACGTCACCCCCTAATTCGTTGAAAACTCAGGGTAAATCCTGAAGAAAACATCAGACGTCTGATGTATCTTGCACCGAGATAACGCAAAAGAAGAAGCCATGCGCCTTAGTGTAGAGCGCTCGATGAGCGAGAAAATCCAGGAATCCTTGCGTAGCATGATTCGGGAAAGGGCGTTGAAGCCGGGCGATCAAATCCCCACTGAAACAGAGCTATGCGAGCAACTGGGCGTGGGGCGTTCCAGTCTGCGCGAGGCCGTGGCGCAGATGATTTCGCACGGGCTTCTAACGCGCATACAAGGTCGCGGTACGTTCATCAGACAAATATCCTTAAAGCTGGAAGGCGGTCTGGATGATCTGATGTCTGTAACCGACATGATCAAGAGCGTCGGTGCGGTTCCGTCGACCAGCCGTTTGCAGATAAAACCCATTGCCGCGTCGGAGAGCCTGGCGCAAAAACTGGCATTGCAAGTAGGTGACCCGTGTGTGCGGATTGAGCGGGTGCGGTGGGCCGACGACGCCATTGCGGCGTATTGCATCGACATCGTGCCGAAAGCCCTGTACGACAGAGCCGATGGCAATCTGGGCGAGTCCCTGTTCGCCATGTTCGAGCGCACCGGGCTTCGCCTGTCGCATACCCATAGTTCGATTCAACCGACGATCCTGACATCGAGGGATCTGCCCGAACTGCGGGAAGGCGTCGGTCTGTTCCTGCTGCTGGATGAAGTGGATTTCGACGATACCGGCAAACCCATTTGTTACAGCAACGACTACTACAACTCCAGCATCTTCAAGTTCGACCTGGTGCGCAAGCGTCACTGAAAGACTACTGAAGGACCACTGCAGCACCACTATGCCGAGGCAGTCTGTGAAGGAGGAATCGATGGAATTTGAAGCGTTGAATTCTGCTGAGTTGACGGCTTACCTCAGCGGTGTTCCGGCGGTGCGTGCATTGCTCGGCGATACCCATGAGCTGGACGTAGTCGAAGTCGGCGACGGCAATCTGAATTTCGTTTATTTCGTCAGTAACGCCAGGGCGCCGGAGAAAAGCGTGGTTGTCAAACAAGCGCCGCCGTTCCTGCGTCTGGTCGGAACGAGCTGGCCGCTGACGCGCCAGCGCATGGAGCATGAGGTGGCAGCGCTTCGCCGCTTCGGTGCGTTATGCCCGCAACACGTGCCCGAGGTTTATCACGCGGACAGCGAACTGTTCCTGATGGTCATGCAGCGTTTGTCGTCCCACAAGATCCTGCGGCAAGGCTTGATGGAAGGGACCGTTTATCCAAAGCTCGGCGATCATCTTTCCACCTACCTGGCGCATACGCTGTTCTTCTGTTCGGATCTGTTTCTCGCGCCGCATGTGAAGAAGGAGGCGGTTAGCGCGGCGGTCAATAGCGAGCTCTGCAAGATCACGGAGGACCTCGTTTTTACGTATCCGTTCGAGGATCATCCTTCAAACATCTATAGCCCGGCCTTGCCCCGGTCGGCTATAGAACGGCTTAGAACATCAGCCGCGCTGCGCATTGCCGTCGCGGAAATGAAATGGGCGTTCATGAACCATGCGGAGAGTTTGTTGCATGGCGACCTGCATACCGGATCGATCATGATCAACCAGGACGAGACCTTCGTGATAGACCCGGAGTTCGCGTTCTACGGTCCAATGGGTTTCGATGTCGGCGCGATCCTGGCTAACCTGTGGCTGGCGTATTTCTCTCGCGACTGGCACGGCCGCGTGGGAGGTGAGGATCCCGAGCAGTACCAGCAATGGCTGCTTGAGCAGGCGGCCCGGATCTGGAACGGATTCGCTGACAAGTTCGTGAACCTCTGGCGGGATCATGAGAGCCGCAGCAAGCAGCATTTCATTGGCGACGATCCTGACGACGCTTGCTCGGAAGCTTTTCGAACCCAATTCATGCGGCGGCTTTTTGCGGACACACTCGGATTCGCCGGCTGCAAGATGATCCGCCGGATTGTGGGAATGGCGAAGGTCGCGGAGATCACGAGCATTCCCGACGAAGCCGCACGCGCAACCATTGAAGTGCGTTGTCTGCGGTTCGCCGAAGCCTTGCTTGTGCAGCGCCGGCAGTTCGACAGCATCGAGCAGGTCGTGGCTCACGCAAGAACCGTCCAGGCACAGCGAGAGGACTGAGCGTGAATCCGCTACTCTCAACCCATGCCGATCAAATCGACGAGCGTCGTGGTGCAACATCGAATCAGCGCAATGTCATTCAATCTGGAGAACTCATGGTTTTGCAGGCGCCTTTAGCAGCCCTTCCCGCGACGCTTGCCTGGCAGGAGGAGGGTTTGTATCTTCTGGACCAGACACGACTGCCGCAGGTCATCGCGGTTGAACGCGTCAGGGACGTAGAAGAGGTTTGGCGCTGGATCCACGAGTTGCGCGTGCGTGGCGCACCGGCGATCGGCGTCGCGGCGGCCTATGGTTTATGTGTGGCCATGCAGCCGCTGCGGCATCTCTCTGCGCAGGCTTTTCAGGCGCAGTTGACGCAGCAGGCCAGCTTCCTGGATTCGGCTCGGCCGACGGCCGTGAACCTCAGTTGGAGCCTCAAGCGCATGGTGAGCGCTGCGCAACGCTCGACGATCCAGGAGCCCGCTGCCGTTTACGACGTGCTGGTCGCGGAGGCCATGAAGATTCACGCCGAGGATCAGGCGCTTTGCGCAGGTATCGGTGCGCATGGTGTGTCGCTGATCACGCCCGGTTGCGGCGTGCTGACCCATTGCAACGCGGGCGCGTTAGCGACAACGGGTATAGGGACGGCGACCGCACCTATCTACATGGCTCATCAGCAGGGCCTGTCGTTCCGTGTTTTCGCCGACGAAACGCGTCCCTTGCTGCAGGGCTCTCGCCTGACGGCTTTTGAGTTGCAGCGAGCCGGTGTTGACGTGACGCTGATCACCGACAGCATGGCGGCTTCCATCATGTCGCAGGGCTTGGTGGACCTGGTGATAGTCGGCACGGATCGGGTCGCGGCTAACGGCGACTTCGCCAACAAGATCGGTACGCTGAGCGTCGCCATTGCCGCACGCCATTTCGGCATACCGTTCTATGTCGCATGCCCGTCGTCAACGCTCGACCTGTTGACCGCCAACGGCGCGGACATCGTGATTGAAGAGCGGCAAGACCATGAAGTGACGCATCTGGCAGGCCAGCCCACTGCGCCCGCGGATATCAAGGTGCGCAACCCGGCCTTCGATGTCACCCCTCATGATCTGGTCACCGGCTTCATTACCGAGCGCGGGATTGTCGAACAACCCTTCGATAAAAACTTCGCAGCACTGTTTTCATTGGATGGAGGTACGTTGTGAACAGCATGCCGGACGCCGGGACCGCACTGCGGCAGGAGGTGATCGAGACCGCACTCGAGATGGAACGTCTCGGTATCAATCAGGGAACTTCCGGCAACATCAGTGCGCGGTGGCGCGATGGTCTGCTGATCACGCCGAGCGGCGTCCCGTATACGGAGTTGCAAACGCAGGACATCGTCTGGTTGCCGCTTGATGTGAGTGATGACGCAGCGGTGTTCGAGCAAAGCCGGCCATCGACGGAATGGCGGTTTCATCGTGACATCCTGTGTTCGCGGCCCGAGATCAACGCGGTGGTGCATACCCATTCGAACGCGGCTACCGCGCTGGCTATTCATGGCAGGGACGTCCCTGCGCATCACTACATGGTGGCGGTTGCTGGCGGTAATTCCATACGATGCGCACCGTATGCGACCTTCGGCAGTCAGGCGCTGTCCGTGCACGCCATCAACGCTTTGAAAGATCGTACGGCATGTCTGCTTGCGCATCACGGCGTGATTGCCATCGGCCATGATCTTGCTCGCGCGTTGTGGCTGGCCAATGAAGTGGAGGTCCTCGCACAGCAGTATTTGCTTGCTTGCCAGCTCGGAACGCCACCGGTCTTGTCCGATGCGGCAATCAACGAGGTGATCGAGAAATTCAAGGGGTATGGTTTGCGCAGGAAGGCTTGATGGCGGCGATATCACGGTAGCCACGGTAGCGACTGGAGCCAGGTTTCACCTGATGGACCCGCTTGGACGTGCTCCAATTTTTGCAACGAGCCCTTTCGATTTTGGGCATAGCGTACCGTGAATTGCGAGGATAGCATTCGACCACGATAGGCTGTATTTGACTCGACTATCGACCGTTGAGTTCTGGCTTTATCGCTTGAGCCAGAAGCTTGTCGATCGACGTGAAAGAAGATGCAAGGGAATTTCAACCTGCTTTTAAAACTTACACAACGGAGACGGTTATGGCCTGGAATTCAGAAAGGTTCGACAGATTGTCAAAGGTCGGCGCATCGACGGGAGCGTTGGTGTTTTGCGCGGCGGCTGCGCTAAGCGGTTGCTCGAAGAGCGATACGTCGACAACGGCATCGACCGATGCAGGCGCGAGCGCTGCGGCAAGCGCGGCACCGGCAGCCGACGCGGGCGGCGGCAAGGTCAAGGTCGGCTTTTCGGTTTCCACGCTGAACAACGCGTTTTTCGTCGGCTTGAAATCCGGGGTCGAGAAGGGCGCCAAGGCGCAAGGCTTCGAGCTCGTCCAGACCAATGCCAATGGCGACGCACAGCAACAGGTCAATGACGCCATCAACCTGCTAAGCCAGGGTGTCACGGCGCTGGTGCTCAATCCGATCGATTCGAAGGCGATCATCCCTGCTGTCGAGAAAGCCAACGCCATGGGGATTCCCGTGTTCACGCTGGACCGTGGCTCGGACGGCGGCAAGGTGACGTCCTTCGTGGCGTCGGACAACGTCGCGCTCGGCGCAACCGGGGCGAAGTGGATTGCAGACCAGTTGACGAAGCGCTACGGCTCTGCGAAAGGCAACGTGGTCGACCTGATCGGACTGGTTGGCACCACGGCGGCGACCGACCGCGAAAAGGGCTTCAGCGATGAAATTGCCAAGTATCCGGACATCAAGGTGGTCGCCCGCCAGGAGGGTGCGTTCGACCAGGAGAAGTCGCTTAACGCAATGACGAACATCCTGCAGAAGTACCCGCAGATCGATGCGGTGTTCGGCGCAAACGACGACAACACCGTGGGTGCGGAGAAGGCGATCGACAACGCCGGGCGTTATAAGCCGCTCGGTGACAAGGACCACATCATGATCATTGGCGCGGATGGTACGGCGCAAGCGCTCTCCGCCATTCGCGCGGGCAAGCAGGACGCCACCATCTCGCAGAACCCGATCGAAATGTCGGCGAAGGCGCTGAATTTCATTGCGGATTACAGCGCGAAGAAGCCGGTTCCGGCGAACTATGCATGGCCCACCTTGCTGGTCGACAAGAGCAACATTGACTCGGATGAGACCAAGAAGTACGGGCTCTGGTCCGAGCAGGTCAGTCAGTAAAGCGGCCCATGCGCGCTCCCGCAGCACGGGAGCGCGCTCGCATGTGAATGCGCATCTGATATTCAGTGAGACCCGAACATGAACAGTGAGAGGGGTTCCGAGGCAAGTGCCGCCGACACACGCCATACGCGCCACGCCCATCACGCGGCGGCCAATGCGGGCAGCGCGACTGCTCCGCCGCCGCTGTTGCGCATGGACGGCATTGTCAAGAGCTTCCCCGGCGTCAAGGCCCTTCGAGGGGTCAGCCTTGAATTGCAGGCCGGCCAGGTGATGGCTATTGTTGGCGAGAACGGCGCGGGAAAGTCGTCGTTGATCAAGACGCTTTCAGGCGCCTACGAGCCGGATGAGGGCACGATCGAGATCAATGGCCGGCCGCTCGCACGCGGTACGCATGCGGCTATCGACGCCGGCGTCGCGGTGATCTATCAAGAGCTTTCACTGGTCAACGACATGACGGTGGCGGAGAACCTGTTTCTCGGGCGCATGCCTTCGCGCAGCGGCCTGGTGTTGCGCAAACGGGCCAACGAGATGGCCCGCACAGCGCTCGCCCAGGTGGGCCTCGACAGCGTTTCGCCATCCATGCGCCTGGGCGACCTGCCGCTCAATAAGCGCCAGCTTGTAGAGGTGGCAAAGGCACTGGCACGCGACGCACGCATTCTCGTCATGGATGAACCCACTGCAGCGCTGCAGCGCGAGGACATCGCCAATCTCTATGCCGTGGTCCGGCGTTTGCGTGCAGCCGGCATGGGCATCATCTTTATCTCGCATCATCTTGAAGAGGTGTTCGAACTCGCGGATTCGGCCGTTGTCATGCGCGATGGCGCGACTGTCGGTGCGCGCCCGATGTCGCAGTGGACCGAGCAGGACCTGGTGCAGGCCATGGTCGCGCGCAACCTGGATTCGTTCTACCCGTGGGAGCCGCGCGACTATGGTCCGGTCATGCTGGAGGTCCGCAATCTTGCCAGCCCGCCCGTGTTGCGTAACGCCAGCTTCAGCGTACGCGCGGGCGAGATCGTGGGGGTGGCAGGCATTGCCGGGGCGGGGCGCACCGAGTTGCTGAAGGCGATCTTCGGCGCATTGCCGCTAAGCGACGGCGAAGTGCTGATACGTGGCCGGAAGGTTTCTATAGGATCGCCTGCGGAAGGTGTCCGCAATGGGCTCGTGTACACGTCCGAGGATCGCAAGCTCGAAGGACTGGTACTCGATGCCAGCATCGAAGAAAACGTCGCGCTGTCCAGCTTGCTTGCGCTCGCGACGGGCGGCTTCGTCAGCAACACGAAAAAGCGCAAGCTCGCGCAGGAAGCCAGCGCGCGTTTTGGTGTCCGCGCGTCGTCGGTCATGCAGATCACCGGCAATCTGTCAGGCGGCAATCAGCAGAAGGTCATTCTCGGCCGCGCGACAGCGACGCAGCCGGCGGTGATCATGCTGGACGAACCCACGCGCGGTATCGACGTGGGCGCGAAGACCGAGATCTACGCGCATATGGTGTCGATGGCGCGCGCAGGCGCCGCCGTCATCATGGTCAGTTCGGAATTGCCGGAGCTGTTGGGCATGTCGGACCGGGTCCTCGTGATGTACCGGGGCACGATCGTCACCGAGATTCCCCGCGACCAGGCAGATTCGGAAACGGTTATCCAGTGGGCTACAACAGGAGTAGGGGCATGACTTCCACGGCAGCGAATCAGGCGGATTCGGACGCGCTCCCCCGCCGCATCATCCGGCAGTTGCGA
>Ga0073928_10003740_pt1 | contig 23562 bp, 23 predicted proteins | sample PaiPotPPA55metaG_FD_76969 | JGI IMG/M metagenome (GOLD analysis project Ga0073928, IMG submission 76969) | Iron sulfur acid spring bacterial and archeal communities from Banff, Canada, to study Microbial Dark Matter (Phase II) - Paint Pots PPA... ...
CGAAGCCTCGGATGCGGTGCAGAGGCAGGTGCTCGAATTCCTTCTCGAACGCGCGCGATATATCCTGCGCGAGCGCCGCGGCTTCGCGTACGACGAAATTAATGCAGCCTTCGCAGCCGGGGCGGACGATTTGGTGGATGCGGTTGAGCGTGTGTCCGCGCTGAAGGCGATTCGCAACACCAAGAATTTCCCGCCGCTGGCGGCGGCGTTCAAGCGCATCCGCAACATTCTGGAGAAGTCAGCCGGCTCGAAAGACAGGATGCAGATGGGTGTGAAGCAGGAGCTTCTAAAGGATGCCGCCGAGCTTCAGCTTCAGACCGCCGCTCAGCGAATTGGCGAAGAGGCGACACGGCGAAAGAAAGAGAAGAAGTATCGGCAGGCGCTGGAGAAGATTTCAGAGCTGCGTCCGGCGGTGGATTTCTTCTTCGACAAAGTTCTAGTAATGCATGAGGATGAGAATATTCGCCGGAACCGCATCGCCTTGCTCGGCGGCCTGCTGAAGGAATTTTCCACGATTGCGGATTTCTCGGAGCTTGGCGCGGAGGATTCGAAGGACAGTGCCCGGGGCGCTCAGGCGTAATCGCGCGAGAATAATCCAGTTGAAGTTGTACTTTACAATTCGGTCTTTGCGGAACCGCGGCACATCAAGTGGCGCTTTCGTTGTCGGAGCGCCGACACGCGATCTTGAAGTAATACATGAATTTGGTTTCCGGGGCCGGTCCGTCGCGGATCAGTCCTGACTCAATGAAGAGGAGAGAGATGAAATACGTTTATTTCTTTGGCGCAGGAAAAGCGGATGGCACGGGCGACATGAAGGACGTCCTCGGAGGAAAAGGAGCGGGTCTTGCCGAGATGACGCGTATCGGGCTGCCCGTACCGGCCGGGTTCACGATCAGCACCGAGGCGTGCGACCACTATTTCAAGAGCGGGAAGAAATACCCGAAGGAGCTTCGAGGCGAAGTTGCCAAGCATCTCGCACACCTTGAAAAGCTCACCGGCAAGAAACTGGGCGACGCGAAGGATCCGCTGCTTGTTAGCGTGCGTTCCGGCTCGGCGCGATCGATGCCGGGCATGATGGAGACGATTCTGAACCTGGGGCTCAATGACAAATCGGTGCAGGGAATCGCGAAGGCCACCAATAATGACCGGTTCGCTTACGACGCCTATCGCCGTTTCGTTCAGATGTATTCGAGTGTCGTGATCGGGCTGCCGAAGGAAGATCTCGAAGCGCGCCTCCGCGCGATGAAGAGCAGGCTCGGCGTGAAAGATGACACGCGAGTCACCGCGGACGGCTGGCGCCAGCTAGTGGGCGAATACAAGGCCTACTTTAAAGAGAAGACCGGCAAAGATTTTCCCGAGGATCCCGTCGAGCAACTCTGGGGCGCGATTGGCGCCGTGTTCGAGTCGTGGATGGGCGAAAAGGCCGTCACATACCGCCGCGTCGAAAAAATTACAGGGCTGCTCGGCACTGCCGTCAACGTGGTGCAGATGGTGTTCGGCAACACGGGCGACAATTCCGGCACGGGAGTTTGCTTCACGCGCGACCCCAGCACCGGTGAGAAGACTTTCTTCGGCGATTTTCTTTTGAATGCGCAGGGAGAAGACGTCGTCGCCGGCATACGCACGCCCATGCAATTGAGCGAAATGAAGACGCGCATGCCGAAAGTTTACAAGCAGCTCGAAAAGGTCCGGCAGACGCTCGAAAAACACTATCGTGATATGCAGGACATGGAGTTCACCGTCGAGAACGGCAAGCTCTACATGCTGCAGACGCGCACGGGGAAACGTTCGCCGGGAGCTGCGTTCCAGATGGCCGTTGATATGGCAAATGAGAAATTGATCTCCCGCGAAGAAGCGCTCGAACGCCTGAAGTCGGAAGATATCGAGCGGCTGTTCTATCCGGTGATCGATCCGAAGCTGGCGCGATCTGAATTGGCCAGCCGAAAGCTCGCGGAGGGGATCAATGCTGTTCCGGGCGCGGCGGTTGGCAAGGCCGTGTTCACCGCGGAAGAAGCGGAGCGCTGGGCCGAACGCGGCGAAAAAGTGATTCTCGTGCGGCGCGAAACCAGTCCAGAAGATGTGGGCGGAATGTACGTGGCGCAGGGAATTCTCACGGCGACCGGCGGCAAGACGAGCCACGCCGCGGTGGTAGCTCGCGGCTGGGGGAAGTGCTGCATTGTCGGAGCGGAGAAGGTTGACATCGATGCGGAAGCGAAGAAGATGAGCTCAAACGGGCATGTCGTGCGCGAGGGCGATTGGATCACGCTCGATGGCGGCGATGGCTCCGTCTACTCCGGGGAAATCGAACTTGCGCGGCCGGACCCGCCGAAAGCCTATGAAACATTGATGAAATGGGCCGACGACGTTCGCAGACTGCGCGTGCGCACCAACGCGGACACGCCGCACGATTCCCGCGCGGCACGTGCAATGGGTGCGCAGGGCATCGGGCTCTGCCGCACGGAACACATGTTCTTCAAGGATTTTGAGCGTCCTGAAAAGAGCGCGGAACGGCAGCAGGCGATTCAGGAGATGATTTTGGCCGACGATTCGGAGTCCAGGCGCAAGGCCCTTGCGAAGCTGCTTCCGTTCCAGAGGCGCGACTTCATCGGCATCTTCGAAGCCATGAACGGCTTGCCCGTAACGATTCGGCTGGTTGACCCGCCGCTGCATGAGTTTGTCCCGCACGACGGCGCGAAGCAGGCGGAACTCGCGAAAAAAATCGGAATCACACCCGAGGCCGTGGCTCGGCGCGTCGAGCAGTTGCACGAGGCTAACCCGATGCTGGGGCACCGCGGCTGCCGTCTCTCGATCACGTATCCGGAGATTCTCGAGATGCAAGTGCGAGCCATCATCGAGGCGGCGATCGACTGCCAGAAGCGCGGAGTTAAAGTATTACCTGAGATCATGCACCCGCTTGTCCTCGATAAAAAAGAGTTTCAGATTTTGGAAGAGGCCACGCGGCGCGTCGCCGACAAGATCATTTCGGATACTAAAGTAAAACTTGAATATCTCGTGGGGACTATGATCGAACTGCCGCGCGCGGCGATACTCGCGGGGGAGATTGCGGAACTGGCGGAATTCTTTTCGTTCGGCACGAATGACCTGACCCAGACGACGATGGGGCTTTCCCGCGACGACGCCGGGCGCTTTTTGCCCGAGTACGTCGACGAACGAAAGGCCGCCATCTTCAAGACGGACCCGTTCCAAACGCTCGACATCGAAGGCGTCGGGATGCTCGTCAAGTGGGCGATCGAGCATGGCCGCAAAACGCGGCCGACGCTGAAAATCGGAATTTGCGGCGAGCACGGTGGCGACGCCGACAGCGTCAAGTTCTGCCACGAGGTGGGGATGGATTACGTCAGCGCATCGCCCTTCCGAGTGCCGATTGCGCGATTGGCGGCGGCGCAGGCCGTTATCGAAGAGAAGAAGCGGAAGAAACAAAGGAAGTAGCGGAAGAAACAAAGGAAGTAGCGGAATACAGGGACCGCTCGCACGCGGGTTACGGCGTCGCCTTTAGGGGCGATGCCGAACGGCCGGATGGGAAGCAACGTCGTTCGTATTTGGAAAGGGAGGCCGCGATTCAAGCGTCGGAAAGACGGCCGCTCATCATCGGAATCTGCGGCGGAACGGGATCGGGTAAGACGACGATCACGCGGCGGATTATCGACGCCCTCGCGGCTGAGAGTGTCACCATCCTGCAGCAGGACAACTACTACAAGGATTACCCGCAACTCTCGTACGAGGAACGCGTTCGGGTGAATTTCGATCATCCCGATTCGATGGACACGCCGCTGCTCATCGAGCACGTGCGGCGCTTGCGCGAAGGCGAAGCAATCGAATCACCCACTTATGATTTCGCGAACTTTCAGCGGCACACGCAGACGGTGCGCATCGATCCTCGCGCCGCAATCATCATCGAAGGAATTTTGATCTTCGAAAACAGGGCGCTGCGGAACTTGATGGACATCAAGATTTTCGTCGACACCGATGCGGACTTGCGGTTCATCCGGCGGCTGTTGCGCGACATCGGCGAGCGCGGTCGCACTATGGAAATGGTGGTCGATCAGTACCTGACCACGGTGCGGCCGATGCACAGGGATTTCGTGGAGCCGTCGAAGCGCTTTGCCGACGTGATCATTCCCGAGGGCGGGCACAACGAAGTCGGCATCGACCTCGTGATCCAGAAAATAAAGTCACTTGTCCCGCGTGGCTGAGTTCAACGGGCGGTGTCGGGCTCGATCGTCTCAAACTCTTCTTCGATGATGCGATCGACTCTGGCGGTTTCCTTGCGCAGGTGACGAAGTTTCCCGAATGACTTCATCCAGGGCTTCGTGTCGGAGGCCTCGGCCCGCGAGCGAAGTTTTTCTGCCAAAGCTTCGGAGACGAGCGATTGAAACGTAATGCCGCGCTCGGCCGCCGCAGACTTGAAACGCCGAAAAAGCGCGTCGGGAACTTCTACTGTCGTTTTCACGACATCATCTTCTCATATTTATCAGGCGCCCGCGCCCTTGGGCAGCGTCTTACATTCTTCGGCGAGGGGTAGTTCCGCCGCCAGCAGCCTCAGCGCCACTCCATTCTCCCCGTCGTAGACGAGGGTGTAGACGTGCGAGCAGCGCTCGCAAAGCCAGAAATGCTTCACTCCGTGCGTACTCGCGAGCGAACTTTCATCTGGCTGACTCTGTCGAAACCGGAAAAACTTGCCTCCTCCCAGCCAATGAAAGGCCGCGGGGCACAAGGGGTTCGCGCATTTGGGATGGAGTCGTTGATTTAGCGGAGCAGGCTTCGGGGTGTCGTTGCTGGGGAGGCTGCGTTCGCTCCCCTCGAGATGGGCCGACTTCCGTTCTGCTTCTAGCTTGGAAATGGTGATGCGTAACCAACCGGCGACCGCTTCTTCAATTTCATGCTGGTCGGCATAGCGGTAGAGAGAATCCAGCGTCTCGCCCGACGGGCCGAGGGGAATCTTGCGGCACGCGGCCTTCTCGTCGCGGTGCTCGTCCGGAATCCAGTGCATTAGCACGCAATCGCTGCACGGGCCCGGATTCTCTTTGCAATCGTAGTTCATGCAAGTGGGAGAATCCTCGAAAACAAACTGCGGTCTCCACGGCTCGCGCGGCGACCGTCCGTATCCGCCCTTCTCCACGAACTCAAGCTCGAACTTCAGGACATCCAGTAGGTCTCGCTCATCTCTTTTCATATCGCGCTCCTTCTGTATGGAGCATCTGCGTTCGCCGAAAGTGCTGCTGTGACGGCCATCACGCGGAGACGTGATTTGGGTCACTGGTCCTCGAGACGATTCGAAGCAGATTCACTGGGGAGAACGATCCGCGGGTCTTCGAGATGACCACCGGCTTCAGAATTGTTCCGCGCGGAAAAGGGAGTACAATAGCGCACGGTTCATTCATGCGTGCCCCCTACGGCCTGGAAATAATTGAGAACTGCGTCACTTGCCCGCACAAAGAGGATCGGCTCTTTTGCAATCTTCCGCCGGCTGCGCTGCAACGCCTTTCGGCAATCACCTCGGCTTCTTCGTATCCAAAAGGGGCGACACTGTTTGTGGAAGGGCAAGCAGGCCGCGGTGTCTTCATCCTGTGCGACGGTCGCGTGAAACTGTCGACATCCTCGGCGGATGGGAAAACGCTGATCGTGCGGATTGCCGAGCCAGGAGAAGTCCTGGGATTGCCGGCCACCGTCACGGGCACGCCCTATGAGCTGACGGCGGACGTGATCGAACCCACGCAGGCGAATTTTATCCCGCGGGCTGATTTTCTCAATTTTTTGCGCGAGCACGGCGAGGTTTCGCTGCGGGTAGCCCAGCAATTGGGCGAAACGTACCACGCGGCCGTCGCCGAAATGAGGTCCATTGGTCTATCTCATTCGGCGGCAGAAAAGCTGGCGCGGTTTCTTCTCGACTGGTGCGCGAGCCATGGCGACGGCAAAGGTGAAATTCGCGCAAAATTGACGCTGACCCACGAGGAAATCGCCCAAATGATTGGCGCGTCACGGGAAACTGTCACTCGGCTCTTTAGCGACTTCAAGAAAAAACAACTGTTGCAGGTAAAAGGTTCGACCCTTATATTACGCGACAAGGCTGGGCTCGAGCATTTGGCTGATGATCGAGCCAGCGGCTGAGTTCGGCGAGCAAGACCCCTTCCGGTAAACCCCTTCGAATCTCGATGTGATGGTCGTCACTTCGCAAAGTGACGTCGGTCACATCGGTCCAACACCGTAGTCGATAAGCTGCGCTCGATTTCTAGCGAGCCTGTGGGTAGCGGGAGAAGGAGAACGATTCGTTCGAGTGGCATCTCCTTCCAAGCATGATGCTCCAAGCATTCGGGTGACGCTACCTGTTCGGAGAGTGAGCAGTATTGAACAGTTGCGGCATTACGTAGCGCTGTACACTGCCGCGTTCGCGAAGCGATGTTAGCGAGAACAGACTGAGCAAATCCTTTTGGCAGAGGGAGGGGAACAAAATGGTGCATGCACAACCTGGGCACCCGATAGTCACCGCCGTTTTGAAGGCCGTTGGTTGGCTTGTTCCGATCGTATTGTTGATCATTCTGTCCGAGCCGAACGCGCATGCAGTCCCCAGCTATTCGCGGCAGACGGGGCTTTCTTGCGCCACTTGCCACTACGCCCCTCCGGAACTCACGCCCTTCGGGAGAAAATTCAAGCTGGAGGGCTACACGTTCACAACAAAGGCGCAGGTGACCGACGACAAAAAGGACCACAATTCAGGCCTGCACCTGCTCGAATCTTTTCCGATCTCCGTGCTATTTGATACGTCGTTTACCGCGACGAAATCCCCTCAACCGACAACGCAGAACGGCAACTTCGAATTTCCGCAGGATGCTTCCCTGTTCCTCGCTGGCAGTTGGGGAAGCCATGTAGGCAGTTTCCTGCAAGTTACCTACGACAGTCAGGCGGATAATTTCACCTGGGATAACACAGACATACGAGTCGCCACCAACACGGGCCATCTTTTCGGCAAGCCGCTCACCTACGGGGCAACATTCAACAACAATCCAACCGTAGAGGACCTTTGGAACAGCACGCCTGCCTGGGGTTTTCCGTTCGTCTCCTCCAACGTCGCTCCCTCGCCGTCGGCGGCAGCTTTGATCAACGGGTCGTTGGCGCAGGACGTGGCGGGGTTAGGTGGCTACGCCATGTGGAACGATCATCTCTACCTCGCGGGTACCATCTACCGCTCCGAACACATAGGCGGCCCTCAGCCGAATCCCGGTACAGGATTCCCGATCAACATCCGGGGCGTCGCTCCTTACTGGCGTGCCGCGTGGCAAACTTCGACGGACAATAACAATCTTGAAATCGGCACCTATGGGATGCACGCGAAGAGCTCCCCGAACGCAATCACGGGTCTCGCCGACAGCTATACGGATTGGGCCTTTGATTTTCAGTACGATCGCACCATCCCGCAGTTCAAGAATGACGTTTTGTCTTTCCGCGGAACCTATATTCGGGAGAACTCGGCACTCGTAGCGACATTCAATGCCATGCCCCCGGGCGCCACTCAACCGGGCCACCATCTCAACACCGCGGAGTTCAACGCCGAATATCACTTCGGCACGCGCTTTTCCGGGACGGGCGGTTTCTTCAACGTCACCGGAACTGCGGACCAGCTCCTCTATCCACAGGCGCCCGTTACCGGCAGCGGAACGGGAAGTCCCGCAAGCACCGGGTACATCTTCAACTTTTCATGGTGGCCGGAGCAGAACATCAATTTCGCCGTGCAATATACCGGTTACCTGCGATTCAATGGCGCCTCGACGAATTACGACGCGGCGGGTCGCAATGCCAGCGCGAATAACACCACCTACTTGTTGGCTCGCTTTGTTTTCTGATGTAGGAGCCTTTGCCGGTGAGAAGTCGCAGAGAAGCAATGCGCCGGCGCGTGGAACTGCGGTAAGCTTCTGCCGGTTTTTCGCGGGCTACCCCCGCGGGAGGAAAAAAACATGCAACGCTCGTTCTTGCACGTCGCCGCTGCAGCCATCTCGATCTGCATCGCGGCCCTGGTTGTGCCGTCGTCTCTTCGGGCTCAGACCGATGCGGCGAAGACATACAAGGCAAACTGCGTGTTGTGCCATTCGGCCAACGGCAGTGGTGATTCGTCCTCGGGAAAGGCTCTCAAGGCAAAAGACCTGAGGTCGGACGAAGTGCAAAAAAAATCAGACGCGGAGCTCGCCGACTTCATCACCAAGGGCCAAGGGAAAATGCCTGCTTTCGGGTCGAAGCTCTCGCCCGACATGATCAAGGCGCTGGTGGCGTACATTCGAGCAATGCCGAAGAAGTAAGGGTGGTTGGGTCATTGCGGAGGGGAGAATTCGATGAAGGCTGCCGGTGATGCCGGGCCCGTCTCCGAAAAACGAAGGTCGTTTTTGGGAACCCTGCTCGGATTGGGGTCGGTTTGCGTTGGCGAGCTGCTTTCCGTGCCTTTGATTCGCTTCGCTCTGTTTCCTTTGTTGCGCCGCACCACCGAACTCAAAGAGTCGCCGGTGGGATCCGTGTCGGAATTTTCGTCTTTAAGTGCACCCGTCGCGCGAACCATCCAAATCGAGCAGTTAGACGGCTGGCGCAAGGCAGTTTCCGAGAAAACAGTATACGTAACGAAAAACGATCGCGGAGAGTTGTGCGTTCTCTCATCGATTTGTCCGCACCTGGGCTGCACGGTGCCGTGGTCCGCTTCGAAGAGCGCTTTCGCCTGCCCGTGTCACGGGGCCACGTTCTCGCCGGATGGAAAGCAGATTAGCGGTCCGGCGCTCAGGGGAATGGATGCGCTTCAATCGACAGTTCAGGACGGTCAACTCATGGTCCGTTTCCAATATTTCCGGCAACTCGTGGCCGACAAGGAAGTCATCGGCTGAGAAAGAGAATTGCTCAGAATGGCTTCGACGCACGCCAGCAAAGGCGATCCGGGACAAGTGAAGACGGGTTTTCGGGGATGGCTGGATCGCCGCACCGGCCTGGATTCTTTGCTTCGCGTCGCGTTGGACGAGCCCGTTCCCGGCGGCGCGCGGCTCGCTTACATTTTCGGCTCGGGCCTCTTGTTCATATTCCTTTCGCAGGTCATCACTGGCGTTTTCCTGGCGCTCTATTACGTTCCTTCCGCAGACCACGCGCACACAACGGTGGCTTACATCACGAAGAGTGTTACTGCGGGTTCTTTCCTCCGCAGCCTCCACGCCTACGGTGCCAGCGCGATGATCGTCGTGCTGCTTCTGCATCTATCTCAAACGTATATCTGGGGCGCGTACAAAGGGCGTCGCGAATTGCTCTGGCTTTCCGGCTGCCTGCTGTTCGGACTCGTTCTTGGAATGGCGTTTACGGGTTACTTGCTCCCATGGGACCAGCGAGCCTACTTTGCGACGGCCGTGGGAACGAACGCTGTGAGCGAAGTTCCGTTGATTGGCGAAAGCCTGAAACGCCTGATGCGCGGCGGCACGGATATGGGCACGCTCACGATCTCGCGGTTTTTCGTTGCCCATGTTTTTCTGATTCCCGCGTTCATCTTTGCTCTGGTGGCATCGCACATTTTTCTTTTCCGCCGGGCTGGTGCCGCCGGTCCCGTTGACGAAGATCCCTACCATCCCACACAGAAAACCGAACCCTTCTATCCTCGTCAGGTTCTCATGGACCTGTCTCTGACGGGCCTGCTCATTGTCGGGCTCGGATTGCTCGCCTTCTTCATGCCGGCGCAACTTGGCCCTTCCGCCAATCCAGCCGACGCCCAATATATTCCCCGGCCCGAGTGGTATTACCTTCCGATATTCCAGTGGCTGAAGTATTGGCACGGGGCTGGTTCGATCGTCGGCATCCTTGTGATTCCCGCCGTGCTGGTTCTGGGCATCCTCGCGGTGCCGTTTCTCGATCGCAGCATTGAACGCCGGCCGTGGAAGCGGCCTATTGCGATGGGCGCCTATGCGTTCGTCCTGTGCGCTCTGATCGGTCTTGGCTTGCGAAGCCGTTATCTGGATTCCCACGACGCTGGAGTCGCGCAGCAGTTGGCCAAGCAGATCTCCGAGGAAGACGCGTACATGCACGCGCCGTTCGAGCCTGAGCTTTCGTCCGCTTCACTCGCGGCTGAGAATGTGGCCTTGGCTGACCCGCTGGCTGCGAAAGGGAAGGCCGTCTTCGAAGCTCAGGCATGTAACGCATGTCATGGTGATGCAGGAATTGGAACTGCCGCGGCGCCCGCCCTTGTCGGCGTGGGCGCGAAATATTCATCCGATCAACTAGCGGAACTTTTGAAACATCCCACCGCCAAAATGACGGCAGGCGGCATGCCGGCTGTGGACCTGCCCCCAGACGATCTGAAAGCGCTGATTGCCTACGTACAGAGTCTCAAGCACTGACGCCGAACGCGATGAGAAGCCGCCTGGGCTCGCACGTCGATGCGTCGCAGCCCGCGAATGTAGCGTTAGTTTTGCAGGGAAGCGGATTCTGACTCAGCGGTAACATGGCGGGCAGCAGGGCAGTTACCCTTCGAGTTTGTAGCCGATCTTGCGAACGAACTTGCGTCGATGCCGTGTCTCTTCGGCGCCTTCCACCCCCTTCGGAGAACTCCCATCCACGACTCCCAGAATCGCCCGGCCTTGCTCCGTTTGAGCCACCACCACCTCGACAGGATTCGCTGTCGCGCAATAAATCGAGCAAACCTCGAAGCAGTCCCGCACCCGGCTGAGCAAATTGATGGGATAGGCTTGCCGGACTAGCAGGACGAACACGTGCCCGGCCCCCAGCGCCTTTGCATTGGAAATGGCGGCTTGCCGCAGCTCGTCGTCGTTCGATTCCACCCGAATCAGGCACGGCCCGGAAGCCTCGCAGAACGCCACACCGAGCTTAGCGCCGGGTACAGTGTTCACCACCACCTCGTACAGGTCTTCCGCAGTCTTAATGAAGTGCGCTTGTCCCAGGATAAGATTTGCCTCTTCGGGGATCTCCAGCCGCACGGTCAATAGTTCCATGTTTATCCCTCATTCGGTAAAAACTTCCCACAAATGGAATTCACGAATCCCGCCAGAGTGTCGTTTTTTGGCGAAACCCCATTATCGGCAGCAATTCTTGGCCACGCTAGCGTGAGGGATATTTGGAATTTCACGTGCTCAGCTAAATCGTGTTGTCGAGTTGTCGCATCTAAAAGTGTGCGGCGAAACACAAGTTTGACCGGACAGCGTTAATGTTCATCAGGACTATTCAACAGGCGAAACGGTGGGTGAAGATACTTTTTGGCTTCACACTGCTTGCTTTGGGAATCGTGATGATCGTCACTCCCGGACCGGGTTGGCTGACCATTCTCCTGGGCCTGGGAATCCTCGCTGCCGAGTTTGTCTGGGCGCGAACACTGCTGGACCGCCTCAAGGAGCAGGGAATACGCCTCCGCGACGCCGTCTTCGTTCGTCAGCCGGCTGATCGAGTCTAGTTTCGCGCTCCGCTATCCTGGATTTTCTCGCTTCCGAACCCCTTCCAACTGTGGTTTCATGCCTTCGAGGACCGTGCCCTGAGTAGGGCCACCTCTCGTAATATCTAAGTAGCTCGGCGGCGGTTGAACCAGCTCTTTGCATGCGCCCTCGAAATGGAGGCATTCGTGCCCGACGACGCTCAGAAACGCCCCACAAATCGCCCCGAAAATCGCCCAGAGCATCGATGGTCAGGGAAGTGGGCCCTCATCACTGGCGCGAGCGCCGGCATCGGATTGGAGTTCGCCCAGCAGTTGGCAGCCGCGGGCGCTCATCTGGTTCTGACCGCGAGGCGTGCCGACCGGCTGCAGAAGCTCGCCGCTGACCTCTCCACCAAGCACGGCATTAGCGTCGAGGTCTTCGCCGCTGACCTCACCCGCTCCGAAGGTCCCGGCGAAATCCACGCCTTCACGAACCGAAAGAAATTCGAAATCGAGCTGCTCATCAACAACGCCGGTTTTGGCGCCTTCGGCTACAACCATGAAATACCTGAAGAGCGCTTGCTGGAAATGGTCCAGGTAAACTGCTCGGCGGTGGTTCACCTGACGCGCCTCTATGTGCCGGCGATGGTCCAGCGGCGGCACGGCGACGTCCTGATCGTCGCCTCGACGGCTGCTTTCCAATCCGTGCCGTTCAATTCTGTGTATGCCGCCACCAAAGCCTTTGACCTGCTTTTCGCTGAAGGGATTTCGGAAGAACTGCGCCCCCTGGGAGTGAATGTCTGCGCGCTATGTCCCGGTCCGACAACCACCGAGTTCCAGCAGGTGGCTCAGCAGCCCAGCCGCGCCTTCAAGGTGGTCGAAACCGCGGAGAAGGTTGCGCGCGTCGGCCTCGAAGGCCTCGCAAAAGGGAAGAGCTACGTCATCTCGGGCGCCATGAATCGCTTGATGATGGAGTCCGAGCGCCTGGTGCCACGCCGTTTCGTTGCAAAAATGGCCGCAAAGATGATGCGCCCTGAAGGAAGCTAGCTTTCAAAGGCCATGTTCGAGCGCTACACAGAGAAGGCCCGTCGGGTGATTTTCTTTGCCCGCTACGAGGCCAGCCAGTACGGCAGCCCTTACATTGAGACCGAGCATCTGCTGCTTGGTTTGCTCAGGGAGGACCAGACTCTCGCGCACGTCCTCCTGAAATCGCTCCCCTCGATTCAAATGGTCCGAACGGAGATTGAAGCCAGTATCGAGGCGCGTGAGCGAATATCCACGTCGGTTGAGGTACCGCTGACTCAAGAATGTAAGCGCATCCTGAATTACGCGGCGGAGGAATCGGCGAGGCTTGGCAGCCGCCACATTGGGATGGAGCATTTGCTGTTAGGAATTCTTCGCGAAGAGGGCAGCCGGGCGGCGTGTATCTTCAGAGGTCACGGCATATTGCTGAACGACATGCGCGAGAAGATCGCGGATCCGAAGCTGCAAGGCCAATCGGAACGAATCCCAGTGCCGGTGCGAGTTCCGATTGGCGCCGCCGTTGACATGATCCTCGAAGTTTGGGAGGCGCGCGATGCGAAGAAGCTGGCGAGCTTCTTCGATGCGCGGGGCCAATTCTGGGACGTTCACGGCGAGTTATGGCTGACTCCGCCCCAAGTTGAGAATGGCCTCGCCTCTCACTTCACATCAGCAGAGCCAGCGGGCGCCGCGCCCGATGTCAAAGACGTGAAACCGGTGGCCGGCCAAGTTGCGATTGTAACCGTCCTCTGGAAGCCGCAAGGTGAAGCCAAAAAGCACAATGCGAGCGCTCTCCGAATGGTTCTGGTCCTCCGCGACGCCCACCCCGGCTGGCTGATCGTCTCGATCCACTTGGCCGAGCTCCGGATCCAATGAAACTCCCGCACCCTGAGCTCGCTGTGATGGACAGAGTCAAACTCCGGGACTACTGCTGTGAAGCGAATCGACCAGCTTTCTGCGACGGATTCCCGCGCTTGACAGAGCGCTTACCGCTAGCGCAGGGCGTGTTTCAGTCGTTTCGTGGTCTTCTGCAATTGCCTCTTGAGGGCTTCCACCTGCTCGGAAATTGCCGCGAGTTCCTTTTTCGCGACCACTCCCGCCTTTGCCACTTTGTGAGCCGTGCGGTCAGCTCTCCCCATTGCACCGCCTATCGCTTGCGCAGCCTTCTTGAGTCTACTCTTTGCCATTCTTCTCCTCCTCAGTGTGACCACCTCAAAACGTTCGATGACTTTCCCGTTAGTTAAGACGCCTCGAATTCGTCGGTCTCCCACATGGCGCTCCTCATTCGTCGTCCTTGCCTTGCGCTTTCGCCAGACGCTCGATCACGGCCATGTCCTCCAGCGTCGTGGTGTCGCCAGTGACGCCGCCCTTTTGCGCAACCTCGCGTAGAAGGCGCCGCATGATCTTGCCGCTGCGCGTCTTCGGCAGCAAGTCGCAGAATCGAACATCCGTGGGCCGCGCGATTGACCCAATCGTCGTCGCCACGTGGTCCATCAGCGCCACACGAAGCTGCGCGCTGTGATTTTGCCCTGACCGCAGCGTGACGAAGCAAATGATCGCCTCGCCCTTGATCTCATCCGATCGCGCCACCACCGCCGCTTCTGCCACCGACGGATGGCTCACCAGCGCGCTTTCAATCTCCATCGAGCTCAATCGGTGCCCAGCCACCTTGATGACGTCATCCACGCGCCCGAGCACCCAGATGTAGCCGTCTTTGTCGCACTGCGCCGCGTCGCCCGCAAAATAGAGGCCCGGAATGCGGTTCCAGTAGTCGCGCACATAGCGCTCGTCGTCTCCATAAATCGTCCGCAGCATCGACGGCCACGGCTTCTGAATCGTCAGGTAGCCGGTCACGCCGGGCTCAACGGGTTCGCCCTTCATGTCCACGACGCGCGCCGCGATTCCCGGCAGCGGCAACGTGGCCGAGCCGGGCTTCGCCGGAGTCGCCCCTGGCAGCGGCGAGATCAAGATCGAACCAGTCTCTGTCTGCCACCAGGTGTCGACAATCGGGCATCGGTTCTTCCCGATGGCCTCGAAATACCATTTCCACGCAGCGGGGTTGATGGGCTCGCCCACGGTCCCCAGCACGCGCAGGCTTTTCAGGCTGTGGGGATTGATCCAGTCCATGCCCCAGGCCATGAACGCGCGCACGGCCGTAGCCGAGCTGTAGAAAATCGTCACGTTGTAGCGGTCAACGATTTCCCAGAACCGATCCTTGCGCGGAAAGTCAGGCGCGCCTTCGTACATCACGATGCTCGCGCCGTTCGCGAGCGGCCCGTAAACGATGTAGCTATGGCCCGTCACCCAACCGATGTCGGCCGTGCACCAGTAAATATCGTCGTCGCGCAAATCAAACACGAGCCGCGTGCTCCACATGCACTCCAGCAGGTAGCCCGCCGACGTGTGCAGCACGCCTTTCGGCTTCCCGGTGGTTCCGCTGGTGTACAAGATGTAGAGCGGCTGCTCGGAATCGAACGGCAGGGCAGGGCACTCGGCAGAGGCGGCTTCTTCGAGTTCATGCCACCACAGGTCGCGGCCTTCGGTCCAACCCACCTTTTCACTAGTCCGGCGCACGACGACGGATTTCTCGATCGTGGGGCAGTTTTTCAGCGCGGCGTCCGCCGTTTCCTTCAGTGGAACGATCTTGCCCCGGCGGAAGCCGCCATCCGCGGTGATCAGGATTTTCGACTTCGCGTCGGCGATGCGGTCGGCAAGCGCCGTGGCGCTGAACCCGCCGAACACCACCGAATGCATCGCGCCCACTCGCGCGCACGCTAGCATCGCGATTGGAAGCTCTGGAATCATTGGCATGTAAATGGCGACGCAGTCGCCCGCCTTCACGCCAAGCCCGATCAGCGCATTCGCGAACTTGCACACCCGCGCGTGAAGCTCCGCATAAGTGAGCTGCAAAGTGGCGCCGTCTTCCGCCTCCCAGAACATTGCGGGCTTGTTGCCGTTCTTTTCGAGGTGTCGGTCGAGGCAGTTGTACGAAACGTTGAGCTTGCCGCCCACGAACCACTTCGCGTGCGGTAGCTTCCACTCGAGCGTCTTTTGCGGCGGCTCGAACCAGTGAAGCATCTCCGCCTGCTCGCCCCAGTATTCCTCCGGGTTTTCGGTCGCGCGAGCATAAATCTCCCGGTATTCCTCGAGCGACTTGACGTGCGCGCGCTTGCTGAACTCCTCCGGCGGCGGAATCGCCTTCTCGTCGGTCACATGAGGATCAAATTCCAGCATCGGCCCTCCCAGCGAAAGGGAACTATAACAAGGAAGCAAGGAGGCAGGGAAGCAGGAGACAAGAATGTCTGGTGTCGGCCCCGGACTCGGGTTTCAGGGTTTGTAACCCTGAACTTAAATTAGTCCATCCGAAAGAGCCCCGGAAATCAATTATTAGGAGATTCCTATTTCACGCCGTTCTTGGAGTCCCAGGAACCTTGCTCTTTCCGCACATAAATGATCTGCCCGATGTGGTACGCATTGTGCGTGCTGATGTGCGTGAAATTCATTCGACGCGTTTCGCGTGCTGGTCCCTTCCGCCTTGATGCAGGATCAGCTCCGTCGCCCGGCCCGTACCATCAGTCACAAAAGTGATCTGTGCTTCGACGACCTTAAGGAAGTAATCGCGGTCGCTTTCAGGGAACGCCTCGAACTTCTGCTGCCCCGTCGCCTGCACGAAGAGATGGTCGCCCTCGCGCGTGACCGTGACGATGAAGTCCGGATTCAGTTGATAGCGTCCGGCGTAGCCGTCGAACAGCTTCGGATCGACAGCGATTGTCTTATGCTCTTTCGGGGGAGGCGGCATCAGCGCCGGAATCACCAGACCCGCCACTGTGTGCGCGATCCGCGTGGGACGAGCGTGCCCCGCATCCAGGTTCGTTAGCACGACGACGGTCAGGTTGTCGTCCACATATCGGGAGATGTCGCAGGTGAAACCCTGCCACGCCCCGCCGTGCTCGATCACCTTATGCCCGTTCAGCTTATTGATTTCCCATCCAAACCCGTAGTTTGACGGATTCGGCTTGCCGTCATTCAGCGGAAACACCGTCCAGATTCGATCCAGGCTCGACTGCCTCAACAGGCTGGTTCCATACAAAGCCTCGTCCCACTTCGCTAGGTCCAGGATGTTGAAGTAGAGCGCGCCATCTGCCGTCGAGTTGAACGTCGGCGATACCCAGCCCTGATTCTGAAGCTTCTCGTCGTGCAATTCATAGCCGGACGACCGGTTTGGAATGATGTCCGCGTCGCTGATCAATCGCGTTGACGTCATCCCCAGCGGCTTAAAAATCCGGTCCGCCAGGTAATCAGCGTAGAACTTGCCGGTAACTTTGTGGATCATGATTCCCAGCAGCAGGTAGTTTGTATTGCGGTAGTCCCACTTCTCGCCGGGCTGGAACTCAATCGGCAGTGCCTCGGTTTTCTCCAGCAGTTCGTCCTCGGTGAAATCCAGGCGCATATAGAAAGGGCCCTTCGGTCCTGTGCGCTCGTCGCTTTCGTATTCCGCCAGACCCGATGTGTGCGAAAGTAGATTCTTAATGAGAATCGGCTTCCAGGTCGCGGGCGCGTTTGGAAAATATTTCACGATGCTGTCGTCTAACCCGACCTTGCCCTCTTCCACCAGCATCATCACCGCTGCGGAAACAAACTGCTTGCCCACGGAACCGGACTGAAAAATGGTCTCTGGTTTCACCTGGACGTTCAGCTCCACATCCGCCAGGCCATAGCCTTTCGCCAGCAATATTTGCCCGCGGTGATAGATGCCGACGGCAGTCCCGGGAATACGCTCGCGTTCCATTTCGGCCGTCACGTACTTGTCGATGCTCGCTATTTGCTCTGGAGTCAGATCAGCAGGAGACGAAGTTTTGGCACCCCCACGCGCCACGCCAGACGCGATGACAGCGGCCCCCAGAAGAACCCCGGCAAACCGCCGCCAACTTTTTCGAGACAATACCCGAGTAAGCCTCATCGTCCCTCCATCCCAGCATCAAGACCCGCAAGATGGCCCAAGCCAAATCTGTAGCGCGCCAATCATATCGACGGGCGCCGTAAGCCTGCCCGCCGTGGTGGGTGCGACACCCTTCTCCCGACGGGTCCTGGCCTACACTGCGCTACTCGCCTTCGACAATCCACCGCTCGGCCTCACGCTTGACTCCTTCGCTGGAGACAGCGCGATCAGGACTACACCGATGCCAAACATCGTAGCCACTCCTAGCAGTTCTTTCCGTTCAATCGCCTTCTCATATACCTGCACCGCCATAACAGCTCCGTGAGCGAAGCTCGACCACGCGGCGAAGGCGATCACGCTGCGATTCGCCGCCGGGTTACGCACCGCCAGTAGCAAGAAAATCCCCAGCGTCACGTAAAGGCTGAGCATCATCGCCAACGCTGGGTCGTTCCGCAGAAACAGCGCCAAGGGATAGATGCCAGCCGAAAAGAACAACCCCACCAACACCATCACAACCTTCAACGCCTGTTCTCGCATACCACCCTCCTCTCAATGTGGTCCGGTTACTCCTCGTGACCCGAGGATACGCGCCCCGGCAAGGCATGGCCAGCAGAAGCGTGCCACCGCCCGTAGACTTAATTGCAGCGCCGCTAAAGTCCTGAGCGAAGCCGAAGAGCGGCTTCAGCCCGGCAGCCTTTCGCTGTGCCTCTGGGTTTCGGGTGGAGGCCCCGTGCGTTTAGCACGGGGAAGGAGCGCTTCAGCGCTCCGGGGAAAAGCCTGGCCTCCAATCCCGCGCTTTAGCGCTGGATTTCGCGTCAGCCCCGGAAGATTCAAACGTAGCTCCGCGGCCTTCAGCCCAACAGCCTCGGTTGGTCGAAGCCTCTAAGCACCGTAAGCCTGCCCGCCGTGGCGGGCAAACGGCGCAAAGAGCGCGGCGCCTGGCTTGTGTCGCCCCCCGTAAGGCGGAGCTATGCTATAAACTCTGGTCATGTCCGCAAGAGGCCGATGGGTCGTTTACGAATACCGGAACGAGCGATTTGTCCGGCTGTCGCAGCTTTTCGCCACGAGAGCGCAGGCCGAAAAAGAACGCGATAAACTCCAGGCAGCGTTCCACTCCAAACAGCTCTCTGTACGACGCCAGGGGCGAAGGCCACATGCGACGCTTGGCGTGGGGTTCGTCGTTAACGTATAGCCTGCCCGCCGTGGCGGGCGCCCGCTCTCGCATAGCATTCCTCTGTTAAACGAGGCGCCGAGTGACCCGAGGATACGCGCCCCGAAAGACATACCGCGCCGATGGGAAGGGAGTTCCGGCGCTAGACAGCGTTCCCGCGCAAGAGGTCACGTTTATGCTTAGTTTGCGTTATCTGACGAACTGAAGTCTTCCGCCATCCCGCTGCGCACGAGCGCCAGGTTGGATTCGTTGGCGAGCATGATAGGACAACCGTCGCTCGGTTCGATCCGCAGCTCCTCGAAATGATCCCAATACGCGAAAAAGATTAGTTTCTGTCCAACGCGGGGCCCAGAGTTCGCTTCGCCGGGCCACGGAGAAAAATGGACGTCGCGAATGTCTCCGATCTTCCAGTCTGCGGACCCTTTCAACCGCTCGATGATGCGTACGCGCGCGACCCCTTCCCGGTCAGCGTCGTCGCTCGCGGTCTTGTGGAGTGCAAGGACCTCGCCAACGGCGATCTTCGCGCTGTCCCGACCCAGCGTTTGAATAACTAGCCCGGAACACTCAGGCGAGCGCCTAGCATTTTCGACTCGCGGGCGTTCTGCCACGTACTGCGCCCAAGCTGCGGGCATGATGTCGCTTTGCGTGAGGCAAGGACGCCAGCGCGTAAGGCAAGAAAGATCCAATTGCATCAGTCGCTGCACGTCCCTAGGTTCCGCGTAAGGAGTGAACTTCGCCCAGCCCATCACACATATCTCGCACCCGCCGGGTCGGCCGATCGAGTAGTCGGGATGCAGCGGCAAAGGTTCATCGCCGCTGGTAAATCGCGAAACGGCGCGCGTCTCCGCGATCAGCGCGTAGTAAACGCTCGCGCCGCCAAAAACGGCCTGGTCCCTGTTCGCATGCGTCTCAATCGAGACCCAAAAAGACTTACGCCAGACAAAGCCGTCTCGGATGCTTATTCCCGCCTCGATGTGCGCGGGATGTCCCCCGAGGTGCATGTAACAGCGTAGCGAGGTCTCCTCGAAATGCGCGAAAGGACCTTCCTGATATGTCAGGTTAAGTTTCCAGCGGAGGTAATCGTCAAGCCATTCGAGCCGGTATCTGCCGCGAAAATAGGAATACACGAGATCGTCCAGCGTGATGGTCAGCGAACACCTGAGTTGGTCGCAGTTCTGATCGAACTTCGTGTTTGATTTCCAGGGCTGAAGGCGAGCCCGTGCTTCCTGCCAGGACGTCTTGCGCAATTCGAGAGATTGCATTACAGACAAAAGCGCCTTTGCGCGGCGGCGCAGGAGGTGCTGCTCAATCTGACTGAGAACCAGAGCCAGCAGAAACAGGACGCAAAGACCCAACGAAAGGACAACAAGTGTCCGCCGCAACAACCGACCTCTGCACACAAAACCGTCAGACACCAACACGGGATCGCCGGTTCCCGCGACGCGGCGGGTGGGCCACCCTTGTGGCCGATGATCCGGGGTTTTGACGGTGCCGCGTCCTTGCGATGTCCCGACATTTCGGGAGCAAGGGCACGGGTTTTCGGCCTTGTTTTTGGCTTTGAACTTTGGAGACTCGTTCACGTCCGAAGCTTGAACTGTTTTTCTTACCTTTGAACTCTTCGCGGATTACCCGGCGCAGCGTCGCTTCCAACGGCTCATGAGCGCGACGAACGTGCTGTCGCCGGGTGCCGCGTCCTCGCGGCGTCCGATACCTCGGGAGCAAGAGTGCGGGCTTTTGAACTTTCAACTTCTAACTCTCAACTCACGCCTTGATCTTCTGGCCGCCCTTCGACACCCACCGGCGGGTGGGCCACCCTCGCGGGGGCTTGGTCCTCGTTTAGACGTTCGGGGTGCCGCGTCCTTGCGGTGTTTGCAAGGGTGCGGGTTTTGAACCTTCAACCTTCAACTGTGGACCTTCAACCCTCAACCCTCTGCTTTCAACTCTAACCTTCAGGCCCGGCTCTTCTGACCGCCCTTCGAAACCCATCGCGGCGGCGCAGAATTTGTCCTCTGACGCAGCAGCATGTTCAGTTGCGCCGCGTGGTGTTGCACGTGCCGCATGTTGTAGAGGAGCAGTTCGCCGTTGCTCATCGCGCGATACGCGAAGGGGCAAGGGCTCACGGTCCAGGCTTCCGTCATTCCCGCCATCACGCCATCCAACTTTTTGCGGCAGTGCTCGAGGTAATCAAGCAGTTCGCCTTTCCGGTAGGCGCGCTCCGGCAGGACGACCTCGTCCTCGAGTTCGCCGCGACCGAACGGCGCTGGCGGACGGAATCGGTCTTCGTCTTCCGGCGAGAGATACATGTCGAGGAAGAAAAGCACGTGAAAGGCCAGGTACCAAAACGCGCCCCGCCCTTCGCCTCGCCACGCAGACTCCGGGCACGCTTCGATCGCGTTTGCCAGCATGTCGATCGCCGCGTGGAACTGCTGCCGGATCGCGGCTCTCCAGAAGTCAACCGTGCAACCTTGCGTCTTGTCCCCTATATCCATCGTCATCCGTTTTCGTCCCCAGTTTTTGGTCACCATATCACAGGTCTTGGCCACTCGCTCCCGCGTCTCAATAGTCCTAACCGTACTGGGTCTTGACAATATGGTAATTTCATGATATCCTGCGGCCGCTTTTGTATGCATGAACGACGGGAGGCGCGAGGAAGACAGGCTATGAAACCCAGAGAGGGGATTCTAATAACCGGAATGCGATTAGAAATCGCCGTAAACCCATGAAAACGCTCAGTCGGAGGTCCTTCTAATAACCGTAGGGGGGAGGGGGTATTTTGGAGTACCGATTAGAAGAACGGACAGCAATCCAAGAAACTGGGGAAGACGCCGGGTTTCCGCCACTTCGGGATGCAGGCCCTGGGTTCAAAGAAAAAGGACACCCTGCCGCTGCGCCTCCTTGCTTCCTTCCTCCGCACTTTCGGCGAAATTCGGGAACTTCCCGGCCTGGCACCCGGAATATGTAACGAGAAGCAGGGCAGGCCGTCCTAAACATAGGATGAATAAGGTGATGCGCTTCGAGCGCAGTGCAGAAATTGAAGTGACAGACGACGGTCTGTTGAGGCGGATGAGTGCGGGCGACGAGGGCGCCTTTACGCTGCTCTATCGCCGCAAACATCCTGCTATCTATCGTTTCGCGCTCCATATGAGCGGAAACGCGGCCGTGGCGGACGACGTCACCCAAGAGGTTTTCATGACCCTGATTCGCGACACAGCGCGATTCGATCCCGCCAAGGGGACCCTGGGCGGCTTCCTCTTCGGGATTGCCCGAAACCACCTGCGCAAACGGTGGGAACAGGATCGGCGCATTGTCGCGCTGGTGGAAGACAACGGGGATTACCCGCACGTCGAGTCAAGGGACGCAACACTAAGCCGTGCTCTGATCGCCTCAGTGAGCCGTAACGGCCACGGAAACGGCGCCTTACGCCATCCGGCCGACCAGTTTACGACGATTGAGACGGTCGCCCGCGTTCGTGGGGCGATTGCGACGCTGCCGGAGAATTACCGCGAGGTGGTGGTTCTCTGTGAACTCGAAGAAATGAGTTACGAAGAAGCGGCCTCGGCGCTGAGTTGCCCGGTGGGCACGGTGCGCTCGCGGTTGCACCGCGCTCGGGCGCTGCTGCTTGAGAAACTCCGCGAGGCCCAGCCCATGCGCCGCGCGTCGGCGGTGGGCGAATGAGCGGAAAGGCGATGCCTATGACTTGCGCGCAATTCGAGGAAATTATGCACGATCTGGACCGACCCGGCACTTCGGGTCTGGCTTTCCGGGAGCTGGCATTGATCCACGCCGAGGCGTGCGGCCGTTGCGCGCTCCTGTTGATCGAGTCCGAGTCGCTCGATTTCGGACTGCACACGCTGGCGCTGCGGGACGAACATCGGCAGGCGTCGCCTCAGATGGAAGCGGCGCTTTTGGGTGAATTTCGGTCCCGGCACGCTGCACCGAAAATCCGAGCAGTCAGGTGGCAGGTCGCAGTGATCGGAGTGGCGGCCATGGCGCTGCTGGTTCTGGGAATCCTGCGCGGGCGAGTTGGTCCAAAACCGAACCAGCTTGCCGCCAAGATCGACACGTCTAGGAGCGCCAATGAACGATACGCGCTCGAGAGCGATCCGCAGCTCAACGAGCTGGCTGGCTCGGAAGACGGCACAGCCTTCGTCTCGTTGCCCTATGCCGACGGCGACGCGACTTCGCTCGAGGGCGGCGCGGTGGTTCGCGTGGTGATGCCGCGCTCAGCGCTCGCTTCATTAGGTTTGCCCGTGTCTGGAGCGGTGGGGACGGATCAGATTCCGGCGGAGCTGATCGTGAGCGAAGACGGAACGCCGCAGGCGATTCGCCTGGTTTCGCCGGCAACAAACGATTGAGTTTGAAAGGTGCAAAGAGCTTAGGAGGAATATATCAGATGACGATCGGAAGCAGGTTCATGCGGATGGGACTGATGGCGGCGCTAGCAGTCATGTTTGCGAGCGGTGCGGTGCAAGCGCAAGATGATGCCGCTGCGCCTCCGCCGCCACCGGGGCAGGGACACAGAGGTCCCAGGCCGATGGCGTTCGACGAGTTTGGGTTTGTCGGGTTCGAAGCGGGCATCGGCGGAAAGACCGTGACTGGCGCGCCATTCAGCGCGACCTTCTCGACCCAGTCGACACAGACTCTGGCCGACGGCAACCAGATTCAGCGAAACACGACGGGAACGTTTGCGCGCGACTCGCAAGGCCGTACACGTCGCGAAATGACGCTGCCGGCGATCGGTCTCATGGCGGCTTCGAGCGGTGCGCCGCCTCACGCAGTGTTCATCAGCGATCCCGTAGCCGGAGTGAATTACATCCTGCATGCCGACGAGAAGACCGCGGACCAACTTCCGATGCGTGGGAGGAAAGGCGGTAAGAATGCCGGGGCGACGCCCGAAATCAAGAGGCGTTTCCGCAATGAGGAAACCACCACAGACTTGGGAACGCAATCCATAAACGGCGTCGGCGCGCAGGGCACGCAGATCACGCGAACAATTCCGGCCGGCGAAATTGGAAATACGAAGGCGATCGTGATCGTCAC
>Ga0073928_10003741_pt1 | contig 23560 bp, 19 predicted proteins | sample PaiPotPPA55metaG_FD_76969 | JGI IMG/M metagenome (GOLD analysis project Ga0073928, IMG submission 76969) | Iron sulfur acid spring bacterial and archeal communities from Banff, Canada, to study Microbial Dark Matter (Phase II) - Paint Pots PPA... ...
GCCACGCGTACCGCGTCGGAATCACCGGCGCGCCCGGCACCGGCAAGAGCACGCTGGTCGATCGCATGGCGACGCACTATCGCGGCGAGAGAAAAACCGTGGGCATCATCGCTGTCGATCCGTCGAGTCCCTTCACGGGCGGCGCGATTCTTGGCGACCGCATTCGCATGCAGGGGCACGCCACCGACTCGGGAATTTTCATTCGCTCGATGGCGACGCGCGGATATCTCGGCGGCCTCGCGCAGGCCACCGGTGACGCCAGTCTTCTGCTCGACGCTGCCGGAAAGGAAATGATTCTCGTCGAGACGGTTGGCGTCGGCCAGGGGGAAATTGAAATCGTTCGCCTCGCGGATTGCACGCTGGTGGTGCTCATGCCCGGCATGGGCGACGACGTCCAGAGCCTCAAAGCGGGGTTGATGGAGATTGGCGACATTTTCGTTCTCAACAAGGCGGATCGCGAAGGCGCGGGCCGCTTCGAGCAACAGTTGCGCGCGATCCTCGCGCTCGTTCCCGAGCGCGAAGGCTGGAAGCCGCCCGTCGTCCGAACGATCGCGACAGACAGCAAGGGTGTCGACGAACTCGCGCATCAGATTCAGGCATTCCGCGAGCATTTCGAAAATGCGCACGACCGCCGCGCCCGCGAAATATCGCACTGGAAAGAATGGCTCCTGCGTTTGCTTCAGACGCGCTTGATGGAGCGCGTGGCGCGCGGTCACCTCACCGAGAGCGATCTCGACAAACTTGCGGCGCAAGTGGCCGAGCGCAGCATTGATCCCTACACGGCCGTCAACGAAATTCTCGCGCGCGCGGGACTCGGAGAGAAGGGATGAAGCTCGGCGATCTCGAATTCCACGTGCTTGTGGATGGCCACGTGCGGCTTGACGGCGGGGCGATGTTTGGCGTTATTCCCAAGCCAATGTGGGAAAAGAAAGTTCCGGCGGACCCGCGCAACCGGATCACGCTGGCCATGAATTGTTTGCTAATACTTGCGGGGGGCAAGCGCATTCTTGTGGAGACGGGCGCGGGCGAGAAATTTGGCGAGCGGTTCCGCGATATTTACGCGCTGGAAGGGCCGAACCTCATTCCTCAGCTTCGAGGGTATTCCCTCAAGCCGGAGGACATCGATATCGTCGTTAACACGCACCTTCATTTCGACCATTGCAGCGGGAACACGCGCATCGAGAACGGCAAGCCGGTGCCCACGTTTCCGAACGCGCGCTATATCGTTCACAAAGATGAATTCGAACATGCGAAGAATCCCACCGAGCGCGACCGCGCCAGCTACTTCCCGGACAACTACATTCCGATCGAAGCCAGCGGACAGTGGCAGTTCGGCGGCGATGAAGTGGATGTCGCGCCCGGCGTTCAGTTGATCGGCGTTCCCGGACACATTGCCAACATGTATTGCGTGAAGCTCGAAGGCGGAGGCAGGACCGCGTTCCTGTTCGCCGATCTGGTGCCCATGACGGCGCACCTCGGTTATCCCTGGATCATGGGTTACGATCTCTACCCGATGAAGACGCTCGAAAATAAGAAAAAATGGATTCCCACGGTTGGACGCGAAGGTTGGCTTGCGCTTTTCTGCCACGATCCCTGGACGCCCGCTGCGTACCTCCGCGAGCATGAAGGCCAATGGGATGCCGAACCCGTGAAAGTAGACTGACGAGGATTTTCAAATCTTGAGGGGCGGTGAACGAAAACATGCCGAAAGGCAAAAAGTCCAAGTCGAAGAACGAGCCAATTAAAATCGGAATCATTGGCGGCAGCGGCCTCTACACCATGCCGGGGCTCACCGAGTCGCGCGAAGTCCGCGTGAAGACGCCGTTCGGCGATCCCTCGGACGCGATCGTTACCGGTACGCTCGAAGGCCGCCGAGTCGCGTTTCTGGCGCGCCACGGACGCGGCCATCGCATCTCGCCGAGCGACATCAACTACCGGGCTAATATTTGCGCGCTGAAGATGCTCGGCGTCGAGCGAGTGATTTCCGCCAGCGCCGTCGGTTCGTTGCGCGACGATCTTCCACCGCTCGATTTCCTGATTCCCGATCAGTTTTTCGATCGTACTCGGAGGCGTGTGTCCACGTTCTTCGGCGGCGATGTTGCGGGCATTGTGGCCCACGTCAGCTTCGACAAGCCCACCTGCACTCATCTTTCGGCGTATTTAGCCGAGGCGTGCAACGGAGCGGGCGTGAAAGTTCATCGCGGTGGAACCTACGTTTGCATGGAAGGCCCGCAATTTTCGACGCTCGCCGAATCGCACACGTATCGCCAACTGCGTTTCGATGTGATCGGCATGACGAACCTCACCGAAGCGAAGCTCGCGCGCGAAGCCGAGCTTTGTTACGCCGCGTTTGCGATGATCACGGACTACGATTGCTGGCACCCGCAACACGACGCCGTGACGCTGGCGGAAATCATGACCAATCTCGGCAAGAACACGGAAAACGTGCAGCGCGCCATCCGCGAAGTGGTTCGCGAATTGCCCGCGGAGCGCAGTTGCAAGTGCGGTTCGGCGCTGGCGCACGCGATCGTGACTGACCGCAAAGTCATCCCGGCAGCCGCGAAAAAACGACTCGCCGCAATCGCCGGCAAATACATTTCGTGACTCGTCATAACTGGGAGATCCATGTCGCTACTCGTAGTCGGTTCGGTCGCGTTTGACGGTATCGAAACTCCCTTCGGCAAGGTGGACCGCACCCTCGGAGGCGCCGCTACTTATTTCGCGCTAGCTGCGAGCCATTTCACCAAGGTTCGCGTCGTCGGTATTGTCGGCGACGATTTTACGGAAAAGGACAAAGCCGTCTTTCGCACGCGCGGCATCGATCTCAACGGTCTGGAGCACGCCACCGGCAAAACGTTCTTTTGGGCCGGCCGTTACAGCCAGAATATGAACGAGCGCACCACGCTGGCCACCGAGCTAAACGTGTTCGCGGATTTTCGCCCCACGCTGCCCGATTCCTATTGCGACTCGTCGCATATTTTCCTTGCCAACATCGATCCCACTTTGCAGCGTTCCGTGCTCAAGCAGGTTCGGGTGAAGCCAAAGGCTGTTGGCCTCGACACGATGAACTACTGGATCGATCGCACGCCCGCCGAACTCCGCGAGACCCTCAAGCACACGCAAATCCTGATGATCAACGACGACGAGACGCGGCAGCTGACCGGCGAGCACAATCTGATGCGCGCCGCCAAGCACGTTTTCAAGATGGGTCCTAAGACGCTGGTCATAAAGCGCGGCGAACACGGCGCGCTCATGGTTCACGACAAATTTCTTTTTTCCGTGCCTGCGTATCCTCTCGAAGAAGTTCACGACCCGACGGGCGCCGGCGACGCCTTCGCTGGCGGGTTTATGGGATATTTGGCGAGCGCAAAAGGCGTCAACGAACGGTCGCTGCGCAGCGCCATGGTCTACGGCTCGGTGCTAGGCAGTTTCACGGTCGAGCGTTTCGGCGTCGAGCGCCTTATTCATCTCAAGCGCAGCGAGATCAACGCCCGCGCGCGGCGTTTCTCGCACCTCACCAAATTCAGTCTCTGACGGCACGCAAGGGAGGCGTCATGTTTCACGATCTCAGCGTCTACATGGTCGGCAGGCTGCTACTCGCCGCCCTTCTTGGCGGGGCAGTCGGGCTGGAACGCGAACTTCGCCACAAGCCTGCAGGGTTGCGCACCATGATGCTCATCGCCATCGGCTCCGCACTTTACTCGATAATTTCCTACGAAGCCGCCGGCGCTTTCGGAGGCGACCACACGCGCATCTCGGCGCAAATTATTCCGGGCATTGGATTCATTGGCGCCGGCGTTGTGATCCGCGACCGAGGCTCGGTTACCGGGATCACCAGCGCGGCGACCATTTTCGTCATCGCCAGCGTTGGCATGGCCGTTGGCTCGGGATTGCCGGTCACCGCCATTTTCACCACGCTCTTGCTGCTGACCGCGCTCGTGATTCTCGGGCTATTCGAGGACAGCGTGGGCATTCACACCCGCCTCATGACCTTTTGCGTCACCACGGCGCAGGGAACCGCCGTGGTCGACCAAGTGCACAAGCTCGTTCAGGACGCAGGAGTGCAGACGCAGCGGTGGCGAACGCGTCGCGAGCCAGGCGGTCTGCAAGTCGAATTCGATGCTGAGTTGACCACTCCTCAGGAGCGCGCCCTGCTCTCGAAGTTCGAGGGTTTGCATTTGCACTGCGAAGCGCGCCCGGCAATCGCTTAGTTTTGGCCCGCCCCTTCAGCCTCCGCTGCGGCAACCATTCCAGTTGGCTTCGAATCCGAGTTGACGGGCTGCGCGGCGGGATGCTATCAATTCTGTGCGTCGTTACAGGGCACTTGGCGCTCGGTGATCGTTTCCCTCGTTCCGTTTACCCGGCCGCTTAAGGTCGATGAATTCAAGCGGCGCTGGGAACCCCGTTGAGGATCACAGGAGGCAGGGATTGATGCGTTCGCGCTGTGCCGCAACCGTTGCGCTGGCGGCTGTGCTTATGGTGCTTGCAAGCTGTAGCAGCAGCACGGCCACGCTAAATCCCTCTCCGTCCATCACCGCGGTTTTTCCAGATACTCAAACGGCAGGTGGTCCTGACTTCACGCTGAACATTATCGGCACGAATTTCCTTACCACTTCCCAGGTTTTTTGGAATGGCAGCTGCGTTCCGGCGCCTGGTTCGTGTGCGACCAATCTCTTTAACGTCAGCACACAACAATTGACGATCACCATTCCGGCGATCGATATCGTAACGGCCGGTTCCGCGCAAATCACAGTCGTGAATCCTCCCACCGGCAATCCTCCGGTGGGGGGCGGCACTTCCAATTCCGTCACATTCCCTATTCTCTCGCCGAACAATCCGGTTCCAACGATTACGTCGCTTTCTCAAACTAGCGCCGCCTCGGGTGGCGCGAGCTTTGCGCTCATTGTCACAGGCACGAATTTTATTTCCACATCTTCCGTCAACTTCAACGGCAGCCCGCGCACCACCTCGGTCAATTCGTCAAATGAACTTACGGCCGTTATCCTGGCGCAGGATTTGCTATGCCCCGGAGTGGACCACATCACCGTCACGAATCCGGCGCCCGACGGCGGCACTTCGAATGCCCTCGAATTTGACGTTACTCCGCTGAACAGCATGCAGCCTTGCATCACGGCGCTTTCGCCCGCTAGCGCGAACGCAGGTGCAGCCGGATTTCCGCTCACGGTGACCGGCAGCAATTTCAACGCAAACTCCGTGGTGTTCTTTGGCCCGAATGCTCGCGTTACGACGTTCAACTCCGGGACCGGACAGCTGACCGCCGCTGTTCTCGCCTCCGACCTCGCCACCGCAGGAACGGTAAACGTCGCGGTTGTAAACAGCATGCCCGTCGGCGGTACCTCGGCCCCATTTCCTTTCACGATTGAGGCTGCTGCATCGATGGCCGCCAGCCCCGGGACTCTCAAGCAGCCATAACTGGATTCCTGGCAATTCGTCCGTCCTTTTACCGTCATCACTGTTTATCGCGTTTCATCTGTGCCTAAGCGCCGTTGCATTTCCGCTGCGTACCCTACGCGCGCGTCTGGACTCGCCTCGCGAATTTCCTTATCCTCGATTGCGCCACATGCCGCAACCTCTCAAGCCACCCGCGCTCCATCCTGGCGACGCAATTCGCATTCTTTCGCTATCGAGTCCAGTCGAAGAAGCCCGCGTCCAGTCAGGATGCGAGGAACTTGTGCGTTTGGGCTATAAGCCCAACTTCGACCGCAGTTCCGTTCTAGCGCGCGACGGATTCTTCGCAGGATTAGCCGCGGACCGGTTGGCGGCGTTGAAACAAGCGCTATCCGATGCAGCGGTGCACGGAGTTTGTTTCACGCGCGGCGGATACGGCGCGAACTACCTTCTTGAAGACCTGAGCGTCGCCCTTGCCAAGCCGAAGATTCTCCTCGGCTACAGCGATCTCACGTCGCTTCAGATTTTCTTGTGGCAGAAGTTCCGCTGGGTCGCGTTCTACGGCCCCATGGTCGCTTCCGGATTTGACAAAGGCGCCGGCGCGCTCCAGGGCTACGACCGCGATTCGCTTACCCGCGCGCTCACGGAAACAAAACAAGAATGGTCGATCGACCTCCGCGGAGAAACGCTGGCAAGCGGGAGGAAACAAGGCATTCTTCTCGGCGGCTGCCTCACGCTTGTTGAAACCACGCTCGGCACGCCGTGGGAACTCGACACCAGCGGCGCGATCCTCGTCCTCGAGGATCGCGGCATGAAGCCCTGGCAAGTCGACCGCGCGCTCATGCATCTTAGGCAGTCGGGCAAATTGCGCGGGCTCGCCGGGATTGTCCTGGGCGACTTCCCGGATTGCGAAGGACCCGCGAGCAGCGAAACCGTCAAAGATGTCGCGCGTCGCATTTTGGCGCCGCTTGAAATTCCCATTGTCTGGGGCGCGCCGATCGGACACACACAACGCCCAATCTTCACTCTGCCCCTCGGCATTCGAGCTGAACTGCCTGCCACCGGAGAGGGAAGCGGATCTGCCGCTCGCCTCAACATTCTTGAGCCAGCGTGCGTCGCATGATGATCCCTAGCATGCAACGAAAAACCTTCGAGCACATTCACTTGCTGGGTATCGCGGGCGCGGCGATGGCGCCCGTCGCCGGGATGCTCCAGGAGCGGGGCTATCGAGTCACTGGCTCTGACGTCGGCGTTTATCCGCCGGCATCGACCCTGCTCGATTCGCTGGGAATACGGTGGAGCGACGGCTATCGCCAGGAAAATCTTAAGCCCGCGCCCGATCTTGTAGTTATCGGCAACGTGATCGCTCGCGGCAATGCGGAGCTGGAATATATCCTCGATGAGAAAATCCCTTACTGCTCGATGGCACAGCTTCTTGAGGATTTTTTCATTACCGGACACAAATCGATCGTTGTCGGCGGAACTCACGGTAAGACGACTACCACCGCGATGCTTGCTTGGATTTTTCACGTCGCCGGGCGGCGGCCGGACTTTCTGGTGGGCGGCGTGATTCCTAATTTCAACGACCGCAGCTATGGCCTCGGCGGTGGGGAAGAGTTCATCATCGAGGGCGACGAATACGAGACCGCGTTCTTCGACCGCGGGCCCAAGTTTCTTCACTACCATCCCGACGAGTTGATTCTTACGTCGCTGGAATTCGATCATGCGGACATCTATCCGGACCTTGCTTCCATCGCGAAGCAGTTCCGGTTGCTCGTCAATCTCGTGCCGCGCCGCGGGCGGATTCTGATTTGGGGCGAGAGCGCGGATCTGAAGGCGTGCGTCGCGAAAGCGCTGTGCTCGGTCGAGACTTTTGGCCTCACGCCCGATTGCGATTGGTATGCGGGCGATATTCTGTGGAATGATTCGGCCACCGAATTTCGCGTGGCCTATAAGGGCGCGGAAGTGACGCGCATCCGCATGCCGCTTGCAGGCCGTCACAACGTACTCGACGCGCTGGCGGCTATTGCCCTGGCTCACGGGCGCGGCATTGAATGCGACGCCATCGAGCGTGCCTTCGCTACATTTCAGAGCGTTCGTCGGCGCATGGAAATCAAGGGCGAAGCGAATGGCGTGTTGGTGGTCGAGGATTTCGCGCATCATCCCACCGCGATTCGGCTTACGCTCGAAGCCGCGCGCACTCGTTGGCCGGGGCGGAAGATTTGGGCGGCGATAGAGCCGCGGTCGAACACCATGCGGCGCAAAATATTCCAGGACGTTTTGCCCGAAGCGCTTGCCGTTGCTGATGCGGTTGCGATTGGGCCGGTGAGTCGCGCGCAACTGCTCGTTGACGAAGACCGCTTCTCGCCGGACGCGGTGGCTGAAGCGATTCGCAAGCATGGGCGCGAGGCGAAGGCGTTCGGCTCCGCGGATGAAATCGCGGAGCATTTCGCTTCGGCTGCCAAGGCGGGTGATTTGGTAATGGTCATGTCGAACGGGAGCTTCGACGGCCTCTGCGGCACACTGCTCGAAAAATTGAAAGCTCTCTCAGGTGCCCATCGATGATTTCGATTCGTATTTTGCGAAGGTGTCCGTTTTTTCTTTTGCTCGTTTTGTTCTTCTGCGTTCGCCGTGCCTCGGCCACGGTCCATTACACAGTTTCCCTCGAAAATGAGGCGAAGCATGTTTTTCACGTTTCCGTAAACATACCGATGCCTGCGTCGAACCTGAGAGTTGCGCTTCCGGCGTGGAATGCACTGTATCAGATTCGCGATTTTTCCTATCGTATCCGCGACGTTCACGGGGTCAGCTTGAACCCACACCTGGGACTCGTACCTGAGAAGATCGACAAACAGATGTGGCTCCTCATCGATCCGAATTCGCTCCTCGGTCACGTGCCCGTGTCCGAGATTGCTTTTGGCTATTCTATTGAATGGAATGATCCCGGCCCATTCAATTCGCAACTCGATGTCCACCACGCATTCCTGAACTTCGCGGAAGTCTTGATGTACGTCCTCGATCGCCGAGGCGAGGACGTCGTCGTGAAGTTCGACCATCTGCCGGAAGGGTGGAAAATCGCCGCTGAGCTGCCCAAGGGCGAGGAACCAAACTCTTTCATCGCGCCGAGCTACGATGCGCTTGTTGACGCGCCGGTTGAAATCGGGAAATTCGAAGAGTTCACCTTTACGGAGGCGGGCGCGCCGATCCACGTTGTGGTGGACGCCAAGGAATGGAACAAAGGTCGCTTGGAAGGATCTCTTCGTCGCATCACCGGGTACGAACTGAAGCTCATGGGCGGTGCGCCGTTCAAGGAATACACATTCTTCTTTCGCATCGGGCCGTACGCTGAAGTCGGAGGGGGAGGCATGGAGCACGCGAATTGCACGGCCATTTCTGCCGGATCGATCGAAGGAGCAGTGGCCACTGCGGCGCACGAATTTTTTCATCTCTGGAATGTGAAGCGCATCCGTCCGCAGACGCTCCAGCCAGTTGACTACACAAAAGAGCAGTACACACGCGCGCTGTGGTTTGCTGAGGGCATCACCAGCACGTATGGCGCGTACGCGCTCGAGCGCTCCGGCGTTTATACAAAGGAGCAGTGGTACGGTGATCTGAGCGAGCAAATCACCGAACTTCAGGCGCGTCCTGCGCGTCTGTGGCAAAGCGTCGAGGAATCGAGCCTCGATGCGTGGCTTGAGAAGTACGACGACTATCGCCAGCCCGACCGCAGCATCAGCTACTACAACAAAGGCCAGATCGACGGCGTGCTTCTGGACCTCGCGATTCGCGACGCTACCGGGAACAAGAGGTCTCTCGACGACGTTATGCGCAGCATGAACGAAAAGTACGCGAAGGCGGGGAAGTTTTACAACGACAGTGAAGGGATTCGCGGTGTGGTCGAGGAGGTCGCGAGCCAGAGCTTCGAAGAGTTTTTCCGCCGCTACGTGGCTGGCACTGACGAAATTCCGTACGACAAATTTCTTGCTGCCGCAGGTCTCGAACTGAAAGTCGATTCGAGTCAGTTGTCCGATCTCGGATTTCGCGCCGGCCGTACGCCCGGAGTGGGTCCAATCGTAGCGCAGGTGGTTACGGGCAGCACGGCAGAAGCCGCTGGATTGCAGAAGGGCGACGTGCTACTCGGCTTGAACGGTGAGGGGTTTCCGAGGAACATTCGCGGCTGGCTTCGCGATCACCATGCCGGAGAAAAAGTGAAGCTGCGCGTGCGTCGCGATGGCGAGGAAAGAGAAATCACCTACGCGCTCGCTCAGGGTGGCGGCGATCGCCATTATTCGATCGTCGAATCGTCGAATCCGACTGACAAGCAGCGGCGGATCCGCGAAGGCATGCTGCACGGGACCACTGATTAACGCGATGCTCGAAAGCGCCATCTCAAATGTCGTGACAAACTTCGCGAGATTTGTGGTGTCAGGGCGAGCCGCCGCGGCGCGTACACACGCAAACTGCTTCTTCGCATGATCCGCACGGTCGCTCTCGCCATATATTTCGTTCTCGCTGTCGCACTGGTGTTGCCGTGGCTCATACTTTGGAGCCTGCTCACCGGTAGCGTGGAGTTCATGTATGAGACGGCGATGAAGACCGTTCGCCTCGGCAACCGCATCGCCGGAATCCAGGTGCGCGTCGAAGGCCTCGGAAATATTCCCGCGAGCGTTTGCGTTTTCGCGGCGAACCACATTTCGAACGTCGACCCGCTCGCTTTCGTGCCGGCGATCCCTCGCCGCGTTTCTATCCTCGCCAAAAAAGAGCTTTTTCGAATTCCGTTTCTTTCGACGGCGATGCGTCTCGCGAAATTCGTTCCGGTCTCTCGCGGCGATCCGGAAGCAGCGGCCGCTAGCGTCGACACCGCCGTCGCCCTGCTGAAGCAAGGGCTTTCGTTCGCGGTTTATCCGGAAGGGACGCGAAGTCCCGACGGCCGGCTGCGCCCGTTCAAGAAGGGAGCGTTCGTGATGGCGATTCACGCCGGAGTTCCGGTTGTTCCCGTGTCGATTACCGGTGCACAGAACTTGATGCGCAAAGGCGATCGCGCCATTCATCCCGGCGAAGTCGTCGTGAGGTTCGGGCCGCTTGTCGACGCATCGCAATACACGATGGAACATCGCGCGGAACTTCTCGCGCGAGTCGAATCGATCGTCGCCTCCGGACTTCCGCCCGACCAGCAGCCGCTGTGACCGGCTGCTTCGCCTATGGCTGCACTCATTCCTTGAGCCGGCAACTCGCCGAGTCGTCCCAACTTAGAAATTTGTAGGTTTTTGCCCGCGCAATCGAGCAATCTCGTCGCGAAGTTCCCGAAGTTCGCGCTGGAGTTCCGGCAGGCGGTTGAAAACTGCGATGGATTTGCGCCATGCGAGGCTGTCCATCGCGGGGTAACCGGAGAAAACCGCGTCCGGGGGAACATCGTTCGGCACGCCGCTTTGGGCCGTCAGCGTGGCGCCGTCTCCGATTGTGAGGTGGCCTGCAGCGCCGACTTGTCCGGCGAGGATGCAGCGGTTTCCGACGCGCGTCGTTCCGGCGAGTCCTACTTGACCGCAGAGGAGAGTGTCCTCGCCGACTTTACAGGCATGGCCGACTTGCACGAGATTGTCGATTTTCGTGCCGCGCGCGATTCGTGTTTCGCCGATGGTGGCGCGATCGATGGCGCTGTGAGCCTGGATTTCGACATCGTCGTCGATCACGGTGATTCCGGCTTGGCGCATCTTGTACCAGCGTCCGTCAGCCTGCCGCGCGAAGCCGTAACCGTCGCTGCCTACGACTACGCCATTTTGCAGGAGGACGCGATTGCCGATGCGGCAGGCCTCGCGCACGCAGGCGTGCGAGTGCGCGAAGAAATCGTCGCCGATTTTCGCGGCGTGATAAATCGCAACGAAGCTGTGCAGTACGGCGTTGCGGCCGATCTCGACGTTTTCATCGACGAAGCAGTAGGGGCCGATGTGCGCGTTAGCGCCAATTTTCGCAGATTTCGCCACGACGGCGGTCGCATGAACGCCAGGCACGAATTGCGGCGCGGGGTGAAAAAGTTCAATCGCGCGGGCGAAATCGAGATACGGATTCTGCGAACGCAGCGCGGCCATGCGCAGAGGGCTCCTTTTTGGGTCGGCAGCGGCGTCTTGCGCGATGAGGATCGCCGACGCGTGCGTGGTTTCCAGCGCGGGACGATATTTGCGATTTGCGAGAAACGTCAGCTCGCCCGACCGCGCGTCTTCGATCCCGGCAACACCCGTAATTTCGAGATTGGCATCGCCCTCGAGCGTGCAGCCAAGTTTTTCGGCGATTTGTCCCAGTTTCATCGCGACTCTCCTCGATGCAGCTCTTGCAGCCCGGTCAATGTACAACAATTTTGCGGACGCGAGGACTAGCCGTTCGAGTATTTCGGCAGGCCGCAGTGAACGCAGCGGGGCGAGAGAATGCCGAGACGATACCACCATTTCTTGTGGAACGTTTTGCCGCAGCGGGGGCACGGCCAATTTTCGAGATAAATGCCGATTCCGAAGATAAGGGCGAACCAGATCCCCATCATCACGAGGTGGGGAACCTGACTGCCGAACTGCTCCATTCCGAATCGGCCCGCGAGAACCAGTACCGGAATCAAGGTCACTAGCAGCACGGAGAGGAAATTTCTCAGGCGCTTGTACGCCTGCCAGGATTGTTGGTAGTTGTTTGTCGACATTTCGCTCACAGGTAACACTATTCGCCGAAGAGTTTCGACTGTTCGGCGACGGGGTGGACGTCGGCCGCCGGGCGTGGCGTGCGTCGTGCGACGCCGACGACTCCAAGAACTTTCATCTCCGCAAGAGCGGAGCGGGGAATAAAGATTTTCAGGCTGTTGCCGTGGAGATCCGGTGGGGTGAGCTGGACACCTGTGTCGAGCAGATCGAGAAGATTGTTCGCGACGATACCCTCCAGCACGTCCTCGTCGCGGAAGCGCAGGCGTACCCAGAGGCCGTCGAGCTTCGGACGGCTGAGAAAGGTTTTGCGGTCGGGCTCGAAGTGCTCCGGGAATTCGCGGACGAAGTAGACGGCTTTCACTTCCTTCATGTCGACGGAGCGGTGCTCGCCGTCGGGGGTTAGCAGATCGATTGGCTCGGCGCCGCCGAGGCTCGAGCCATTCAGATAGCCGCGCACCGGACTGCCGTCGAGCAGAAGGACGACGACCTTCTTGAGCGTGGTGGCTGTGGGCCGGCTTTTTGCGCGAACCATCTGTCCTCAGAGTTGCATCCGACGGAACCCATCGTACCGCGGTGAAACGCGAAGGTGAATCGCGGGATTCGGAAATGGTGACGATGGGTTACGGTGCGTGGAGAGTTCGTCGCGGGCAACATCGGGAGCGCATGCGGAGGGACTCGAAACGGGTTGCCACGGACTGTGTGGCGAGTAGCTGCCCACACCCTTCGCAAGAAGCGCGAAGAGCGGGAAAGCTGCTGTTTATCGCTCATTTCCAGAAAATGGACGGAAACGCACGAAGAAAGCGACTCCGACAGGATGCGAGCCGTAGATCGGTTTCAACGTATCCGCTACTCCATAGGTGGTGAATTGAGCGCCGATGGCAGAAGCCACGCGAGGAATGAAATCGACGTCGTGGTCGTACCCAAATGTATAGGCTTGAACGCGGCCAAGCGGTTCCTCGCGGAAGTTTTCCGGAAGGGGATTTTCGCCGATGAGCAACTCGTTCGAGCGGTCTACATTTTCAATTCGCGTCCAGGCGTAGTTGCGGGTGCGGAAGCGCACGGTAGATTCAAGCAGATAGCTGTTGAAGATCGAATTGTCCTGGAGCGAGCGCGTACGTCCCCAAAGCAGCGTGCTCGCCCAATTGCCGTTGTGCAGGGGACGGTTATACATGATCGAGGCGGTCATGCGTTCCTGATCCTCGTTGGCGAATACGGCTTCAGGACTCGTGATTCGTGCGTACGAATATTGACCGCTCCAGTTTTTTCCCGGCTGGATGGTGAGCCGAGTGGACAAGGAGTCAATCTTGCCTTGATCGATGTCCCAGCGAAACTCGTCTGGCTCGCGACCGTGAAATCCGGACGCCTCGACTCGGGCCATGCCGTAAGCCAATCCGACGGTCACAACGTCATCAGCGATGTGAGTGGAGTCTTCTTGGTGATGGCCGAGCGGGCCGACCGGATTCTCGGCCGCAGAGGCGCGGTGGGGATAGGCTGCGGGCCCCATGGCGGGGTCGCCCATGGGAGCGAAATAGAAGGAGAGCAAACTCCTCTCTCCCAGCTTCAAGTCATACAGCGCCGCAAGTTCCATGATGAAGTCGTGCGGGTGTTGCCCGTCTGCGATGGGAACGCCGAAAGCTGTCTCGCCCTGCTGGAAGAGGAGCGGGTACCGGCGGTCCGTCACCGTAGCGGGTTCGAGACTCATCATCGCGCGAACCGTGAAGACGCCCGGCCCAGCTTCTCGCTGGGCCATTCCCATGAACCAATTCGTCGAGAAGAGCTTGTCTCCTCCGCGCGAGCTGGATTGCTGCAAGTCCGTAATGAAGACGTTAGCGTGGAACATGAGCATCCACGCTCCCTTTTGCGCCATGAGCATCGGCGCGGGAGTGGAATTCGGCTCGGCGTCGGTGCCAGAAGCGCCGTGATGAACAATCTCCTGAAGGAAGGTTGCAGGAGGCATGTTCATCAAGCTGTTTTGATCCATTTGCATGCCGGGCATCTGCTTCTGATCCATTCCGGGCATGTTCTGAATGTCATCGGTCTTTGCCTTTCCGGATTGCTGGTCAGGATGTCGCGAAGATTCCTTCTGCATCCCTTCCATATGGCCATCGCTGCCGCCCTGTTGCGCGGCGACCGCGGCGGGCAAAAGAACATAGAAAATGATTACGCAAAGAATTTTCATTTGAAATATTGCTCCTCGTATCGATCGTATCGACGAAGACTGTCAGTTCAATGCATCGCGAACGCATACCGTCGCGAAAGCGTGCCTATTCAGAGATGAGGAGAAGCTCTAGATTCTGAGAGTTGTCGAGAGGGAGTCTAACGCAGACACGTTGGGTGGAAAGTGGCCGCCGTCGAAACGGCGCATTGCAACCAGGGAATCCCGGGGCTGGAGAGTTGCAATGCCAGTCAAAACGGCATGAACAAACTCTGGGGCCGTGGGCCTGATCTTCTGGAGGGAATTGCTCGCAGGCTTGTCGCAAGGTTGATGCTGGCACAAGCCCATGCCCGAAGAAGCGTGGATAGTTGCCAGTCGCATTTGGCCGGGTTTTGATTCATGTGCGTGATGCGTGCGATTCGTCCCACCCATGCGCATCGGCATCTGCATGGGCTCAGGTAGGCGACCCGCGCGAGCGGTGGCTACCTGCGAATCACAATTTGGAGAAAGTTGATGGAATGCACAGGAAAGATCGCAAGCGGATGAGAGTAGCGATGCCGAAAGCAGCAGCGCTGCGAGGAACGTAGCTGATATTCCGCGTATTCTCACGAAGCAATTCTACATCTTTTTCGATCAGATGCCCGGCGGAATCAGCATTCAATATCGAGCTTCGTTCAACTGTATCCGCACCACCTGCGAACGGAATATCTTTTGGGGTGAGATCGAGTAGCGGGAAGTACGCCCAGGTACCAAATGGAGGGGGCACCGCTTGCAGCCTTGCCGGTGACATTCGTCACACGGCAAGGCTGCCACGGTCGATTGACTTCACGGCTAGGAAGTGATAACCGCAAGCGACTAGTCCTGGTCGTTGTGATCCTCCCCAGCGTTGAGTTTGCCGATAAACGTGCCCCAGTTCGCGCCGACTCCCTGTGGGAAGCCATTGCTTAGTTGGGCCGGAATGTACTCGGTAGCGAACCAGAGATTGCCGTGCTCGTCCACTGCGGCGGCGGAATAATCGCCCCAGCGTCCGACTCCGTTGCCGCCGAATTGCGGGTACATCGTGAACCCGTCGTCAGGGAATGCACCTGCCCCGAGGACGTGGATACGGCCTGCACCGTTGTCCTCATTAATTCGAGTATAGGCCGCACTGGGGAAGAAGCCCGGCCCGGAAATCGTGAATCCAACGATTCCGTCGCCGTTTCCGTTTACGGCGATGGCGGGATAGAGAACGTTTTGCCCGGCTGCGGCGATGTACCCTTGTGTCTGCATGCGCGCGTGCACGTGGTCACCCCCGAAGTCGGGACGGATAACGAAGAACGCAGCTCCATCGAGGAAATTGCTCCCCTGCTGGACGACGGTCGTAAGCCCCGTCCACAGCAAGCCCTGCGAGAAAAAGACTTGCTGCATGCGGGTATCGCCCGGGGACAGCGCTCCTTCGGGTTCCGGCGGCGTGAGTGAGGCGCCGAAAGGGTTCGGCCCGGCCTTCTGAGTAGCGGGAGGCGCATCGCCATAGACCTCACTGTTGATGATTGTGCCAGTCAATTCGATACTCGGGATCGATTGATCAAGCGTCCTGGTGTCGGAGATAGCCCATACGGCGAGGCGGTTATCCAGCGTGTGCGTGAAGTTCAAATGGCTGACAAAGAACTCAACACCCCGGTCGTGGGATCCATGGTCGTTGGATTCGCTGTCGCCTTCGCCATTAAACAAAGACTGTGCCGGTTGAAGCGACCGCGCGAGATGCCCCGCGGTCAGCGGGATGTCGCCAAGATGGACAACTGTCGGGGTAGCATTGGCTGCTAATTCCCGTTTGGAGAGAGCGTAAACCTGTGCCCCGTTTGAAAAGACGGGACCTCCTCCGGTCAACGCCGTGATGGAGAATTCGTTGGTTGTGTAGAAAAAGCCGTTTGAGTCGGTGCCCATGAGAGGCTGATCGCCGAAGCAGGGGCAGCCCACGTGGTTCTGCGTGCCGTTGCTGCCATCGTCGGTCGTATCGATCGAGAAAATGTTGAAGGTCGAGAGTGGGCTGTCCGTGGTGCTAACCGCAATCAACCCGTGCGAATGGTTCGTCACACCGCCCGTGACCGGGTCGATATCGATCTGGAGAATGGTGACAAACCAGCGGCGAACCTGGGTATCGAAGAAGCACCGTGGGTCGCTCATGAACTGGGCTGCGTCCAGGCCGAAAAAAGTATTCGCAAAAACTGGACCTGCGAGCAGCTTATGGCTTGAAGCATCATAGACAGCGAGAGCGACGTTGACCCCTTCAAAGACAAATCCGTTGGCGACGCAGAGTCCTTGGTCGGGCGGTTCGAGCAAAAAACCGCTATGTAGACCCTGGTCGATAACGTCCAAGCCGTTAAATCCAGAAGCGTTTGGATTAGCGTTGGCAATCTGCTTGGGCGCTGGTCCCGGGACAGAAAGCTGCGGCCCTGATCCCGCCTGGTCACCATCATCGGAATCAGGGTGATTCTTCACACGCAAGGTCGTTATGCCAGACGGAACAGCGCCTGGCGTGTTTCCAAGGGACGACGTTCCAAGGTGTTTCAACTGAATCGTGGATACTTGATTTGCCGCGCTCTGCGCGGTAGCGTTTGTTGCACCCACGAGCGCCAACAAGGCTGCAAATACAACGAGCTGAGCTATCCTATTTTTCACGATGATGCTCTCCTTTTCGACGAGACCGATAGACCTCTGGCCGCGCGCGTGCAGAAAACTACGTTTGGCTGACTTATATTCCAGGCAGTTTGCTCTAGGTGCCAGAGCTGTAGACGAGAATGAGCCCGAGCACCAAAACGCTGATGCGGATTCTGCACGTGCGGCGGCTAGAGTGTCAAGAAAAAACAATAATTCCTATAAGCCAAATTTATGACGACCCAAATCATCGACGGGAGGACGCCTATACTTACTAGCACTCCTCGGGACAGTAATAAGGGACGCAGGACCCGACTGCAAGTAAGAGCTCGCCGGGATTCAGTCGAATTTAGGCTGACAATAGCGCAAAGCGCCACTAACAAGGCAGCCAGCGCAGGCCTCCGGAGAAGGAGGCCTGTGGCCGATTGGCTGTAAGCTCCGCTAACCCCTGCCGGATACTTTCGCCTGTTGGGTCAGGCTTTGGCTGCTTGTGTTAAAGGCACCGCGACGAGATGCTCGGCGAGGAACCAGACTTGTAGCTCGTTGGTGCGGATTACTTCGCTTACGAGCAAATCGTTGGTGCCGTCGTCGCCGTTGTCGTCGGCGGTTTTGGCCATGGTGTGTGCTTCCTTGAGCAGGATTTCGTGAGCTTCGAGGAGGCGCGAAATCTGGACGGGAGCTTCTTCGCGGCCGCGCGGAGGGCGGGGAATGATGGTGGTTTCGGCAACGTCGGCAGCCATGGCGATGCTGATCCCGCCAAGGAGCTGGATGCGTTCGGCGATGGAATCGACGAGTTCGTCCTGTTCGTCATGATGCTTATCGAAGAGCAGATGGAGCTGGTAGAACGTGCTGCCGGCAACCTGCCAATGATGCTTTTTGTACATGTCGCGGAGAGTCATGGTGTCGGCGAGAATCTGATTTAGATTGCCCACGCTATCGGAACAGACTTTTTCGTCGAGGGCGATGGGGAGCTTTGCTATTCTGCCGTACGGTTGAATTTCGCGAGCGCGTTGATGGATGTGCGGCCTCGCGCTCTCGGCGCCGTCTTCGATTTGTGAGTAGCCGGGCCCGCGCTTCACTTCTTTTGTAGCCATGGGGTTCTCCTTTAATCAAGAGCTGGGGTGGTTCCGAAGTGGTATTGCTCACGCTATCAGGGAGCGGCTGCGTTCGGCATGGCTCCTGTTGCGAGGACGGCATTATCTCGCAACGGGTGCGGATTACGCCAGTGGTCACCTGATTCTGGCGCGGCGGGCGACGAACCCTCTGGGCGCGCTACTTTCACAGAAAGTTTGATAGACTTGCTGCATGGCCAAGAAAAAAGCAGGACGTAAGAAGAGAACCGCTGGCAAACAGAAATCAAACGTCAAACGGAAAACCGCAGCAGCGAAGCCGGCGGCAAAGAAGACGGCGAAGAGAAAAAGTGTGGCGGCAAAGGAAAGACCGTTTCCACGGAAGAAAATTGCCACACGCGCTGAAGTTGCGAACTCGGTAGCGATTCGAGGGCGCAGAGGCCTCGGTTCGGCGTCGGGCGGTCAGTCGGGGGATACCCAGGGACTTTCGCGCAAGGAAAATTTCGATTCCGAGAGCGTGGAAGAACTGGCGGAAGAGGGGCAATCATTCGAAGCGGAAGTGGTCGGCGGCGTTGAGAATGCCAAGGATCCGGATCAAGGAGAGGTGACGACATCGGAAGTTCCTGAGGACGAGGTTCCACCCGAATACACGGACCGCAATAAGATCTAGGGTCCAAGAGAAAGTGCCAGCTCAGAGTTGGGGTACGTCAGTAAGAAGAACTAGCGGATATTTCACGTCGGTCGGGTAATGGTTTGAGCGTTGGATAGTCCTGTCTTGATCCCCTAAAAAATTGCTATGCAGGGTAACGTTATGTTAATCTAGCCCCGGTTTTATAGGCAAGTTATTGTTAACAATAGGGTTAGCACGGGGAAACTTGCGCCGAAGCCGCGCAGGGCTGAGCTCTCACCAATTGTCCGAAAAATGCCAGATCCCAAAGTCCTTTAGCGCCATAGCTCGGTTACCACTAACGTTGATCTAACGATGGGGAGGAAAGAAGTGCAATCGGAAATTCAGCCGTTTCTCAATTACCTGCGGATCGAAAAAGGCGTCTCCGATAACACGTTATACGCCTACCGGCGCGACATCTTGAAGTTCGCGTCGTTTGCTACGAAGCGCGGGCTTTCGACAGCGAACGTGACGCGCGGAGACATCGTCGATTTCTTGGCATCGCTGTATCGTCAGGAACTCGACAGCCGTTCGGTGGCGCGATACCTGGTGACAATCCGGCACTTTTTCCGTTTTTCGCTCGCGGAAGCATTTGTTATCGAGGACCCAGCGGCGACGATTGAGTCGCCGAAGTTCCGGAGCAGCCTGCCGGATTTTCTGAGCGTGGCGGAAGTCGATCGACTCCTCGCCCTACCTGACGTGGCAACCGTCACGGGGTTACGCGATAAAGCGATGATCGAGGTGATGTATTCCACCGGGTTGCGTGTTTCCGAACTTTGCGGGTTACGCATTGCGGACCTGCAGATGGAAGTGGGCTGCCTGCGCTGCATCGGCAAGGGAAATAAGGAGCGACTGGTCCCCGTCGGGCGGAAGGCCCTGAGCACTGTTGAAGAGTACATGAGGAAGGCTAGGCAGGAACTGCTGGGCAGCCGCATATCGCCGTATCTTTTTTTGAATCGCGCGGGAAAGAAAATGGACCGCATCGCGTTTTGGAAAACCCTTGGCCAGTACGGCCGCAAGGCCGGACTGCGCAAAGGGTTGAAACCACACATGCTACGCCATAGTTTTGCGACGCATCTTCTCGACCGGGGCGCCGACCTTCGATCGGTGCAGTTGATGCTGGGCCATTCAGACATCTCGACAACGCAGATTTATACGCACGTGGTGGAAGAACGGCTGAAGCAGGTTTACAAGGCGCACCACCCGCGCGCCTGAAGGATTGCGCGGCAACTTCTAGGAGGCACGACACCGCATGCCCGATTATATGTATTTGCTGGAAAGTCGGCTCTCTCCCGAGCAGCGCGCGGTGCTAGAACGCGTGCAGGAGCTGTCGCGTTCGCAAGATGTGAACGTTTATCTCACCGGGGGAGCGGTGCGCGACTTGATTTCCGGGCAGCCGATCCGCGATCTCGATTTCACGATTGAAGGAAACCCGGTTCGGATGGTGCGCGAACTGGAAAAGGGTGGCGCGCGAGTGGTGTGGGAGAGTGAAAAAACGCGTCATCACGAGATGATTTTTGCGGGAGATGTCGACGGCTCGATTTCCGGGGCGCGCGAAGATGTATACGAACGTCCGGGAGCGAAGGTGGAGTATCGTTTTTCTAGCATTATGGAAGATTTGCGTCGGCGCGATTTTTCGATCAACGCGATCGCCATTTCGCTGAACACGCAATCGCGCGGCCTACTACTGGATCCCACGAACGGGCTCGCCGATCTGGAGAAACAAGAGGTTCGCGCGCTTTCAATTCATGCGTTTACGAACCAACCGATTCGGCTAATGCGAATTCTTCGATACACAGCGCGCATGGGCTTCAAGATGGAACAGCGAACGCAGGAATGGTTCGAACTTGCGATGGAGCGCGGACTGAATGAGAACCTCGATGGCGGGGAAGTGGGCCACGAAGTGCGGGCGCTCTCGCGCGAAGACAATCCGGCGGCGTCACTGAAGCAGTGGGAAACGCGCGGGTTGCTCGCGGCAGTGCATCCGCAGTTGCAGAAGCGCAAACCGGATTACGACAGCCTGAACAAACTGGCGCGCGTGCGCGGAAACCTGTTTGCGGTGGGACTGCGTCCGCGGCTGCAGGTGGCTGTGACGTACTACTCGCTAGGCCGCCTGAAATCGCGCGAAGCTGCCGCGGCCATGCGTCACATGGAGTTTCGAGCAAACGAAGTGGACGCGGTGGCAGACCTTGTGCCGGAAGCGGAGAAGGTTGTGAAGGTGCTGAAAGGCCGCAAGATGAATGCGCCACGCGACGCTTATTTTTATGTGGCTACCTTGCCGGCCGAAATGATGGCTTTTATCGAGGTGGAACTGCCAAATCCGCGGGCGATGCAAAAACTTCGGAACTACATCCAGAAATGGCGGCCGCTGCGCCAGGCGCTCCCTCTGAATGAACTGGATGCTTTGGGAATTGCGCGCGGGCCGAAATTCGACAAGATCGTCGAACAGCTCTTCGAAATGCAACTTCGCGGAAAAGGCCGCGACCCGGAGCAAAGGGTGTTGATTCTTCGCAAGCTTGCTGGAATCAAAGAAGAGCCGAAGAAGAAGCCGGAGAAGGAAAAGAAGAGAGGCAAGGACACGAAGGAAGCCGCTTCGGGAGCCAAGCTGGCGGAAAAGGGCAAGGCGGCTGCTTCAGCTTCACGCCCGTCGGCGGCCGCTGGGGCGTCGGTAACTGGCAAAGCGGCAATTCCGGCGTCTGGCAAAGCGCCTAGCGGCGCATCGGCCTCGATCCGAGCGAAAGCTCAGGAAAAGCACGACAAGTCCGTAGTTGCTTCGAAAAAGGGGTCGCTGGCAGCTCACAGGGCGAGGACCGGTCCATCCAAGCCACGTAGCGCAAAGAAAAAATTCCATCGCTAGGGTCGCCCAGGCCGTTCGAATGATTCAGGCGCGTGTTGAAGGTCATGCAGCGCGCTCTTAGATCTGATTTTGTTCCCCGGCCGTCATTGCCGTTCCGCATTTGTTCACGATGGATTAGAATACGAGCTTCATGGACCCATCGAACTTCGTCCACCTTCATTTGCACACGGATTACTCCCTCTTGGACGGCGCCTGCGAAATTGGTGAATTGAGCGCCGAAGCGGCGCGTCGGGGCATGCCTGCCGTGGCCGTCACGGACCACGGGAATCTATTTGCAGCAGCGAATTTCTACCACACGGCGGCGACGCACGGCGTCAAGCCCATCATCGGCTGCGAAATGTATGTGGCGCCGGACAATCACAAAAATCGAGGCAACGAGGCGGAACGCTCGAACCATTTGGTGCTGCTGTGCGAAAACGAAGAGGGCTACCGGAATCTAATTCAGCTTGTTTCGACTGGCTTTCTCGATGGTTTCTACTACAAGCCTCGCGTGGATCATGAACTTCTCGCCAAGCACAGCAAGGGGCTGATTGCGCTCTCCGCATGCCTGCGCGGGGAAGTGGCGGACGCGCTGCTGGCGGACAAGTACGATCAAGCGCGGGCGAATGCTTATCGGCTGAGGGACATTTTCGGAAAGGGGAATTTTTTTCTCGAAGTGCAGGATCAAGGGCTTGAGATTGAAACTGGCGTGAATCGCGGACTCGTCCAACTTTCTCGCGAAACAGGTATTCCGCTGGTAGCGACGAACGATTGCCACTACCTCACGCGCGCCGATGCGCACGCGCAGGAAGTGTTGCTGTGCATTCAAACCGGGAAGACGATGAGCGATACGTCTCGGATGAAATTTCAAACCGATCAGTTTTATTTCAAGACCGCCGAGGAAATGGCGCGGGTGTTCAGAGAACTTCCGGACGCGCTCTCGCGCACGGTGGCGATCGCGGAGCGCTGCAATGTGAAGATTCAGCGCGTGACGAATCCGTTTCCCGAATTCAAAGTTCCCGAGGGCCACACTGCCGACAGCTATTTCGAGAAGGTTGCGCGAGAGGGTTTTGCAGTTCGCGCGCAACAACTCGAACGTCTTGCGAAGGAGAATCGCCTCCGTCACAAGTTGCCGGAATACGAGCAGAGGCTCGCCGCCGAAATCGCGATGATTCAGAAGATGCGGTTTGCCGGGTATTTTCTGATCGTTTGGGATTTCATTCATTACGCGCGCGCGCAGGGAGTGCCGGTGGGACCGGGGCGCGGATCTGCTGCCGGCAGCCTGGTCAGTTACGCGCTTCGCATCACGGATATCGATCCTCTACAGTACGATTTGCTTTTCGAGCGTTTCTTGAATCCCGAACGCATTTCGATGCCTGACATTGACATCGATTTCTGCATGAGACGGCGCGGCGAAGTGATTGACTACGTTCGCCGAACCTACGGCGACAAGAGCGTGGCCCAGATCATTACTTTTGGCACCATGGCTGCGAAAGCTGTGCTGAAGGATGCCGGACGCGCGCTCGACATGCCGTACGGCGAAGTGGACAAGATTGCGAAGATGGTTCCACTTACGCTGAACATCGAATTGGAGGACGCGCTGAAACAATCCCCTCAACTTGAAGCGTTGCGCAAATCCGACGAGCGCGTGAAGGAACTGGTTGCCGTGGCGCTGCGGCTTGAGGGTCTGGCGCGGCACGCGTCCACACATGCGGCCGGCGTGGTAATTTCCCCGCGCCCGCTTACCGAGATCGTTCCGCTTTACAAGTCGAACAAGGACGAAATCACGACGCAGTACGACATGAATGCGCTCGAACGCATCGGCCTGCTGAAGATGGACTTCCTGGGGCTGACAACGCTCACCGTCCTGGACGATACGGTGAGGTTGATTCAGCAGAATCGCGGCGTGGCCGTCGATCTCGCGACGTTAACGCTCGAAGACGCTCCGAGCTACACGCTCTTCGCGCGCGGAGATACGACTGGGATTTTTCAATTTGAATCGCACGGCATGCGCGACATCCTGCGCCGCTACCAGCCGACGCGTCTCGAAGATTTGACGGCGCTTAATGCGCTCTACCGGCCCGGACCGATTCAAGGCGGCATGATCGA
>Ga0073928_10003742_pt1 | contig 23558 bp, 18 predicted proteins | sample PaiPotPPA55metaG_FD_76969 | JGI IMG/M metagenome (GOLD analysis project Ga0073928, IMG submission 76969) | Iron sulfur acid spring bacterial and archeal communities from Banff, Canada, to study Microbial Dark Matter (Phase II) - Paint Pots PPA... ...
CCAGCCCTCTGCGGGATAGGACGCGCCAACGTTAATGCGGGTACATTGAAAAATGGTTAGCGCTCGCCACTAATGGGCGAGCTGTCGCCTCGCCCGTAGGCGGCCGGACACGGGAATCGTCGCCCGCTTCCGACCGCCGCGGCGGTTCGCCGCCGATTCGCCTGAATTGGAGGCCTCGACTTGCCGGGCTTATGAGCCTGATGCCGGGACCGGGGCGGGACCGCTGGCCAATGGCGCTTTGCCGCCTCAGAGCACCGATTCGACCCACTCCGCGAGCTTGGTCTTGGGCAGCGCGCCGATCTTGGTGGCGGCGACCTGGCCGTTCTTGAACAGGATCAGCGTCGGGATGCCGCGTACGCCGTATTTCATCGGTGTCTGCGGGTTCTCGTCGATGTTGATCTTGGCAATGGTGACCTTGCCCTTCATGTCGCTCGCCAACTCCTCCAGGAAAGGCGCTATCGCCTTGCACGGACCGCACCATTCCGCCCAGAAATCCACCAGCACCGGACCCGTGGCGCGGAGGACGTCGGCGTCGAAGGATGTATCGGTCACCTTGCTGGTGCTCATAAGCTTCTCCTGAATTGGGCGGCAGACATTATGGGATGCCGCGAAGGAGCGTCAAGGAGCGCGGCCCGTTGCGCGCGCAGGGCTGACCGGCCGCCGCCGCAGGCGGGCCGCCCTTGAACCCCGCGCCCCTGGTGCTCACGGCGCGTGGGCATCGAGGCGGGCGGCGCTGACCGGCATGAGCCGGGACCCCTCGGTCCACAGCAGGGCGCAGCGCACCGTGCGGCCGGGATAGATCGCGGCGATCGCCGCCCGGTAGGCGGCCAGCTGGTCGAGATAGGCGTCGGGCGTCTCCGCCTCGTCGCGTGGCGGCGGGCGCAGCGTCTTATAGTCGACGATCAGCACGGCATCCTCGGTCACGACGAGCCGGTCGATCTGCCCCGTCAGAGCCCGGTCGCCCAGCAACGCCACCACCGGTACCTCCGCCTGCGAGCCCGGCGCGAACAGCGGCGCAAAATCCGGATGGTCGAGTACCGCCAGCGTCTCCGCCAGCAGCGCTTCCTGCTGCTGGGTGTCGAGGCCATGCAGCGGCAGCGCCAGGAAGCGCCGAGCGGCGGCGCCGCGCACCGCCGGAGCAAGCTCCGGCAGGCTCTGCAGCAGACGATGGACCAAGCGGCCGCGCAGCAAGCCGGCGCCATCCTCGCTGCCGAGGGGCGAACGGGCAGCCGGATCGGCTTGACGCGGCCGCGACGGCGCGAGCGGGCGGGTCGGCGTCGGCTCCGGCGGCGGCGGGCGGCGCGCCCAGTCCGGTAGCGGCGTCGCGAGATCGAGCGGCATCGGCGCCAGGTCGAACTTCGGCGCCGCCTGTTGCGGCGATTCGAGGCGCCAGCCGGGCCCGCGCCAGCCGTCGCCGCCGCCGACGCCGGTCAGGTCGATCTCGACCGAGCGGGCGCCGGCCGCCCCCGCGAGACCGCGCGCCACGAGGTTGTACCAGCAGCCCTCCGGCGGCGCCGGCTTGCCGCGCCAGCCGCAGACATAGAGCCTATCCTCGGCGCGCGTCAGCGCCACGTAGAGCAGGCGGCGGTATTCCGCCTCGCGCCGGCTCAGCGCCTCCGCCAGCGCCCGCTCGGCCGGCGGCGCGTCCCAGCTCTTATGCGCGCGCCACAGCGGCAGGTCCGCCGCCGTCCACAGCAGCCGCGCCGGCCGGGTCGGCACCTGCATGGTGTCGGGCAGGAAGACGATCGGCGCCTGCAGCCCCTTGGCGCCGTGCACGGTGAGCACGCGCACTTCGTCGCGGCCGCGCTGGTCGAGGTCGCGCTTCACCTCGGCCTCGCCGGCGACCAGCCAATGCAGGAAGCCCTGGAGCGACGGCCCATGCATGCGTTCATAGGCAAGCGCCGTGGACAAGAACTCGTCGAGCGGGTCGGCCGCCTCGGGCCCGAGCCGCGCCAGCGCCGCGCGCCTCCCGCCGCCGCCGCCCAGCACTTCGGCGAACAGCTCGTAGGGGGGCACGAAATCGACTCGCGCCAGCAAGGAGCCGAGCATCTGCGCCGCATGGGCAAAGCCCGCATGCTCGCCGGCGCGGCGCCTGAGCTCGCTCCACAGCGAGCCCTGCCGCCCATGCGCCAGGGCGAACAGCATCTCCTCGTCGAAGCCCAGCAGCGGCCCCTTGAGCACCGTGGCGAGGGTGAGGTCGTCCTCGGGCAGCAACAGGAAAGCGCCGAGCGCCAGCATGTCCTGGACGGCGAGCTGGTCGGCCAGCAGCATGCGGTCGACGCCGGCAACCGGGACATCCGCCTGCTTCAGCGCGCGCACGAGCTCGACGACGAACGGGCCGCGCCGGCGCACCAGAACCATGACGTCGCCGGCCTGAACGCGGCGGTCGCGCGCGGCCAGCCGCTCGCCGGTATCGAGCCAACGGCGCACGGTGCCGGCGATGGCGAGCGCCAATCGCGCCTGCGGCGCGCGGGCGTGGCGTTGCTCGAGCGGCGGCTCCCACGGTCGCGCCTCCGGCGGCTCCTCCGGCTCGACCGGCGGCCACAGCTCGACCAGCCCGGCATGCCCGGCGCGGAACGCGATGTGGTGGATGGGGGCGCCGTCGAGCGCGACGCCGGCGCTCGCTTCGGCGCGGGCAAAAACGGCATCGACCGCGCGCAACACCGCCGCGGTCGAGCGGAAGGAGATGTCGAGATCGACCAAGCCCCAACGCTGTCGGGCGGCGTCGACGCGCGCCGCGAAATGGTCGCGCATGCGCAGGAACCCCTGGGGATCGGCGCGTTGGAAGCTGTAGATGGATTGCTTGGCATCGCCGACGGCGAAGACCGTGCGCCGCACCGCGCGCGCGCCTTCGCCGGCAAAGAATTCGTCGGCCAGCGCCTGCACGACTTCCCATTGATCGGGATTGGTGTCCTGCGCCTCGTCGATGAGGATATGGTCGAGCCCGCCATCGAGCTTGAACAGGACCCACGGCGCCACCCCCGGCCGCCGCAGCAGATCGCGCGCCTTGAGCACGAGATCGTCGTAATCGAGGAGAGCCCGCGCCTCCTTGTGCCGCTCATAGGCGGTGAGCAGCGCCTCGCCGAGCCGCACCAGCGCCGCAGTCGCCGCGTGCAGCGCCGCGGCGCTGCGCCGTCGCTTCACCGCGGCGAGGCGCTCGGCCTCCGCGGCCACCGCAGCCGCGACGCTCGGCTCCTTCGTCGCGAGCCCTTTCGAGACGATGTCCTGGAAAGGCTTGCCGTCCTGCGTGAAGAAGGCGCCCAGGTAATCAGCGAAAGTGGCGATGCGCGCCGGTGGATCGGCCAGCCACGCAGCGATGCGTGCGCCGCGCTCCTGGTCGCGCACGCCGCAGCTCGCCAGCATGGCCTGCGCAGAGAGGCGCAACGCCGCCTCGTCGCTTGCGACGATACCGCAAGCGCCGGCGACGACGTCGCTCTCGGTCGTGCCCGGCGGCACCTCAAGCTCGCGGCCGAGCTCGGCGCTGAAGCGCGGGTGCCCGCTGGCGAGAGCGCGGCGCAGCCGGCCGCGCTCGAGCGTGAGCTGGCTCATGATCTCGTCGAACCCTGTCTCGGTCACGAGCCGCGTCACCTCGGCGAGCGCCCCGGCCAGCGCGCCGCCGCCCCGCGCGGCCGCGAGCACTTCCTCGCGCGCCGCGGCAAGCGCTTCGCCGGCGCTGCGCTCGTCCATGACGTCGAAATGCGGCGCGACGCCGGCCTCGATGGGAAAGCGGCGCAGCAGCGACTGGCAGAAGGCGTGGATCGTCTCGATGCGCATGCCGCCGGGCGTGTCGAGCACGCGCGCGAGCAGCCGGCGCGCGTGCTCGAGCATCGCCGCATCCGGCAGCGCGCCGGTGAGGCCTTCGATATCCTGCGCGAGCGATCCGTCCTTGGCCGTCGCCCAATTGCTCAGCCGCGCATTGAGCCGGTTCGCCATCTCGGCGGCGGCGGCCTTGGTGAAGGTGAGGCAGAGAATGCGCGATGGCGCGCTGCCGGCGAGCATCAGCGCCAGCACGCGATCGGTCAGCACCTTGGTCTTGCCGGTGCCGGCCGAGGCCGCGACCCAGATCGAGGCCTCGACATCGGCCGCCGCGCGCTGACGCCGGTTGGGGTCGGGCGCGGTCACTCGCCGCTGTCCCCGGCGACCGACCATTCCTTCACCCGCGCGAGATGCGCGTAGTCGGAATAGCGCGGCGCCTTCTCCGGCCGCGGCACGGCGCGGTAAGGGGTGCGCGCATCGTCGAAGCGGGCGACGAGAGCGGCGAGGCCCTGCAGCGCCTCGCCGACCAGCGCGTGCAATCCGCCACCCTTGGTCAGCGCGATGACCTCGCCGGGCGGATCGCCGCCGGTGAGGCGCCAATATTCGAGCGCCATGACCGGCGCCGCGGCAACACCGGCGAAGCCGCCGCCGGCGGCGATGGCCGCTTCGAGCGGCAGCTGCGGCGAGAAGCCAAGCTCGACATCCTTGGCGGAAGGCACGAGACCGGTCTTGTAGTCGATCAGCACAAGCCCGCCATCGCGCTGCCGGTCGAGTCGGTCGGCCTTGGCGGTGAGCTCGAACGGCCCGGCGGGGCCGTTCAGCGTCAAGCGGCCTTTGATCTCGCTGCGGATTTCGCCGAGGAGCAAGCGGCGCTGGCCCTCATGCGCGACGAACCAACGCGCGACGCGCTCGAAGCGCGGCCACCAGAAGGCACGCACGCCGGGACGATCGAGCGCCGCGCCGAACGCCGCGGCGCCGATCGTGAGAAGCTGCCGCTCGGCGTCGGCCGGCAGCGCGTCGGGAAAGGCGCACACGAATTTGTCGAGCGCCGCGTGGATGAAATTGCCGCGCTCGGCGGCGCCGGGATCGGCGTCGATCGGCTCCAAGGCCTCGAGCCGCAAAATGGCGCGCGCATAGATGGCGTAGGGATCGCGCATCCAGGTCTCGACCTGCGTGACCGACAGCTTGCGCGGGCGCACCGCCACGGGCGGGCGCGGCTCGGGCGGCGGCACGGCGATGTGCTCCGCCGCCTCGTCGAGGCGCGCCTGCCAGCCCAGCGGCTCGGCCGCGGCGCCGAGGCGGCCCTCGAGACCGGCGGCGCGCAGCACGGTGTCGAGCCGCAGCAGCCAACGCGACGGCACGGTCGGCGCGCCCTCGACGCGCGTGGCACGCGTCAGAACCACCGAGCGAGCGCCGAGCGCCTGGGCGAAATCATGCGCGGCGACGCCGACGCGCCGCTCGGGCGGCGGCAGGCCGAATTCCTGTCGCATCGGCCGCGACAGCCAAGGATCGCTCTCGGCCTGCGGCGGCCAGACGCCTTCGTTGAGACCGCCGAGGATCATCAGGTCGGCGTGCTGCAGCCGCGCCTCCAGGAGGCCCCAGATGGCCAGCCGCGGATGGCGCCCGAAGCGCGGCCGCACCACCGGCCCGGCCAGCAGCGCCTCGAAGAGCGCCTGGTATCCGGCGCCGTCGAGCGGCGGCAGGCTGTCGGCGGCCTGCAGCAGCTCGGCGAGGAATTCCGCCGCCGCCTCGCCCGCGGCCTCGCACCAGAGCCGTGCTGCGCCGCTCTCCTCGCTGCTCGCCGCCAGCGCTTCCGCCGCGGCGATATGGGCGGCGCCGATTGCGCGCACCGGCGCTTCCGCCCGCGTCAGCGCCGCGACCAGCGGGGCGACCGCCGCCTCGAGCCGGTCGATGAACGCGCCGAGATCGCGCTGCTTCGACGCCAACGCGGCGCGCAGGCCGGCGCTGCCCGGCGCCGGGCGCGGCCCGCGCAGCGCGGCGATCTCGAGCCGCCGCACCAGCGCGCGGAATGCCTCCGGCGCCATTCCGCCGGCGGCCAGCGGATGCTTCAGCGCGGCGAGCAGCGGCAGCGGCGCCAAGCTCTCGCGTGCGAGGTCGAGCACGAGGCGCAGGAACGTGCCGGGCGGCGTCTTGTTCAGCGGCACGCCGGCGGAATCGTCGATCTCGATGTCCCAGCGCCGCAGCTCGGCGGCGACGCGACGCGCGAGGCCGCGATCGGGCGTGACGAGAGCCGCGGTCTCGCCGGGATGCTCCAGGTGCTGGCGCAGCAGGAGGGCAATGACCGCGGCCTCCTCCTGCGGGCCGGGGCAGTCGAGCCGCATCATCCCGTCGAGCACCGTCGCGTCGAAGCCGGCGAGGCCGCGCCAGCGGTGGCTCTCGGCCGCCGGCCGCAGCGCCTCGGCGACGAGGCGCCGCCGCACGCTGCCGCCGCCCGGAAAGCTCGGCGCCGGCCAGGGACGGAGATCGGCCGGCTCGATCTCGAGCCGGCGCAGCAGCCGCGCCGGGAGATGCTGCGGATGCGCCGGATCGGCGGCGATCTCGCTCCAGCTCTCGGCGTCGATCGCGCGATCGATGTCGGGCAGCACCACGGCGCCGTTGGGCAAGCCGGCGACGACGGCGAGGAGATCGGCGACCGCCGCCACGCCGCCGGTGATCCCGGCGGCGATGACCGGGTGGCGCGGCGGCTGGCGGCGCCACGCTTCGGCTTGCGCCGCCAGCACGCGGTTGCGCCGCTCCGCCGGATCGAGGCAGCCGATCGCCGCGAGCAGAAGCGGCCAATGCTCGGTGAGGATGGCGAGGAAGGCCAGGCTCTCCTGCCAATGCTCGGCATAGTGCGCGGGCGCCAGTGATGCCAGCTGCGCCAGATCGCAGCCTTCGCTCTGCACTTCGTCGAGGAAGCGCGCCAGCTCGCGCGCCAGCGGCGCCGCTTGGCCCGCGGTCAGCGGCCCGCTGCCGCGGGCGCGGCCCCAGCCGAGCACGAGGCGAGTGAGCAGGAGCTGGCGGCGCAGCTCCGGCACCGCCGGCGCAATGTCGAAGCTGGCCTCGCCTGCCGCGTCCTCGCCGAGGAAGACGAGCTCCTCGGCATCGACATCGCCGACCGGCACCAGGCGCGGCAGCAGCAGCGCCTTGCCGCCGCTGGCGCGCAGGAAGGCCTCGCGCAGGGCGCGCGACGCGCGTCGCGTCGGCAGCAGAACGGTCTGGCGCGCCAGCGCCAGCGGATCATCGCCGGTTTGGGCGAGCAGCCCCGCCACCAGCGCGTCGAGAAACGGCACATCCGAAGCAATGGTGAAGATTGCGGGACGCATCGCGCCCTCCCGCACTAGCCTAACGCTCGGTGCGATGGCTGGCGAGTCGCGCCTCGGCCAGCGCCAGCGCCTCGGGCGTGCCGACATGGTACCACTCGCCGTCATGCACGATGGCGGCGAGCCGGCCGGCGGCGAGCGCGCGGTCCCACAAGCGGTTGAGCGAGAACTTGCCGGGCTTCTCGCCGTCGAACAGGCGGCGATGCACGATCTGCACGCCCGCGAACAGATGCGGCGCGACTTCGCGCTCGCGCCGCCGGCGCACGCCGCCCAGCGGATCGACGATGAAGTCGCCGGTACCCTCATAGCCGAGCGCCGTCGTCGTGCGCTGCAGCAGCAACAGCGCGTCAAGCCGCTCCGTATCCCAGGCGGCGGCGAGCCGCTGCAGGGCGGGCACCTTGCCGTCGAGCCAGAAAACGTCGCTGTTCACGACATAGAATACGTCGTCGAGCAGCGGCAGCGCCTTGAGGATGCCGCCGCCGGTCTCGAGCAATTCATCCTCGACCGAGAGCGCGATCGCCGGATGGCGCCGCCCCTCGAGATGGCGCGCGATCATCTCCGCCTTGTAATGGACGTTGACGACGAGCCGCGGCACGCCTGCCTCTTCGAGGCGGTCGATGGCGTGGTCGAGCAGCGCCTTGCCGCCGAGCGAGACCAGCGGCTTGGGGATGCGGTCGGTGATCGGCCGCATCCGCGTGCCGAGCCCGGCGGCGAGCACCATCCCGCTTTGCGGCACGCTCATGCGGCCGACCGGCAGGGCGGGACGCGCCGCAGGGGTGGCGGGATGTGCTGATCGAGCCAGCGTGCGACCGGCGCCAGCGCGGGATGGCGAAGGTCCTGCTCGATCAGGCGCCACACGCGCGGGATGTGTCCGAGATAGATCGGCTTGCCGTCGCGCACGCAGAGCCGGGTGAAGATGCCGACGATCTTGCAGTTGCGCTGCGCGCCGAGCACGGCATAGGACGCGCCGAAGGCGGCGCGATCGAGCGCGGGAAACGCCTCGACATAGCGGCGCAGCATGGCGCGCGCAAGATCGGCCGGCACGTCGCGCCGCGCGTCCTCGAGCAGCGAGACGAGATCGTAGCTGCGCGGGCCGATGACCGCGTCCTGAAAATCGAGCAGGCCGCAGGCGGCGATACCCGCGCGGCCGGCGAGCAGCATCAGATTGTCGACATGGTAGTCGCGCAGCACCAGGCTGTCCGGCACGCCGCGCGCGACGGGCAGCAGCGCGCGCCATAGCGCGAGAAACTCTTCGCGCAGGCCGGCATCGGTGGCACGCCCGGTGATCGCCGGCAGATACCAGTCGACCAGGAGCGACGCCTCGGTCAGCAGCCGCTGGTCGTCATAGGGCGGCAGCAGCGGCGCCGCTGAAGGCGCGAAGCTGCGATGGAGCGCGATCAGCAGATCGACGGCGAGCGCGTAAAGCGGCTCCGCCGCCGCTCCCGCGGCAAGCAATCGCGTATAGGTGCTGTCGCCGAAATCCTCGAGCAGCAGCAGGCCGGCGGCGACATCCTCCGCGAGGAGCCTGGGCGCGCTCAGGCCCAGCCCGCGCAACACGCGCGCGACGGCGATGAACGGGCGCACATCCTCCTTGGGCGGCGGCGCGTCCATCAGCACCGCTCCGCGGCCGGCCTCCTCGAGGCGCTCGTAGCGGCGGAAGGAGGCGTCGCCGGCAAGCGGACGGCGCGCCGCCGCGCCCCAGCCGGCAGCGGTCAGGAAGGCGGCGACACGCTCGGCGCGCTCAGTCATGGCCGATGCCTTCGAGGCGCATGGCCCAGCCGGCGGTGGCGCTGAGCCGGGCGACGCGCGCCGTCGGCCGCGGGCCCTGGTCCAGAGCCAGCAGGAGATGCTCGGGCGGCAGCAGCGGGCCGAGCCGCTCCGGCCATTCGATGAGGCTGACGCCTTCCGCCAGCGCGTCCTCGATGCCGAGCTCCCAGGACTGCTCCGGCGCGGTCAGGCGATACAAATCGAAATGCCAGACCGGCGAACGGCCGGCGAAGGCATAGACCTCGACCAGCGTGAAGGTCGGGCTGGGCACCTCCTCGTCGCCCGACCCGAGGGCGCGGATGAAGGCGCGGGCGAAGGTGGTCTTGCCGCTGCCGAGATCGCCGGCCAAGCCGATGACGTCGCCCGGCCGCGCGCGGGCCGCCAAGCGCCTGGCGAGCCGGGCGGTGGCGGCTTCGTCCGGCAGCTCCAAGGCGAAGGCGGTGGCGGCGCTCACCGCCCATTTTTATTCCTTAAGGGCGCTGCGCCGCAACATCGCAACAAGGCTAAACCGCTTCCACTTTGCCGCTGGCCGCCGAGCGGAACACCGCTTCCAGCGCCGCGATGGTGGCGATCATGTCCTTTTGCGGCACCGGGTAGGGCGCGCGGCCTTCCGCCGCATCGGCGAAGGCCTCGAGATTGGCGCGCACGGCGGCAGCCGGCGGGTATTCGACGCGCGACGGGCGGCCGCCGCTCAGGCATTTGGTGAGAACCCAGCCCTCCGGCGCTTCCGGGTGCGCCTTGTCGCGCACCTCGGCCCAACCCTTGCTGCCATAGACGGCGAGCCGTCCGTCGAAGGGCGTCGCCAGGATCGCGCTCAGCAGCAGATTGGCGCCGCTCTTGAAGCTCACCAGCGCGCCGAGCGTGTCGCCATTGGCGAGATTGCTGCCGAGCCGCCGCGCCAGTGCGAAGGCGCGCTCGGCCGGCCCGAGCAGACCCACCGCGAGATCGAGCATGTGGATGCCGGTCGCCGTCATCGGCCCGGCCGGCGCCTCGGTGCTGGAGAGGCGCCAATTGTCGGCCGGCAGGCTCAGGAACTTGTCCTGGCTGAAATTGGCTTCGATTTGCAGAATCGTGCCGAGTTCGCCCGCGGCGGCGAGGCGCGTCATCTCCAGCATCGGCGGCTCGAAGCGCCGCTCGTGGCCGACGGCGAGAACGACGCCATTGGCGTTGCACCGCCGGATCGAGTCCTCGACATCGGCGCGGCGCAGCGCCAGCGGCTTCTCGCAGAACACATGCTTGCGCGCCGCCGCGGCCTCGGCGATCTGCGCGGTGTGCAGCGAGTGCGGCGTGCACAGGATGACAGCGTCGATTTGGGGATCGCCGAGCGCATCGGCAAGATCCGTGGAGGCGCGCAAGCCTTGCTGCGCCGCCCAATCGGCCGCCGCGGCGTCACGGTCCACCGCGCGCACGATGCGCAGCTTGGCGCTGTCCTCGAGCGTCCGGACAATGGTCTTTCCCCACCAGCCCAAGCCGATCACCGCCGCGTTCAACATCGACGCCTCCCCGACCAGCACAACGCCCGAACATACCACGCAGAAAACCCGGTTGCGCTGCCCGGCGCGGCCGACCAAGGTAGCGCCGGGCGCGGCGGCGGCACGGGAGAGGCGATGGCAGGGGAAGTCAACCGCACGGATGTGGCGATCATCGGCGCCGGCCCGGTCGGGCTCTTTGCCGTCTTCGAATGCGGCATGCTCAAGATGCGCTGCCATGTGCTGGACGCGCTCGACACGCTGGGCGGGCAATGCGCCGCGCTTTATCCGGAGAAGCCGATCTACGACATCCCCGGCCATCCCGTGATCGACGCCGCCGCGCTCATCGACAAGCTGGCCGAGCAGGCCGCGCCCTTCCATCCCGTGTACCACCTGGCGCAGCAGGTGGAGCGCGTCGCGGCACTGCCGGCCGCCGGCTTCCGGCTCGAGACATCGCTCGGCACCGTGATCGAGGCGAGGGCCGTCATCATCGCCGCCGGTGTCGGCGCGTTCGGCCCCAACCGGCCGCCGCTCGCGGGCATCGAGGGCTACGAGGGCAAGAGCGTGTTCTATTTCGTCAAGCGGCGCGACGAGCTGCGCGGCAAGCGCGTGGTCATCGCCGGCGGCGGCGATTCCGCGGTCGACTGGGCGCTGTCGCTGGCCGAGGTGGCGGCGCAGGTCATGGTCGTCCACCGCCGCGCCAAATTCCGCGCCGCGCCCGAATCCGCGGCGCGCATGGAGAGGCTCGCCGCTTCCGGGCAGATCGAGATGGTCATTCCCTATCAGCTCGCCGCGCTCGAAGGCAGCGGCGGGGCGCTCGACGCGGTCATCGTCGCCGACCTCGACGGACGCACGCGGCGATTGCCGGCGGACGTGCTGCTGCCGTTCTTCGGCCTGTCGATGAATCTGGGGCCGGTCGCGCAATGGGGCCTCAACCTCGAGCGCAACCATATCGTCATCGACCCCGCGACGAGCGGGACCTCTGTCCCGGGCATCTTCGCCATCGGCGACATCGCTACCTATCCCGGCAAGCTCAAGCTCATCCTGTCGGGCTTCGCCGAGTCGGCGATGGCCGCGCACGCCATCTTCCCCTTGGTTCATCCCGGCGAGGCGCTGCATTTCGAGTACTCGACGACCAAGGGCCTGCCGGGACGCGGTTGAGTTCGCTATTCGCCCGCCGAGCGGCGGGCGTGGGTTTCGGCGAGAGGGATGTTCAAATAGCAGGTCACGGTGGTGCCGCTGCCGGGGCGCGAATCCATCTCGACCGTTCCGCCATGCAGCTCGATGAAGCTCTTGACGAGCGACAGGCCGAGGCCGGGGCCGGAATGGCGCGCGTTGGGACTGCCGCGCTCGAACTTCTCGAAGATGCGTGCCTGATCCTCGCGCGGCACGCCGACGCCGGTATCGGCGACGATCAGCGCGATGCGGTCGGCGGTGCGCCGCGCCGCCAAGGTCACCGTGCCGCCGGCCGGGGTGAATTTGAGCGCGTTCGAGATGAGGTTGAACAGCGCCTGCTTCAAGCGCCGCTCGTCGCCATAGAGCGAGCCGATATCGGTCGGGCAGTCGAACTCGAGCTTCAGGTTCTGGTTGCGCGCCCGCTCGCGGCTCAGCGACAGCACGCTCGACATCAGCGTGTGAATGTCGAGCTCCTGCGTCTCCAAGGTCATGTAGCCGGCTTCGATCGTCGCAAGGTCGAGAATGTCGTTGATGAGCGAGAGCAGCCGGTGCGAGCTGTCGAGGATGCCGCGGCTGTAATCGAGCTGACGCGCGCTGAGCTCGCCGAAATACTGGTTGGTCAGGATTTCGGCGAAGCCGATGATGGCGTTCAAGGGCGTGCGCAGCTCGTAGGAGACGTTGGCGATGAACTCGCTCTTGAGGCGGCCGGCGGTCTCCAGCGCCTCGTTGCGCTCCCGCAGCGCATGCTCGACGCGCGTCGAATCGGTGACGTCGAGATAGCTCAGCAGCACATTGCCGTCCGGCAGCGGCACGATCACCGCCTGCAGGATGGAGCCGTCGCGCCGCGTCATCCGCGTGCTCTCGCCCTGATGCGCGGTGAGGCGCGCGATGATGCGGCGCTTCAATTCCGGCCAGTCGCGGCCATCGTCGAAGAAGGCGCGCTGCTTCTCGATGATGTCGCTGACATGCGGCTCGCCCGTGAGATCGGCGGGCGCAAGCTGCCACACTTGCGCATAGGCCGGGTTCGACAGCTTGAGGCGCCCGTCGCTGCCGAACACGGCGACCGCCTCGTAAAGGTTGTCGAGCGTCTCGCGCTGCACCTCGATGAGGGTGTTGTAGGACCGCTCGAGCGCCAGCTTGTCGGTGACATCCTCGTAAACGAAGGTGAGCCCGCCGAAGGGATGCGGCGAGATGACGAGGCGCAGCGTGCGCTCGTCCGGCAGGTGCAGCAGCTCCTCCTGCGGCTCGAGCAGCGAGGTGAACATGGCAAGCTGCTGCCGTTTGAAGGCGCGGAAATCGGCGTGCTCGGGAATGCGTCGTCGCTCGCGCAGCCGCTCGAGCACTTCATCGAGCGTCGGCTCGGTGACGAGCCAGTCCTCCTCGAGCCGCCACAGGCTGGCGAAGGCGGTGTTGAAGAAAGTGAGCTTGGTGTCCGGGCCGTAAATGGCGATCGCCACGGCGACGTTCTCGAGCACATCGGCATGCGCCGCGATATGGCGCGCCAGCTCGGCTTGGATGTTCTCGAGGTCGGTGAAGTCCTGGGCGAAGCCGACGAGCTCGGCCGAGCCGTCGAGCGGCGCCTCGGTGAACTCCATCAGCCGGCGCGAGCCGGCAACGACGATGTGGTGGCTTTCCGATTGCGGCATCATCGTGCCGCGCGCCCGGCCGGCGAGCGCCCGCCCGCCCTCGCCGACCGCGCCGGCGCCGATCTCGCGCCGCTCGACCAGCGCCTTTTGCGCCGGCGCATCGACCGCCGCGGCATAGGCGCGGTTGCAGTCGATGAGCCCGAGATCGGCGCTGCGGCGCCACACCGGCAGCGGCAGCAGATCGAACACGCTGCGCAAGCGCTCGTGCCGCACGCGCGCGGCATCGCATTCTGCCGCGGCCTCGGCGCGACCCGACGCGTCGACGAGCCAGAGCAGATCGGCCACCGGCGCGCCGTCATCGGCGGCGAGGCGGCGCCCGCTTGCATCCAATGCGGCGCGGCCCGCGGCGAGCGTGAGCGGCATGTGGAAGCCGGTGCCGTCGGCGCGAAGCCGCGCCACCGCCGCCTCGAGCGCCGCCCCATCCTTGGGCTCGAGCCGCGCGAGGAGGTCGGGGAGACGCCGCCCGTTCACCTCGGCGAGCGCCGCGATCGGACCGGCGGCGAAGCTCTCGGTACCGTCGCGGTGATCCCAGCGGTAGAGCGCGGCCGGCACGGCGCCGAGCACGGCGGCGCGCTCGGCGAGCGCCGCGGCGGCGCGGTCGCGCTCGGCGCGCAGGCGCAGCACGCGCCGCTGCAAGGCGACCAGTAGCGCGGCGCCGGCAAGGACGAGAGCCGCCAGGATGGCGCTCAGCGCGCCGAAGGACGACAGCGCGGCGTCGCCGCCGGCATGCGCCGGGCCCGGCGACAGCACGACAGCCCCGGCGACGCCGAGCCAGACTCTCATGCGCACGGCTGAACCCATTGACCGAGCAAACAAATCCCCTTAAAGCGCGATGCCGCCGAGCGCGCCGCGGCGCCGATTATGGCGCGGTTACCCGATTTGCGCAGGTAAAAAGCGCGAGCCCTCAATAGCGGTAATGGTCGGGCTTGAAAGGGCCGGCATCCTTGACGCCGATGTATTCCGCCTGCTTGGGCGTGAGCTTGGTGAGATTGACGCCGAGCTTGGCGAGATGCAGCGCCGCCACCTTCTCGTCGAGGTGCTTGGGCAGCACGTAGACCTTCTTCTCGTACGCGCCCTGATTGACGAACAGCTCGATCTGCGCCAGCACCTGATTGGTGAAGGAGGCGCTCATGACGAAGCTCGGATGGCCGGTGGCGCAGCCGAGATTGACCAGCCGCCCCTTGGCCAGGACGATGAGCCGCTTGCCGTCGGGGAACACGACTTCATCGACCTGCGGCTTCACTTCTTCCCATTTGTAGTTGCGCAGGCTGCCGATTTGAATCTCGCTGTCGAAGTGGCCGATGTTGCAGACGATGGCGCGGTCCTTCATCTGGCGCATGTGATCGAGCGTGATGATGTCGATATTTCCCGTGGCGGTGACGAAAATGTCGCCGACCGGCGCCGCGGCCTCCATCGTCGTCACCTGATAGCCTTCCATCGCCGCCTGCAAGGCGCAGATCGGATCGATCTCGGTGACCATGACGCGCGCGCCCTGGCTCCTGAGGCTCGCCGCCGAGCCCTTGCCGACATCGCCGAAGCCGGCGACGACGGCGACCTTGCCGGCGAGCATGACGTCGGTGGCGCGCTTGATGCCGTCGACCAGGCTCTCGCGCACGCCGTAGAGGTTGTCGAACTTCGATTTGGTCACGCTGTCGTTGACGTTGATCGCGGGCACCTTGAGCTTGCCCGCGCGCATCATCTCGTAGAGGCGGTGGACGCCGGTGGTGGTCTCCTCGGAGATGCCGCGCACATCCTTCAGCAATTCGGGATACTTGTCGTGGAGGATCTTGGTCGCGTCGCCGCCGTCGTCGAGCACCATGTTGGGCGCCCAGCCGCCGGGCCCGCGCAAGGTCTGCTCGATGCACCACTCGTACTCCTCCTCGGTCTCGCCCTTCCAGGCGAAGACCGGCACGCCGCGCGCGGCGATGGCGGCGGCGGCATGGTCCTGGGTGGAGAAGATGTTGCACGAGCTCCAGCGCACCGTCGCGCCCAGCGCCATCAACGTCTCGATCAGCACCGCCGTCTGGATGGTCATGTGCAGGCAACCGACGATGCGCGCGCCCTTGAGCGGCTTCTTTGCCCCATATTCTTGGCGCAGCGCCATGAGGCCCGGCATCTCCGTCTCGGCGATCGCGATCTCGCGCCGGCCCCAATCGGCGAGAGCGATATCGGCGACCTTGTAGTCGGCAGATGCAGCCATGGCGTACTCCACAAGTGGGGCGATCGAGACAGGCGAGAGCGCCGCATATAGCAGCGGGCTTCCGGCAAACGCAAGGCTGCCGAGGTTCAGACGAGCGGACAGCTTGGTGTCGCGTACCACTGAGGCAGTGAGACACTGAGGTCAAGAGACTGTCGCTACGAAAAAGCGAGGCCGCTTTGCTTTAGCTCATAGCACAGGCATTCCTCGTAAGCCGACTCCAGCAGCCCTGGCCCGAGTTGCCGATGAACCTCGATGGCGAAGCCAATAAGTCTTTCGGTCAGAGGATCGTTTTCGCGAGTCGTTGCCATAGGGTTCTCGCTCCTCTGTGCCTCACCGCCTCAGTGGTTGACCAATCGACCAAGCACTAAGAGATTAAGAGATCAAGCGAGCGCGTTGAAATCGTCCAGCAGGCTGGCGATGCGGGCGTCGTCGAGCTGGTCCATGATGGCGCGGGCGCGCCGCGTCGCCGCCACCATGTCGAGGCTGCGGATGCGCTGCTTGACGCGGCCGATCTTGGACGGCGCCATCGAGAGGTCGCGGATGCCGAGGCCGAGCAACAGCGGCGTGAAGCGCGGATCGCCCGCCATCTCGCCGCACAGGCTCACCGGGATGCGCGCGCGCAGCGCGGCCTCGACGGCGAACTGGATGAGGCGCAGCACCGCCGGATGCAGCGGATTATAGAGATGCGCCACCTGCTCGTCGCCGCGGTCGATGGCCAGCGTGTACTGGATGAGGTCGTTGGTGCCGATGGCGAAGAAGTCGGCCTCCGCGGCGAGCGCATCCGCCGCGAGCGCGGCGCCGGGAATCTCGATCATCACGCCCAGAGGCGGCGGCGGGTCGGCGATCCTGACGCCGCGCCGCTTGAGACGCCGCGCCACCTGGTTGAGCGCCTCGCGCGTCTTGCGGATCTCGGAGACACTGGAGATCATCGGCAGCAGGATTCGCACCGGACCGTCGGCGCCGGCGCGCAGCATGGCGCCGAGTTGCGCGTCGAGGAGCCGCCGCTCCTTGAGCGAGAGGCGGATGGCACGCAGGCCCAGCGCCGGGTTGGCGCCCACGCCTTCCATCGCTTCGGTGAGCGGTGCGGCCAGCTTGTCGCCGCCGATATCGAGGGTGCGGATCGTCACCGGCCGTCCCGCCATGCCGCGCACCAGCCCGCGATAGGCCGCGTACTGCTCCTCCTCGTCGGGCAAGTCCTCGCGATTCATGTAAAGGAACTCGGTGCGCACGAGCCCCAGCCCCAGCGCACCCGCCGCCAACGCCTGGCCCAGCTCGCGCGGCAGCTCGAGATTGGCCTGCAGCACGATCTCGACCTCGTCGCGCGTCACCGCCGGCAGGCGCTTCAGCCGGGCGAGCTGGCGCTGCTCGCGCTCGAGCGCTTCGCGCTCTTCCTCGTAACGCGCGATGGTCTTGCCGTCGGGATTGATCACCACCGTTCCGGCGGTGCCGTCCACCACCACCGTGTCGCCGGGATCGATATGGCCGAGAAGCCCGGCGACGCCCAGCACCGCCGGCAGTCCCAAGGCGCGCGCCATGATCGCGGTATGGCTCTCGGGACCGCCGAGGACGGCGGCGAAGCCGGCGATGCGCTGCGGGTCCATCAGCGCCGTGTCTGCCGGCGTCAGCTCCTCGGCAAGGATCACCGTCCCCTCGGGCACATGCTGAAGCGCGGCGTAGGGCGTCTTGGTGAGATTGCGGATGAGCCGCGCGCCGACGACGCGGATGTCCTCGACGCGCGCGGCAAGGTAGGCATCGCCCATCTCCACGAAGCTCTCGCTGATCTGCGCGATCTCCATCTGCACCGCGCGCTCGGCATTGACGCGATCCTCGCTGATGCGGCGCTCGACGCCGCGCACCAGCCGCGAATTGGTGAGCATGGCGATGTGCGCGTCGAGGAGGTAGCCCATCTCCTCGGCCGCCGAGCCCGGCAGCGTCGTCGATTTGACCTTGAGCTTCCTGAGCTGCTTCAGCGCCGCCGCCAGCGCCGCGGCGAAGCGCGCGCGCTCCGCCTCGATTTGATCGGCGGCGACGCGGTAATCCGGGACGGCGACGTCGCCGTCATCGCTGATGAAGGCGGGGCCGATGGCTATCCCGGGCGAGACGCCGAGCCCGTGCAGCAGGCGCTCGCCCTTGTCGGGCTTCTCGCCGGCGTAGTCCGGATCATCCGGTCTCATCGAAGCCGCCGCTGATCAAATCCGCGAGCGCCGTGATCGCGCGCGCGGCCTCGGGGCCGGTGGCGCGCAGCTCGATGGCGGTGCCGGGACCGGCGGCCAGCATCATCAGCCCCATGATCGAGCGGCCCGACACGGCAGCGCCGTTCTTGGCCACCATGATTTCGGCATCGAACTGCCAAGCCAGCTTGACGAAGCGCGCTGCGGCGCGGGCGTGCAGTCCTCGTTTGTTGCGGATCATGACGACGCGCCGCAGTGAACCGGCGCCGTTGGCGCTTTCGCCGTCGCCGTCCCCGCTCATCCGCGAACGTCGGCGAGGAGCTGCGAGGCGACGTTGATGTATTTCCGTCCCGCCTCCTGCGCCCCGCGCACCGCGTTCGCCAAGGTCTCGCTCTGCCGCAGGCTGGCGAGCTTGATGAGCATGGGCAGGTTGATGCCGGCGATGACCTCGATCTTGGCCTTGTCCATGACGGAAATGGCCAGGTTCGAGGGCGTGCCGCCGAACATGTCGGTCAGGAGGACGACGCCCGACCCGGCGTCGACTTCGCTGACGCAGCGCAGAATGTCCTGCCGGCGCTTCTCCATGTCGTCGTCCGGGCCGATGCAGACGGCGGCGATGTTGCGCTGCGGCCCGACCACATGCTCCAGCGCCGCGACGAATTCCGCGGCCAGCCTGCCATGGGTGACGAGAACCATTCCAATCATGCGATATCCTTCACGGGTCTTCTAGGCCTTGGCGTTGGTCCCGGTCGAAACCATCGCGACCCATTGATCGAGGTCGCGATGATTAACGCCGACCGGCCGGCCTTGTTCGCTGAGCCACGCCGCCAGACGCTCGGCCAAGTAGACCGAGCGGTGACGGCCGCCGGTGCAGCCAATGGCGATGGTGAGATAGCTCTTTCCTTCGCGCTCGTAGCGTGGCAGCAGCGGCGCGAGCAGCAGGCAGAGCCGTTTGAAGAAGGGGGCGAAATCCGTGTCCGCCTCGATGAAGGCGCCGACCGGCGCGTCGCGCCCCGTGAGCGGACGCAGCGCGGCCACGTAATGGGGGTTGCGCAGGAAGCGCACATCGAAGACGAGGTCCGCGTCGCGCGGCAGGCCATGACGATAGGAGAACGAGGTGACGAAGATGGTGATGCCGGGCGAAGCGCCGAGGGCGAAATGGCCTTGCAGCAGCCGCTTCAGATCGCCGGGATTGAGCGTTGTGGTATCGATAACCAGATCGGCCCGATCGCGCAAGGGCCAAACCCGCTGCCGCTCGAGGTGGATGCCGTCGAGGACCGGCCGGTCCCCGGCCAGCGGGTGGCGCCGCCGCGTCTCGGTGTAGCGCCGCACGAGGCGGTCATCCTCGCAATCGAGGAAGACGACCTTGAGGTCGAGGTTGTGCTCGGCGGCCAGGCTGTCGAGCGTCGCCAGCAGCGCGTTGACGCCGAAATCGCGCGTGCGCACATCGACGCCGATGGCGAGCGGCGGCGGCGCCGACGCGTTCAGCAGATTGGGCAGCAGCGACAGCGGCAAGTTGTCGACCGCCTCGTAGCCCATGTCCTCGAACGCCTTGAGCGCGGTAGAGCGGCCGGCGCCCGACATTCCCGTGACCACGAGCAGGCGGCCCCGCGTGGTGCGGGGCGGCGCCGATCGTGGCGGCGGCAGATCCGCCGCAGGCGTCCCCGCAGCGCTCATGACGCGACCAGGATGGTGCGCGGCGCAAGCGGGCCGAGGGCGCGCAAGGCGAGGCGCAGCTTGGCCGCGGCCGACGCCTCGAAAGGCGCGAGTTGGATGAGCGGGAAGCGGCGGCCGAGATAGTCGCAGGTGCCGGGCTCCGGCAGGCGCTCGACCGCATCGCCAGGCACGAGATCGACGACGAGGCGCAAGGGCGCCGCGGCGATCGAGGGCACGCGGAGAATGCCGATGCCGCGCACCTCCATGCGGCCGGCGATGGTGGCCGGCGCGGTCATGGAAACATCGTCACCGGAGAGGCGCAGCTCTGTCTGGTCATCGGCGACGAGCCGCCCTCCCTCGTCGATGAGGCGCAAAGCGAGATCGGACTTGCCGCTGCCCGAAGGCCCCCGCAGCAGGATTCCGTCGCCGCCGAGGGCAACCGAAGTGCCATGGACGCGGATCATGCGGCGTGTTAGGTGCGCCGCTCTTGGGCCAAAGTCAATGCCCCGGCGCTTTCGCGCTAATTTGCACGTAATCTCGTCAACCTATAGTTGGCAAAGGCCCTCTGTCCACAAAAGGTAGAGGGGATGCGTCACTTCACCGGAAGCCGCACGACAAACCGCGCGCCGATCACGCTGCCGTCGACATCGCGGCGATTCTCGGCGCCGATGGTGCCGCGATGCGCCTCGATGATCTGCTTGGAGATGGAGAGGCCGAGGCCGGAATGGGTGCCGAACTTCTCGCCCGCCGGCCGCTCGCTGTAGAAGCGCTCGAAGATCGCCTCGCGCTTGTTCTCGGGGATACCCGGGCCCTCGTCCTCGATCGCGACCACGACGGCGTCGCCGTCGCGCCGCGCGCTGATATGGATGGCCGCGCCCCGCGGGCTGAACGAGAGGGCGTTGACGATGAGGTTGCGAAACACCTGGACGAGCCGCCCTTCGACGCCGAGCGCCGGAAGATCGCCTTGCGGCGTGCCGACCGGCCCGGGCAGCGACAGCGTCAGCCGCGGCGCCTCGTCGCCGGCAGTCGCCTGGTGCACGTCGACGAGCGTCTCGAGCATCGGGCCGATCATCACCGGCTCGAGCTCGACGCGGCTCAGCTCGGCATCGAGCCGCGAGGCGTCGGAGATGTCGGTGATGAGGCGGTCGAGCCGCTGCACATCCTCGAGCACCACGCTCATCAGCTTGCGCTGCTGCTGCGGGTCGTCGACACGCGCCGCGGTCTCGACCGCGCTGCGCAGCGAGGTCAACGGATTCTTGATCTCATGCGCGACATCGGCGGCGAAATGCTCGATCGCGTCGATGCGTCGCCACAGCGCGCTCGTCATCTCGCGCAGCGCACCCGAGAGATTGCCGATCTCGTCGCCGCGGCGGGTGAAGTCCGGGATCAGCACCTGGCGCCCATGGCCGCGCCGCACGCGCTCCGCCGCCGCCGCAAGGCGTCGAATCGGTCGCGCGATGGTGCCGGCGAGATAGATCGACAGCAGCACGGTGACGCCGAGCGCCATGCAGAACACCTTGAGGATCTGGAAGCGCACCGAGCGCACCGCCTGCTCGATCTCGCTGCTGTCGGACGACAGCAGCACCGCGCCCAGCACCTGCTTGTAGCGCTGCACCGGCACCGCCGCGCTCAGCACGAGTCCGCCGCCCTCGCGCTCGCTGCGCACGGCATCGCCGATGTCGCCGCGCAGCGCCCGCTCGACCTCGGCATAGTCGGCGGCGGTCTGCGTCAGCGGCTCGCGGTAGGGCGGATAAAGCTGCTGTCCGGTCAGCCCGCCGATGACGCTGTCATAGAGCCACGTCCCCAGCCGCTGCAGCGGTCCGACCTCGCCGGGCGGCGGCAATTCCTTGATCTGCACCACGCCGCCCGGGCCGCGCAAGACGCGGCTGTCGGCAATGAGCTTGCCCTCGCTGTCGAACAGCCGCGCGCGCGTATGCGTGGGCTCGACCAGCCGGCGCATCATCTGGCGGCCGAGCTCGGGAATCAAAGTCTCGCCTTCGCCCAGCGAATCGATGACCGCGCCTTCGCCGAGCGCGGCAGCGAAGATTTGTCCCTGCGTGCGCAACGCATCGAGCTGCGCCGCGACCAGGCTCAGCTGATATTCGCCGAGATAGAGCAGGCCCAGGCCGAGCAGCCCCAGCGCCAGCACATTCACCGCGAGAATGCGGCGGGTGAGCGGCGAGATGCGCGCACGGCGGCGCGGCCGCGACGCCGCGGCCGGTGGCGCGGCCGCTTGCCCTCCTGCCGGCGCGGGCGCGGCCGGGCGAGGCTCAGCGGTCGCGGTAGCGATATCCGACGCCATAGAGGGTTTCGATATGCGCGAACCCCGAATCTACTGCCTTGAACTTCTTGCGCAGCCGCTTGATGTGACTGTCGATGGTGCGATCGTCGACATAGATGTGCTCGCCATAGGCGCCATCCATGAGCTGGTCGCGGCTCTTGACGTGGCCGGGACGCAGCGCCAGCGATTTGAGGATGAGAAACTCGGTGACGGTGAGGTCGACATTGACGCTACGCCAGCTGCACTGGTGCCGCGCGGGGTCGAGCACCAGCTCGCCGCGCTGCACCACCGGCTCGCTCTCGCCGCTGCCGCGCGCCAGCTCGCCGCGGCGCAGCAAGGCGCGGATGCGCTCGACCAGGAGGCGTTGCGAGAACGGCTTCTTGATGTAGTCGTCGGCGCCCATGCGCAAGCCGAGCACCTCGTCCACCTCATCGTCCTTCGAGGTCAGGAAGATGACGGGCATCGCGCCCTGCTTGCGCAGATGGCCGAGCAGCTCCATCCCGTCCATGCGCGGCATCTTGATGTCGAGGATGGCGAGATCGACCGGTTGCGCCGCGAGGCCGCGCAGCGCCTCGGCGCCGTCGGAGTAGGTGCGCACCTGGAAGCCCTCGGCCTCGAGCGCGATCGCCACCGATGTCAGGATATTCTTGTCGTCGTCGACGAGAGCGATGGAACTGACCACGGCTGCAATGCCCTTTCCCGCGAATAAGGCCGGCGGATACTCGCCTTCCAGTATGGCAGCTTTAAGGCGAGGCGGCGCGATGCTGCCATTTCCGCCACATGTTACTGCCAATACTGCCAAATCTTCAGCCTTCCATGAAGTAGCGCGTCGGCGCGCGGCCGAGCGCGCGACATAACATGCCAGATTAGCGCGCGCAAAGCCCGGCTCGGCTATGCTAATGGAAGAGGCGAGCCCGCCGGAGATATGCGCATGGACCAGTCCCGCCTGACCGTCGCCTTCCTCAATCTCGGCCATTTCCTGGACCATCTGGCCATGCTGATCTATGCGACGGCGGTGCTGGTCATGACCAGCCAGTTCGGCCTCGCCTATCAGGACATGCTGCCATTATCGATCGGCGGGTTCATCGCCTTTGGCGGCGGGTCGCTGCCGGCGGGCTGGCTCGGCGACCGCTGGGGCCGGCGCAACATGATGCTGGTGTTTTTTCTCGGCCTCGGCGCTGCGCTCCTGCTGGCCGGGCTGGTGACCAGCCGATGGCAGATCGTCGTCGCCCTCACCCTCATCGGCGTCTTCGCCTCGATCTACCACCCGGTCGGCATCGCCATGCTGGTGACGGACCAGGCGCGGGTGGGCCGGGCGCTGGGGTGGAACGGCGTCTGGGGCAATCTCGGCCTCGCCTTCGCCGCCTTCATCGCCGGTTGGTTCGCCGATCACCTGAGCTGGCGCGCCGCCTTCATCGCGCCGGGGATCTTCACACTCGCCGCCGGGATCGCCTTCGCGCTGCTGGTGCCGAACGGCGCCGCGCCCGCCGCGAAGGCGGCGGCAGCCATCGCGCGGCATGTCCCGGACGCGCTGGCGCGACGCGTCTTCGCGCTGCTGACCCTGGCGACGCTGTGCAGCGGCGTGATCTTCGCCGCAACCACCACCGCCATGCCCAAGATCTTCGACGAGCGCCTCGCCGCCATCGTCCACAGTACCTCGGGCATCGGCACGCTCGTGGCGGTGGTCTACGCGATTGCCGCGATGGCGCAGCTGCTGGTCGGGCAGCTCATCGACCGCTACTCGCTGCGCGGCGTGTTCCTGCCGCTGGCGTTGCTGCAGGTACCATTGCTGCTGCTGGCCGGCATGTTCAGCGACAGGGCGATGCTCGCGCTGGCGATCGCGATGATGTTCGTCGTCTTCGGCCTGATCCCGATCAACGACGCCATGGTGGCGCGCTACGCGCATGACAGCTGGCGCTCGCGCATCTATGCGGTGCGTTATGTCGTGTCGTTCGGCGCGAGCCTGCCGGCGATTCCCTTGGTGGCCTATCTCCAGCCCAAGGCCGGCGGCTTCGCTCCGCTCTTCGGCGTGCTCGCGGCGATCGCGCTCGGGACGCTGGTCGCGGCGCTGCTGTTCCCGAGCGGCCGGCCCGAGGCGGTTCCGGCGCCGGCG
>Ga0073928_10003743_pt1 | contig 23555 bp, 21 predicted proteins | sample PaiPotPPA55metaG_FD_76969 | JGI IMG/M metagenome (GOLD analysis project Ga0073928, IMG submission 76969) | Iron sulfur acid spring bacterial and archeal communities from Banff, Canada, to study Microbial Dark Matter (Phase II) - Paint Pots PPA... ...
CGTGGCTGGGGAACTTCCGACGCTTGGTGGTGCGCTACGACCGCTCCCTCACGATTTACCGGGCGTTCTTTCATATCGCCTGCTTCATGATCGTCTTGCGTAGGGTTGTGCAATAGCTTCTAGCTGGTCCTCGACAACAAATTCCTTGAAAAAGAACGTCCTTGAACGCTTTGCTATCGTGAAACGTGCTATAGTTCTGAAGCGCTTTTAACTTACGGACCGTAAGCCTCAGCAAGCGCCCTTGGTGTTACGTGGGCGAGTTTTAAGGTCTCAGTGACGACCGCTGCAATCTCCACCGCGCCGGGCGTATCTCCATGAATACAAATCGTCTGCGCGGCAACCGCCACTTCGCTCCCGTCGCTCGCCGTCACCACCCCTCGTTCAACGATCCCTACGGCTTGTCGCCCGGCTTCCTGGGGATCGCAAATCAACGCGTCCTCAAATTTCCTCGATCGCAAAGTTCCGTCCGGTTCATACCGCCGGTCAGCAAACGCTTCCGCAGCAACAACGAACCCGGCTTCCCGAAACACCACCAGCATCGGAGATCCCGCCAAACCTACCATCACCACATCGCGCCTCCATTGCGCGACGCCCGCGGCAATCGCCTCCGCAAGCTCGCGATTTCGTACCGCCTGATTGTAGAGCGCCCCATGCGGTTTCACGTGTACGAGTCGCGCCCCGCAACCGGCCGCAACTTCGTCCAGCGCCCGGACCTGCTCAAACACGGACTCGGCAACCTCCTTGGGCGCCATCTTCAATTCCAGCCTGCCGAAGTTCTCGCGGTCCGGATACCCCGGATGCGCCCCGACGGCCACGCCGCACCGCAGCGCCTGCTCAATCGTCGCGCGCATTGTCTGTTCATCGCCCGCGTGCCCGCCGCAGGCCACGTTCACCGAGGTAATCGACCGCATCAACGCTTCCTGCGTGCCGTCGGCAATCGCCTCGGGTATCTCGCCCATATCGCAATTCAAATCGATGTTCTTCATCCCAGAATCAACTCCTTCGACGCCAGCATTTTCTCCTGCTCCACCAAAAGCGCCCGCGTTGTTTCCAGTTCAACTAATTCGAAACGTATCTCATCGCGTGGCCGAAGCTGGCCCAGGCTGCTCAAATCCGCGGAAATCACATTGGCAATCTTCGGATAGCCGCCAGTAGTCTGCTGTTCCACAAACAAAATGATCGGCAAACCTCCCGCCGTGATCTGAACCGCCCCCAGCGAAACACCTTCCGAAATCATCTCCCCGCCGACAGTCGACGCAATTGCCGCGCCTTCCAGGCGCAACCCCATGCGGTTTGATTCCTCCGCAACACGATACGTCCCTGCATAAAACGACTTCTGCGTCTCTTCCGAAAACCAATCGCTCTGCGGTCCCGCCGTGACACGCAAAACTTTTCGCGGCGCCAACTGTGCCAACGCTCTCGCCGCCACGCTTCTTTTCCGAAAAGTTCGAAAACTCCCGCCAGCAACTCCAATCTTCAGCACATCTCCCTTCCGCAACGCCCGTCCCTCAAAACCGCCAAGCCCGCTCAACAGATGCGTCGATGCGCTTCCCAAAAACAATTTCACATCGATTCCGCCGCGGACGCACAAATAACACCGCGCGCCCGACCGCGTCGGCCCCATTCGCAAAGTTTGCCCCGTCCGAACCTCCGCTGATCTCCACCACACGACCGCCGTGTCGTCGAGTGTTGCGTGAAAATCGGCCCCCGTCAGAGCGATCTCCGCCCGCTCCGGAAAAACAAACGTCCCGCCAAGCAGAGTCATCTCCAACCCAGCTGCGCCGTCCGCATTCCCCACCAATCGATTGCCAATTCGCAGCGCGACGGGATCGGCTGCCCCCGAGGGCGAAACTCCCATCGGCCCAAATCCTTCGCGCCCCAAATCCTGCACCGTCGTTAGCAAACCCGGAGCACGCACCTCAATCAGACTCATGCGTTCTCCAACTCTGCCTTCGCAAATTGCTCCCGTGAAATCGGCACAAACCGTACGCGATCCCCAAGGGCGAGCAGACTCATTTCCGCCCTATCCGGCTGGAACATCTTTAAGGGAGTACGGCCGACCAATCTCCACCCGCCCGGCGTCGCGATCGGGTATACACCCGTTTGCCTGCCAGCAAGCCCCACGCTTCCCGCTGGCACGCTCTTCCGCGGCGACGGCAATCTAGGCGTAGCCAGTTCTTCGGCCACCTCCCCGAGATATGCAAAACCAGGCGCAAATCCCAAAAAATAAACAATATAAGGAGTCGAAGCATGCAGCTCGCTGGCCGCGTCAGCTGTCATTCCGTGTAACTCGGCCACATCCTTCAAGTCCGGTCCATACTCCCCGCCATAACACACGGGAATTTCTATCAAGCGTGGCTCAGGCAGCCTCACCTTCTCCATACGGTCGATGTAGCCGCGAACAATTTCCTCCAACTCCTCATGCCGCAATTTCAAAGCATCAAATTTGATGAGCAAAGAACAATACGCCGGATGCAGATTTCGCACTCCCGCAATCGGCTCCATCTCCACCGACCGCAAGAGTCTCCGCACCTGCTCATGCGCCTCCTTTGTGATTTGATTCTGTAGGGGCGGGGCTTTAGCCCCGTTCTTCTTGGCCGGCGCGTCGAAACAAACCATCAGCGCCTGGTCGCTAGCAACCTGAAATCGCAACGACGCTTTGCCCGAAGTGACCATGCGGCCGGAAGTATAACCCACGCCGCATTCGGCGAATATCTGCAGGCCGCTCCGTGCAATGTCCCGGAGGGTTAAGGCGCCGGGAAAAAATCCCGCAACTGCTTTACCGTGGCCGCATCGAGATGCTCGATCAACGCGACGAGCAGTTCCACTGTGCGGTCATAATCCGCGCGATTGATCACGCCATTGTGCCCATGTGTGTATCTCGTTGGCACAACGAGCGTAATGGTTGGGGCTCCGCCGTTGCTCTTTTGAATTTCCGCGCCGTCGTCACCATATCCGACAATGAGCTCGTCCTGCAGCGGAATTGATTTTTCTCTTGCCGTCTGCCTCGCGAGGGCAACGAACTTTCGATTCGGCAACTCGCTGCTGTTGAAGAGAAAAACTCCCGGCCCGCCACCCAGCGATTCCTGCGCTTCGTCAGGCCGCACTCCCGGCACATCTCGCGTGACGCCGGCCTCTAGCGCGATCCCAACATCCGGCTTCACGACGTCTGCCGCCGTGTGCGCGCCTCGCAAGCCAATTTCCTCTTGGACCGTTGCCGCATAAAAAAGCTGGTTCGCATGCGCGCCGTGGGCGAACCGCTTCATTACATCCAGAATAATTGCGCATCCCACGCGGTCGTCCCACGCCTTGCTCATGTAGTTTTGCGTGCCATTTAAAACAGTGAACGGCGCATCGGGCACGACCGGATCGCCCGGTGCAACTCCCAGTTGCCGCGCCTCATCGGCATTCTTCGCGCCAATATCCAGGAAAATGGCGTCGCGCGTATTGATCAGCTTCGCGCGTTCGTCGGCACCGGCCAAATGCGCATCGCGCAGCCCCGATGTTGCGCGCACCGGTCCTTTCGAACCGATAATGACCCAACGCTGATCGACCAGCGCCTCGTCCAACCACCCGCCCAACATCTGCATCGTGACGAAACCGTCCGGTGTGACGCGGCGCACCACCGCGCCAAGTTCATCCATGTGCGCGTCGATCATCACGCGCGGGCCGCTTCTGCCTTGGGTCGCAATCACCGATCCCAGCCCATCGTAGGATAGATGGTCCGCCAGCGGGGTCATGCGCTCCACCATAATCTTGCGCACCGGCTCCTCTGATCCCGGCGGCCCCGGCGCGTCTGACAAAATCTGCAAGAGCTGTACGGTTTGATCCTGCCCCTTCGCGGTTGTATACGAAACCAGCAAGCCGAAACTAACGCCAATTAATCTGCGAACGAAAACTCCTGTTCGCGGTTGTGTAATCTTGAAGCGCTTGGATGAGATCATAGGACTCCCCAGGGCACGCAAATAAGTTCGCCGGCTGAAATTGGCCCGGCGTCACACAAATTCTCTTTAAGCCTCACTACGCCGTCAAGCCACTCAACAAAACCTGCCCGGATTCGAAGTAAGCGGACCCGAAGCGCTAAGGCATTCCAACCTTTCTCTCGTTGTCGGTGCCGCACACAAAATTTGCCGCATCATTCGTGTCGCCACTGCCCTTATACTTCGCCACCTGCGGATAAGCGCAAAGCGGCCTCGTCAACTTCGCCGCCGCCGCGGCTCCTCCGCCGGCCTGCTTCGAGGCAATCACGGTAGACGGCGCTGCGCCTTTTTCCACCCACTGCTCCAGCGCCATGTACATGTTGTGCTGCGGATCGTTCGAAGTGCTGAATCCCATCTGGCCGAATACATCCGGCCCCGGCCCTCCACCGCAATGCTGCATGCCCGGCACCATGAAGAGTCGCAAGAACGAATCTGCATCCTGCTTGCCCATCTTGCTCTCCACGCTCTCGTAATACTTGATCGTGTTCAGCGCGGAAATTGCGGCATCGTTCCAACCGTGATAAATAATCAGCTTTCCGCCGCGTGAAGCAAACGGCTTCAGGTTTGTCTCCGTAGCGTTCAGCACGCCCGCAAACTTTTTGTCCGCCGCCGCAACGGCCTCATCCAGATTGGCCTTCTTGTAATCCCAATCCGCGTTGTCATACACCATGTCCGAAAAAAATCCTCCGCCGAAAGCGAACAGCAGACTCTTGCCCGGCCCCGTGCCCGTTATCCAAAGCGGCCACCCTCCGCCGCCGTCCTCACCTCCCGGCAAAAATCCAGGGAAAATTTCCCGGCCCTTCGAATCATGCGCTCCTTGATACAGCTTCTTCAGCGCTGTGACTTGCGGCTGCGTAAGGCAGGCGTCTGAATCGGCGGCCTTGCATAGCAAACTCGCCGGATCGAAGTGGCACTGCCTCGGATCATTCAAGACTCCATCGGTCACGCCGTCCTTCGCATCGCACGACGCGTTTACGACCTTTGCAATCGTGGGGATTTTGCTCGTCGGAATATAGCTCGCCGGATCCACAGTTGTAACCTGCGCATCATACAGAGCGCTGGACAGCAAATGCGTCCAATAATTCGCAGGCGCTCCAGCCAGTATTCCGTCGTAATCCCCGGGATAGCGCTGCGCCTCCATCAACGCCTGCCGCCCGCCGTTCGAGCAGTTCGCAAAATAAGAATGCTGCGCCGCGTCCCCGTAAAACGCCTTCACGCTCGCTTTGCCAACGACCGTCATCTCGTGAATCGCGCGATACCCGAAATCGACTATTTTTTCCGGATGTCCCAGCGCCCAACTCGCGTCGGTCCCCTCTGCTGCATGGCCAGTGTCCGTGGCCGCCGACGCATAGCCTTGAGCAACCGCCAGCGCCAGTGTGCGATAGTCAATTTGCCCCGCGAACCCGCCGTTGCCTTGGCCGCGGAATTTACCGTTCCATCCGCTTGCAGGCATCCACACTTCGATCTTGATATCCGAATCCGCAGTTGGCTTTGCCACCGTCAGGACTCTGCAGAACGCCGGGAGCCGCTTGAACATAGAAGGGTCACCCCCCATCCAGGGCGGCAAGCCGGCCGGCGGCTCAAACGCCCCCGCTGCAACGCTCTGCGCCGACGTAATTTTTGTATCTGGCAAGGCGAGCTGCGCAAGTTGCCCGCAAGTCTGCCCCGCGGCATGAGCAACGGGCACTATCGCCCCACTCACCGCCATCACGGCCACCATCGCAAATCTATTCACGGAAGCTCCTTTCGTTCTTACGCAGTCGTTGTCGCCGTGTTTCAGCTTAGCTCGGCCGCGCACCATCACCCAGAACGCCAGCACATCCTAGCCGAAACGCATCTTCCAGCCAATCCATAGGTTAACCCGACGCCCAATTCAGTCATTTAGCCCGGATTTAGATGAATTTCTTTTCATGTTAGTAAGACGAGCAGAACAAAGGCAAACCCGCCGGGCTTTCCAGCGTCAAAAAAGAAGTCACGCTCGTCGTTTTGCACACGAACTCTTGCATCGACGGAACTTATTCAGTTTTCCACCGTTTATTACTTGAGAGTTCTCGACCGCCCCGGGGAGGCCCGCGCATGTTCTCATTTTGGCAAGATTTCCACTACGCTGGACGAAACCTAAGAAAAAGTCCTGGCTTCGCTATTGTGGCGATGATCACCCTTGCCCTGGGCATCGGCGCATCGACCGCCATTTTCAGCGTTATCGAAAACGTACTGATGGAGCCTTTCCCCTATCCTGACGCGCAGCACTTCGTTTCTGTCCAAATCCACGACACGGAACAAAATCGCCCCGGCGGGCGCGGCGGATACTCCGGCCCCGAATATTTGGACTACGTGCAACAGAATCACGTCTTTGACCGAGTCATCGCGAACGACGGTGGAGACGTGCTCTACACCTACGGCGAGGGAACTGACCGCTTCAGCGGTGGTTATGTGACGCCGGGCACCTTCGAATTCCTTGGCATGCCCGCGCTCGTCGGCCGGGTGATGCAGCCCGCGGACTATGAGCCCGGGGCGCCCCCCGTATTTGTCCTACGCTACAAAACGTGGGTCAACCGCTTCAACGCCGACCCAGGCATCCTGAACAAATCCTTCGTTTTGAACGGTACGGCACGCACGCTCATCGGCGTTATGCCGCCGCGTTTTGCCTGGGGCGACTCCGACGTCTGGATACCGGAAAAGCCCAGCCACGCAGATACGACCACGGCGCTCGGCTTCAATCGCTTTTGGTTCCTGCTCGGCCACCTCAAGCCCGGAGTCTCGGAACGCGAAGCCCAAGCCGATTTCTCCGTCATCGCCCAACATCTATCCACCGTCTATCCAAAGGACTATCCAAAGCATTTCACCGTTGAAATTCATTCACTCACGGATCTGGTCGTCGGCCGCTTCCGCACCACTCTTTTCATCGTCCTCGCGGCCGTCGGGCTTCTGCTGCTCATCGGTTGTGGCAACGTCGCCAACCTGCTCCTGGCGCGCGCCACGACCCGCGAAAAAGAGTTCGCCATCCGCGCGGCGCTTGGGGCCGGCCGTTGGAGACTTGTGCGTCAGCTTCTCGTTGAAAGTCTTATCCTTGCGACTGGCGGCGCGGGCCTCGGCGCGTTGCTGGCGTGGGGTGGTCTCAAATCGCTTGTCGCGCTCATACCACAAGAAATCATTCCCGCCGAAGCAGCCATCCGCCTGAATATCCCCGTTCTCCTCTTTACTCTCGGCGTCTCGGTGATAACCGCGCTGGTTTTCGGCTTGGTGCCTGCGCTGCAAACGGCTCGCCGCGACCTCAACGATCCGCTGCGCGACAGCGGCAAGGGAGTCAGTGGAGGTTTTCGCCACGGACGCCTTCGCGACGCGGTTGTTGTCCTCGAAGTGGCACTCTCACTCACTCTTCTAGTCGGCGCGGGTCTTCTCATGCGCAGCTTTGTGGCTCTCCGCGAAGTTCATCTGGGTCTTCAACCGGACCACATTTTGGTTGTACGGCTTCCGCTTCCCACGGATCGTTACAAAACCGCTGATCAGGTCGTGGGCTTTTTCCGCCCTCTTCTTCTGCGGCTCAAAGCCATGCCGGGAATTGTTGACGCCACGGAAACGAGCGCGTTGCCGCCTTACGGAGGCATCGGTAGCGACATCGAAATCCCCGGCAAAACGCACTCGGAAAAGTGGACCACGCTCGTCCAACTCTGCAGCGAAGGCTATTTCCCCGTTTTGAAACTTCAATTTTTAACGGGACGGCCGTTCACGGAAGCGGAGGTAAACGGCGCGAAAAAATTCGCCGTCGTCAACCAAACTTTCGCCAAGAAATATCTCGGCGCGGAGAATACCATAGGCCAGCGGGTCCGCGTCGCAACACTCGAAACAGTTCCTGATCCCGTGAAGGATCCCTGGTTCGAAATCATTGGGGTCGTGGCCGACGCAAAGAACCGCGGCCTGCAGGATCCCAGCGAGCCGGAAGCCTGGGTCCCCTACACCGTCACCGGCTCTTTCAACCGTGGCATTCTGGTTCGCACTGCCAACGATCCTCTGGCGATGCTGAACGTTGTCCGCCAGGAAATCTGGGCCACCGATCGCAGCGTCGCGCTTACACTTACCGGTACGCTCGAGGGTTACATCAGTCAGTTTTCTTACGCCGGCCCGCGCTTCGGCTTCTACTTGCTTGGAATTTTCGCGACTATTGGCCTGGTTCTCGTGACCATCGGCGTTTACAGCGTGCTCGCCTACACCGCCGCTCGAAGAACCCACGAAATCGGCATCCGCATGGCCCTGGGAGCAGAGCGCGGCGATGTCCTCAAGCTCGTCATAAACATGGGACTACGTCTCGTAATCCTGGGAGTCGCTATAGGTTTAGCGGCCAGTCTCGGCATCGCGCGGGTCATTGCCACGCAGCTTTGGGGCGTGTCGCCTTACGATCCGGCCACGCTCATCGCCGTTCCCCTGCTGCTTCTCATCACTGGCCTAGTCGCCTGCTGGGTCCCAGCCCGCCGCGCCGCCCGCGTAGACCCACTGGTCGCGCTTCGCTATGAATGAATACCGAGGCTGCCCCTTCCATGACTTCGTTCAAGAAGAGGATTCCACCCCCGGCATTTTGCGGGCTACCTTTGGTGCTTGGGTGTCGCTAAATATCAACTAACCCAGACATCCAGTGGTGACTTGAACTCGAACACGATTCAGATTGGCACACGCTTGTATAGTGAGTAACTCTCATACTCCTTGAAGTGTCCGTTATCGTACAGAATCTCGAAGTTCTTCCGCGCATACTTGCTACAAGCCAAAACTCCAACATTGGAGTCCGCGACCAGGGAGGACCAAACGTGCACATAGCATCCAGATATTTGGGTTTCTTTTTTCTTACTGCGGCACTTACCGCCGTAGCAGCACCCAAAGCGGGCGCTGCGCAGGAAGTTGTCGTCACGCATGAAGGCGATCATCATCGCTACTACGATCGCAATCATCGCGACTATCATGAGTGGAATGACCGCGAAGACCATTCCTATCGCATCTACCTTGGCGAAAGGCACAGAGATTATCGCGAGTTCCAGCGCAATAACCGACGCGAACAGAGCAATTACTGGAACTGGCGTCATAGTCATCCAGATCGCGACTAGTTTAATCCTTACATAGGCCGACTAACTTCCTTCCTCCACGCACAGCGGCGCGGAGGAAGGCTTTGGTTTTGTAGCAACCTTGCCTGGGTGTATACTCCATTTTCGTGCGATAGCCCCATAGCCTAGCGGGAAGGAAACTTCATGTCATTCGGACTCTATGCTATTGGATTCGCGATTCTAACCGCCGGCCTGATCTACGGCGCATTCCTGCTGCATGTGCCCGGACGCTGGATTGCTGTTGGTGCGATCGTGCTTTTGGGTGTTGGCATTCTCTCGGGCGTCAGGGCCACGCGCCAAAAAGATCCGGCATAATAACTTTGGCCTCTTTTGGGCTCGCGGCTGGCAGTTCCTGAGAACGAAGGTGATAACTTAGCGGAATAGAATATCGGGGTTGAACAAGAAAAAGCCGGCTCGTGATGAGCCGGCTTTTTCGTTATGGTAGCGGTTGAATTAGCGAGGCGTTGAGGATGCACTGACTGGCAGCACCTGGATCGAAACGATCTTCGTCCCAATCACTTCGCCAGAAACGATCAGCTCAACGCGCCTGTTTTGCTGGCGGCCGTCTGACGTATCGTTTGAAGCAATCGGGCGCGTCTTGCCAAATCCTGCGGCAGTCGTGGACGATTCCGGAACACCTTGCTTGGTGAGATAGCCCCGAACACTTTCGGCTCGCTTCTCCGAGAGCGTTTGGTTGAACTCCTCCGTACCCACGCTGTCCGTGTTGCCTTCAACGGCCAGCATGAGCGTCGGATAAGCCAGCACGATGCCTGATATTTTCGCCAGCTTCTCTCGCGCAAGCGGACGCAACGTGTATTGTCCGCTGTCGAAGAGAACGTCTGACATGTTCACGACCAGGCCCCGGGCCGTGTCGCGCGTTTCGAGGATCAGGTTGAACTGCTGGAGCAGCTTTGCGCGTAGTTCTTCGCGGTCGCGCACGGCATCTTGCGCCCTCAAATCGGATGAGGCGGCTGCGGCTCGGTTGCGGTCGGAGTCAGCTTCGGCGGAAGCCTGTGCGTTCTTGGCATTCATCGCTTGCTGGTCGGAAGAGACTGCTGCGGCTCGATTACGGTCGGAGTCGGCCTCGGCATTGGCTTGGGCGCCCTGAGCTCGTCTGGCGGCTTCTTCGGCTTCGTGCTTCTTGCGGTCGGAATCATCGCGGTCGCGAACGGCGCCTGCTGTGTTGGCTTCCGCTTCTCGCTTCCTTCGGTCGGCTTCGTCGCGGTCGCGAACGGCATCGGCTGTGGCGGCGTTGGCGTTGGCTTCACGTCCCGCTGATGCGTTGCGCTCATGCTCGGCGCGATCGGATTCAATGCGCTTCATGGCGATTTCGCGTGCGTCTTCTGCCGTCTGTACGGTTTCGCGTGAAATGGAAATTAGTGATTTCTTGCTTTCGTGTTTGCCGGTGGCGATCGAGTCGGCTTCGTTCATCTGGCGAACTGCATTTTCGTAGCTCGTTCCCGCATACCTCTCGGCTCCCGCGGACTTGGCGATGCGCAGCGCATTGCGCGCTTCAAAGAATTCCAGCGGCAACTTGGCATTCAAGACCACTGGATCGAAGTTATAGCCGGTCGGAATGTATCCGCCGCGGTCGATCAGTTCGTACTTGGCGTCCATGGGTTCCGAGGTTCCTCTGGTATCCTGGCGAATCACGTTTTCCATGATCACCACGTTGCTCGGGCGGCGCACCGCATAATAGGGTTCCGCTGTCACGATCATCGCGAAAGCCTGAAGATCGGTCGTCACGTCGAGCTTGCTGCGGCGATTGTCGCCTACCAGGACTTCGCCGAGATTCATGGCACGCCCCTCGGGAGAAATGGCCCATAGGACGTAGGTGAGGTATTCGTTGCCGAACGCGGTGGGCCTGTCGAGGTCGGAAAATTCAACTTCGATTGTCATCCTCCCACGCTTGCTGTTTACCGAGGCCTGGCCTCTTGCGCTGCGCATGAGGTCGGTACCTTGGAAATCGATCTTTGTCGCGCCACTGCGGTGTCTGTAGTTCACAGCTTGCGCGGTGCGGCTGACGACGCTGACTCGGTATGTTGGTATAGGATCGCCCGCCTGTGCGGGCGCCTGCTGTTGGGCCTGGCCATACATGGAAGCACTTAGCGTGATCGCCAGTGCTAACGAAATCTTTGAAATATTCTGCATGAGTCTCCTTCGAAAAACTGCGAGACCCAAAGTGTGCCTCTTTCAACTGGTGAATACTGTCCCTTAAAGGACATATTGATAGAAATATCGAATGCCGACTGCCTAAAAACCATTCCTTCAGTAGATCATCCATGATACTCCGCCAACGCGAATTCGAGTACTTGGCTGGGTGTCCCCGTTGATCTCAATTCATACTGGCGCGCGGGGAGGGGTGGCGGTGCCGGGGAAAGGGAAATGGGGTCAAAATGAGGATATGCAGAACTGGCGAGAGCAGATTAGCGTGAATCCGGCGGTTTGCCATGGCAGGGCTCGCGTTCGTGGAACGCGCGTCATGGTTTCCGCTGTGCTTGATAACATAGCTGCTGGCGTTCCTCGCGCCGAGATTTGCGCAGCTATCCGGCGCTGACGGAGGCGGATATCGACGCGGCTTTGGCGTACGCGGCGGAGTTAGCGCGCGAGGGAACCGTAGGAAACTAAAGCTTGAAGTTCAAAGTCGACGAGAACCTCCCGGCGGAATACGCCGCAATCCTGCGCGAAGCGGGTCATGAGGCGGATACTGTCTGGGGCCGAGGATTCAGAACTGTCGAAGCACTGTCAGTCCCAGGACCGAGTTCTCATGACGTTGGATTTGGATTTTGCGAATCTTCAGGCGTATCCGCCGCAATCCAATTGCGGAAATGTTGTTTCTCGCTCCAACACGCAAGACAAGCCGACACTCATTTCCCTATTGAAGCGCATACTGCCCGTTCTTTCCCGACGATCGCCAAGACATCAACTTTGGATTGTTGAACGAGATCGCATCCGTTACCGTGAAGACTAAGACCTCGCCCGCTGCAGCGTCCTGCGCGCTTTTGCAGATCGCGCCGTTTGTTCTTCGCAACCCAGTTCCTCGCTTGGAAAATTACGAGTCACTCTTCTCCGGTTCGCGGGCTGTGACCATTTTGTCGTAGGCTTCGCGGCGGCTGAGGCCGCGTTCTTTGGCGGCGAGCTTTAGGGCTTCCTTGCGGTCGAGTTTGGCTTGGTGGATGAGTTCTTCGACGCGCTCGGCGAGGCTTTGCATGGAACTGGCGGGCGTGCGAGCATCGGCGGGATCTTCGGCGCCGATCAGGAGTGTGATTTCGCCTTTGGCTGGACGTTCTTTGAGCGAGGCGAAAAGCTCAGAGAGTTTGCCGCGGCGAAATTCTTCGTGGAGCTTGGTGACTTCACGGGCGATGCACGCGGTGCGGTTGCCGAGTACTTCACGGGCGTCGGCTACGCATTCCGTGATACGGTGCGGGGCTTCGTAGAGAATGATGGTGCGATCTTCGATGCGCAAGCGTTCGAGCGCGCGACGGCGTTCACCTGTCCGGGCGGGGAGAAAGCCGACGAAGAGAAATTCTTCGTTGGGCAGGCCGCTTGCCGCGAGCGAGGCTAGAAGAGCGGATGGTCCGGGCACAGGGACCACGGGAACGTGATGGCGGAGGCAGAGAGTAACTAGGCGATGGCCGGGATCGGAAACTAGCGGCATGCCGGCGTCGCTGACGAGCGCGATTTTTGCGCCTTGCTCGAGAGAGATTAGAAGCTCGGGCGCGCGCGTCATTTCGTTGTGCTCGTGGTAGCTGATGAGCGGCTTGCGAATTTCGTAGTGGTTGAGGAGTTTTTGCGTGTGGCGCGTGTCTTCGCAGGCGATCTGGTCGACTTCTTTGAGGATGCGCAGGGCGCGGAGCGTGATGTCCTCGAGATTGCCGATGGGAGTGCCGACTAGATACAAGCAGCCCAGTGCAGTTTTGGTGTCGGTCGCTGCGGCTCCGTTCATGCAACTGAGTCTAGCACGCGGTGCGGAGACTATTTGTGACGCATGCTATACTTTTTTGTTTGGAGAGAGAGCGGAGGGAGTTGCTGTGCCACTGTACGAATACAAGTGCCTGAAGTGCGGCCGTCACACGGAGAAAATCGAGCCGGTGGCTGGTCCGCACTTAAAGAAGTGCCCGCACTGCGGCGGGAAAGTGGAGTCGGTGATTACCGCGCCGGCGATTAAATTTAAGGGGGCTGGTTGGTACGTCACGGATTACGCGGGAAAGTCTACTGACGGAGGAAGCAAGGAGAGCAAGCCCGCAGGCGACGGCAAGGATAGCAGTGGCAAGGACGGCGCTTCGAAAGATGCTAAAGATGGCGGCGGCAAGGAAGCGGCCGGCAAAGATTCTTCGGCGAAAGAAACAGCCTCGAAAGAAAGTTCCTCGAAAGAAAAAAAGCCCGTGAAGAAAAAGTAAGTCCAGTGAGGAAACGCATGGCTGATACACCACAACCAACGAACTCGATACGCAAAGTTCGCAAGGCGGTCCTGCCCGCTGCGGGACTTGGCACTCGCTTTTTGCCGGCGACCAAAGCACAACCGAAAGAGATGTTGACTGTTGTGGATAAGCCACAAATCCAGTACGTCGTGGAAGAGTGCGTGGCCTCCGGAATCGAACACATCATCATAGTGACAGGCAAGGGCAAAAACTCGATTGAAGATCACTTCGATCATGCACCCATGCTGGAGCGCTTTCTGGAGGAACGAGGGAAGAAAGACCAAGCCGCAATGGTTCGGCAAATCAGCGACATGGTGCAGGTGAGTTACACGCGGCAGAAGGAGCCTCTTGGCCTCGGACATGCCGTGTTGGTCGCAAAAGATCTTGTGGGCGACGAGCCTTTCGCGGTTCTGCTGGGAGATGTGCTGATTCCAGGGAAGAATCCTGCCACCAAACAACTGATCGATGTCTACGCGGCCACTGGCGTTGGCGCGATTGCCGTAGAAGAAGTGCCGAGAGAGAAAACGCATCTTTATGGCATCGTCGATGGAGAAGCCGCTCCGCAGCCTCCCTTCGGTGCGCGGCTTTTGAGGATTCGCGACCTCGTGGAAAAACCAAAACCGGAAAAGGCTCCATCCAACCTGGCGATCACCGGCCGGTATGTTTTGCCACCGCAGATTTTCGATTGCCTGGAGCGCACCAAACCGGGAGCCGGAAATGAAATCCAGTTAACCGACGCGCTTCGTATCCTGGCGCACGAGCAGGGTCTCTGGGCGTACATCTATGAAGGCATATCTTACGATGCCGGTGACAAACTCGGATTCCTGAAAGCGACCGTGGAAATCGCCTTGCAAAACGAAGAGTTGGGCGCTCCCTTCCGCGAATATTTGAAGAATCTGAAACTATAATTTCCGCCAACGAGAGTCTGAAGATGACGCGCATTTTGGGAATTGAATCTTCTTGCGATGAAACCGCGGCGGCCGTGGTGGCCGATGGGCGGGAGATTTTGTCCAGCGTGGTGGCATCGCAGATTGATATTCACAGGAAATATGGCGGCGTCGTGCCGGAGTTGGCATCGCGCGAGCATTTGCGGCAAATCGTGCCAGTGGTGCGGGAGGCGCTGGCGCAGGCGGGGATGAATCTTGTCGACGTGGATGCGATTGGCGTGACGCAAGGGCCGGGACTTGTGGGAGCGCTGTTGGTGGGGATTACCTACGGAAAAACTTTAGCGGTGGCACTGGGGAAACCGCTCATACCGGTGAATCATTTGGCGGGGCATGTGCACGCCGTTTTTTTAGAGGCGTTCAAGGCGGGGCGCGTGGCGAAATTGCCGGCGGTTTGCTTGATTGTTTCGGGCGGGCATACGGTTTTGTATGAGGTGAAAGCGGAGGATTCGAAAGGGCTCGATTCGAATGAGCAGCGCTCTCACGGGCGGGATTCGGGCGGGCTCTTGCGATATCGGAAAATTGGGCAGACTCGCGATGATGCGGCTGGAGAAGCTTATGACAAGGTCGCAAAGCTGCTGGGGTTGGGCTATCCGGGCGGGCCGATTCTGGATCGATTGGCGGCTGCTTCGAGTAGCGCGCCTGCACCGGTAAAATTTGGTCCGACGAAAACGCGGGGGAATGCGCTGGATTTCAGCTTCAGCGGGTTAAAAACGGCTGTGCTCTATCACGTGCGTGAGCATCCGGAATATTCCGATGAGATTCAAACGCGAGAGGAAGCTCTGCAACGCGGCGAGCGAACATTTGAGCTGCTGCTGCCGCTCTGCTCACCGCAAACGCTGGCGCTGGTGCGCGAGTTTCAGAATGCTGTGGTGCGGGATTTGGTGGAGCGCACGATGATGGCCGCGGAAGAGTTGGCGGTCGGGAGCGTTCTGGTTTCTGGAGGCGTGGCAGCAAACACCCAGTTGCGGGCCACGTTTGAAGAGCGCGCGAAGAGCAGAGGAGTCGAAGTCTTTTTTCCGAGCCGGGCGCTTTCGACCGACAACGCGGCGATGATTGCGGCGGCGGCGTTTGAGAAATTTCGCGCGGGAGTGTTTGGCGATGCGTCGCTCAATGCAGATCCTAGCTTGGTCCTGGCATGAGGTGACGCGGGGCATGGGCGGCGGGCCCTAAGCGGGCGCGTTGTGTTTAAGCGGCGTTTTCCGGGCGGAAGACGCGTTGGAAGCGCGGGCCGGTGAATTGGACGCCGACGAGGCGCTCGCCTTGTGTGGGAGCATTGACGGCGTGGACTACGCGGCCCTGGGTGGTGAAGTCCGCTTCGGTGCGGCGGGAGGCGTAGTGCGAAAAAGGAATCCGGATTTCGAGGGCGTCCCCGATGGCGACGTCGAAACGCGTCACGAAGGCGGCGCCACTGCGGCATAAATTTTCGCTGGAAGTCTCTTCTTCGAAGACAACACCGCGGCTGTCTCGTCCCCTCACCTTGAGAGGGAGGCGGACGGCGATTCTACGCTCCGAGCGTTGTTTGGAAGCGGTCTGCGAGGTCTGTGTCAAGTGGACCATGGGCGGGGTCCTCTTTTCTGGCGTCCGCAGTGCGGCCAACATCTTGGGTAGCCACAGAGCAGTCACTATCTTGCGCGGCCGCTGAGCGGTCACCGTTTTGGGTGGCCGCAAGGCGTCCGACTCCCGCGGCGGTTCGGCTCTCGAAGAAGGATTCAACCTTCTCGACAACCTCACTGGGCGTTCGCGCCGCGTGTACAATTCGACGAAGCTCGCTGCCGTTCCCCACGCCGTGAGTAAACCAGCAAGCGAACTGCTTCATTTTGCCTATACCATCGGGCAGGTTGGCAGCATTAATTTGCCTATAGTAGCCAGAAAGTAACTGATGGCGCTCTTCCTCGGTCGGTGTGTCGTACCGGCCATTGGCGGCGTATTGCTGCATCTGCCTAAAAATCCAGGGATTGGTGGCGGCGGCGCGGCCGATCATCACGGCGTCGCAGCCGGTTTCGCGAACCATGCGCTCAGCATCTTCGGGCGTGTTGATGTCTCCGTTACCGATGACGGGAATTTCTACCGCCTGCTTCACGGCGGCAATGATATTCCAGTCGGCGGCGCCAGCGTAACCCTGCAGGCGCGTGCGCGGATGGACGGCGACGCCTTCTACACCGAGGCTTTCCGCCATTTTGGCGACTTCGACAGCGACGATGGAGTTTTCGTCCCAGCCGGCGCGTAGCTTGATGGTGAGCGGAATCTTGACGGCGGCGCGGACGGTTTTGAAAATTTCGCCAAGCAGCGGAAGATCGCGCAGCAAACCGGAGCCGCCACACTTGACGACTTTCTTGGCGGGACAGCCGAGATTGATATCCACGGCGTCGTAGCCGAGGTCTTCGACCATTCGAGCAGCTTCGGCCATGACCACAGGATTCGCGCCGAAGAGTTGCGCGGTGATGGGATGTTCGTCTTCCTGGAAATAAAGATAGCGAAGCGTTTTCGCGGCGCTGCGGGTGATGCCTTCGGAGCTGGTGAACTCGGTCATGAGCAGGCCGCAACTGCCGAGGCCGCGAATGACGCGGCGGAAAAGCGTGTCGGTCACGCCGGCCATAGGAGCGAGAACCGCAGCGGGGCGGATGGTCAGGTCGCGAATTTGGAAAGAAGCTGGAAGCATGCGTTCGCTCAATGGCTCAACCAGTCTAGGCCGAGCCGTGAGGCGCTTGCAAGGCGAGATGTTAAAGGGATACCCCACACCCCCGGTTTTTTTGTAAGAGTGGCAAACACAGGACTGTAGTGCCCCCTTCTAATTTAGACAGTCAGGGCCTCGTTTTTTAGTACACCTTCGAAAGCTAAGAAGGCCTCGTGTGGAGTGCGATTTTTGACTCCGCGGTGAGGCCGGTCGTGATGGTACTCCTCGATCCAACGAGCGATCGATGCTCGCGCTTCTTCCAGACTCCGATACTCGGCCGTCCAGACTTCCTCCTCTTTCAAGCTGCGATGGAACCGTTCGATGTAGCTGTTACCTTCCGGGTGATGATACGCCGTCCGCCGATGGGTGATGCCGAGCCGCCGCAACGTTTCCAAGAAGCGCGAAGAAGTGAACTGCGTCCCGTTGTCGGTGGTCAGCGTCAAGTTTTTCTCGCGGCTTCCCTCGGGCAGCCGTTCGATTTTCTGAGTTACTGAATGCTTATTCGAATGGGTGGTGGGGCGGATTCGAATCGGTTTGACGGAAGTCAAGAGCTTAGAGGCAGTTATGCGTGGGGTAATTGGCTTGATACGGCTGTGGAAATGTGTGAAAAATTCAAAAGACCCACCCTCAAAAAACGAGGATGGAGCATCTGGTGGGCCACCAGAAAAAAGAGAGAATCAAAATAATTTACGCGCCTTGAGTGTGGTCCACCAGCCTCGGCGCGCCCTGGTCGAGAGCCGGCCGGGTGTCTATAGTGTCTTCAAAAACGCAACAAGGTCGTCCTTGTCTTGCTCAGAGAGGTTGAGATTGAAGCGTGTGTTGTAGAAATTGACGGCGTCCATCAGCGTGGCAGCCGAGCCATTATGGAAATAGGGAGCGCGGCCCGCAAGCCCCCGCAGGATCGGGCCTTTGATCTTGCCAACATGGTCGAATCTGCCGTCAATCAAGGCCTGTCCAAGATCGGTGGTGGTTTTACAGTTGTTGGTCGGCAGACCCGAGGTTGGGTCTTTCGCGCAAACAGTGATTTCCGGTAAGTATGTCACATCAAGGCCGCCCAAGTTGACCGATGGGTTGGTTGGGCTGGGGTCGCCGGTCCCGATGTTCAATGGCGTGGGGAAGGAGTGATTGCCGACGTTCGGTGTGTCGTGACAGGTACCGCAGGTTCCCAGGAGTGACGGAATGCCGCCAGCGACCAAGCCTCCGCCTGCAACATCGTCGTTGATGCCGCCAACGCCGGTGATGGGAATTTGCAGAGTGTTAAAGAGCTGCTCGCCGCGAGCAACGGAGCGCCGGGCGGCGGTACGCTCATCGTCCTCGTTGTCTTCGATTTTTATCCAGTTGCCGTAAAGGTTGAAGATGTTCGAGGTAAACTGGCCGTCGCCGGGGTTCACCATCCCGCCCGGCTGCTCGAACCCAGGGATCAGAAAGTGGACGCTGGAGTTGATGGCGATGAAGAATGGCTGGGCGGCGAGAGGGGTAGGCCCGCCCTTTCCTCCGGCCGCATCCAGGTCGCCAGCATTGCGGTCGCGTATCTGCGCAGTAAAGAGTTTCGTTTCGAAGTCTACGATCTGTTTTTGTTCCTCGGGGGTTGGCCGCGACCCGTCACCCTGGCCGTGGCCCACAGTCGCGTCCACCGACTGATGCGCCAGATCGCTCATAAGTGAACTCGGGTAGTTGCTGTAACTGATTTTTGTCGTGCCGGTGGCCGGCGAAGATTCCCGGCCGTCAAACATCACCGCGCTCAAGAAAGGAAGATTGGTGGTCGGCAGTGGTCGGCGGTACATCGAAATTACGTCGGTGGCGTTGCATCCATACCGATTGTAGACACTAACGACCTGGTAGTCCGCGTTTGCGGGAACAGCAACTCCTACACGGATTAAACCCTTGGATAACAGTAGACTGTAGGCCTCGCGTCGCTCCTCAAGGGTGGAAACATCGGCCGTGGAGCAGTTGGCGCCATCGACCGTGCGGAAGAGGGGATCCGTGCCTTGGGTGGCTTCAAAGCGTTTACGGATGTGAGGAGGAGTGATCGAAAAAGCGTCGCTGGGCTGATGGCAGGTCACGCAACTGCGCCCATTGGTGCCGAGGACTTGAAAGAACGGATTCGAGCTTATTGCGGTGGAACCGGCCTGGTTCACGGTGGCAAAAAATCCGCTGGGGTCTGGGAAGACCGCAAAACTGGGAATGATACCCCCATCATCGGCGGCGGCGAGTGACCCAATCACGGCCAAGAGGAGAAATGCCGCGACAGCCAAACGGGACTTATGCCGCCGAGCTGTGCCTCTCATAATGGCCAGGAAAATGGACAGGCGATTTATTTTAGCAGGCTTATGGGCTGGGAATTGACTCATCGGAATACCCCTTTATAGCGCCATTGGCGCGAGTTGGCCTTCTCTCTGCTCCAGGGAGAATGGAACAGAGGCGATTGCGAGGCTATGGAAGTAGTGACACGAACACAATGCACCGTTTCTGATTTCTTGATGACCAGCCAAACGTAAGATACGATTCGGCTTAGGCTGCCAGATGATTGCCATTCCGGGGTTGTCATGCCCCTTACGGAGTGGCACGCTGTGGCGGAAGAGAGTACAGCATTGGCCAGTCCCGTCTACCGTTTCGGCGTTTTCCAGGCGAATCTTGAGGCACGAGAATTGCGTAAGCACGGCGTGCGTGTCCGCTTGCCGGGTCAGCCCTTTTGCATCTTGTCGATACTTCTGGAGAAAGCAGGGGAAGTGGTGACTCGGGAAGAAATCCAGCAGAAGCTGTGGACTTCCGACACGTTCGTGGATTTTGAGCACAGCTTAAACAGCGCGATCAAAAAGCTACGCGCAGCGTTGGGGGACACACCGGAAAATTCAAGGTACATCGAGACTATCCCGCGCGTGGGTTATCGATTTATAGCGCCAGTGCAGGAAACGACAGAAAAGGGGCAGGCGGAGCAGGATGCCCCCATGAATGCCAACCGAAGCCCCGCACTTCCCGAAGTGGAAAGGTCATTCCAGTGGCGCTGGCTAGTGCTCCTGGGAATTCCCGCAGGTCTATTGGTGGCAACGGTCGGGTACTTCCAATGGTCTCGCTCCCGTTTGCGCCCGCAACCAACGAACGGACGATTGATGCTGGCTGTACTTCCCTTTGAGAATCTCACGGGTAATGCCGCGCAGGATTACTTCAGTGATGGACTGACTGAGGAAATGATTGCCCAACTCGGCCACCTCGATCCACAACACCTGGGCGTGATTGCGCGCACATCGGTGATGCACTACAAACACAGCCAGGAGCAACTGGACGCTATCGGCCGTGAGCTGGGAGTCCAGTATGTGCTGGAAGGCAGCGTCCGGCGCGATGCAGACAATGTGCGCATTTCAGCCCAATTGATTCAAGTGAGAGACCAGACGCCCATTTGGGTGCGGCAGTACGACCGCGAACTGAGCCACCTACTGGCGCTTCAAGGGGAGATCGCGCAAGAAATCGCCGGCGAAATACAGCTCACTCTCGGTGACGGCAAACGGATCAGTTCTGACAGTAACCGTGCCACTTCTCCGAGTTCGTACAAGGCGTATGACCTCTATCTAAAAGGCCGCTATTTCTGGAACAAGAGAACGGAGAAGGGTTTTGAGCAGGCCATCGACTATTTTCAACAGACCGTAACCAAAGACCCCAACTACGCCCGAGCCTACGCGGGGTTGGCCGACTCGTACGCGCTGACCAGCAGCTATAATTTTGCTTCCGCGAATGAGTTGATGCCGAAGGCGCGTGCTGCAGCACTTCGGGCCATACAAATTGACGACGGTCTGGCGGATGCGCACACCTCATTGGCATTGGTTACCGAGAACTATGATTGGGACTGGCAGACCGCCGAGAAGGAATATCGACGGGCTATCCAGTTGGATCCCAATTACGCCACAGCCCACCAGTGGTATGCCGAGTATCTGTCGTTTCAAGGGCGCTTCGATGAGGCGCTGCGGGAGAGTGAACGGGCCCGGCAGCTTGACCCGCTATCGCTGATCATTGCTGCCGACAACGGAGCCATTTTGTACTATTCGCGGCAGTATGAGCTTGCCATAAAACAGTTTCGCGCCGTGCTCGCCATGGAACCAAGCTTCCCGCGCGCCCGCATGGTGATTTTTCCGTATGCGGAAAAGGGAATGTTCGCGGAGGCCTTGGCGGATGCAGCCGAATGGCACCACACTGACGATTCGCCGGTCTGGGAGGCGCAAGCCTACATCTATGGCCGCTCGGGCCAGCAAGTGCAGGCTCGGCGTGCGATGGCGAAATGGGAAAGGTGGGACCGAGGTGGACAGTCCTATACAACATCAGCGCCGGTAATGGCCTACGCGGCGATGGGGAATCGCGAAGAAGCGTTCCGTTGCCTAGAGAAGGCGTACCAGGAGCATTCCAATGCGCTCACGGCCCTCAAAGTAGAGCCAGCCTACGACCCCTTGCGCAGCGACCGCCGCTTCCAAGATTTACTGCGGCGCGTCGGCTTGGCTGACGCCGGACGCGGCGTTGGAAGTGCCACACGGCCGTGACGAAACATCCCTCGAAAAACAAGAAGACGGTGTGAGGCACACGGAGGTTCTGGGAAGCGGGTGCTGGGACCTCTTGCAAGCACCCAATGACTGTGCGGCAGTCAACCCTGACTTAGGCCTCCCGCGCAAAAACGGGGCGTGTGGGCCATAACTGGCGTTAGAGCGATCCGAATTTGCGGCTAGGCGTCTAGCTTTCAGTTCCCTTTGGTGTAGACTTTCCGGTGCCCACGATCGCGGAGTCGGTTCGTCCGACAGTGAATCGGCGATACCTGCGCAGATAGACGCGCAGCGTGCCGAAGACGGCGTGTTGCGCTAGGAGTTTCCATGAAACGACGCGAAATGTTACGAGCGAGTGTTCTTGCTGCTGCTGCTGCCGCGCTTCGGCCTTCGCTTGCTGCAGCGCAGAACGCGGCTCAGGCGCCACTGCCGTCCGAGTTGACACCAGCGCAGAGCGGTGCGGATGCGTCGAAGGACCTTGCGGCACCGGGATGGAAGCCGCTTTTTTTGGATGAGCACCAGAATGAGACGTTGATTGTGCTCAGCGACTTGATTATTCCGGCAACGGACACTCCTGGGGCGAAGGAGGCGCTGGTGAACCGCTATATCGATCTGGTGCTGGCTGCGGAGACGCCGGAGAGGCAGCGAGCGTTCTTGAATTCGCTTGGGTATTTGGATGGGGAAAGTATTCGGCGATTCAAAACGGCGTTTCGGTATTTGTCGCGGGAAGATCAGGATATTTTGTTGCACGGGCTGGCGTATCCCCGCTTTGGCAGCGGATGGGCTGGCGATACGAATGCCGTGGCCGATCCGGGGCACGGTCATTTTGAGGCGCTGAAGGGACGCATCATGGGTGCGTATTACAGTTCGCAGATTGGCGAGAAAGAATTGGGGTGGGACGGGGCGTTTGCGCACGGTCCTTATCAGGGCTGCGAACATCCGGAGGGGGAACACAAGTGAGCGGAACCAATATAACGGGTATAACGGGCAAAATGGGCATAACGGGCGCGGCGGGCGTGGCTAACATCGGTGGAATAAAAAAGACGGCGGAAGACCCTTTGCAGACTACCTACGACGTGGTGGTGGTGGGATCGGGAGCGACCGGCGGGTGGGCGGCGAAGCAGTGTGCCGAGGCCGGATTGAAAGTGGCGTTGCTGGAGGCGGGGCGCGCCGTGAGTCCGAAAGAGTTCACCGAGCACATGCCGGCTTACAAGTTGAAATACCGAGATCATTCCCCGGAAGTGGTGCGGACGCGGCCGGTGCAGAAGCAGTGCTATGCGTGCATGGAATACAACTACGAATGGTTCGTGAACGACCTGGAAAATCCGTACAGCACGCCGCCGGGAAAGCCGTTTACGTGGCAGCGGCTGCGGGTGCTGGGAGGGCGCTCGCTGGTCTGGGGACGGCAGAGTTATCGGATGAGCGATAACGATTTTAAGGCGGCGACCCGCGACGGATATGGCGATGACTGGCCGATTTCGTATGCCGAGCTGGCGCCGTATTACGACATTGTGGAGAAGTACGTGGGGATCAGCGGAGCGGCGGAGGGAAACGAGATGTTGCCCGACGGGCAGTTTCTGCCGCCAATGAAAATGAGCTGCGGAGAAGTTCAGTTGAGAGAACGCGTCAAAGCGAAGTTTGGGCACACGGTGACGATCGGGCGCGCGGCGATCCTGACGCAAAATCATAATGGACGGCTGGCTTGCCATTATTGCGGGCCTTGCGAGCGCGGATGCATGACTTTTTCTTACTTCAGCAGCCCATTTACGACCGTCAAGGACGCGATTGCTTCGGGCAATTGCACATTGTTTACAAACGCGGTGGTGAGCCATGTGGACATGGACACGGAGCCAAATAAGGCGCGTGGCGTGACGTATGTAGATCGTTTGACGCGGCAGGTGAAAGAGGTGCGCGGAAAAG